>Ga0187817_10001808_pt1 | contig 10720 bp, 9 predicted proteins | sample NC_wetland_sal_i_17_FD_132431 | JGI IMG/M metagenome (GOLD analysis project Ga0187817, IMG submission 132431) | Wetland sediment microbial communities from Neuse River Estuary, North Carolina, USA - SO4_2 | ecosystem: Environmental > Aquatic > Freshwater > Wetlands > Sediment | place: USA: North... | reverse complement strand
TCTCCAGGTCGGCGTTGGAGTGCGCGTAGAACAGCGCGTGCAGCAGCGAGACATCGCTGGCCTGGGCGGCCCAGATCCCCTCGCAGGCGGTGCGGAAGTAGGCGCGTCCGGCCTTGGTGCGCAGGTTGCGGCGGATCCAGCTCTCCCAGGTCTGCCCGTCGAGCACCTCGGCATTGGGGGTGAGCCACGGCCGCTGCAGGTCGGTGCGAGCGGCGAGGCGGGTGAAGCGCGCCAGGCCCTGGGCGAGGTCGGCGATCGCGAACGGCGACAGGTGCGGGACGGCGCCCTTGCTCGGCTTCATCGTGGACCGCTTGCCCTGCAGGTCGATCAGCAGCTTTCCCGCGTCGTTCCAGGTGCGGAAGGTCGACAGGCCCAGCTCGCCGGCCAGCTCGTACATGCGGGTGTGGCCCTCGCCGAGCCACTGCCCGCCGAGCTCGAGCGGCGTGCCGTCGTCCAGCACCAGGCCCTCGGTCCGCCCGCCGACGCGCCCGCGGGCCTCCAGCACGGTGACGGTCTTCCCGGCCGCGACCAGGGCGCGGGCGGCGCTCAGCCCGGCCAGCCCGGCGCCGACGACAACGACATCTACATCAGTCATGATGACTCCCAAGAATTGGACATACGTCTAACTTCATTCTCAGGCTAACCGACGAAACGGGGCGAGCGCAAGGGCTGCCGACTAAAATATGCACGGTCGTCCAACTTCTGGGTGGCTAGCCGACGCGGCCGCCGACCCTGCGCCCGGCGGCCGGGGCAGGGCTGGCCAGGCTGATCACCATCTCGATGACGGCCTGCAGGTCCTCGCGCGAGCGGGTCGCGTCCGGGTCGCAGACGTACTGCAGGACGAGGCCGTCCACCGCGGCGACCAGGACCCGGGCCAGGGTGTCGAACGGGACGGCGCAGGTCTCCCCGGCGTTGCTGGCCGCCTCCTGGCACCAGGCGGCCACGATGCGGGCGTAGCGGTCGTACTGCCAGCGGGCCATGCTCTCCAGGCCGGGGGTGCGCAGCGCGTAGATGGTCAGCTCGTACTGGATGATCTGCAGTCCCTCCTGGTCCTCCACCAGGGTGGCCCAGAACCGCTGCGCCCCGTCCCTGATGGCGTGCTCCAGGCCCCGGCCGGTATCGGCCGAGGACTTCAGGACCTCGGCGATCCCGGCGGCCACGTCCTCGATCACCGCCCGCAGCAGCATCTCTTTGGACGGGAAGACATAGGTCACGGTGCCGAGCAGCACGCCGGCCTCCTTGGCGACCGCCCGCATCGTCAGGTGCGCCACCCCGTCCCGGATCAGGACCGCCTCGGCGGCCGCGACGAGCTGCTTGCTGCGGACTGACGCTTCAACGTACGGCATGGCTTCTCCTCAAAGTTTTGAACGGATGACCAAAATCTTATCACCAAGTCTTGCGCCTGTCGCCCCGGTCGGTTACAGTCAGAGTCATAACTTGGACGTGAGACCAACTTCGTGTGATCGCGAACCTATCTCATCCCGCTCCCCCCCGCGGCGGACCCGCCGCGCACGACATCCTTCAGAAGGGACCTCCGATGTCGAAGACCGAAACCGCCAGCCCGCCGGGCGGGCAGCTTGAACGCGGCGCGATGAGCACGGCCGACATCGTGTTCTTCGTGCTGGCCGGCGTCGCCCCGATGGGCGTCGTCGTCGCCCTGCTCACCTTGTCGATCGCCCTGGGCAACGGCGCCGGCGTGCCCGGCACCTACCTGATCGCGGGCGTGGTGCTGGCGCTGTTCTCCGCAGGCTACGTGCGGATGAGCCGCCGGATCACCAACGTGGGCGGCTTCTACACCTACGCCCGCCAGGGCCTGGGCCGCCGGGCCGGCGGTGCCACCGCTTACATCGCGGTGCTGGGCTACAACGCGGCCACCATCGGCATCTTCGGCGCGCTGGCCTACTTCGCCAGCCAGACCAGCGCCAGCTTCGGCGTGCATATCCCCTGGCAGATTTGGGCGCTGATCGCCTACGCCATCGTCGCCGTCCTGGCCTACTTCCAGGTGACGCTGAGCGCCAAGATACTCGGGCTCGCCCTGGCTGCCGAGGTGCTGACCCTGCTCGTGTTCGACTTCGCGGTCCTGGCCCGCAACGGCTTCCACGGCTTCTCCCTCGACGTCTTCAAGCCCAGCGTGGTGTTCGCCGGCGGGTTCGGGCTCAGCCTGATGCTCGCCTTCGGCTCGTTCGCTGGCTTCGAGGCGACCGCCCTGTACGGCGAGGAGACCCGCAACCCGCACCGGTCGGTGCCCCGCGCCACCTACATCTCCCTCGCCGTGATCACGGTGTTCTACCTGTTCACCAGCTGGGCCGCCATCTCCTCCTACGGCGTGCACCACGCCCAGGCCGCCGCCGCGGCGAACCCGTCGGTGTTCATCTTCGCCGCGAACGCCAAGTACGTCGGCGGGTTCACCACCGACGCGATGCAGATCCTGGTCGTGACCAGCCTGTTCGCCGCGTTCCTGGCGTTCCACTGCAACACCGCGCGGTACCACCTGGCGCTGTCCCGCGACGGGCTGCTGCCCCGGGCGATGAGCCGGACCCACCCCAGGTACGGGTCGCCGGTCGCGGCCAGCACCGCCCAGCTCGGCCTGCTCGCCGTCGTGGTGATCGGCTTCACCCTGGCCGGCCAGAACCCCTACCTCGGCATGGGCACCAGCCTGTACGGCCTGGGCGTGCTCGGCATCGTGCTGCTGCAGGCCATCGCGGCCGCGGCGATCATCGGGTACTTCCTGCGGCACCGCCACGGGGAATCAGCCTGGGGCACCATCATCGCCCCGGCCCTGGGCGGGATCGGCCTGATCGCCGGCATCGTCTTGATGATCATCAACTACAGCACGCTCACCGGCAGCACCCTGACCTGGGTCAACCTGCTGCCGCTGCTGCTGCCCGCCGCCGCAGTCACCGGCGCTGTCGTGGCCGGGCGCCAGCCCGCGCACGAGCCCTCCGATGACGACCACGCCCAGCCCGCGGCCACCGCGGACACGGCGGACGCCGCGCCCGCCGGGGCGGCTCGCGCCAGCGCCTGACCCGGCCCCGCCGCGCAGCCCGATCACACGGACCACCCGTCCGGCGGCGCTGCGCGGCGCGGGCTGCAGGCCCGATGACGTCGGCAGGCAGCAGGCCCAGCCCGGCCAGGGACCCGGCAGCACAGGACCGGCGTTCCGGGTCATGCCACAGCCGCTGAGACCATCACGGCGCCGACGCGGCGCAACGCACAACAAGGAGACAGCGTGGACACCCGCCACGCAGATCAGGCCCTGACGGCGCTCGGCACGAGCAAGACGCAATGGGCGCGGCTGCCGATCCAGGACAAGATCAGCTACCTCAAGCAGGTCCGGCGGCTGGCCCTCACCCACGCGCAGCGCTGGGCCGACGCCGAGACCAAGGCCAAGCAGCTCACCCCCGGGTCACCGCTGATCGGTGCCGAAGCCTGGATCGCCGGCCCGTACGGCCTGGTGGCCTGGCTCACCGCATCCATGCAGACCCTCGCCGCGCTCGACGAGGGCGGTGACCTGCTCGCCCACGTCAAGACCCGGCACGGCGCGGACGGCACGCTGATCGCCCGGGTACTGCCCGCCGACACTTACGAGCGGCTGCTGTTCCACGGCGTCACCGCCGACGTGTGGATGCAGCCCGGCGTGACCGAGCAGAACCTGCGCCAGAACATGGCCGGCTTCTACCGCCAGGCCGACCCGGACGGCGCCCTGGCGCTCGTGCTCGGCGCCGGGAACGTCTCGGCCATCGTGCCGCTGGACATCCTGGACCGCATGATCAACTGCGGCCAGGTCGTGATCTGCAAGATGAACCCGGTCAACGACTACCTCGGACCCATCTTCGAAGACATCTTCGCCCCCCTGGTCCGCGACGGGTACCTGGCCTTCGTCTACGGCGGCGGCGACCTCGGCGACCACCTGACACATCACGACGCGGTGCAGGCCATCCACATCACCGGCAGCGCCCAGACCCACGACCTGATCGTCTACGGCCCGGGCCAGGAAGGCCAGCGGCGCAAGGCGGCCGACGACCGGGTGACCGGCAAGCCCGTCAGCTCCGAGCTCGGCGGCGTCGGCGCGACCATCGTGCTGCCCGGGCCGTGGACCGAGGCCGACTTCCGGTACCAGGCCGAGCACGTCGTCACCCAGAAGCTGCACAACTCCGGGCACAACTGCGTCGCCAGCCAGGTCCTCATCCTGCCCGCCGGCTGGGACGGCCACGACGCCATGCTCCGGCACGTCCGCCGCCAGCTCGACAAGGCCGAGGACCGCACCGCCTACTACCCCGGCACCGGGCAGCGGCTGGCCGCCCTCCAGCACGCGGCACCAGACGCCGAAACACTCGGCGGCGGCACCAGACGGCTGCTCGTGGCGGACGTCGACTCTGCTGAGGACCACCACGGGTTCCGGACCGAGTTCTTCGGCCCGGCCATGATCACCACGTCGCTGCCCGGCGACGCCCGCCAGTTCCTGCGGAAGGCCGTCGAGTTCTGCAACGACCGGCTCTACGGCACGCTGTCGGTCAACATCATCGTCCACCCGGCGACCCGCGCGCGGCTCGGCGCGGACTTCGAGCGCGCGATCGCCGACCTGCGCTACGGCGGGATCGGGATCAACATCTGGTCAGCCGCCGGCTTCCTGCTCCCCCGCTCCGCCTGGGGCGCCTACCCCGGGCACACCTACACCGACGTGCAATCAGGCATCGGCGCCGTGCACAACGCGCTGATGTTCGACAAGCCGCTCAAGACCGTCATATCCGCGCCGTTCCGGCCCTTCCCGCGGTCGGTCCGGCACGGCGAGCTCACCCTGTTCCCCAAGCCGCCCTGGTTCCTCACCAACAAGACATCCGAGGCCACCGCCCGGAAACTCACCCAATTCGCCGCCGCCCCCACCCCGGCCAAACTGCCCGCCATCTTCACCTCAGCCCTCAAAGGCTGACGCACCGGGCCCCGGCCACCACACGGGAAAGCTGAGTGGGACTGCCTGCCGAAACGGCCGATCCCCGCTACCGGGCTACCCGGGCCCCGCCCACCATCGATTGCTCCTGGCCGGTCGCCTGACGGGGGAGGGCGCGGCAGGCCCGCCAGGAATCAGACCACCGGCCTGTGGCGCTCGCCTGGCCCGCAGTCGGCACCGGCGCGACATAATGATCGTTCGGGCGTGCTGCGGTGGCCATCTAGCCCGACTATCAGAACCCAGGTAAGGCGGTTACTTGCGCCGCTTTTTCGGCCCCGCCGCCACCGTCCGTGACGGCATCCGGGGAAGAAGGCTTCGGCTCCGACTGCGGCTGCCACGGTGAGCATCCCGGCGCCAGCATGAGCGTAGCGTGGATGCCCATTGGCTGGGCATGCCAGTAGCGGCGATGCGTGCTCTGATATCTGCCCGAATCCGGTAACGGCCGGCATCAGGGGCTCCCGCCCCTTCCGGCGCGACGAGCGGGGATATGCGTACTCTGGCGCGATGTTCGATACCTGCCCTGCCGATCCGGCAGCTGCCGAGCCCGGGTCGGCCGACGCAGCGGACGTCGTGACCGGCAGCGACCTGATCGCGCTGAGCATGCTCGGAATAAGGGTGACTGGCCATGAGGCGCCGGCCATCACCCGGTACCACAGCCAAGATATCCGAAAGCTCCTGGGCCGCATCCCTGCAGACGCCTCCATCAGGAGCAGTACCACCGTGGCGCTGCTCGCCCGGGGGCGGACCCGCCTGGGCCTTGTCGGACCTGCTCCGCGGGGTCCGGGACCGGACGAAGGACGCCCGCCTGGGTGCAATGGCCGCAGGCAACCTGCTGGCCCGTAAGCGGCCCCGCCCTGGTCCCGATCGGAGACAGCGCGATCGCGGAGGTGTTCAGGCGGAAACCCCTGACTGCGACGAGGGCTCGTGGGACGACGTACGCACGGCAATGCAGGACGACGAACCGAAGGCGAACGGCGCACCTTTTCGGGATTACCTCACTGGCCTTCGCGGGGCAGCCCACCTGGATCATCTTCCGGTGCTGCGGGTTCTCGGCATTATCGCCTGGATGCACGTACGCTCGGCTGCTTGACCGCGCTGCGAGATATTCCAGCTCTGCACACCGATATGCCGACGTCCAGGCGGGCCTGCGCAGGTGATTATGTGCGCGTGTGCGCCATCGTGCTCCCTATCGAAAGGTAACCGAGGCGCAGACCAAAAGTCAGTCGGTTGCCGACGGGAACCTGGCGGCTGGCTGTTCGGTGTGGCGGGGTGAGGTCATGTCGAGCAGGATCATGGCGTCGTAGTCGGGGGTGCCGGGCTCGGCGAGGTAGATGCCGAGGCGCTGGCCGGGCGTGCCCTCCAGCTGCATGCCCTGGAAGCCGAGGGTGATCGGGCCGACGTGGGGGTGGTGGAAGGTTTTCTTCTGCGCGGCGGTGCGCGTGGTGACGTCGTAGCGTTCCCACAGCTTGGCGAAGTCGGGGCTTTTGAGCAGGAGTTCGCCGATGAGGGCGGCCAGGTCGGGGGCGTCGGGATCGGTGCCGGCCAGGGCGCGCAGGCGGGCGACGCAGCCGCGGATCTGATGGTCCCAGTCGGCGTAGATGTCGCGGGCGGCGGGGTGGAGGAACAGGAAGCGGCCGATGTTGCGCTGGGCGGCAGGCCACTCATCGATGCCGGCGTAGAGCGCCATTGCGCCGGGGTTGGTGGCGAGCAGGTCGAGGGTGCGGCTGGTGATGTAGGCCGGGTTCGGGCGCAGGGTCTCCAGCAGGAGCTTGAGCTGGGGGCGCACGGTGCGGCTGGGGGCGGGCGCGGGTTCGGGCGCGTACCGGGCGGCGCGGGCGGCCAGGGCGCGCAGGTGCTCGTGCTCGTCGTGGTCCAGTTTCAGGGCGCGGGCGAGGGCGTCGGCGACGGCTGGGCTGGGGCGGGTCTCCTTGCCGCGCTCAAGCCGGGTGTAGTAGTCGATGCTCACCCCGGCCAGCGCCGCGACTTCCTCCCGCCGCAGGCCCGACGTGCGGCGCACCCCGGCTCCCGGGGTGAAGCCGACGTCGGCTGGGGTGACCTGGCTGCGCCGGGCGCGCAGGAAACGCCCCAGTTCCGTCCCGCCGCCGTCGTGATGGTCAGGTGCCATGTCACCAGTGTGCCCCGCCGCGGGACCCGCACTGCCGGCCGAGGGGGGCCGTGTCATACCCCCGCTGGCGGCTCCCCCGAACAAGCCGCCCTGCCGCCCTGCCGCCGCGCGCGGCAAGCTGGGAGCATGACAGACACCGGCAAGACACGAGCCCAGCAGCTACTCGGCGACACCGCGCCCGACCTGGTGCGGCTGACCGGCGACGTACTGTTCGGCGACGTCTGGGCCAATCCCGGGCTGTCCCCGCGGGACCGCAGCCTGGTGACGGTGGCGGCCCTGGTCTCGCTCTACCGCACCGACCAGCTCGGCTCGCACCTGCGCCGTGCACTGGACAACGGCCTGAGCAAAGACGAACTCGTGCACGCCATCACCCACCTCGCGTTCTACGCGGGCTGGCCCAACGCCATGTCCGCGATGGGCCAGCTTAAGCAGATCACCGAGAGGTAAACAGAGCGGCACCGCCAGCCGAAAAGAGACCATGAAAATCTTCACGCAGCCGCCCACGGCCAAGGGACCAGCCGAAACGTTCACTGGCGACGTCTGGGTCGACCTGATCCACGCTGGACCGGAGCTCAGCCGGAGCCGCCCGAGCGTCGTACGGTTCGCACCGTGCTCCCGGTCCCACTGGCACTCTCACCGCCTGGGGCAGACCCTGCACATCCTCGAGGGCACCGCCCTAATCGGCAGCCGCGACGGCACCGTCATCGAGGTGCACCCCGGCGACACCGTCTACACCGCACCGGGCGACGAACACTGGCACGGCGCCGCCCCAGACCGCTTCATGGCCCACCTCGTGCTGATGGAGGGCGACGACAGCGACGCGCCCCAGACCATCTGGGGCGGCAAGGTCACCGACGCCGACTATGCGGCACCCCCCCCGCACCAGCACCCGCTGAACACCCGCCGTATGGAGGACTTACTCATGAGCACCACTGCCGACCAGAACACCGGACGCGTCGCCGTCATCACCGGTGCCTCGTCCGGCATCGGCGAGGCCACCGCCCGCGCGCTCGCCGCCCGCGGCTACCGCCTGGCCCTGCTCGCGCGCCGCGCCGACCGCATCAAGGCCCTGGCCGACGAGCTCGGCAACGGCGCCATCGCCATCCAGGCCGACGTCACCGACCGCGACTCGATCGTCAAGGCCGCCGAGCGGGTGAAGATCGAACTCGGCGGAACCGACGTCCTGGTCAACAACGCCGGCATCATGCTCCTTGCTCCCTTTACCGAAGAGGGACACGACGACCACCGGCGCATGATCGAGGCCAACCTGCTCGGCGCCATCACCGTCACCGAGGTGTTCCTCGACCAGCTCCGCGGCGGCGGCGGCGATCTGGTCAACCTGTCGTCGGTAGCCGGGCGCACCGCCCGCCCCGGCAACGCCGTCTACGCCGCCACCAAGTGGGGCATCAACGGCTGGTCGGAGTCACTGCGCCAGGAGCTGCAGCCCGGTGTGCGCGTCATGGTCATCGAGCCCGGGGCCGTCGCGACCGAGCTGACCGACCACATCACCAACGCCGACGTCAAGCAAATGGCCGAGCAGATGTACCAGCAGCTGGCCATCACCGCTGACGACATTGCTGAGGTCATCGCGTTCGCCGTCACCCGCCCCCGGCGCATGACCCTCAACGAGATCCTCGTGCGGCCAACGGCACAGCCCTGACTCACCTCGCCGGGGACCGGCGGCGAGCCCCAGCTAGCAGGCGAAGACAGGCATCCGGACCAGCGCTATGGCTCGGCTCGACCAGGTCGCCGAGGGCTATCGCATGATGAACGAAAGCGAGGCCCTGAAGGTCATCGTCCGCCCCTGACCCCGGCGGCGCACGAACGCGGCCACGCCCGCCCCGGGCAACCGCACAACCAAGATAAGGAAAAGTCATGGAACGTGTCACCTTCCAGAACAAGGGCAACACAGTCGTCGGCAACCTGTCCAAGCCGGACGGCGTCGAGCAGGGCACCAAGTACCCGGCGATCGTTGTGACCCATCCCTTCGGCGCGGTCAAGGAGCAGGTGCCTGCTAAGGATCACCGGATTCTCCCCGGACTCGATCACTGAAATTCCCCACCTTTGAGCGGTGCGGCGAGGCTAATCCGAAGGTCCGCCAAACCGGGCGAGGACTCCCCGATGCTGACGGTGACCAAGCCGATCAGCAGGAGGAGCCCTCCAGCTCATGCTCTCAGTGGGAGAAGACGTGGAAGCAAGCGCATTGTCCAAGCGGGATGGTCGATCTCGGCGATCGCCCGGCACCTTGACCGGGATCGCAAGACGGTCCGGTCGTATCTGGCCGGGGAGCGGGTGCCGGGGGTCCGCCGCCCGGCGGGCCCGGATCCGCTGGCCCCGTTCGCGGCGTATGTGGCGGCCCGGTTCGCTGATGACCCGCACCTGTGGGCATCGGCGCTGTTCGATGAGGTCGTTCCCCTCGGCTATGACCGGTCGTACGTGAGCTTCGCCCGGCAGCTGCGCCTGGCCGGGCTCCGCCCGCATTGCGAGGCATGCACAGGGGTTGGCGGCCGGGAGACGATCGAGATCAGCCACCCGGCGGGGGAGGAGATCCAGTGGGACTGGTTCGAGCGGCGCCGGGCGCCGTGGGCCGGGACCGCGTACGTGCTGCTCGGCACGCTGTCGCACTCAGGCCGGACCCGCGGTGTCCTGGCCGGATGCATGGATCAGGCGCATCTGGTCGAGGCGATGGACGCGGTGATGCGGCGCCTGGGCGGCACCGCCCGTAACTGGCGGACCGACCGGCTGGCCACGGTGATCGTGCCCGGCAGCGCGGAAGTCCAGGCCAGCTTCGCTCCCGTCGCGAAGCATTACGGGGCGGTCGTTGTGCCGTGCCCGCCCCGCCGGGGGAACCGCAAGGGCGCGGTGGAGTGCGGGGTGAAGTTCTGCTGCGGCCGGTGGTGGCGGACGATGACCGCGACCACCCCCGAGGAGGCCAGGTCAGCCTGGACCGGTTCTGGGCCACGACCGGTGACGCCCGGCTGCGCCCGCCCGGGCGCTACGCGGACCCGGGCCAGCCCGGCGGCGGAGAGCGGCCGGCCTGGCCGACCGTCGGCGCGCTCGCCGGCGCCGAGACCCTGATGCCGCTGCCCGCCGTGCCCTACCCGGCGACGATCGAGGTCACCAGGGCAGCCGATGACCGGGCGAGCGTCGCGTTCCGCGGCAACCGCTACTCCGTCACCCCCGGCCTCGGCGGGGCCGAGCTGACGCTGCGGCACCGGCTGGGAACCGGGACGGTGGAGATCTTCACCCCCGGCGGGACATTGATGGTCACCCACCGCCTGGCCCCGCCCGGCGCCGGGGCGATGGTCCGCACGCCCGCGCACCGCGCCGCCCTCGAAGCGGTCGTCCTGAGCCAGTCCTCGACCGCGCGGCCGGCTTGGCCAGCCAGATCGCATCCAGCTTGTCTTGGTACGGCCGGGCCCTCGGCCTCGTAGCGGCGCAGCCAGGTGTAGAAGACCTGCCGGCTGATCCCGTAGTACCGGCAGGTCCTGGCGACGTTCCCGGTGACCTCGCGGGCGTGCCGGATGATCGCCAGGCGGCGGGCCGCGTTCTTGTCGAGTTCCTTGTGTGTCACAGAGGTCTCCTATTACTCAGAGACCCCAGATGTCAACGATGTCCCTCAGTTTTGGAGGCGCGGCAAGCGCGGC
>Ga0187817_10001807_pt1 | contig 10722 bp, 6 predicted proteins | sample NC_wetland_sal_i_17_FD_132431 | JGI IMG/M metagenome (GOLD analysis project Ga0187817, IMG submission 132431) | Wetland sediment microbial communities from Neuse River Estuary, North Carolina, USA - SO4_2 | ecosystem: Environmental > Aquatic > Freshwater > Wetlands > Sediment | place: USA: North... | reverse complement strand
GGGCAGCATGTCGCCGGGCTCGATATCGAGCGCCAGCAGATCGCGCACGGCATTGCTGTATTCCGCGCGGTTCAGGCGATGGATAGCGGGGCGGCCCGGATTGGGGTGAGCGGCGGCGTCGCGGTCGAGGCCATCGGCCAGCCACGTGGTAAACGCTTGCCGGGCGGCGGCGTCGGGATGGGGCATGCCGGGCGGAGGCATCTCGCCGGTGCGGACTTTGCGCAGGGCCCTTTCAAGCAGGGGGGCGTTGGCACCGGGATGGGTGAGGTCGACGGCTTCCAGCACCACTCCCGCGGTCTTTGCTTTCTGACTATGACATGCGACGCAGTATTTGCCCACCAGCATTTGCGGCGCGGGCGCGGAGGAAGTGGCGGGTTGGGTCGCAGCAACAAAAGAGAAGAGGAATATTGCTGCTACCGACACGGTCGGCGCCGCCGCAGTGTAAACGCGTACACGACGGATGGCAGTGATACGCCCCTCCATTCTGATCAATTCTACCGAATTTCATAGGTACTGGCGCAAGCCCTCGAACAGGGGTTACACACGCCTGGTATTTATATGCAAGTAAACCGAGTGCTTTGTTCGGATTGGAGCCAAAAATGGCTTTGTTTCGTATTTTTTTTTGAAATCGAAAAATGGTGAATTTGCCAACAAGCGCGCACTGGGGCGCTGAGCGTCACGCGCGAACATCCAATCCGCGGCCGTCGACCCAGCGTTCACTTTGCCGCCGGGAACAACAGAGCCACCTGGAGGCGGACTTGCCACTTCGGGTAGGGTACGTCCCGCGGATGGATCACGTTGTAATATGTGTTCAACTGCCAGACCAAAGGCTGTGTACCAACCCGTGTGATTTTCCCGAAGCCGCCGCCGAAAGGCACAAGCCATCTGTTGTGGTCGGGCGCAAGCCAGTCCGCGGTGATGATGGGCGAAGAGGTCAAGAACCAGCCATGCTCCATGTTGTAGGTAATGAAATATTGAGTCAGGAACTGGTTCACGTGGCGGCGCTGTTCGTTACCGGCAAAAGACCATATGTTGTTGGACAAGAATCCAATGGTCCAATGTTTGGGCTGGGTCAGCAGAACGATGGATGGACCCGAGCCCCATTTGCCCTGGCCGAGCGTCGGGGCGGTAGCCGTCGGGAGCAGGAAGGTCGGCCCGAAACCCCATATCAACGAACCTGTATGAGCCGGCGATAGGAAGAAACTCGGATTCATGTCACCGAGCCCGTTGGCTCCTCCGTTTGCCGCGGAGTCTCTTTCTCTGATTTCACAAAGCTCGGTCGACGCCGGGCCGCTTGGCTCGCAAGCGGAGCCAAGGTCCGGCTGATAGACCACGGGAGTGATCCAGCGCGAAATGATCAACCAATCCTCGCTTACATGAAACGGGATCACGGGCTGGATGTTCAAGACATCCTGAACGCGGCTGTATTCCCCGATTGGGAAGTTAATGTTGTTCTGAAACGGTACGCTGATGAGGTTGCCCACCGGGTTCTGAAACGTGGAGAGCAACTTCCCGTCGTCCGGAGCTCCTTGTGCCCAGAGTGAACCCGTGCAAGCGAGCGCAATGGTCCATAAGGTCGTTGTCCGGTTCATATCGTTGAGTTCCTTGATTCGTGGGATCTACTTCTTTCGCAAAGGGCGGCGCGAATTTCAAAATCATGGAAACAGATTCATGGCGGCGGTTCAAGACTTAATAAAGAAATGCCTACCCTGCAACCCAAAAAAGAGAGCTCCGAACCAGCCTGACGCATCGGTGTTTGACAGAGCGGAGTTTGTCGCGCCGAGCTAACATCGCATGGTGAAACGATGCTATTGCACCGCAGGGTGCCTTCAAGAGGAGCGGACGCGTGAGAGTTTACGGACGTGTAACGTTGATTTCCGCTGGCATGCTGGGCTTAGGCGTGGCCGTCGTCCTAGCCGTGGTGCATCCCAGTGCCGACAACATCAAAGGTCAGGTTCTTGGCGGAGGCGACTCAATCGCCAGATCAACTGTGACCCTGTGGGAAGCGAGTGCCGACGCACCAAAGAAGCTGGCTGAAACCAAGACCAACGATGATGGCCGGTTTGAAGTTCGTGGCAAAGGTTCGCACCTTTATTTGGTGGCTACGGGTGGCGAACCCAAGGCCCACATAGGGGGCGGGGACAATCCGGCAATTGCGCTGCTCACGGTACTAGGCAACAAACCGCCAGAGAAGGTTGTCATTAACGAGATTACAACCGTGGCGTCAGTGTGGACCCACGCGCAATTCCTGGACGACACCGCGATCAAGGGGCAGGCGCTAAGTCTGCGCATTGCGGCGGACAACGTGCCCAACTTCGTCGATCTGGCGACCGGCGGGTGGGGCGGCTCCATCCAAGACCCGCTCAACAGCAGCCAGACGCCCACGATGGCCAATTTCGCCACGCTGGCCGACCTGATCTCCGGCTGCGTCACGCGAGTGAGGGCGGATGCGTGCAGTAGCCTGTTCGCGGCCGCCACTCCTCCGGGCGGGGGCGCCCTAGCCAATACGCTTAACGCAGCCGAATCCATCGCTCTTAACCCCTGGCATCAGCCCGAGAAACTCTTCGCCCTGCTCAGCCAGTTCTATCAAATATCGACCAGCACTCACATGCTTGCGGTCCCGTTCATGCCCTACCTCAACTGGGCACCCAGCGCCTGGGTGCTGCCACTCAAGTTTGACGGCGGCGGGTATCGTGCCGGCGGCAAGGCCATGTTCGACAGCGAGGGCAACCTCTGGGTCGGCGACAACTTCACCGTCGGTTGGCAGGGGCAGGACTCGTTATGGCAGGGCCACGCAACGAAGTTCGCGCCCAACGGCAAGCCGCTTTCGCCGATGACGACCGGCTTCACGGGCGGCGGGATGGAAGGGGGCACATTCGGCGCTGCGGTGGACGCCAAAGACAATGTCTGGCTCACCAGCTACGGCAGCAAGTCCATTTCGGTGTTTGACAAGAACGGCAGGCCCTTGACGCCACCGGAGGGCATCAACTTCGGCGGTCGGCTCGGACTGATGCAAGGGGTCATCGTTACGCCCGGCGACGACGTGTGGGTCCTCGGGGCTTCGAAGAGCCAGCTCGTGCACTTCCCCAAGGGCGATCTGACGAAGGGCCGGATCGTTTGCGAGGGCGACAGCGCGGAACCGTGCAAATCGTTCTTGGGGCCATTCCACCTCGGTATCGACCAGTTGGACCGGATCTGGGTGACCAATGCGTTTGCCGGGCACGTCACGCGATTTCCGGCCGGCGATCCGAGCAAGGCGGAGAAATTCAACGCCGGTTCGAGCGGCAGTGGACTTGGCATCGACAGCCAAGGCAACGTCTGGGTCACCAACCGGTTCGGTGGCGGGCTACGGGGCGCGGCACATTTGTTAGACCTGGATGCACATGCGAAGCTCGAGGGGCTTGTGGCGGCCATGGACTATATGACGAAGACCATGTCGACGCAGCGAGGAGGAGCCGATGGTGGCAGCGTCACGCTACTGCGGCCGGACGGCACCCAATATCCGGGCTCGCCGTTTTCCGGGGGCAGTCTTCCCGGCCCTTGGGCTGTCGCCGTGGATGGCAACGACAATGTCTGGATCTCCAACTTCGCCGGTCCGGCGGGTCAGATTGCGCACCTGTGTGGCGTCCGGACCGAGAACTGCCCGCCCGGCGCGCACACGGGCGACCCGATTTCGCCTCCCCTAGGCTACGTCGGTGGCGGCCTGCAGATGCAGGTTGACATCGCCGTCGACCCCGCCGGGAACGTCTGGGTCGGCAACAACTGGCAGGATATCGACAGTTGTGTCGGTACGCCAAACGAGGCGCTTTCGACTCGTTGCGGCGGCCAGGGCGTTACGGTCTTCTACGGCATGGCGAAACCGGTTCGCGCTCCGCAGATCGGGCCGGCTCGTCCGTTTTAGAAGAGGGCGGCCCAAGGGAACAGAATGGACTCCCTGGATTTCATTCGGTCTCCTCACCACTCGCATCCCCTTTTCATGCTCTTAACTTAACGGGTGTGGCGTTTATGTTCGGCTTTGCCTATGCCGGTGACGCCGATCTAAAAACACGCAGACATCGAAGATGATGCCGGAAATACCCATAGCACGAGAGCCCCAAAGGCCGCGTGTCAACGCCAGGAAATAGATCAGGGCCAATCCGGTTGCATCTGTTGGTAGCGAGGTGTTGACTCATGGATCGACGGAATCTCCTATGGCTGGGCGGCGGGGGCAGTTCGCAGAAACCGAACATCCTTTTCATCATGGGCGACGACATCGGCTGGATGCAGCCGAGTATCTACCATCGTGGCCTGATGGTTGGGGAAACGCCCAACATCGACCGCATCGGAAAAGAAGGCGCGATCTTCATGGACTATGTTGCCATGCAGAGTTGCACCTCTGGGCGCAATGCCTTCTTCACCGGCATGTATCCGCTGCGCACGGGAATGATTCCGCCGCAACTGCCCGGAAGTCCGAGTTATCTGCGGCCCGGCACGCCGGCGCTTGCCAAGTTCCTGCACGATCTTGATTACACCACCGGTGAGTTCGGCAAGAACCACCTGGGCGACCACACCGCGTCGCTGCCGACGGCGCACGGCTTCCAGGAGTATTGGGGTTACTTGTACCACCTGGATGCGATGGAGCAGGTGAGCTTCCCCGACATCAACAAGACTCCGACCGAGCAAGGCATCGTGCCGCCGTGCAAAAACACGCCGATCCCCGGCCTCGCCGAGGTGCCGGGCGCCGTCGATCCTAAAACCACCACTTGCCTGACCCCACCGCGCCCCGTGATCTGGTGCCACTCCTCCGACGGCACGGAGAAGAACCAGACGTGCAAGGATGAGGGTCCGCTGACGCTGGAGCGCAGCAAAACGGTGGACGAGGAAATCTCAGCCAAGGTCGTTGACTTCCTCGACCGCAACGACCCCAGCAAGACCAACAAGCCATTCTTCGTTTGGTACAACCCGGCGCGCATGCACGTCACCACCATGCTGTCGCCTAAGTACGAAGCCATGCTGGGCACGCGGGGAGGCAAAGACTGGGGTATCCAGGAAGCCGGCATGAAGCAGATGGACGACAACATTGGAGTGGTTCTCGCCAAGTTGGAACAGATGGGCCAACTCGATAACACCATCGTCGTGTTCACCACAGACAACGGCGCCGAGGCGATCACTTTCCCGGACGGCGGCGTGACTCCCTTCAAAGGCCAGAAAGGCGAGGCATGGGAAGGCGGCTATCGCGCCCCCTGTGTCATCCGCTGGCCCGGACACATCCAGCCCGGAACCGTGATCAGCCAGTTGTTCGCTGCTTTGGACTGGCTGCCGACGTTTGTGGACATCGCCGGCGGTCCGAAGGGAGACGGGCTGAAGAAGGAAATCGAGGCCGGAAGGTACCCTGGCATCGTCAAGACGACTCTTGACGGCGTGAACCAGAGAGACTTTCTGGAGGGCAAGTGTCCGAACTCCGCGCGCGATTACTTCTTCTACTATTCGGGGTCGACGCCTTCGGCGGTGCGGTACAAGAACTGGAAGTTTTACTACACGATGTCGGCGCCCGGGGCGGAAGGCTGGCTAATGCCTCTCATCCCCTATCACTGGACCATGGTGCAGAACATTAAGCGCGATCCTTTCGAGCAGGCTGTCGGTCAAAATCAAAAGAGTGCCACGAGCCTCGGCGGCGCGCTCGGCGCCCCAAGCACCGCCTATCTTTACGACTGGAACATGCTGCCCATCGGCCAGGAATTGTGGATGAAAGAGCTTGAGTCGTACGCGGCGTATCCGCCGCTACAGGCGCCGGAAACCTATAACCTCTCCGGAATCCTGCAAGAGGTCAAGAAAATGCACATGAATCACCCGAGCGATTAGCCGCGTGAAACGGCTATGACGTCACGAAGCGGGCGCCACGTCGGCGCCCGCGTTTCAGCCCGTCCATCAGGAGGGAATATGTCAGCGGCACCAGAAGCAATATGGAGGCAAGTCCTGGCGGTGGGACTCAGCCTCGCGATCGCGGCCACAACTTACGGATATCAGAATCCAGAGCCAACTTCGGGGACCGATGCGGGCGGCGCCGCCGATGCCGCACCGATGAGCGCCAGCGAACTGGATGCATTAGTGGCTCCGATCGCGCTTTACCCGGACGCGCTGGTTGCCCAGATACTGGCCGCCGCTACCTTTCCCGATCAGGTCGCGATTGCCGACTACTGGCTCCAACAGAATGAGCACCTGACGGGAACATCGCTCATGCAAGCCGTCGACAAACAATCGTGGGATGCGAGCGTGAAGGCGCTGACCGAATTTCCGACCGTGCTTGACAATATGGCGAAGAATCTCACCTGGACGTCGTCGCTGGGAGAGGCCTATCACAACCAGGCGCCGGAGGTGATGACGGCCATTCAGACGCTGCGCGCCCAAGCCAAGGCGGCGGGCAATCTCAAGTCGAATTCTCAAATCACGGTCGTACAGCAAACGCCACAGACCATCGTCATCGAACCCACGAACCCGCAGGTGGTGTACGTGCCGATCTACAATCCGGCCGTAATTTATGGCACGCCCTACGTTACGCCGGGATACACCGCGGGAGACGTGGCGGCAGCCGGCGTGATCGGCTTCGGCGCTGGAATCGCTCTCGGCGCTCTGGCCGGCGGCGGCTGCTGCGGATGGGGATGGAATTCCTGGAATTGTAACTGGGGCGGCGGCGCGGTGGTTTACAACCACAATAACTTCTATGGAAATGCCGCCTGGCATGGCGGTTACTACAACGGCGGCTATCACGATGGCTATGGCTACCACAATACCTACAACAGAGCTGCAGCCAATAACTTCAGAGGGAGCGCGAACCGGGTAAGTAACTTGAACCGCGAGGAAAATCGGAACTTGAATGCCAATCGTGCCAGCTCATGGGCTCACGATGAGAGCGCATTCGGGAGATCGAACGCCTTCAGCGGCTTGGGCGATCGCTTCGGCGGACTTGGCGGCTGGGAATCGAGGGCGCACAGTTTCCGTGGATGGGGGAGCATGCGCGCCGGTGGTTTCTCCGGTGGGCGGTTTGGAGGCGGCGGCTTCGGCGGCGGCCACTTTGGCGGTTTCCACGGCGGGTTTCGCCGTTAGACGGCCGCTTTGGAGTCATACTATGTCGCACTTACATTCGAACTACAAGATTGTGATCTTCGCGCTGCTGCTCTCACTGGCCGCGTGTAGCAAGGCGGTCAAGTCCCCGGCGGAAAAGCAGGCCTCCTCAGCGGAAAAAATGGCTCCCAAGACTTTCGCATCCCCGTCGGATGCGGGTGCTGCATTGCTGGCAGCCGCCCAGTCCGGCGATCGGTCCGCCTTGCTGGAGATCTTCGGCCCGGATGGAGCGGAAGTCCTGTTCACGGGAGATGCGGCGCTGGATAGCGCTAATCTGCGGGATTTCGCCGACGCCTACACACGAATGAACCGCTGGGGACCAATCAAGGCGGGCGGCCAGACACTCTATGTCGGCCCCGATAATTATGCTTTTCCGATTCCGTTAGGCCAGAATTCCTCGGGCCGGTGGTTTTTCGATACCGGGGCCGGCAAGGATGAGATACTGGCGCGCCGGATCGGCAAGGACGAGTTGACCGCAATCGCGGGTTGCGAAGCCACGGCCAACGCGGAGAAGTACAATCGTGCCGCAAGCCTCGCCCAGCTTGGCGACTTCGGGAAAGCCGTGGCTTCCAACACCGGCGATCGTCCGACACTTTTCAACGGCTACTACTATCGGATCGCCAAACCGGGTGAGTTGGCGCATGGAATAACGAAGGGCGGTTTCGCCGTCGTGGCCTACCCCGCCGAATACAGGGACTCGGGAATCATGACGTTCATTGTTGGCAAAGATGGCGTAGTCTACCAAAAGGACTTGGGCGAAAAGACCGGCGACGTGGCATTGGCCATGACCGAATTCAACCCGGCCGACGGCTGGAATCCGGCTATGCCGCACGCCGGCACCGCATCGCGGGTTCAGCAGTAGCGCAAAGGGTATCCGGTTATTAGCCGGAATTGCGGAAGGCTTCCGTCCCTGTCAACGCATGGTTGGCTGCGGTGCTGTGCCCCCATCGGCACTGGAGAAAATGGAAGTGCCACGGCTCCAGTTCCACGTACAATCCCTCCGCCTCGATCTCTCTGCCAGCGCGATCATAGGACACGCCCGACAGGGTGTCTGTCAACTGCCAGGTTTCTTCCGGTGCGTCGCTCCATGGCGGCTGCACACGGCCTTGCGAGGTGCTGCCGCTGAGATTGACCACGATCAGATATCGATCGTCTTTGGCGGTCCAGCTCCAGGCCACAAGGTTCCGAAAGCTCGGATTGTCGGGCCAACCTGTACGCCCGCAAAGGTTCCACTGACCCTCCCGGAACACCGGGTTCCTGATGGTTTCGAGAAGCTTCTTATAGAAGGCGCGCAACGGCTCGTCCACAGGCTCATCGGGGCGGCGGCCCAGGAAGACCGGCAGCCTTACCTTTCGTCCTTCAAACTGCCCCTCATGAAACAATCTCGCCCCGGGCACGGTGGCCATGGTGACCGCGGCGGCACGTTCCTTGGCCGGGGAGAATGCCGCCGCTGCCCGCTGCTCATCGTGGTTTTCAATGAAACGAACCAGCCTCTCCTGGTACCGCATGTCGGCGCAGAGGTGCAGCCGGACGCTTTCCGCGTCTCCGTTCTCCAGGCGGTCATACAGCCGCTTGTCGTAACAGAAGTCGAAACCCTGTTGCTGAAGCTCCCATTCCAGATCCCAGTAGGCCTCGGCAATGAAGAGGAAATCCGGATGTGCCGCCTTGATGGCCGGGATCAGGTCAGCCCAGTACTCGGTTCCGGGCCGCCGACCGGCGCGGCTGGCCCACGTACGTTCGAACACCTGGTTCAGCAGGAGCATCGCCATATCGCAACGGATGCCATCGCATTGGCAGGCAATGTCGGAGATGGTATCCCGCGCGGCCTCACGAAGGCGGGGTTGATAGGCATTCAGTTGCAGCACATCCTGCCAGGCAGGGAAGTATGGGTCGCGGCCGCAGGCAAAGACCGACCCACCGATGCTGAGAAACGACGAGGGATCGGTGCGGAGATCGTCGGCAGTTCCGCGAATGAAGTACTCGGGATGCTCGACTACCCAAGGGTGGTCCGCCGCTACATGGTTGGGGACGAAATCGAGCAGCAGGCGGACACCTCGTTTCGCCAGTTCCGTGCGCGCAACTTCCAGGCCGCGGGGCCCTCCGAGTTGCGGGTCAACCCGGTAACGCCGCACGCAATAGGGAGAGCCCACATTGTCCGGCAAACCAAAGTCCGGAAGGGCGCGGCGGAAATCCTCCAGCAGGCCCGCATTCCGGTTGGCTATGGCGATGCCCGCGGGGCTTCGCTCCCACACACCCATCAGCCACACGGCGTCGAAGCCGAACCCGGCGATGGCGTCCCATTCCCGCGGAGGAACGCAAGCCAGATTCAGACGTACCCCAAGCTTCCGGCTGAGGTCCGAAAGCCAAACCCAGGTGTTGATCTCAAATATGGCGGGACGCTGGGACCATCTCGGCATACTGCTCCCCTTTCGTTTCCTGCTTTGCAAATGCGCCGGCTTTGCCGGCCGTAAGCAGACTAGCTCCGTCGAGCTTGCCGAACAGCTCGATCAGTTTCGCCACCAGTCCGGTCCAGCCGGTCTGGTGGCTGGCCCCAAGGCCTGCGCCGTTATCGCCGTGGAAGTATTCGTAGAACAGCAGATAATCCTTCCAGTGAGGATCGGTCTGGAATTTTCGCGTGCCGCCGTAGACCGGACGCCTGCCCGCCTCATCCCGCAGGAAGAGGCGGATCAGCCGATTGGAAATTTCGCGAGCCACTTCGAACAGGTTCATGCTGTTGCCCGAGCCAGTCGGACACTCCACTTTGAAGCTATCACCGTAATAGAGGTAGTACGAAAGTAAGGCGCGGAGGAGCACCGCGTTCACCGGCATCCAAACCGGGCCACGCCAGTTGGAGTTGCCGCCGAACATGCCGCTGTCCGATTCGGCGGGAAGGTAGTTCACCGTGTATTCCTGGCCCTTAATGGTGAAGAAATAGGGATGCTCGGCGTGGTAGCGGGACAACGCCCGAATCCCATAAGGACTCAGGAACTCGTTTTCATCGAGCATACGGGACAGGATCCGCCGCAGCCTGTCCTGGTTCACCAGCGCCACGATGCCTCTGTCCGCGACACCGAAATGGCCTGGTCCCGTCGCATGAATACTCTCCCGGAGTTCCGGCATCTTTCGCAGGCGCTCGAAGAAATCCGCCGTACTGTGGGCAACTCGCTCCCGCTGCCACGGCTCGACGACGGTGGTAGCGCAGAGAGGCAGCAGGCCCACCATGGAACGGATCTTGAGCCGCGTCGCGCTGCCATCGGGTAGTCGCAGGACATCGTAGTAGAACCCATCTTCTTCGTCCCACATGCCGTCCGGCCCCATCTGATTCATGGCTTTGGCGATCCAGAGCAGATGTTCGGTGAACTTTGTCACCATATCTTCGTAGCTGGGATCGAGGGCCGTCAACTCAACGGCAATCTCCATCATGTTCTGGGAGAACATTGCCATCCAGGCCGTGCCATCGGCTTGCTCCAGATGGCCGCCACAGGGCAGCGGCGCACTGCGGTCGAACACGCCAATATTGTCCAGTCCCAGGAAGCCTCCCTCAAAGAGATTCTTGCCTAAGCGGTCCTTACGGTTCACCCACCAGGTATAGTTCAGCAACAGCTTCCGAAAGCAGCTCCT
>Ga0187817_10001805_pt1 | contig 10727 bp, 9 predicted proteins | sample NC_wetland_sal_i_17_FD_132431 | JGI IMG/M metagenome (GOLD analysis project Ga0187817, IMG submission 132431) | Wetland sediment microbial communities from Neuse River Estuary, North Carolina, USA - SO4_2 | ecosystem: Environmental > Aquatic > Freshwater > Wetlands > Sediment | place: USA: North... | reverse complement strand
GGCGCTGACCGTCATTGTCCGCCCCGACCGCGTTATCGCCGCGGCCGGGACCCGCTACCGGCTGCCGCGCCTGCCCTGGTACATCCCGGCCACCGCCGGGGCCGGCCGTCCGGCCGCGGCTCCACCGCTGGCTCACCCCGATCCCGCCGGCCCGCTGCCGGCCGCCCGCTAGGAGGTTCCCGTGTTCGTCACCGTCTCGCTGCTGCTCGCCGCGGCCTGCCTGTTCCCGGCGGCCGGCAAGCTGACCGGCCACCCCAGGATGCGGCAGTCCGCCGCGCACTTCGGCATCCCCTGGCCCAGGTACCGGCTCGTCGGGGCCGCCGAACTCGCCGCCGCCGCGGGCGTCCTGATCGGCCTGTGGTGGCACCCGCTCGGCGTGGCCGCCGCGGCCGGCATGGCCCTGCTGCTGGCCGGCGCGATGATCACCCACCGGCGCGCCGCGGACAGCGGCAAGGAGATGGCACCGGCCCTGCTCGCCCTCGCGGTCACCATCGCCTACCTGGCCATCGCCCTCACCAGCTGAGCGCGGCCGGGCAAGCCGTCCTGAGCGACCCGGCCCCTCAATGCCACAGCTGCGCCGGAACTGGCGCCACAGGAGATCGGAGAGGTAATGACCATTCAGACAGCACCACCCGGCGCTGCGCCGCCGGGATCCGCCGGCACCGCCGACCAGGCAGCCCCGCTAGACGCGCTGCTCGCTGACGCCGCGCTCGGTACCTTCCGCAGGTTCACCAGAGCCGGTTCATCCTGTCCACCAGCGGTCACATCGCCGCGCTTGTCAACCCGCCCGGAAACCCGAAGGCCACCTACCAGACCAGCAAGACCAACCCGGCCAGCCCGGCGGACTGGCTGAAGACTGCGCAATCAGAACAGGGCAGCTGGTGGCGCGACATGCTCGCCTGGCTCGGTGACCGGTGCGGTGCAGACAAGCCAGTACCAGCAGAACCCGGCGGCGGCAGGCTACGGCCACTCGCCGCGGCGCCCGGCACCTACGTCTTCGACAACTGACAAGGGACGAGGCATGTATACGGGCATCGGTCGTTTATCGGCGGCAGGGCGAGCACCGCCACCGGCCGCGGCCGCAGCTCAGTGTTCGGGCAACGTGACGTGGTGAGGAGCTAGTTCTTCTAGGCTGATTGCTCCCAGGAGCCGCATGGTCCGTTCGATATCGCCTGTCAAGATGGCGATCGTGCGGTCGACGCCCGCCCTGCCGCCGGCCATGAGACCGTAGAGGTAGGCGCGGCCGACCATGGTGAACCGCGCGCCGAGGGCGATGGCCGCGACGATGTCAGCGCCTGAGGTGATCCCGGTGTCGAGGTGGATCTCGATGTCCTTGCCGACCTCGCGGGCGACATCAGGGAGGAGCCGCAGGGGCACGGGTGCCCTGTCGAGCTGGCGGCCGCCGTGGTTGGACAGCGTGATGGCGTCAACGCCGGCGGTGGCGAGCCGGCGGGCGTCGTCGAGTGACTGGACCCCCTTGACGACGAGCTTGCCCGGCCAGCGAGACCGGATCCAGGCCAGATCCTCGTAGGTGACTGTCGGATCGAACATGGTGTCGAGAAGCTCGCCGACGGTGCCGGACCATCGGGAGAGCGACGCGAAGGCCAGCGGTTCGGTGGTCAGGAAGTTGAACCACCAGGCCGGGCGGAAGAGCGCATCGATGACGGTGCCGACGGTCAGCTGAGGCGGGATGGTAAATCCGTTCCGCTTATCTCGCAGCCGCGCCCCGGCAACGGGGACGTCGACAGTGACGAGCAGGGCGTCGTATCCAGCCTGCGCGGCCCGGTCGACCAGGGCCATGGAGCGGTCCCGGTCCTTCCACATGTACAGCTGGAACCAGTTGCGGCCGCCGGGCGCCGCGGCCGCGACGTCCTCGATGGAGGCGGTTCCCATGGTGGACAGGGCGAAGGGGATCCCGGCGGCGGCCGCGGCGGCTGCTCCGGCGCGCTCGCCTTCGGTCTGCATCATGCGGGTGAAGCCGGTGGGGGCGATGCCGAACGGCAACTCGACCCGTTTGCCGAGCACCTCCCAGCCGGTGTCGACGGCCGAGACGTCACGCAGGATGGCCGGGTTGAACTGCAGTTCGGCAAACGCGCGTCTCGCCCGGGCCAGGGAGATCTCGGCTTCTGCGGCGCCGTCTGCGTAGTCGAACGCGGCTTTGGGTGTGCGCCTTTTGGCGATACGGCGCAGGTCGCTAACGGTCAGGGCTGCGTCCAGCCGACGCCGTGTCAAGTTGACGGCAGGTCTTTTGAACTGCATCAGGGGGCGCAGGTCCGCAGGTCGCGGGATCTGGCGCTTCATCGGCATGATGTCCGCCTCCTTTCGGCGACTCACGGACATGCATCAGGCGGCTTGGTCTGGTCACATAAAAGCACCTTCATGACCCGTTGCCCCGGTCGGCCAGTACGATCTCCTCGGCGCGAGCCCACGGCTGGTCGGGATCGACCGGCTGGTACTCAGTCAGGCGGACCCCCTGCCGGATCAGGGACCGCAGCTCAGGTAGCGACCGGCCCGTCGCGCCGAGCGCCCGGGCCTGGATCAGCGCGTTGCCCCAGCAGGCCGCCTCGGTCGGCCCGGCCACCACGTGCAGCTGGCAGGCGTCGGCGACCAGCTGGCAGAACAGCGCGTTGGCTACGCCGCCCCCGACCACGTGGACCGTCCGCACCGGCCGGCCGGTCAGCCGGACCGCGTCGCGGACCGCGTGCCTGATCGCCACGGCCATGCTGTCCAGGATGCAGCGCACGATCTCCGCCTCGCCCGTCAGCCTCACGCCGCTGGCACGCTGGCACGCCCGGATGATCCGCTGGGTCATCGGGCCGGGCGGCAGGAACGCCGGATCCTGCACGTCGATGAGCCCGCGGCGGCCCGCGACCCGCCCGGCCGCGCGGGTCAGCTCGTCCAGGTCAACCTGCCGCCCGGAAGCCCGCCATTCCCTGGCGCACTCCTGCAGCAGCCAGAACCCGGTCACGTTGCGCAGGAACCGGGTGGTCCCGTCCACGCCGGCCTCGTTGCTGAAGCCGGCCCGGCGGGCCGCCTCGGTGATGACCGGCGCCCGGAGCTCGACGCCCACCAGCGCCCACGTCCCGGTGCAGACGAACGCGAAGCCCTTGCCCCCCGGTACGCCGGCCACCGCGGCGGCGGTGTCGTGTGACGGCCCGACGATCACCTGCGGCGGGCGCGCCAGGCCCAGGTCTGCAACGGCGGGCCCGGCCACCTCGCCTGCCGCCCGCAGGGGCGGAAACATTTTCAACGGAACGGACAGGGCTTCACCCACCTGGTCCGCCCACTTCGACACCCGGGTATCGAGCAGACCGGTGGTGGAAGCGTTGGTCAGTTCGGTCCCCAGCTGCCCGGACAGCCAGTAGGTCATCAGGTCCGGGACGAGCAGCACGTGCCGGGCCCGGTCCAGGTCGCGCTCGGCCATGAGCTGGAACACCGTGTTGACCGGTTGCGGGGCGATCCCGGTGGCCCGGTACAGGCGCTCCGCGTCGACGCCGTGGACCCCGCCGCCGGTGACGGCGGCGAACGGCGGCCCGGTGCGGGGGTCCCGGTAGCAGGCCGGGTCGGCAATCAGGCCGCCGTCGCCGTCGAGCAGCCCGTAGTCCACGCCCCAGCCGTCGACGGAAACCGCGTCGACCGGGCCGTCCGCGGCGGCGGCCCGCAGCCCGTCACGGATCCCGGCGAACAGCGCGCGGGCGTCCCACCGCAGCACGCCGCCGACCGCCCGCGGCTGGTTGGCGAAGCGGTGCACCTCACGAAGGCTGAAACCCCGCTTCGTTCCGTATCCAATGACCACCCGCCCGCTGGAGGCACCGAGGTCGACCGCCGCGACCCGGACCGGACTCACCGCAGGAACCCGGCGGCCACCCCGGAGTCGACCGGGATGTGCAGCCCGGTGGTCAGGGTCAGGTCCCCGCCGGTCAGGGCGAAGACCGCGGCGGCGACGTGCTCGGGCAGCACCTCCTGCTTCAGCAGCGTGCGCCGGGCGTAGTAGGCGCCCAGGTCCTCCTCGGCCACGCCGTAGACCGCGGCCCGCTGGGCGCCCCAGCCGCCGGCGAAGATGCCCGAGCCGCGGACCACGCCGTCGGGGTTGATGCCGTTGACCCGGATCCCGTCGCCGCCCAGTTCGGCCGCCAGCAGCCTGACCTGGTGCGCCTGGTCGGCCTTGGCCGCGCCGTAGGCCACGTTGGCGGGCCCGGCCACCACGCTGTTCTTGCTGCAGATGTAGACGATGTCGCCGCCCATGCCCTGGGCCTTCATGGCCCGGGCCGCCTCCCGGGAGACCAGGAACGACCCGCGCGCCATGACGTCGTGCTGCCGGTCCCAGTCCGCGGTGGTGGTATCGAGCAGCGGTTTGGAGATGGAAAGGCCGGCGTTGTTCACCACCAGGTCCACCCCGCCGAACGCCAGGGCCGCCGCGGCCACGGCCGCCGCCACCTGCTCCTCGTCGGTCACGTCCGCGGCGAATGGCACCGCGAGGTCGGTGTTCCCGATTTCGGCGGCCACCGCCGCGGCGCTGGCCGCGTCCCGGTCGGCCACCACGACGCACGCGCCCTCGGCGGCCAGCCGACGGGCGATGGCCCGCCCGATCCCGGACCCGGCCCCGGTGACCAGGGCGATCCGGGTGGCCAGCGGCCTGGCCTTCGGCATGCGGGCGAGTTTGGCCTCCTCCAGCGCCCAGTACTCGATCCGGAACTTCTCCGCTTCGTCAATAGGGGAGTACGTCGATACGGCCTCGGCGCCGCGCATCACGTTGATCGCGTTGAGGTAGAACTCGCCGGCCACCCGGGCGGTCTGCTTGTTCGCGCCGTAGCTGAACATGCCGATGCCGGGCACCAGCACGATGGCCGGGTCCGCGCCGCGCATCGGCGGCGAGTCGGGTCCGGCGTACCGCCGGTAGTAGGCCGCGTAGCCGGCGCGGTAGGCCTCGTGCAGTTCTTTCAGCCGGGCCGTGATCTCGGCCAGCGGGGCGTCCGGGGGCAGGTCCAGCACCATCGGGCGCACCTTGGTACGCAGGAAATGGTCCGGGCACGACGTGCCCAGCGCGGCCAGCCGCGGGTGCTCGGCCCGCGAGATAAAGTCGAGCACCACGCCGGCGTCGGTGTAGTGGCCCACCTGCGGCCGGTCGGACGAGGCCAGGCCGCGGATGACCGGGGCCAGTTCGGCGGCGCGGGCGTGCCGTTCCGCCTCGGGCAGCGGCTCGTACCCGCCGATCACCGGGCCGAACGGCTCCGGGCGGCCGCGCGCCGCGATGAACTCCGCCGCGGTCTGGATGATCTCCAGCGACCGGCCCTCGCACTCCTCACTGGTCCGCCCCCACGCGGTGATGCCGTGCCCGCCCAGCACCACCCCGATCGCCCGCGGGTGAGCCGCGGCGATCGCCGCGATGTCCAGGCCGAGCTGGAACCCAGGCCGGCGCCACGGCACCCACGCCACCCGGTTACCGAAGCACTCGGCGGTCAGCTTCTCGCCGTCGGCCGCGGTGGCCAGCGCGATCCCGGAATCCGGGTGCAGATGGTCCACGTGCGGCGCGTTGACCAGCCCGTGCATCGCGGTGTCGATCGACGGCGCAGCTCCCCCCTGGCCGTGCAGGCAGAAATCGAAGGCCGCCACCATCTCGTCCTCCCGGTCCACGCCCGGATAGACGTCGACCAGAGACCGCAGCCGGTCAAGCCGCAGCACCGCCAGCCCGGCCGGCCTCAGCGTGCCCAGGTCACCGCCCGAGCCCTTGACCCACAGCAGCTCCACGTCCTCGCCGGTCACCGGGTCGACCGCGGTGCCCTTGGCCGACGTGTTACCCCCCGCGTAGTTCGTGTTCCGCGGATCCGCGCCGAGCCGGTTCGACCGCGCGATCAGCTCATCGACAACCGTCACCGCTCAAGCTCCCCACCCGGCCGGGGCGCCTCCGGTCCGTTCCGCGACTATCTTCTCCGCATACCCAGAATGCTGAGACGCCGCCACCGGGTCTGGCTCTAGCCCCGCCTCCTCGCGGAAGGCGGCCAGCAGCGGGCGCACGTCGGTGTTGTAGGCGTCCATCAGGGCGGCGTTCGCGGCCAGGACGTCCCCGGCCTGCTGGGCCTCGGCCAGGGCCTCGGCGTCGATGAGCAGGGCCTTGGCCGTGGCCTCCTGGACGTTCATCACCGAGCGGATCTGGGCCGGGATCTTCGGCTCGATGTTGTGGCACTGGTCGAGCATGAACGCGACGCCCGCCGCGGGCGTCAGCGCGCCGGCCTTGACCACCTCGTGCATGATGCGGAATAGCTGGAACGGGTCGGCCGCGCCGACCATGAGGTCGTCGTCGGCGTAGAACCGGCTGTTGAAGTCGAAGCCGCCCAGCCGGCCCGCCCGCAGCAGCACGGCCACGATGAACTCGATGTTCGTGCCCGGGGCGTGATGCCCGGTGTCCACCACCACCTGGGCCTGTGGGCCCAGGGCCAGGCAGTGCAGCAGGCTGGTGCCCCAGTCGGGCACGTCGGTGGTGTAGAACGACGGCTCGAACAGCTTGTACTCCAGGAGCATCCGCTGGTGCTCGCCGAGCCGCTCGTAGACCGCCTGGAGCGCCTCGGCCAACCGGTCCTGCCGGGCCGCGATGTCGTCCTGGCCGGGGTAGTTGGTGCCGTCGGCGAACCACAGCTTGAGGTCGCGCGACCCGGTGGAATCCATGATGTCCACGCACTCCAGCAGGTGGGTCAGGGCCTTCTTGCGGATCCTCGGGTCGGGATGGCAGACGCTGCCCAGCTTGTAGTCATCGTCCTGGAACACGTTGGCGTTGACGGTGCCGATCCTGATCCCGCGCTCGGCCGCGTACCCGGCCAGGGCCGCGTAGTCGTCCACCTTGTCCCAGGGAATGTGCACGGCCATGCTGGGGGCCACCCCGGTGAAACGGTGGACCTGGGCCGCGTCGTCGGCCTTCTCCCACGGGGTCCGGGGCACCCCGGGCTGGCCGAACACCTTGAACCGCGTCCCGGTATTCCCGAACGCCCAGGAGGGCAGCTCGATCTCGTGCTGTCGCAGGGCTGCCTTGACGGCGGCCAGGTCACGCATTCCGTTCATCTCCACTTCCAGATTCACTTCCAGGCCCGGCTGGTCAGTCCAGGTGGAAGATCTCGCCGATCCGCTGGAACCCCTGATCAGGCGGCCGGGCCGGCGTTCTCGCCAGCCTGGCCGCCCGGGAAGCCAGCGGATGCCTGTTCCACGCACAGCCTCGATCCTCAGAAGCCTCTTAAATCCCGAACGTCACTCCGCTAAACAGGGGTTCCATTAATGGAACGTTTCAATTAGTTTCGTAGTGTCGTCTCTGGCGGCATGCATGTCAATGACTCCGCCACGGCTCGGCACTGAATCGTTATCAGGACGAGGCGTCTACGATGGAACGCCGGGGGCGTGTTGACCTGGGATGCGAGCGCTGAGGGTCCGGAGGGCTGATGGCTGCGGGCATGAAGGACGTGGCGAGCCTGGCCGGGGTCGCGGTCGGCACCGTGTCGAACGTGCTGAACCATCCCGACCTGGTCCGGCCGCTGACCCGCGCCCGGGTCGAGGCCGCGATGGAGGAGCTCGGATTTATCCCGAACGGCTCCGCGCGCCAGCTCCGCGCCGGCCGGAGCCGCTGCCTGGGGCTGGTCGTGCTGGATGTGACGAACCCGTTCTTCACCGAGGTGGCGCGCGGCGTCGAGGATTACGCCCAGGCGGCGGGCTACGCCGTGATCTTGTGCAACTCGGACGAGGCGCACGACAAGGAGCGCCGGTACCTGCGCGTGCTGGAAGAACAGCGGGTACGCGGCATCCTCATCACCCCGGTGCACGGCCGCTCACCCGAGCTGCGGCGGATCCGCGACCGCGGCACCCCGGTGGTACTGCTCGACCGGCCGGGCTCGTCCGCTCAGTGCTCGGTCGCCGTCGATGACCGGCGCGGCGGCGAGATCGCGGTCAGCTACCTGCTCGGGCTCGGGCACCGGAGCATCGTCCTGGTCAACGGGCCGACCGCGATCCGGCAATGCGCCGACCGTCGCTGGGGCGCCCACCGGGCGGTGGAGCACGCCGGGCTCGACCCGGCCGCGGTCCTCACCGAGGTCACCGTGCCGGCGATGAACCCGCGTGGCGGTGCCGCCGCGGCCGACGACCTGCTCCGTGGCGCCCGGACGACCACCGCGGTGTTCTGCGCCAACGACATGCTGGCCCTCGGGCTGCTGCGCGGGCTGGGCCAGGCGGGGGTGAGCGTGCCGGGAGATCTCGCCGTCGTCGGTTACGACGACATCGAGTTCGCCGCCGACGCGGCCGTGCCGCTCACCTCGGTCCGCCAGCCCAAGTACCAGCTCGGGCGCGCGGCCGCCGAGCTCCTGCTCGACGAGGCCGACCGGCCGGCCGAGCACGAGCACCGCCGCATCGTCTTCACGCCCGAGCTCGTGGTCCGGGCCAGCAGCGGCTCGGGCGTTGAAACCCCCACGATCACTGAAGCGGGTCGCGCAGCACGAAGGTGAGGGCGCAGGCGACCGCGGGCAGCGCTCCGAACCCAGGCTGGACCACGCTGGCGGCCGGCCAGCGACCGCACTGATCCAAGTTCGCGCCGAAGCTCCGCCAGCATGGCCGGGTCGGGCTCCACGGCCGTGACCTCGGCGCCGAGGCCGACGAGGGCCGCGGTCAGCTTGCCGGTTCCGGCCGCCAGGTCGAGCACGCGCAGCGGCCCGCGCGGGCTCACCGGTTCGAGGGCCCAGCGGACGGCGGCCTCGGCATAGCCGGGCCGGTGCTCCGCGTAGGCGGCCGCGGCGGCGCCGAAGGACGAGCCGTGCGTGTGCCTGTACTCCCACTCGGCCTGGCCTTCCGCCCTGGTCAGATCATCCACTCCCATCCCGTCCTACTCGGCCGGGTGCCGGGCGTCGTAGGAGGCCTGTGCGGCGCTGATCTCGGGCAGGTGGCTGTCGGCCCAGGTCACGAGCTGGCCGATGGCGTCGAGCAGGGTTTGTCCCATCGGGGTCAGGTCGTACTCGACCCGGGGCGGGATGACGGGGTGGATGGTGCGGGTCACGACGCCGTCCCGCTCCAGGCCGCGCAGCGTGACGGTCAGCATCCTGGCCGTGATGCCGTCGATCGAGCGGTGCAGTTCGATGAACCGCATCGTGCCCTGGCCGAGGAGGTCGATCACGTACATCGACCACTTGTCGCCGACGCGCTGCAGGACCTCGCGGGCGCGGCACGGCGACAGCTCAGAAGCCGACTCCGACGGTTCGCCCCCGCCCGTCCCCGACGGCTCGCAAACCGGGTCGATGGGCCCGGAATCCACGAAAATCCCTCCTCAGTACCCCACCAGGTTACTTCGTCGGCCCCGCGCGACGAAGTACTTGACACTTCAAAACGAAGTGCTTGACGGTTCAAGTATAGTGGGTTACTATAAGGAAGCAAGGCACGCAAGCGAACTTGCATACAAGAGAGTACTACTAGGAGGATCAATGACTACGGCTGCCGTGAAGATTCCCGGCTACGTCACTGGAACCTGGACCATCGATCCCGTTCACTCCGAGGTGTCGTTCGTCGTCAGGCACATGATGGTGAGCAAGGTCCGGGGCCGTTTCGACAAGTTCGAGGGTACCCTCGAGACCGCTGCGGACCCGCTGCAGTCGACCGTCACGGCCACCGTCGACCTCAGCTCGGTGAACACCGGGAACGACACCAGGGACAATCACATCCGCAGCGAGGACTTCTTCCACGTCGAGAAGCACCCCACCATGACCTTCCGCTCCACCGGGATCCGCCCCGGCAGTGACGGCTACCTGCTCGACGGCGACCTCACCCTCCGCGGCGTCACCCGGCCGGTGACCTTCCGCCTCGAGGTGAACGGCTTCGGCCCCGACCCGTTCGGCGGCACGCGAGCCGGTTTCTCCGCCACGACCGAGATCAACCGGAACGACTGGAACGTCAGCTACAACGGCCCGATCCCGGGCGCCGGCACCGGCATGGTCCTCAGCGACAAGGCCACGATCAACCTGGAGATCGAGGCCGTCCTCAACTCGGGCGAGTAATCACCCGCCTGCAGAGCGCCGCGGCCGAGGGACACGGACCCTCGGCCCCGGCGCTGTTTTTCTTATTTTTCCGCCGAACGGACCGCAATGCCTGCTCAGCTGCCTACGCCGTGCTTCTCCAGGTAGTCGAGGTAGAGCGGACGCAGCGCCTCCGCCACATCGCCCTCCCCGGAGTCGATCGCGTCGTCGAGCAGCACGCTCAGATGCGTAATGTCCCGGCCGGCCTCGTCGTCGTGTCCCTCCGAGGCCTCGGCCGCCGGGATGGCCCGCAGCAGCTCCCAAAAGAACTCCACGTCGAGGTGATGCAGCGCCCGCCGCACGGCCAGGTCGTGTAGTTTGCGGGAGGACAGGGCCTCCAGTTCATCACGGTTCACGCGTGGACTCTATCTCCTCACGGTATCTGTCACCGGCCCGGCCACCGCGCAGGCCGCCGGACACGGCCGCGGCGACGGTCCGGACACCCTCGTGCGCGGGCAGGTCCTCGAGCAGGACCGGAGCTCCGTCACGGTCAGCGAGCGGGATCCGCCAGTTCGGGTACTCGTGCACCGTCCCCGGCAGGTTCTGCGGCCTGCGTTCGCCCGCGGCCTCGGCCAGCGACACGCCGATCAGCATGGCCGGCGTGCGGGCCAGGAAGCCGTACAGCGCGGCGGTGAACGTCTCCGGCGTTACCTCGGCCGGGCGGCCGAGCAGCCCTTCGCTGGCGAGCATGGCGAG
>Ga0187817_10001804_pt1 | contig 10734 bp, 11 predicted proteins | sample NC_wetland_sal_i_17_FD_132431 | JGI IMG/M metagenome (GOLD analysis project Ga0187817, IMG submission 132431) | Wetland sediment microbial communities from Neuse River Estuary, North Carolina, USA - SO4_2 | ecosystem: Environmental > Aquatic > Freshwater > Wetlands > Sediment | place: USA... | reverse complement strand
TCCCCGCTGCCCAAGTCCTCGCCGGCCGCGCTGCCCAAGTCCCCGCTGCGCAAGTCCTCGCCGGCCGCGCTGCCCAAGTCCCCGGTGCCCAAGACCTAGCCGCCCTCGATCCCGCCGGCCCCGCTGCGGTCATCACCCACACCACACAACCCGTACACGCCTCTGACACCACTGGCACCGAGCGCCCCCGTGGTCCCCTGACCCGGTACGCTGCGGACCTCATTGTGCCGCGGCGGCAGCGGCTGGAGTGCGCGCTGCTCAAGGCGATCGCCGCGCACTACGTGATGACGCGCGCCGGGGTCGTCGCCGCCCAGGCGCGGGAGCGGGAACTGCTGGCCGAGCTGGCCTTCGCCATCGAGCGCGGCGCGCCGCTGACCCTGGACCCGCTGCTCCGTCCGGCCTGGGACGCGGCCGGGACCGACGCCGCGCGGCGCCGCGTCGTCATCGACCAGGTCGCCTCCCTGACGGACACATCGGCAATCGCCTGGCATCACCGGCTCTGCGTACCCGGCGCGTCATAATCTAGGGCGCATGCCTACCTACGTGATCGTCGGCGCCAGCCTGGCCGGGGCCAAGGCCGCCGAGACGCTGCGCGCCGAGGGATTTGACGGCGAGATCGTGCTCCTCGGCACCGAGCAGGAACTGCCCTACGAGCGCCCGCCGCTGTCCAAGGGCTATCTGCTCGGCAAGGCCGAACGCGACTCGATCTTCGTGCACCCGCTCGACTGGTACCCGGGGCACGACGTGGACCTGCGCCTCGGCGTCACGGTCACCGCCATCGACCGCGACGCAGCCACGGTCACCACCGCCGAGGGGCCGCTCCACTACGACAAGCTGCTGCTCACGACGGGCGCTTCGCCGCGCCGCTTGTCGTTCCCCGGTTCCGACCGGGAGGAGGTCCTCTACCTGCGCACCGTGTCGGACTCGGACCGGCTGCGCGAGGCGTTCCGGCCCGGGACGCGGGTCGCGGTGGCCGGGGCCGGCTGGATCGGCCTGGAGACCACCGCGGCCGCGCGCATGGCCGGCTGCGAGGTCACGGTGATCGAGCCGCAGCCGGGCGCGCTGCACGCCCAGCTCGGCCCCGAGCTCGGCGCTGTATTCACCGAACTCCACCGCTCGCACGGCGTGGAGTTCCGCTTCGGCGAGACCGCGGCCGAGTTCCACCCCGGTGAGGTCGTCACGTCCTCCGGCGCTCAGGTGCCCGCTGACGTGCTGATCGTCGGCATCGGCGCGGCCCCGAACGACGCCCTGGCCGCCGACGCGGGCCTTGAGGTCTCGGGCGGCGTCCTCACCGACGCGGCCCTGCGCACCTCCGACCCGAACATCTTCGCCGCGGGTGACGTCGCGAACTCCTTCAACCCGCTGCTCGGCCACCCGATCCGCGTAGAGCACTGGGCCAACGCCCTGAACGGCGGCCCCGCCGCCGCGAAGTCGATGCTCGGCGAGCCCGTCGTCTACGATCGCGTTCCCTATTTCTACAGCGACCAGTACGACCTGGGCATGGAGTGCGCAGGCCTGCCCTCGCCAGGCGCCTACGACCAGGTCGTCTACCGCGGCAGCCGCGCCACCCTCGAGTTCGTCGCCTTCTGGCTATCCCACGGGGTCGTGATAGCCGGCATGAACGTCAACGTCTGGGACGTCAACGACGACATCCAGTCCCTAATCCGCTCCGCCCGCGCCGTCGACCCCACCCGCCTGGCCGACCCCGCCATCCCCCTCGCGGACGTCTGAACCAACACCTCTCCCGGAGCCAGACCCCGCCATCCCCATTGCGGACGCCTGAACCAACACCTCTCCCCGAGCCAGACCCCGCCATCCCCCGGAGCCTGACCCCACCCGACACGCGTAAACTACTAATCCCATCCGTCCCTCCGGTAAGGGTTTCCGGGGAGGATACGGGCTTGTGGGAGGATCCGGGGGACTGGGGTGCCACGAGCCCTCCCGGGCAGCGCCCGACGAGTGCGTTAGTGCAGGCAGGGCGCTCATCGCGGCGTGAAGCGCCCACACGCGCGGGCGTGGCGTTGCGCGGCCGGTGTGCGGGACATGTCGGAGGACTGTGCGGGCGAGCGAAGCGCTCGTACGGTGAACTCGGGGTGGCTAACGGTGCTGTGGGTAGGCTAGGGTCGTGGACCCCGATCCCTACATCACCTGGCCGCCGCATCCGGATGACCATGTTGAGGAACTGTTCCGCCAGGCGAATCGGGATGACTTCGTGATTGTTCATCTGGGTGGCATCTACACGCTGATATCACCGGACGGCACGCAGGAAATGCAGTTCCAGGATTACGTGGTGCCCTCGTCGGCAGCCTGGCGGGTCGTGGTCAGGCAACTGGAGCTCTGGTTAGAGCGGATGAAGAATAAATCAGGGGGGCAGTGATGGCAGCGTTCAAGATCAGCATCAAGGCGACTGTTAGCGGCTGCTCAGGCGACGGGATGGTACAGAGCGTTAGGGCTGTTGCCCGGCAGTTGGACGAGGTCCAGCGGAATACAGCCCGCTTCCTGGCTTTCACCCTGTCGTCGGATCGCACGGCCAGGACTGTCCTGTTCACGATGTGCGTGGAAGAAGACGACCAGGTGAAGGCAGTGGCAGCGGCGTACTCCTGGGTTGTTACCGCCATCAACGCCACAGGAGATGGTGCTTACGGGTGGGAGATGGCTGCTCGTCCGGAAGAGCGTGAGCGCATCCCAGCGTAGCCATCAGCGGAAGGCACGCTTCCTAGCGGGACGACACATGTTAATGGTGTCGGGGCGGTGGGCTGACGAGCCTAGCTGGTACGGCCGCGCCGTTAGGCGGCGCGCCGCGCCGGACGTATAGCGAGAACAATCGGGCTCGCTGTGCCGGGCCACTCCGTGCCGACAGGAGCGGTCGCTGTCGTAATGTAATCGGAGCTGGACTGTCGCCTCGATGGTGAGCCGACGGACAGGGCACGCTGTTTCAGAGTTGGAACCTGACCCTGGGCTTGCTCGGCACACCGCGCGGGTCACCGGCGCGCTCTCGTCGGCGAGAACGCCCAAGTAGTACGCCGCGATGGTGTTGGGTTGACTTAGCCGGCAGTGACCAGCGCCTTGAACTCGCGCACGGCCGACGCGGAGGTGTCGGCTAACTGACGGCCGGGGTGATCAATTGCTGGGAAATGAGGCCGCCGCTGGCCGCGGGACCCGGTCCGGCCGAACAATCTCGGTAGTGTCGGCCGGCATCCGGCAGTTGGCCTGACATGTGGTCTCTCATCGGGGTATCGCAGGGGTTATGACATGGGTCTCTCATTACACCCGCTGAACCGCCAATTTCCCAACCGCTGTACCGTTTGCTTACTGCTGGCAGACTGACGCATGCTGATCCCGTGAACCAGACCGAACGCGACGAGCCTGCCGCCACCGAGGACGAAACGCGGGCCGCCCTGCTGGACAGGTCCAAGCGCGACTTCGCCCCTGTCAACAAATTGTTCGTCCAAGCGGCACCCGGGAGCACGAGCCGACCCGGGCCGCTGGCCACCTTCGTGCACAACCGCGACCTGCGCGGCCTGCATGCGTACCTCCTGCTGTTGGGAATCACGAGCAGCGGTGACAGTCAGGATGGATGGAGTACCACTCTGCCGATCGGGGTCTGGGCTCGCGCCTTCGGCACGACCCGCGACGCCACCCCGGCTTCTGCCGCCAGCGCGGTCTCGAAGATCCTCACCCGGCTGGAAGAGCGGAATCTCGTCCACCGGCAGCGCCACGGCCGCGAGCGCAAGATCCGGATTACCCTGCTGCGCGAGGATGGCTCCGGCCAACCCTACACGCGGCCCGGCAAGGGCAACCTCGACCGATTCCTGCGCCTCCCGCACGCTTTCTGGCGCGACGGCTGGCACGAACGGCTCGACCTTCCGGCCACTGCCATGCTCCTCGTCGCCCTGCACGAAAAGCACAACTTCGAGCTGCCCGCCGAGCGTGTCCCCGAATGGTATGGCTGGTCCGCCGACACTGCCGAGCGCGGCCTGGCCACCCTGGAACAGCTCGGCTTGCTCACCCATATAAGACGGCTGAAGAAAGCCCCACTCAGCCCCACCGGGCTCACCAAGGTCAACAAGTACCTGCTGCACGAGCCGTTCGGCCAGCTCACCACCGACGACATCGTCGACGACGACGTGATCCGCGCGATCGTCTACCCCGCACCACCCAAGAACCGGCGCGGCAAGACCCCGGCCAGCGCGACCGCCAAGAGAGCCTGACCATGACCGCGCATGTCCCCGCCCCCAGGACGCCGGCTTCCCAGCCGCCACCGCCAGGTCGGCGCGCCCTGCGCTGGCCCGGGGCGGGTACGCCCCTGGGTGCCATCTTTTACGGCGTCATCGGTGGGCTAATTGTCTGGTTCCTCGTTGACGTCCTGCCCCACATCCACATCGCCTTCAGCTGGCAGTGAAAACTCAGCCCGGCGCGCGCCTGGCAGCCGATGGGCCTAAGTGCCGGGAGCCTAGTGTCTGGCTTGGGTGAGCCGGGCCGACGCCGGCACCTTACGAAACGCCCGAGCCAGGCCACGAGTGCAAGTGCTCGGGAAGGGCAACCTGGCTATGGGTGCAGGCGCTTCATTTCGCTGTTGATGTGGTCGATGGTGGCGCTGATCTCGTCGCCCCGGCCAGGCACAGTCCAGCCGAACAGCAAAGCGATCCGTTCGATCGGCCCCATCATGGACTTCAGCGCGCTGTCGGCTGCCGCGAACGACGCCGCGGGGTTGGCGACCGGGCTGAAGATCGGCTGGCGGTCGGTCAGCCTAGCACCGGTCTCGCCGAACAGCCGCCAGATCCCGGCCAGTTCCGCGTGAGCCGGTCCCGAGTAGATGCTGTAAGCGCCCGTATTCCCGAGTTCATCGGTAAGCGCCTTGACCCGCGCCGTGTACCTAGGGCGGACCTCCCCCTCAAGCTCGTCCCCGCCCTGGGTGAACGGGGGCAGTCCGAGATCTCGGCATTCCGCCTCGATCCCGGCGACGGTTTCCGTTCCCGACACAGCGGGGTCCTCGCCTACCTCGTCGATGCTCCGAGCCAGCTCGCGGGCGCTGTTGCGGCGCAGTAGCTGCATCCGGCAGACGCGCTTTCGGGCCGTTAGCCCCGGCTCTAGCAGCCACCAGGCCACTGAGCCGGCCTCCAGCGACGACCGAGTCTCCGTCTCAATGCCGGGCGCTGGGCGGTCCGCCCCGATGAGCAGCGCGGCGCACCGCGAGAACTCGACTGCCAGCTTCGTCGCCATCTGCGAGTAGGCGTAGGCAGTGCGGACCGGTCGATCGCCCCACGAGGTGCCGTCCAGCCTTGTCTCCGTGTTCACGACCTCGGTCGAGGCCGGCGAACCAGGTTCAAAGGTCCATGCTGCCTGCATGGTCCACCGATCGACGCGGTTGGCGACCTCGGCCACCAAGGTCTTGAGTTCGCTATTGAATCCCATTGTTGTATTTTCCGGCATGCCGCGCAGTGCCAGGGCATGCCCTGACCGGGCTGCCCGTCTCCGTGCGGCAGTAGACGGGGGGGTTGGCGGCGCGCGCCGCGCCGGGCGTGGGCGATGATGATCTGGCTATGCTTTTGGCGGACCGCTCCCCATTCGAAGGGAGCGGCCCTCCAAGGTGTTAGAGCTGCGCCGTCACCTGGATGGTAAGCCGCCGCGCGGGGCGGGCTGTTTCAGAGTTGGAACGTGGCACTGGGATGCACCAAATCCTCCCCCAAGCCCGGATCCTCCCACAAAATCTCGGAGCGGCACGCTTTTGTCGGTGCCTGCAGTCACACTGTCGTGCGTGGAGAGTGAGCTTCCTTCGACGCTCCGCAACCTGGCGCGTATCCAGCATGGTGTCATCTCTCGCTCGCAGGCCCTCCGGGCCGGACTCACCGTAGACATGATCAAGTTCAGGGTCAGGAGCGATCGATGGCGGCAGATCCATCCCGGCGTCTACACGACGTTCACCGGGGTGCCCGGTCGCAACGCGCAATTGTGGGCGGCGGTCCTCTCGGTAGGACCGGGAGCCATCCTCAGTCATGAGACCGCGGCTGAGCTCCTCAGGCTTGCCGATAAGCCATCCGATGCCATTCATATGATCGTTTCGTGGCAGCGCAGAATTGCGGTGACTTCCGGGGTCAGCCTGCACCGTTCCAAGCGCGCTGGCGAGACGGTTCTGGGGTACGGCAATCCGCCGCGGACCAAGATCGAGGAGACCGTACTTGACCTCACGCAGACGGCGGCGACGTTTGATGACGTGTGCGGATGGGTGACCAGGGCGTTCGCGCGGGACCTCACCGACGAGGCCGGGCTGCGCAAGGCGATGGGCGCAAGGACGAAGCTGCGCTGGCGGTCTGACCTGGATGAGCTGATCGCGGCGGCCGCAGGCGGAGACCATTCGGTGCTGGAGTACCGCTATGACCGCGACGTCGAGCGGGCGCACGGGTTGCCGAAGGCGAGGCGGCAGGTGCCGTTCACGGGTCCGGGCGGCCGCCGGGGGCGGCGGGATCGCGTGTACGAGGACTACGCGCTCGTGGTCGAACTGGACGGACGCCTCGCGCACCCGGACGACAGCGCATGGAAGGACAAGGCCCGGGACAACGCGGCGGCCGTGGAAGGGAAGCAGACGCTCCGATACAGCTGGGAACAAGTCAGGCGCAAGCCGTGCCAGACGGCGGCTGAGGTGGCCGAGGTGTTGCGCCAACGTGGCTGGCCCGGCCGTCCGCGGGAGTGCTCTCCTGGCTGCCCCGCACCGCGGGCGTTTCCCTAGCCCGCCTGCGTGTCCACCGAACGGGGGACAGCAGGTGTGGCGGGTCGGCTGACGCGCGGCTATACGCGCTGAGCCCAGACTTGGGGCATGGACACCAATACGGCCGTGATTGGGAGCTGTTCATCAGCGAGGCGACCGTCAAGACGCACTTGCTGCGCGCGTTCGGCAAGCTGGGCGTGTCCGGCCGCACCGCGGCGGTCACCGTCGCGATGGAAACCGGCCTGCTCCGCCCGCCAGGCCAGTAATCGCCCCGGTGACGGCGGCGAGCACCAGGGCGGCATCGGTCAGGTCCGGCAGCACGGCGTGCGCCCCGGCCGACGCGATCTCCGCGGCGGAGAAGCTGCCCGTGGCCACGCCCACGGCGCGTGCGCCGGTGGCCAGCGCGGCCGCCACGTCCAGCGGCGTGTCGCCTACGAGCACGGTCGACAAGCCGGCAAAGTCCGCCCCGTACGCCAGGCTGGCTGCGTGCCTGGCCACCGGCACGAGCTCGGCGCGTACCTCGTGCACGTCCCCGTACGCGCCGACGCCCAGGTCCAGGTGCTCGCCTAGCCCGGCCGCGCGCAGCTTCAGCGCCGCGAGCGGGCGGATGTTGCCGGTGAGGACGGACTGCCGGAGGCCGGCTCCGGCCAGGGCGGTGATGGAGTCCGGGGCGCCGGCTACTGCGCGAACGTGCGAGGTCTCGGCGCCGTCCGCCGCGGCGACCCGACGGGCCAGCGCGGCCAGGAAGTCATCCACCCAGCTCTGCGGCTCCTCCACCCCGGCCAGCTCTAGCGTGTCCAGGGTGATCGCCCGGTCGGTCCGCCCGGCCTTCGGCGCCACGGCGGGCAACTCGCGGCCGAACAGCTCGAGGAAGACGTCCTCGTACAGCCGCGTCCCCAGCCCGGCGGCGTTCACCAGCGTGTAGTCGACGTCCCACAGCACCAGCAGATCACCCACCCGCTCAGGCTAGCCCGGCCCCGCCCGCCGACCCGCGGCGGATGGTGGGGTGGCGGGGACTGGGGTGACTGGCCCGGCCAGACCGCGGGCCTGGAGCGGACGGTGGGTGGCGGCGGACTGTGTGGCCCGGCCAGACTGCGGGCCTGGAGCGGACGGTGGGTGGCGGCGGACTGGGCTTGCCGGCTCGCCCGGACCCGGGGCGGATTGTGGGTGGGCGGGACTAGACTCGCCGCGACGGCAGGCGCCAGGCGCTCGTACGCGGCGGAGGTGGATGTGGCTGGGCGGATCCGCGACGAGGACATCGCGGCCGTTCGCGAGCGGTCCCCCATCGACGAGGTGATCGGCGAGTACCTGCAGCTCAAGGGCGCGGGCGGCGGCTCGCTCAAGGGCCTGTGTCCGTTCCACGACGAGAAGACCCCCTCGTTCAACGTCACCCCCGCCCGTGGCCTGTTCTACTGCCACGGCTGCGCCGAGGGCGGTGACGTGATCAAGTTCGTGCAGAAGATCGACGGGCTCAGCTTCGTCGAGGCGATCGAGCGGCTGGCCGGCCGGGCCGGGATCACGCTGCGCTACGAGCAGGGCGGATACGTCCCCGGGCAGGAGCAGAGCCAGCGTCGCAGGCTGATCGACGCGCACCGGGCCGCGGCCGAGTACTACGCCGAGCGACTCAGGGGCACCGACGCCGCGCCCGGTCGCGACTTTCTCTCTGAGCGTGGCTTCACCAACGCGGACGCGGAGCGCTTCGGCGTCGGCTACTCGCCCGCGGCCTGGGACGACCTGGCCAGGCACCTGCACGGCCGCGGCTTCACCGATGCCGAGCTGATCACGTCAGGCCTGGCCAAACAGGGCAGGCGCGGCCCAATTGACCGATTCCGCGGGCGGCTGATGTGGCCCATCCGGGACCTGTCCGGTGACGTTATCGCATTCGGCGCGCGCAGGCTCGATCCCGACGACGACGGGCCCAAGTACCTCAACACCCCCGAGACTCCGCTGTTCCGCAAGTCCACCGTGCTCTACGGCGCCGACCTGGCCAAGCGGGAGATCGCGCAGCGCCGGCAGGCCGTGATCGTGGAGGGGTACACCGACGTGATGGCCTGCCACCTGGCCGGGGTGCCGACCGCCGTGGCGACGTGCGGCACGTCGTTCGGCGACGAGCACATCAAGGTGCTGCGCAGGCTCATCATGGACACGGACTGGTCCAAGGGCGAGATCATCTTCACCTTCGACGGGGACACCGCAGGCAAGCGCGCCGCGCTGCGTGCCTTCGAGACCGAGGAGAAGTTCGTCACCCAGACCTACGTGACTGTGCAGGCCGATGGCCTCGACCCCTGCGACGTCCGGCTGGCGCACGGCGACGCGGCGGTGCGCGACCTGATCGCGCGCCGCGTGCCGCTCTACGAGTTCGCGATCCGCAGCCTGCTCGATGAGTACGACCTGGACACGGCCGAGGGCCGGATCGCCGCCCTTGACGCCGCGGCCCGGTTCATCGCGCGCATCAAGGACGACGGGTTGCGCAAGGTCTACGCGGGACGGGTAGACCGGTGGCTAGGACTCAACGATCCCGAGCTTATCCTGAGCCGGATCGCCAGCCATCTGCCTGGCCGCGGGCCGCGGGCCGGCGGTTCAAGCTCCAAGCGCACGGCCCGCCTAGAGGGAGCGCGGGAGACCGGAAACGGGCACCCCTACGACCTGGGTGATCCCCTCGTGCAGTTGGAGCGGCAGGTCCTGCAGCTTGCGGTCCAGCGGCCCGGGCTGTGCGGGCCAGAATTCGACGCGCTCGGCGTGGACGCGTTCAGCGCGCCGGCGCACCAGGCCGTGTTCACGCTGATCGCGGCCTGCGGCGGCACGGCGGGTGCGCGGGGCAGCGTGCGGGAATGGGCCGCCCGGCTGCGGGACGAGGCACCGAACGAGCGGGCCCAGGCCTTCGTCACCGCGCTCGCGGTCGAGCCGCCCGTGATTACCGGCGAGCCGGACGCCAGGTACGCCGATACGCTTCTGGCCCGGATCGGCGAGATCGCGGTCAGCCGGGAGATCGCGGCGATCAAGGCCAGGCTGCAGCGCATGAATCCGCTCGAGGACCAGGTCAGGTACAACAGGTTGTACGGGGATCTGATCGCACTTGAGCAGCGGCGCAGAGCCCTGGTCGAGCGGGCTGCGGGCGGGTGAGATCGGGTCGCGTGTGACTGCAGAGTCGCCCGCTACCCGGCAACGTAGCCGCAAGGTGACAAAATTGGGTCCCCCGTAACGGCGGGTTCGTGCCGCAGACTGGTCCCGTGGCCCTCCCTGCGCTCAGGAACGTACCGTCGTCACCGGATCAGCTGGCCGATCTCGTGGCGCTAGGGCGGGAACGCGGGTCGGTGACCATGGCCGACGTCATGGTGGCGCTCGACAACACCGACTTGCCGCCGGAGGCCCTCGACGCCGCGGTACGCGCGCTCGCCGACGAGGGCGTCGACGTCCTCGATGTGGCCCGAGAGGACGAGGCCGACATCCGGCGCGCCGAGGCCGAGGGCAGGCGGGCCGCCACGAGCGACCTGGTGCGGATCTACCTGCGGGAAATCGGCCGGGTGCCGCTGCTGACCGCCGAAGACGAGGTGGAGCTGGCCAAGTCCATCGAGGCGGGCCTATTCGCCGAGGAGAAGCTCTGCTGCGGCATCGCGGTGCCCGGCGCCATCCACGGCGACCTGGAACTGCTCGCGTACGAAGGGGTCAGGGCCAAGCAGCGGCTGATCGAGGCGAACCTGCGGCTGGTGGTGTCGATCGCCAAGCGCTACATCGGCCGGGGGCTGGTGTTCCTCGACCTGATCCAGGAAGGCAATCTCGGCCTGATCCGCGCGGTGGAGAAGTTCGACTACACCCGCGGCTACAAGTTCTCGACGTACGCGACGTGGTGGATCCGCCAAGCCATCACCCGGGCCATCGCCGACCAGGCGCGGACCATCCGCGTGCCGGTGCACATGGTGGAGACGATCAACAAGCTCGCCCGGGTGCAGCGCCAGCTGCACCAAGAGCTCGGCCGCGAGGCGACGCCTGAGGAGATCGCCGCCGAGATGGGCATCGAGCCGGAGCGC
>Ga0187817_10001803_pt1 | contig 10736 bp, 8 predicted proteins | sample NC_wetland_sal_i_17_FD_132431 | JGI IMG/M metagenome (GOLD analysis project Ga0187817, IMG submission 132431) | Wetland sediment microbial communities from Neuse River Estuary, North Carolina, USA - SO4_2 | ecosystem: Environmental > Aquatic > Freshwater > Wetlands > Sediment | place: USA: North... | reverse complement strand
GGTTGACGTAGCAAAAGCCCGTCAGCATTGCCAGCCGAAACATAAATTCACTGTCTTGACTGTAGAGCAGTTTAGGATCGAATCCCGTTCTCCGTATGAAATCGGTGCGAGCTACCAAAGAGGAGAGGCATACGACCATGCCTGCGCCCCCTGGCCTCACAAGCAGTCTCATCACTTCGGCATTGACGCCCAATTTCCCTTCATGGCGATAGTTCTCTTCCGCCATTTGGAAAAATGTCCGCGTTTCGGAATGGTTAAAAAACCGTACGTCCGTATAACACGCGCCGCACTGCGGGCCAAATTGCTCGAGAGCTCTAAACTGCCACTCCAGCTTTTCTTTCTCCCAGAGATCATCCGAGTCTAAGAAAGCAATCCATTCGCCCCGGGCTTCCTCCACGCCCCTATTTCGCGCCACACTGGCGCCTTGATTGGGTTGGAAGTAGTAACGGATCCGATCGCCAAAAATATTTTTTAGGATTTCACCCGTGCCATCAGAAGATCCGTCGTCCACCACGATGACTTCCAGATCTGAGAATGTTTGGGCCAGAATGCTCTTGATGCCGTTCTGCACGTTGGCGGCCCGGTTATATGTCGGGATGACGACGGATACCTTGGGATTCATGAAACCCGCTCCCTGCCGATTTGCCTGCTGTGCTTCCAGTCTATGATTTGACGCAGACGCCCTCTAGAGCTTGGGCGCTCTCGCGACGCGTTTCTGCTTTGCGTGCCGCGATCGTTTCGCGATACGCCTGGAGGAGTAGCCGCCCGGCTGCGGACCATGTGAGTTCGGATACCGTCGCCAGTGACGCTGCCCGCAAGCGCTCTAGGAGTGCGCGGTCCCCATGCACCAACGCGATGTGTTGCGCAAGGGCGGAAACGTCACCGACCGGATGCACGAGTGCATTTTCCATGTGCCGACAAATTGCACCCGCGGCTTCCGAGACGAGGAGGACGCATCCGCTGCCTCGTGCCTCCGAAGTCACCAGTGCGCTTCCCTCTTCGATACTGGGCAGAACCAACATGTCGCTTTTCCGCATTAGCTCTGGCACGTCATTCCGGTGGCCCAAGACTTTGACGCTCGGATGCGAAAGCATCTGTGCGAGTTTTTCCTGGTATGCGGGCAAAAACTCCCCTGCAATCAGAAACGTGCCCTCCTTTGAGGCAGGAGATTTCAGCCACGCTTCTAGGGCATAGTGCACACCCTTCCGCACCGCGCACACCCCTACGAACAACATCGTCAATCCGCGCTTGGGATCCCTCGGCTCGTCGCTGGAGTAGTACACCTTCTCGTCATACCCGTAGATGTGACGAACAAGTTGTTCCCTCGCGAATCCTTTATCGAGAAACGTCTTCACCACAAAATCCGATGGACACAGGAGGCGGCTGGCCAGTTCATATTCCTCCTCCTCCTTGCGCAATTTTCCCTCGTTGTAGGCGTGTTCATGATCTGGCGGCAGGGTTACGCCCAGGCGCTCGGATTCCGCCTGCACAACTTCCATCGCAAACCGCGTATGGGCGTTGCATCTTTCTAAAACGGTCGGGATTCCCAGCCTTGCGGCCGTCTTGAGCGTTTCAAGCGCCCCCAGCGGCCACGTATGGATGATGTCAATCTTCCCCGCCAATTTCTCGATTCGGCGGGCCACAATATGGTCGTGTAGAGCAACCGTGCGCATAGTGCCCAGAAGCCTGTATGGGAGTCGTAGCTTCCCTCGAGCCAGCGTCGGGCAAACTCTCACGCCTGGAGGAACCACCCTAGAAAGTGCGCCGGGGAAAACTAGGAGGTCCGCCCCTGCAGCCGCTAGGCTGTTGACTTGCTGCCAGGCTGTGTAACAGATCCTATCCGCGCCCAGCTTGTTCGGAAAGCTATACAGAACCCTGACACGTCCTTGGGGCATCTGCGTGTATAGGCCCTTCGTTGTATTCAAACCGTTCGTTGGGTCTGACAATGAGCGACTCGAACAAATGAAAACTCATAGCTGCAATGCTCAGCTTGGCGGTGAAGCATGCGGCAACATACTGGCCGAGCCAAGCGGCTTCGGCGGCCATTTTTCCCGAACGTGCGCGACATCCTGAGTGAAACAAGTCCAGCCACGGATCCACACTGAGAAGGCGATGCCTTAATCGCAGACGCAAAACAACGAGCCGCAACTGGTTATATGCGCCGCTTAATAATCAGAAGATTATTATCCCAGTCATTTGATGAATTCGGCACTTCTACGAATGCGAAGTCATAATTTGGGAACCGCTTCGAGTAGATCGTTTCCAATCGCTCATGCCATCTCTCAATCGTTTCGCGAAGAATGTCTTCGATCACAAAATATCCACCCGGACGAAGGCGCTCCAAGGATCCATCCAAGAACGAAATGTTAGCTTCAAAGGTGTGTAGCCCGTCATCAATTATGATGTCGAAGCCGTTTTGCAAAACAGGCTGCGACCAGAGATCACGTATAGCGACGCTGTCGAGTTGGTCGCAGTAGAAGGTCTTGATGCGCTCCTCTTCGAAAAGAATGTCGCGATCGATGTCCGCGCCGTAAACGAGTGCGTATGGGAAGAGCTCGCTCCATCCGCGCAGGGATGCCCCGGGGCGTCCATTTGCCTTCATGCTCGAAGCGAGCTCTGGGTTGTTTGTGCCCAAACCGAGCTCGAAGATCCGGAGTGGCTGATCGCGGAGTTTATCGAACAGTGCAGAATAGACGGTAGTGTAATTATGCCAACCTTGACCCTTGTCACTGCAATGTCCGGTCATGATGCGGCACATCTCGGTTGGAGCAAACACGTTGATGCCGCGAAGTTGGTGTACAAGTTCCGACGTGTGATCATCGGGAAAGCCTTGAACCTTTGGAGTGCGTCTGACGAACAAGGAGGCAATTAGATGAGGCAAGTAGAAGCGACTGTGCCACCAATAGGAACGAACGCGTTGATAGGCTTGAGGTGATAGTTTGCGCTTAAGCACTTCACGGGAAGTTACTATCATTTGCAGTCTCGAATGAGAGTATACGAATTTCGCTTTTGGACTTCAGGGTTCTTGCCCTCATACACGCAGCCGCCTTCCCTTGCGACAGAGGTGGGAACGGAAGGGACGTTAGAGTCACGGGAGATTTCGGCTTCCCCCACCACAGTTTGCCTTGCCTCGAAGGTTGCCACGGAGATGCAAGCCACCAAGGGGAAGAAACCCATAATTAACTGCGTCATGTAGTTAATCCCGAAATGCGCCACCACAGTAGCAAACATGGAGGCGCCCAAGCACCAAAGCAACCATTCCTGCCTGCGGTCGCCATTCACCAGCTTCCTTGCCGTCCCAATCGCACCAAAGCTCCGGCTGAAAATCGCGACATAGAAAATCAGAGTCAACAGTCCTCCCGTTTCCGCAACGGCAACAAACTGGTTGACGAGATCCCACATACCCCATCCCCATGTGTCGTAATTGTTTGTGCCCAGAAGCCACCAGTCGCTAAAATGCCGTATGCAATTGTCCACTAGCACATAGCGCTGATCGCTGGACGAGGCGCCGGTGAGATTAATACGGGCGATCAGCGCCCACACCGGCGCTTTCATCACCATGTGCAGCGCCACTAAGATCAGCACGAGTCCCCAACGGATCACGCGCATCCGCTTGCGCAGAGGCCAGAAGGCAAGGCCCACTAAGCTCCCCATGAAAGCCGTCCACGACGTGCTTGAGTACGACGTGATCACCATCGCCGTGGCCCCGGCAAGTCCGACGCATGCTGCCATCCGGGATTTTCCTTCCCTCCACAGCCAAAGAAACAAGGGAATCAAAACGCCGGAGAAAGCGCCGGCGTAGAGACAACCCATCGTTCCGGCCGCACGTACGTGCCCGTCCCTTACCGTCACCTCAAGCGGAATCCCTCCCACCAAGCCGAATACGTTGATATGGTTGATCGTCTCGTTGATCATGCAGACGCCAAGAATCGCGGAAATCGCGGCCAACGTCTTGATCGTCCGGCGGATTGCCTCGCCGTCAGGAATTAGAAATCTCACCACGAAGTAGCCGCCCAGGGTGTCCACAATGTCTCCGAGGCTCTTGATCAATACCGGCATCTGCATCCACCGGAGATTAAAAACGATTTCGGCCAACACCGACCAAAGTATCACCGCCCGGTCCACGCCGTTGAATCCTCCCGGAAACCTGCCCGCCGATGATGCCCCCCGAGAACTGACGCTTCGAGCGAGTCCGGCCAAAATCAGGATGCGCAGCACGGTGAAGTGCAGGCTCCCCAACAGCACCACCTGTCCGATCGGAATCGTGAAAAAAGCCAAAAGAAAAGGCGTAATCGCCTTCTGGCGCGGAAGAGTCAGGATCAGCACGATGGCGATCAGCATCCACACCACGACCAGCGGATGCAGCAGAGTGGCGGTCGCGCCGCCTCCAAATTCAAGGTGTGCGGGCTTCATAGCGTTCAGACATCGGCTGGCAGGGCCTCTTTGGGTTTTGCATGGTTACGCCAGGCCTTTTTGATCTTTTGCAGGAGAGTCGTGTGCGCCAGCGCTTTTTTGATTGCTTGATCCATACCCCCAATAAAGGATCTGACCATATTCAAGCCAATTCCCTTCGCGGAAGGAGCACATATGTAGACGGAAACCTCGGACCATCGCTGATTTGACAGAACCTCTTTGTATTGAGCGTGCCCTGTGGCAAAGTCCACTGCACTCACGCCTTCACGGTTACCGTCGCAGAAGCCTTCGATGACCTTTGTTATCAGCACCATCCCCGGCGAGTATTTTCCGAATTCCGCATCGTACGCCAAATAGTCACTCCCAAAGGTGTTCTGATTGATGTCACCGATCCAGAAGGCGAGCGGTCTCTCTGCTACGTAAAGTACGTAACCGCGCAGCCATCCTCGCTCTGCCTTGAGTCGTAAATGCTCGCGTGTCTCCGGCTTGTCCACGAACCCAACTCCCAGCCCGCGCTGATAGGATTTCTTCGCTACCTGCTCTACATTTCGGATCATGGCGTCGAGTTCTGACACATCCCGGAAACACCGGACGTTCACGTTCCCGCCAAAGTCTTTGAGTAGTTTCTTGAGCTTGGTTTTTGCTTGCCAGCGAGCTCCTGATGACAAGCCTCGATAGAATTCTTCTACAGTGGCTGGCAGCGTGATGGCGAAATGTGGCTGCGTGATGCGGATATAATCACGGCTCAGCACGCCGGGCTTTTTCATGGCTAGTTGGCAGAGGTCCGAATCCTGCCTGAGGAAATTCATGTAGGCCACATCCGCTTCTCGATCCGAAAGGCTCTGCAAAATGCTGCTGACAATTAAATCGCAGTTTTCCTTGGATGGGCTGCCCCGAAGCGCTCCATAAACAAAGCACAGGATCTTTGCCGGCAAATTTAGCTGCAAATAGCCCAGCCGGCAACTAATGTGGCCGAGATCTATACGACCGACCAAAATGGCATCAGGTCTCCCCTCACGATAAACTACTAGCACATGCGGGCGCACTGTTCCTGGATTTGACTCAAGAAACATCAAGAAAGAGTCCATCTCGGAATCGCGGTTGCCCGGCCAGGAGTTCCAAGCTCGGCGCAACTGCTCGAGCTCAGCGACGCTTCTCAGCGTCCGAATGGTAGCTTCCATAGTCCTCAAGAAAGCGCCTTTCTCCAAATCTGCATCGTCCAGCGCGTCGCTAGGGGCGCGCCAAAACGTTCGAGAAAGCCACTCGAATCCAAGACGTCGGCGCATTTCGGGCTGTTATAAATAACGTATAGTCTTCTTGCCGCAGACGCTTGCAGGTTGGTTATCACCTTGCGCATAACCTCTTCGGAAAACGGATCAAACAGATAAACAACCAGGTCCGAATTCGGGAAGTGGAAATCCGTTACATCGCTCAGCACAATCGAAACGCCCCTAAGCCCAAGCCACGCCACGTTCTTCCGGGCAGTCTCCACGAGTTCTGGCGCAAATTCGACTCCCACCGCCTTCCCAAATCCCATGCGGGACGCCACGATAAGAGTCCTACCCTTTCCGCAGCCGAGGTCAACGAACGTGGAAGTGGAGAGATCCCCGTCTAGGAGGGCAATGGCGCGCTCCAGTTCCTCGCAATCTGTCGCCTCGTACCGGCGCCCGAAAACTGCGTTCGGCGAAAACGTCCTAAATCTCCATAAAGGTAGAATTCCGCCTGTGTCCGTACCGAATCTCAAGTCGAAGGCGTCCTTGGTGCCCCGCGTGAAGTACTTAGCGGCGGTGTAATACACGCCCCGGATGCCATCCTCGGACAAGCGTTCGAGCATCTTTTTGTACAACAGCAGGATGTCCGTATAATCCCCCAATGCCAGCCCTACCTGCGCTGGTGCGGCCGAGAAGCGCCAACACTGACGGCGCAGTTGCCCTTGGAGGCTGCAAGGCCTACATATGTCTAGGGCGTGGTGCTTCTCTGCTCCCGCATGCCTTCTCCAGAGTCCCCTTGCCGTTTCTTTCCCCAAGCTGCCTTGACTTTCGCCAGCACGCCCAGACGATTCAGCGCGGCCTTTGACGCCTCGTTAACAAGTACGCTGAGAGTTCGGACCGAGCTCAGGGCAAGGCCGAAAAACGTCAATGGAAACACATAAATATCAGCCTCTTCGTAACGGTTCGTCCCCAACCGTTGCTTGTAAAGGAAGTCGCCAGTTCCGAGGTCGATACCTCTGACGTGCCTGAAACACAAGTCCTCTAGCACCTTCGCCTGGAGAAGAGTCCCTGGTGAATATTTGCTTAGGACAGGGTCGAAGGCCATATAATCACTATAATAGATGTCGTTATGCAGAGAGCCCATCCAGAACGCGGCTGGCGATCCTTTGACGTACATCACGTAGGTCAGAAGCGATCCGTGCCTCGCCTGGGCGAGCAGAAGTTCCCGCTTGAATCGGCTGTCGTTAAACCCAGTTCCAATCCTTCGCTGATAGGACTTGGCGGCAACACACTCAACATCAGAGACCATGACCTCTAGATCCTCTGGCTTCTCGAAACACTTCAGCCCGACTTCGCCAACCTCTGCTTCAATTTTTTTCCCTGTGCGCTTGAGCTGCTTTCGGAAGTCACCAGAAAAGGACTTCAGCACCTCATCGTAGGTCTTTGGCAACTCCATAGTCCAATGCGGCACAGAGACAACGCCGTGGTCGCGCCCTAAGAGACCGGGATAGCTTCTCGCAAGGCGGTAAAGCGCCGAATCAATGGGCACGTACGCAAGCCGCACGACGTCCACTTCCCCCTGCCCCAGACAGGTTAGAGCCTTCCGGAAAAGCAGCTCACTGGCTTGCGGCGAGCAGTTTCCGCGTTGCGCACCAACGACAAAAGTTAACTGGCGAACCCGGGGTCCGGCGGATCGCCAGTAACCAATCCTGAATGGAAACTTCGTCGAATCAATGCGTCCGACAAGGACCGCATCCGGCTTCCCCTCTCGGTAAGCCACGATGACATGTGGGCGGACATCCTCCGAACTGGCAGCTAGCACTGCCAAGAACAGCCTCATGTCCGACTGAGGATGGCCCGGCCAGGATTCCCACCAGGCGCGGATCTCCTCCAGTTCGGATACCGTTCTTAGTACTTTAACAGACACTCGGGTGGACATAAGCCAACTGTGTTCCCCTTTTTGAGACGTTATTTGGGAGATCCAGAGAATATTGAGCAGCGACTCATCAGAGACGTTCGAACGCTGCGCATCCCGTTGGCACGGATCCGGATACGGCCTGAGAGCGCTTGGTCGCGCCTTGTATAACCTACTCTACTGTAATTAGGATTGGTGTCTGAGCCTAGCTTCGAAATGATGTGAGGATCTCGTGGCCGATTGCCGGGGGCAAACTAAGTTTGCGACCGCGCTCTTCGTACTTGGATGCACCGGCAGCCGCTTACTGAACTGAGGCCGTAAGCCCCGTAGGAGGATTCGGAGCGGAAGTTTGCGTCCCCGAGTATTGAAATGCTCCTATGTCCCATGGTGTGCTCGTAGGACGAGCAACCGGAGTTCGCGCCGGACAGCTTACTGTGTGATTCGCGGCATTGTACGTGCAAGCGTAGCCTGTGTCCGATTGGCAGGCTGCTCCAGCCGTCGTATCAATGCTATTTATCGTCGCGCAAAGAGACCGTTCGTTTGTTCCGGTCCCTACGGTGCCGCCGCTGGAACTCGCCGGAGAATATGCATAAGCCTCCGTTGCCGTATATCCCTGTCCGTTGGCGGTGGCATTGGTCTGGGCCAGGACTGTGGTGGTCGAACACGTTCCGCCACCATAGTACGGACTCGTAGTGCCAACGAAGTGCATGTTGATCGCGTGGGTTTTTGATCCGCCCTCACAGTCCATTAATTCCGGGCTTGATCCGTTGCTTTGCAGAGTGCTGTTGAAGGCATATACATTGCCACCGCTGGGATTCTGAATGTTGAAGTAGTTGCCCGTCGCGACCGTCCCGAAGATGAGGTTGTGAAAGAAATAATCCGTCGCGCCAGAAGATGGACCGATCCAGAAAATTGCTCCCGTGCCTCCCGACGCATAATCGTTGGCGAACACGTTGTTGTAGTAGAGATTTGTCCCGCTGGTTTCACTCACGCATTCATAAACGTTTCCATGCGCGTTGCCGTCGCCGGGGAGCACCCAGTTCATCATCAAATTGTCGTGGAACGTGTGGCAATCATTCCCGATCCCCTGGCTGATCGCATTCATCACGTTGTAGCTGGCATCGTAGGGTGCATCGTAGAAAGCGCCGAACCCGGCCGGGTCGGAATCTGTCCCGTCGATCACGTTGTACTGGTAATTGTCGCCAACACCGCTGCCGAGCCAGACGAATCCGCTGTATTGATAGGTGGGGTAGTTGAACTGGCGGTGCGTCCAGCCGTGGAAGTAGTTACGTTCAAATAGCGATTGTGTGGACGACCCACCCTCGAGGTAAACGTCCCATCCGAAAGTCTCAGTCGATGCGCCGTTCGCACACAACCCAAGCCATTCGAAGTTGTCGACGGTGACGTGGGACGAACCGCCCATCCCCATAATGTCGTTTTGCGATCCGTTGGCTGTAACTTGGTAAGTGCAGGCCCCAAGCGTCGGCGACGTGCTGGTCGGGTTGTCGGCGTTAAGGATGGGCCGACACCACGATGAGCCACAGACCGACGAGTTGTACCAAGTCTGGTCAACGCCAACGTAAATGTTGTTGCCGCTCGAACCGCTCCATATCCAGTTCCACGTTCCACCGGTGAAGGGAGTGAGCGATGAATTTCCGAAGTGCCAAGTATCGCCACCTCGGAATATCACTTGGTCGCCAGGTTGGAGCGTAACTGAGCCTGCCATACCCGTAGCGTTGGGCATACCGGGGGCATGCAGCCATGTGGCAGTCTTCGATGTACCGGCGTTGGAGTCCGACGCGTTACAAGGTGATCCTGTTGCCGCACAGACATAATACGTGTTGCCCCCACTGCCGCTCGATATCGTGAATGATGCGATTATCGCCTCCCAAGTATCGGTGGTATGAATGTTCGTCATGTTGTTGGCCGTCGCCCCGGCCGAGGAGCTTAGAACGTAAGCATCCGCATCTATCGTGGACTGGTAGTAACACGTTCCGCCCTCAACGGGCGGGTAAACCGTGCAACTCCACGGCGAACCGATGGACGTTATGTGCTCGCTTACAAACGTGAAATTGAACAGCAGCTCACCTGCGGCGCTAGGAGTTATCGACGGCGTGTTGATCGTCCCGCCTGTTCCAGAACCGACCGGAGAATCCACATCGTGCGAGAACTTACATCCCGAACTTGGCGTAAAATCAATGTACGCGACTTGAATTTCGCTAGTGTTGCCGCTCTCTGTAAAAGTCAAAGTTTGAGAGCCAGCGGTGTTGGCAGAGAGGATGTAGAATATGAAGCCTTCCCCCTCATTCGAGTTCCAAGTCCCTGTGACGCTCGTCTGAACTGCCGTTTGGCTCCCCAGCGTCACGCTTGTAGGCGTGCAACTGGATTCTGGCCCACACCACGCAGTGATCGCCACTAAATCACCAATTGCGTTTACCACAGCAGTCACACTCACGCTAGAGCTACCACTCTGGTCAATACTGTTATTTGAATTCTCCTCGGTGGCGGTACAGGCAGCCCCAAGCGTACGAGCGAAACAGAGCAGGAGTGTCAAGACAAAGGCCAGTTTTCGTTTCATTGGAATGAGTCCACCAGTCCCATAAAACTGTTGTTGCTACACTGTGCTGTGGTGGGTGCATGAAGCCTTCTAGCCGTCTTCGACGTACCGGCATTAAAGTCCGAAGGGTCCCAGGGAGAACCAGTGGCCGCCCAGACGCAATACGTCTTGCCAATGCCGCTGCTCGACTCCGAGCCGCTAGCAGCTAAGTAAGACGTTCCGGCGAAAGCGGTTCTGGCAGCGAGAATAACAGCTATGAAGATCGCGGCGCGAATGAACCTTGCCATCATACGTCCCTCTGTCCAAGTCTCGTCCACCGCTCAAGTTACATCGAGCGCCGGCTCGGCTACTACTGGCCCAAAGGCCAGATTTAGGACAGGGGCAAGCTAATCACAGTGGGCAAGGTATCAACAACAAATCGAATCTTCTAGCCTTCGAGAAACTCCATCAGCAGCCTTCTTTTGGTCACAACCCATGCAATGCGCCGCCCGCCGAACGCCACGGCGGGGACCGGCGGCCGAATAACGATAGTACCAACCGACTGACAGAACCGAAGGTGCGAGTCCAAATTGTCCACCTGATAGCACAAGTGGTGAAGCCCGCCTCCACGCTCCAGGAAGCGTGACACAGGTGAGTCAGG
>Ga0187817_10001802_pt1 | contig 10742 bp, 7 predicted proteins | sample NC_wetland_sal_i_17_FD_132431 | JGI IMG/M metagenome (GOLD analysis project Ga0187817, IMG submission 132431) | Wetland sediment microbial communities from Neuse River Estuary, North Carolina, USA - SO4_2 | ecosystem: Environmental > Aquatic > Freshwater > Wetlands > Sediment | place: USA: North... | reverse complement strand
TTATCACGACCTACCTTACTCGCCAGCACACGCCAATTGCGCGAATAGCTGGGGCACCTACCACATGTTCATGGTGGACAAGAATTATGAAATCCGCAGGCGCACCTCGCAATATTTCGGCGCTCAACTCATAACGCAAGAGTGGGTGGAACCCAGAGACGCGCAGCATCAGCTATTCCGCGCAGCAAGCGATATAAAGGATGCGCAAAACCACATGCTCGTGACCGCTTACGCGGTGCTCCGTCCTGACGGCCAATGGTCGCTACTGGTAGTAAATAAGGATCACGACAACGCGCATCCGGTGCACATCACATTTAACGATGCGGGTGCCCAGACCGATCAGACATTCGCCGGATCAGTCACGATGATTACTTTCGGCAAAACACAGTACACCTGGCACCCGAACCGTAAGCAGGGCTACGCTGATCCGGACGGACCTGCGGCCACTTCCATAATTCAGGGAGCTGCGGACACGGTATACACGCTGCCGCCAGCCTCGGTCACCGTGCTTCGTGGGAAGATCGGTCCACGTTAGGCGCAAGCGGTTACCGAATTGTGGAGCACCCTGCAACCGGAGGTGAAGCCGGCCCCGAGAATGGCCCTTTTGGCATATAACCAAAAACGTGCAGTCAAGCATCAAAAAGTTGATTGCAAGTGGTAATTGCAGTCACCGCGAGGACCCGGTATAGTCATGCGCATGTCGCAGTTCATGCAAAACGGCGCTACCCAGGCATGTTGTCAGTGTTGTCGGGAGGTGTGTTCTGGCGCCGGGGAGCTCGTGACCTAGAATTTCGCTAAACGCGAGCTGTAAGAAGTAAACCCACCGCCGGAATGGCCGAGCAGGTGGGTTTTTTGTTTTTGGGGACTACTCCTGGAGGAACCCGGCAGATGCCACACATAACAACAGAATTGGTCGAAGGGGCTCAGGCGACTCGGCACCCGCAACCGGAAATACGCCTTCATTTGCAAAATGGTCGACTGAACCACCTGCGAGCATTGGAGGCCGAGAGCATCTACATTCTGCGCGAAGCCGCCGCCGAATTCGCCAAACCGGTGATGCTCTACTCCATCGGGAAAGACTCGTCGGTGATGCTGCGGTTAGCGCAAAAGGCGTTTTACCCCGGCAAGATTCCCTTCCCTCTGTTGCACATCGATACAAGCTACAAATTCCCCGAGATGATTGAGTTCCGCGATCGCTACACGAAAGTGCTGGGCGCGGAACTGATTGTGCACCAGAACCGCGAGGCGCTGCAGGCTGGTGCAAATCCATTTTCACTAGGCACGCAGAAGTGCTGCGGCTTGCTGAAAACCCGTGCGCTGCTCGATGCACTTGAGGCTGGCGGATTCGACGCAGCGTTCGGGGGAGCCCGCCGCGACGAGGAAAAATCGCGCGCAAAAGAGCGCGTTTACTCTTTCCGCGATGTTCACGGTCAGTGGGATCCCAAAAATCAGCGCCCCGAGCTGTGGAACATTTTCAATTCAAAAATTGACAAAGGCGAAAGCATTCGCGTGTTCCCTCTTTCGAACTGGACCGAGCTGGATATTTGGTTGTACATCCACGCGGAGAAGATCCCGATTGTACCGCTGTACTACGCGCGGGAACGCGAGGTGGTGGAGCGTGGCGGCTCGCTGGTGCTGATTCATTCCAAAGAGCAATTGTTGCGCGGGGAAAAGACGCATTGGGTCAGCTGCCGGGTGCGGTCGCTTGGCTGCGTGCCTTGCACCGGGGCTATTCGCTCTGAGGCGGACACCGTTCCCCAAATTATCGAGGAGATGATTTCGTTTCGCCGCTCGGAACGCGAGAACCGCGCCATCGATCACGATGAAGAAGGCTCGATGGAAATCAAGAAGCGCGAGGGCTATTTCTGATGACATTGACAACCGAAGTCGCGACGCTTCGTGATGACCTGGACCGCTTTCTCGAGCAGGAGCTGAATAAGGAATTACTGCGATTTACGACTGCGGGCAGCGTCGACGACGGCAAATCCACGCTGATTGGCAGGCTGCTGCACGATTGCAAGGCGGTCTACGAAGATCAACTCGCGTCCGTGAAGAAGAGCCGCATCAATCGTTCCGGGAAAGCCATCGATTTTTCGCTTCTCACCGATGGCTTGCGTGCTGAGCGCGAGCAAGGCATAACGATTGACGTTGCTTACCGCTACTTCAGCACCCCACGAAGGAAATTCATCATCGCGGACACTCCCGGCCACGAACAGTACACCAGAAACATGGCCACCGGAGCCTCGACCGCCGATCTCGCGGTGATTCTGATCGATGCCTCGAAAGGCCTGCTGCCGCAGACTCGTCGGCACGCGTTCATCGCCTCGTTGCTCGGGATCTCTCATGTGCTTGCCGCCGTAAACAAAATGGATCTGGTCGACTATCGCGAAGATGTTTTTGCGCGGCTGCGCGACGATTTCTCCGCACTTGCCGAGCGCCTCGGGATTTCGTCGGTGCAGTGCATTCCCATCAGCGCTCTCGAAGGAGACAATCTGGTGGCGCGCAGCGACAAGACTCCCTGGTATGACGGCCCGACTCTGCTGCAGCATCTGGAGACCGTGCCCATTCAGTCTGGCGCGCAGATGGAGGCGCTGCGTTTCCCAGTGCAGTCGGTCATTCGTCCCCACGCGAATTTCCGCGGTTTTGCGGGACGCGTTGCCAGCGGCACGATTCGCCCGGGGGACGCAGTCCTTGCCTTGCCCTCTGGCCAAACAACCAGTGTGGAATCGATCGTCAGCTTCGATGGCGACGTGGAAGCGGCGCACGCATCTCAGTCGACCGTGCTGAAACTGCAAAATGAAATTGATTTAAGCCGCGGGGACATGCTGGTTTCGCCACATGCGCAGCCTTATGTATCCACACGTTTCGTGGCCATGGTTGTATGGCTGCACACAACGCCTTTGGAGCTGAGTCGCATATATCTGGCGAAACACGCCGGCCGGCAGGTTAAGACAAAAGCGACTCGCATTCGCTTTCGCGTGGACGTGAACACCCTGGATGAGCATCCCGCCACTCATCTGGACATGAACGAAATTGCTTCTGTGGAGTTTGAAACCAGCCAGGCGCTTTTCTTCGATCCCTACGAACACAACCGCACCACCGGCAGTTTGATTCTGATTGATCCGCTCACGAATGCCACTGTGGGCGCGGTGATGATTCGGGAACAACTGGGCCCGGAGGAAGGAGAACGCGAGTACGGACTTGAGCCTGAGAATGCCGGGCTACCGTTCGGGGGCGCGTTAGAGGAGCGCATCCGGCGTCGCGGACATCACCCGGCGGTCTTCTCCGTTGCCGGCGATCGCGCACGCGCCGAGGAATTGGAGCACGCGCTTCTGGAACGTGGGTTCGAATCCGCTTTTCTGTCTTATACCGAGATTCCCGCATCGGCTCGCCAAACGCTGGTCGCCACTCTTTGGAAGTTGGGACTCGTGATCATCTGCTGGGAGGAAACCGGCAGTCGCTCGCGCGACCGCGCCTTGCTGGACAGCATCGCCGGACAGTTTCATTTCGATCTTTCGGATGCGCAATCATCCGATTCCGCCGAGCACACTCTCCATCGCACACTGACAATTGCGGAAACATTGCGAATCCATCGCCCGCTCGGCCAAGGGGAGATCAATTAATATGCGTTCTACAAACGATCTGGAGCGCTTGGAAGCCCTCACCGCGGATGAGATCATCGCACTTGTTCTGGAAACAGAGTCAGAGCAAAAAGCGTGCTTCACCTGCAGTTTCCAGGCCGAAGACCTCGTCGTTCTCCATTTGCTCCAGAAGCACGTGCCGAAGATTCCGGTACTTTTCCTCGAGACCGGCTATCACTTTCGCGAAACCTACCAATTTCGTGACCAACTCAGCCGCGATTGGGGACTCAATCTCGTCAACGTCATTCCCAAGCAGACCGTGCAAGGGCAGGAAGGGGCATTCGGGATTCTTTACCGTGAAGATCCGACAAAGTGTTGCCAACTTCGCAAGGTCGACCCCTTGCTGGAAGCGCTGCAGCCATTCGACACGTGGTTCACAGGATTGCGCCGCGAACAATCGGTAACCCGAAAAGATCTGAAGAAAGCCGAACTGCATCGTCTGCCCACAGGCGAGACCCTCACAAAAGTAAGTCCGCTCGCGGATTGGTCCTGGGGACAAGTGTGGGAATACACCGGCGCGCACAAGCTGAAGTATTTGCCGCAATACGATCAGGGTTACTTGAGCATCGGCTGCCAGCCCTGCACGGCGGTTCCCAAAGATCGAAACAATCCACGGTCCGGGCGCTGGGGCGGCCGAAAACTCGAATGCGGGATCCACACTTTTTCGGAGCGGTCGCAATGATCCATTTGCTGCTCGGCTTTGTGATCGCCCTTTCCGTCGGACTCACAGGGATCGGCGGCGGCAGTTTCACGGTTCCAGCTTTGCTATTAATTGCGGGGCTTCCTCCGGCAGAAGCCGTAGGGACGACATTCGTATTTGCCGGGGTGGTGCGCTTGATTGCGGCACCATTTTACCTCTCAAACCGTCAAGTTCATTCGCGTTACTTCCGATTATTGATGCAAGGTGCGGTACCTGGTCTGGTGCTTGGCATGCTTGCCTTGAAAATCGTTGCGAATCAAGCCAGCAATCCTGCAGTGATTATCGCTTTGGGCGTGCTACTGGCGCTTTCCTCCAGCGTTAGTTTCATTCCTCGAGCACAGGTGCCCGGTTTCGCAAGAAAAAATCCGCATTGGTTGCCGTGGCTGGCGTTTCCAATCGGGTTGGAGTCGGGGTTCTCGTCAGCGGGTGCAGGCGCGTTGGGAACGGTGCTACTCCTTAACTACTCGGAGATGGCCCCCGCGCAGGTGGTGGGCACAGATCTTCTATTCGGCTTGGTTTTGGCGGTCATCGGTAGTGCGATTCATTGGGCATTTGGATCGGTCAGCACACACGTGTTATCGCAACTTCTGGTCGGCGGAATTCCGGGAGTGATTTTAGGCTGCATGCTTGCTCCCAAAGTGCCGGCACAAAAACTGAAGGCGGTAGTTGCGCTGATTGCTATTTGCGCTGGGCTGCAACTGGTTTGGTCTGGCGTGCGTACGCTCGGAGAAAAGAGCCCCGCCAATACTGCTCGTTTCAGTACAGGGGTTGCGGGAGCGGTGCAGCCATGAGTGGCTTTGCGCAAACAACAGTCCCGCCTTCGGGCAACTCCGCCGTTTCGCCTGCGGTACATCTCTCCCTTACTGAAACTTCTCGCTGTTGTTATTGATCCTCGCAGTAACCCTTCCCTGGTTTTGATTCGTTTTCCAAGCAGTGCAACTTGGAGCGCAGAAGCGCCCAAGAATTCCAAAGTGTAAGGAAAAGTGTCATGAACTCTCTCAAGAAACAGGTTCCGGTTCTGCGGGGGATATTTTCGTACGCCGCCATATTAGTTCTCGGCTGCATGGCAGTTCTACCACGCTCCCAAGCTCAGGGCGATGCTGCCATCGCTGGTTTTGTTCACGATACATCGGGCGCTGGCATTCCGGACGCCACTGTGCGTATCAAGAATCTGGAAACAGGTACGCGACGCGAGATAAAGACGGATCGAACCGGCCGTTTCCATGCCCCGTCTTTGCCAGTAGGAACATACGAAGTGGAAGCCAATAAATCTGGCTTTCGGACAGCGCAGAACACAAACATCACGTTGGTCGTGGGCCAGCGCGATGAGCTTGATCTCACTCTCCAAGTCGGCGACATGTTGCAAACCGTGGAGGTTCATTCCGATGCCGAGTTACTTAGTGCGAGCACCGAGGACACCTCTGGGCTCGTCGGAGAGCGCCAGGTAAAGGACCTGCCGCTCAATGGCCGCAGCTACGATCAATTACTCACCCTGAATCCGGGCACCGTGAATTACACTTCGCAGCGCGCCGGCGGAACAGGCACATCCAACTCCGTGACCGGCAACATGTTTTCGGTTTCCGGGCGCCGCCCGCAAGAAAATCTTTTTCTCCTGAACGATGTCGAATATACCGGCGCCTCGGAAATCAACGACACTCCTGGTGGAGTGAGCGGACAGCTTCTAGGTGTGGATGCCGTGCGCGAATTTGACGTCGTGAAGGATACCTACGGTGCCGAGTATGGCAAGCGGCCCGGAGCGCAGGTCAGCATTATTACTGCCAGCGGGACGAATCGGTTCCACGGCTCCGTCTACGAATTCGTGCGCAATAGCGCTATGGACGCACGAAACTTTTTCGATCAGTCCAACATTCCAGATTTCCAGCGCAATCAATTTGGCGGTTCGTTGGGCGGTCCAATTCGAAAAGACAAAACCTTTCTCTTCGGCAATTACGAAGGTTATCGGCAAACCCTTGGCGTGAGTGACGTAACTCTGGTGCCCGATAACACTTCACGCGCCTCGGCTGTACCGAGCATTCAGCCGCTGCTGGCGCTGTGGCCGGTGGCCAACGGCCCGGAAATCCTTACTTCGACAGGGGCGCCGAGTGGCATTGCAAAGGCGTTCAGCAGCCCAGTGCAGAACATTCGTGAGGATTTCGGCACCAGTCGAATCGATCAGATTTTTTCCAACCAGGATTCTCTGGCGGGAGTGTATACCATCGACGACAGCCAGGCGCATTCACCCACCACGAATCCCATAAGTTTTGACGACATCACGTTGCGTGGCCAAGTCGCCAGTATTAGTGAAACTCACGTTTTTTCTTCCAGTCTTCTCAACAAAGCGACCTTCGGCTTTTCCCGTGGCGCTTTCTTCTTCAACAGTGGCACAACCGCCGATCTTCCCGGCTGGGTCCATGACGACCTGCCAGTCGGCGCCGTGGTTGTCGGCGGAGGCACCACGCTCAACGGCGCATCTCAGATCACCAACGGCGGCACCAACGCGGGCAGTAATTTGCGCGCGGTTCGCAATCTATATACTTGGTCTGATCAACTCTCCTATGCAATAGGTCGCCACACGCTGACCTTTGGAGCATGGCTCCAGCGTATTCAGGCCAACGATTCGCTGGTGCAAGACCAGTACGGCCAAATTTCGTTCACCAACTTGCAAAGCTTTCTGAAGGGTTCGGTGAGTACGTATACCTGGGCACCAACCTATGCGCCATTATCGTGGCGATCTACTGAAGGCGCCGCGTATGCGGAGGACACCACCAAGCTAAAACCCAATCTGGAGCTGCGTCTTGGTTTCCGATTCGAATCCACCAATGGCTGGAATGAAGCTCAGGGACGCGCCTCCAACTATGCCTTTGATTCGAGTGGCGTGATTATCACTCAGCCCATCGTCAGCGGGTCGGCACTCGCGGTGAACAATGCTAAATTCCTGCCAGCGCCACGAGCAGCAATTGCCTGGTCGCCCTTCGGCTCTAAGAGAACCGTAGTGCGGGCCGGATTCGGAACGTATTACGCGCTACTGGACAATCTGAGTTACCGTCTCGATCAGAATGGTCCATACAACACCGTGTATGCGGTGAAAAACGTGGCATTCTCCAGCATCTCGCCCGATGCAACGTATTCCGGCGCGAAAGTCATCCCAAGCGGGGTACAACCAAATCTAAAAACCCCCACGGTACAAACCTGGAGTCTTAAGATCGATCGCCAGTTCTGGTCCAAAACAACGCTGGGCGTTGGATTCGTCGGATCGCACGGGTATCACGAATTGCTTTCGCTCGATGCAAACTTGCCGACACCGACGATTTGCCCGGCTTCTCCCTGCCCAGCGAGTTATCCCAATGGCACACTCTACTATCCTTCGGGAGCCGCGCTGTCAAACAACGCCGTGTGGAACACCACCCACTGGTTCTCGGAAGGCATAAGTTCGTACGACGGACTGGAAGTCGACCTCAATCATCATTGGGCAAACGGATTGCAATTCCGCGGTGTCTACACTTTCTCGAAGACGCTGGATGATGGCGACAACATGAATACCAGTGTGGCTACGAACTCGCCCGCGTTCTTGTCGAACCCTCTGCAGCCCAACGCGGACTACGGTCCGGCGTCGTTCGACGTGAGGCACTCCGGTGTAGTTCAGGCTACTTATGACCTACCGTTTGGCCGTAGCCAAGCTGCGCTCAAGGAATCCTGGCAGAATTTGCTGATCGCGAACTGGCAGGTCAGCGCAATTGTCACGGCGCAATCGGGATTGCCGTTTACTCCGCAGCTGTCGTACAACCCGTCGAACGATGGGGATACTCGCAATCCAGTGCGGCCATCTTGGAATCCGAAATTTACCGGCAATGTGATACTCGGTGGACCCAACGAATACTTCAATCCGATGGCTTTTACGCAACCACTGCCCGGGACATATGGAAACGTTGGACGCAACGTTTTGAACGGCCCCTCACTGGTGGAAACCAATCTATCGTTGGCCAAACGGTTTTCCATCTCTGAGCGAGTGGGCCTGCAATTTCGCGCAGAACTGTTCAACATTTTCAATCACACAAATCTGAACACGCCGAACCCAGTGGTCTACGCGGCGGCGACGGGAGGACCATCTCCAACTGCGGGCGTAATCACATCCACCGCGACAACTTCGCGCCAGGTGCAGTTGGGATTGAAGTTGCTTTGGTAACCGAGGAAGACCCTCTCGGAAAGATGGCCGAAGCCTGGAAGCCAAATGCGCCTAGCTGTTGATTGCCTAAGCGAGCAGTTGTTTCACAGCCCGCTGTGCTTCCAGAATCGAAAAGCGATGGTCCATCGCGCCGGCGAGATCGGTATTTGCAAACGCGATGCGGCCAAACGGCGCTTTGCGCAAAGTCTCGCGTGGAGCAGGCTTGCCGTCTTTGCCGAAGAAAAATCCTGGTTGCGGACTAAGGTATGCGTGCCCCCAGCGATTCAGAATGATGCCGGCGATGTCGCGCTGCGCATCGAAACCGGAACTTTCAAACATCTCGGTGAATTGCACGCGAATGCGACGCTCATACTCGCGAAACGACGTGGACAGCAATTCGGTTCGGCCACGGATCCCCTGCTCTTTCGTAGACAGTCCCGGATACGAATACAAAACTTTCAGAGATAGCACAATAGGCGAATCTGGGCTGATGGTCGGTTCTTCCATTCCGGTGAGAGCAAGCTTGCGTACCTCCATGTAGTCGCCAACCGCGCCTCCGAACCAGCGGCAGCCGCTTAACCCCTTGTTGTAGAGGAAGCGCCAATTCCGCACCGCCACGTTGGCCATCATGCAAGGAGCGCGATAGAACTGCGCGTATGCTTGCCGATGCGCCTCAGGCAAATCCCTCACGATGTGCTTGGAGGTCCAGCTTCCGCCTGCCATAACGACAGAACGCGCCTTCACGCGAGCTAGCTTCCCCTCTTTCTCGTAGACGATCGAGGCGCTTGACGCCTTGGCGGGATCTCCGTCGTGTTGCACAGACACTGCCGTCGCCGCAAGCCGTATGCGAGCCGGAGCGTCCGCGGCATCGAGTGCCGCAAAGTTTACTGGGTTGCGCGAAACATCTTCCACAGAATCTGCCCCGGCGATCGCCGCGGTAATCAGGCTTTTCACCAGCAGACGAGCAATCGTGGTATTGCCACCCGGAAACATTTGATCCAAATTCCCGGTTTCGTCGGGTACGGGACGCAGCATTTCGAAAGCATAATCGGAGTACGCGGACAACGCATCCGGTCCAAGTCCAGAGCCGCCACCCTCGACCGGAGAAAGGAATGTACGCACGATTTCCTTGCTTAGCCCAAAGCGGTCCACATAGTGCTGTTCGAGCGTGATGGTATCGAGATAACGCGAGATTGGGTCGCCTTCCACCTTGGGATGTTCGAATGGCTTCTCTTGCACCGAGCTGCCGGTGAGGAAACGCAGCCATTCCACGCGAGCCACATCAGAAATTGGAGCGCCTTCCAATTTTCTGCGCACCGGATCCATCACCCACAATCCAGGCTTGTGTCCGAATTTCGCTCCGAACCAGAAACCATATTGCCCATGGTCCATGCCTACCGCATCATAGGGAGTGCGGGAAAGCAGCATCTCCGGCTGCGGACCCGCCCACTTTTGATACGAGAGCTTGGGATTTTTCAACCCAATCGAATCGTAAAACTGCGCCAGAAAGCTTTGCGGTTCCTGCAATTGATAAATTGCCGAGCCTTGATGAGCAATCAATCGCTTGCCATCCACCAGAAACTCGTTCTGCTTGGCCTCACCGCCGAATATCGGATGATTTTCCAGAACCAGGCACTTTGCCCGCTGTCCGGCTTGCCGTTGAAAGAACAGAGCAGCCGCAAGACCGCTGATCCCGCCGCCAACGATCACGCAATCGTAGGTTTCGCCGGTTTCCACGAGGTCTTTCGGCAGCCGATTATAGACGGCATCGCGGATTTTGTGCCCAGCTTGCAGCACCGGCAACGTGTTGCCATTCGAAGTGCTGTATTCCCCGACTCCACCGTAACCGGTGAATTCATCACCTTGCGCAAGCAATTCTTCCGGTGTGACCGAATCGAGCAGCAGCGCTCCTGAGGCCAGCAGTGTGGAACCCAAAAAATCGCGCCTCGTGATCGGCGTTTGCATTCCCAGCTTTTCGTCGCCAGCTTCCTTCCTATTGTGTTTCGGCATAGAGTGCCCAGATTAGGCTCAACTCTCCCAAAAAACAAATGGCGATTCCTCAGGAAACTCGCGGATGGTCGGTTGGGAGCCGAGTTTGAGACTTGAAGTGGTCCCCGTTCTGAAAGATTGGAAGCTGCCGTTTCTGGATCTTTGGGTAATTTATCCCTCTGGACGATTAGCAAGCACGAAGGCACGTGCACTCGTAAAATGGTTCGAGAAGACCATCGACTAGAATCTA
>Ga0187817_10001799_pt1 | contig 10751 bp, 11 predicted proteins | sample NC_wetland_sal_i_17_FD_132431 | JGI IMG/M metagenome (GOLD analysis project Ga0187817, IMG submission 132431) | Wetland sediment microbial communities from Neuse River Estuary, North Carolina, USA - SO4_2 | ecosystem: Environmental > Aquatic > Freshwater > Wetlands > Sediment | place: USA... | reverse complement strand
CTGGCGCGGCGCGCGGCGCTGGAGCGGTTCCGCGAATCGTTTGACTACGACGTCACCAAGGCCGGAATTGTTTATGTGCTGGTCACGCTGGTGATCGGCATTGCCGCGCTGAATACCGGCAACAATCTTCTCTACATTGTGGTCGCGGCGATGCTCGCGGCGATTCTGGTTTCGGGATGGGTGTCGGCGATCGTGCTGCGCTATCTCGAACTCGACGTGCGGCTTCCGGAGCATCTGTTTGCCGGGCGTCCGGTGATGGGAAGGATCGCGCTGCACAATCCGCGGCGGTTTCTGCCGTCGTTTTCTGTGCGCGTGGTGTCGACACGCAAGAAACGCAAGAAGCCGGCGAAGCGCTGGGAGTGGGAGGCGACCGAGTTCGCGTTTCCCTTCAATCGTCCAAAGGAGCAGCAGTGGCTGCGGCTGCCCGACCGGCGTTTGCGGCGCGTGGTGGTGGTGCCGCCGCCTCCGGGAATTTTTCAGGGGATGGCTTACTTTCCCTTTCTTCCGCCGCGGTGTGAGGCGAGCGCCGACCTGGAGTTGAAATTCGACCGCCGCGGACGCTATCGCGAGAACAGCTTTGGGCTGGCGACGCGCTTTCCTTTTGCATTTCTCACCAAGACGCGGCACGTAGCGTTACAGAAGGAAGTGCTGGTGTATCCGCGGGTCGAGCCGACCGACGAGGTGTATGAGATTCTGCCGCTGGTGCGCGGCGAGTGGGAAAGCTATGTGCGCGGGCGCGGATCCGATCTTTACCTCATTCGCGAATATCTACCTGAAGATTCGGCGCGGCATGTTGACTGGAAGGCGACGGCGAAGTCGGGATCGCTGAAGGTGCGCGAGTTCGCGCGCGAAGATGAACGCAAGCTGTGCATCGCGTTCGACAATCCGGACGCGGGGCTGGTTGCCGACGAAGCGTACGAGCGCGCGATCGAATTAGCGGCTTCCTTGGCCTGGCACTTTTCGACGGAGGAGGCGGAAGTTTCGTATCTGATACCGGGGCGTCCGCGGTCGCGCGATCTACACGAATTTCTGGCGTGGCTGGCGGTGATTGAGCCGGTGGGAACATCGAAGGGCGAGTCGGAAGAGCCTGCCGACTTGTTGCATGAAGTGAGTACCGGGCCAGCCGATGAGTACAACATTGTGATCACCGCGCGCCCGCGCGGGACGGTGCCTACGGCGTTGTGGAATTCGTCCTACTTTGTGTTTTTGGGAGATAAGGCGAAGGCTTCCAAGGCCTGAAGTCTTCGATCCGAACCAGTCGTCGGCATTTTTGAAAGAGTGGGCGGATCAACGCGCGGGACGTGTCGCCCCTGCGGGGCTGACTCACTCTTCGCTTCACCCAGGGCTTACGCCCTGGGCTAACGAATGTCGCCGCTCCGCGGCTCTCGCGGTTTCTCCTGCGGCAAATCTCGCCGCGATTAAATGGGGGCCCATTCGTACGGGAACGCTTTGCCTGCATCTTCGGGACTGAGTTTGACGCCGAGGGTTTCGGCGGCGTGCGCGAGAACCGGATCCTGACCGGCGGCGAGGGCCTGCGCGCTCGGCAGAAGAACCTCGTCGGGCGTGACGCCGACGTGCTCGAGACTCTTACCATCACTCATGATCAGGTCCGCGTCGGTGATGGACGCGCCGTAATAAATCGAAGTATCCGCGCCGGTTTGCTCGTCGTAGTGTACAGCCTCCATCACTGCGCCCATGGTTTTATCTCCCATGACGACGCCGCGTTTCTCCAACTGGACGAGGCGAGCGAATAGTTCCGCAGCGGAAGCTGATTCCGCGTCTACGAGCACAACTAGCTTGCCGTTGAACGGGTGCGGCAGTGGTTTGGAAGTTTCCGGTTTGGTCTCTTTTCTACCGACGCGGTCAGCGATCTTGACTTCCTTGTCAAAGAACCCGCCAATCATGAACTTGAGAGTCTGGACGAGGCCGCCGCGATTGCCACGCAGATCGAGAATCACCGCCCGATGTTTGTTCGCCTTCCCAACAAGGCCCTCGACATCGGATGCCGCAAGATACTTGAATTCAGGGAGCTTGATGACGATCAACGGATCTCCGCACTCGATGTAGCGGATGCGGGTGAGGTGTTCGTGCGTTTCGGCCTGACGGTACAAGTCGTAGCCATCGACATACCCATTGGCGTCAGTGAGATCACGCAGCTGTTTTCCCTGGATGATTTGGGCCTGCACTTCGACGGGACGCTCGGTTCCCGCAGGGTCGCGGAGTAACAGTTGCAGCGAAGGCTGCGGACGAAGCGTAGAAAAGACGTACTGAATCTTCTCGATATCATCGCGATTTATATCGTAGGTGTTGAAGGTGAGAATCTCGTCGCCGGGTTTCAGGCCTTTGGCTTCGGCGTCACTTTTGGGGCGGACATGAGTCACGAAACAGCGGTTCCCGATGATCTGGTATTGGATTCCGTAGTCGAACCGGTAGGAATGCATCGGCGGCGTGAAAAATGTGTGGGAATCATTGAGCGTGTCGAGAGCGGCGGCAATATGCGACATTGCCATATTGAACGAAGTTGCTTTTTCAATCTTGGCCTTCGCTTCGGCGACTCTGGCATCGAAATCGACGCCGTGCATCTTGGGGTCGTAATAGTGTTTCTTGACGTCGTTGGAGATGGCTTTGAGCATGTCGAGAGCGCGACCCCGGTCGAGGTTTGAAAGGGTTTGCTGCGAAGCGGCACATGCGAGCAGGGAAACCATAACGGTGAACAGCTTTACAACCGATGCTTTGATACGCACGATGGCGATCCTCCGGCCAGAAATGTCCAGCATTCTACACGTTCGGCAACCGGTTTGACGGGGATTTCCTGATATGGCTGTCGAACCTTGCCGGTGTTTTTCCCAGGTTGATCCTTGGGGCTACGTTATTTGCTGGCTCCAACCTTTTTCGCTTTAAATTCATCTTGAGCTAGGCATATACTCGCGCCCCGGTGGATGCTTTTGGACTGCTCGGACTTCTGTTTCCGGGAGGTATCCAATGCGGATTTGCGATCTGATTAAGGATCAGGACACGTATCAGGCAGAACTGGGGCACACGGTTCTGGAAACGGTTTGCGCGATGGTCGAGCGCAACATCGGCGCGGTTCCCGTGGTTCACAACGGACAACTGGTGGGGATTTTTTCTGAGCGCGATCTGATGCGGCGCGTGGTGGCCGAAGGCCGCGATGCGCGAAGCACCTGCATCGCCGAGGTAATGACCGACGATCCGTTGACCGTCAGCATGAACGAGGACCTCGAAAACTGCATGACGCTGATGCGGCGTCACGGGTTTCGTCATCTACCGGTATGCCATGACGGCCAACTGATCGGCATGGTGTCGCTGCGCGACATCCTGCTGCACGATCTGGATGAGAAGGATGATGAAGTGCGGATGATGCGCGCTTACATCCACTCGATGCCCGACGCTTAGGACGGGCGCACCATTGGCGCCGGCGAAGGGGACACTTTTACCTTGCCCGCACTTTAACTGCGCGCGCTTCACTGGGGCGGCGTGCGATAACACGCGGCCGAAATTTACTCGTTCCTCGTCATCTTGCGACAGTCGTCGCAAATACCGTCTTCGAACTGGACACCGCGTGCGGGGATCTCTCCGCAAAGTCGACAGACCCAACCGCTTTCCTGGCAAACCACAGCCCAAGCCTTGTCGGCCGCACGCTCATGATCAAGGTCTCTGCCTTCCATGACCGCTCTCCCACCGCAAAGAGTAAGGGGCCCATTTAGGAAAAAATAAGGCGGTGCGGCGGGAGGGGCAAGTATCAGGCTTGGAACACTCTGGTGGGCGTGCGGAGGGCGTCTTTTTCCCGGGTGTATTCCCAAAGGGAGTGTGGCAGTCTTCTTTGCTGCACATCGGTTTTCCCTTTCATTCGAGCAGTCCTTTGCTGCCTCGGCGGACCGGGGTGTCCGCCGCTCCACTTCACATCAAAAACAGTCTTCCGGGTTTTCGGTGGCCAGGCGGCGGGCCAGCCACTGCGGGCCTAGCCACAGGAACCGGGCGAAGAGCACCGGAAAGCGGCGTAGGTCTGCGGCGAAGGAGCTGCGTTCTCCACCCACCAGCAGCGATCCGTGCTTCATCGCGTACCAGTTGAACAATTGGGCGATGCCGCCGAGCAGCGTTGAGATGATGACGGCGGCGAGGCGATGCGGCGTCTGGTGCCACATGTGAACGACGTACTCGATGACTTGGCCGCAGGCGGGCACGATCACTGAGATCACGGTGGCGACGAGCCACACCGGCTTGCGATTGCGCAAAACCTGCGCGATGGCGGCGAACCATCCGGCATTGACGGCGCACACGACGGTTTCGGTGAGGACCGTGCCTGCGACTACTTCGGGCCCATGCCGGAGCGTGACGATGGCGAACACGGGAGCTCGCAGCATCACGCTGAGCACGGCCGACTTCCAGTTCCAAAGCGTCACCAGCCGGACGAAACTCCACCGTCTTTCACACGCGCGCGGTTGAGGGCGAGAAGTGCCTTCGAGTTGCGCCGACGTCGCCATGGATCTTTAGACGAATTATAGCCAGCCGAAGCGGCACGAAAATGAATCTCCGGTGAATGTCGGCCGCGAATCAAGATCACTAACAGCCATTCATCGAAAAATCTTCGAAACGTAACACTGGATTTACTTGCACCAATCATGATGCAGTCAGAAGTACTGTAACTCCTGTTCCGGAGCCAAGCGCGTGAGAAATAAACTTACGTATCTTTGGGAAGACAGCAGGGTTCGCAGCAACTTTGTGACGGGAGTTTCGCTTCACGGGCACACCAACCGCTCGCGCGAAAGCCTGTTTTTCATTAACGACTTCATGAAGCGGAATGCGTTCCTGCGGCTGGCGATGAAGCATCTGGAGCGGCGGGCGCTGCGGGCAGCGTCGATCAAGCCGGATTTATCGAACGCGTATTGGACGCCGCCGCTGCCGCCGCTCGAGGCCTTTACCGTGGAGCGTAAGCAGATCGAGGAGGGCCTGGGCCTGAACAGCCTGATTTCTCTCACCGATCATGACAGCATCGAGGCGCCGCTACTGCTGCGCGTTGTGCCCGAGGCGCGGCGAATTCCCGTGTCGCTGGAATGGTCGATCCCATTCGAGAGCACGGTGTTTCACCTGGGGGTGCACAACCTGCCGACCGCAGAAGCGGAAGGCTGGGTGAGGCAGATGAATGCACTGACCAAGCGGCCGAACCCGCGCGAACTGTGGGAAATTCTGGCTGCGCTGGCGCAGATTCCTCAGGTGTTGCTGGTTTTCAACCATCCGCTTTGGGACCTTCCGGGGATCGGGAAGATGGAACACCGGAGCGCAGTGCGCAATCTGCTGCAGCATGCGAATCCGTTTTTGCATGCATTCGAGTTGGGCGGATTGCGGAGCTGGCGAGAGAACCAGGATGTGATCGAACTGGCCAAGGCGTACGCGCGGCCGGTGATCGCAGGCGGCGACCGTCACGGTTGCGAGCCCAGCGCGCTGTTGAACCTGACCAACGCGGGCAGCTTCTCCGAGTTTGTGGAAGAAGTCAGGATGAAACACAGCCATGTGCTGGCGATGCCGCAATATGCGGACTCCACGCCACTGCGCATCTTTCACACGGTGCTCGACGTGATCCGCAACTATCCCGATCACCCGATCGGATCGCGGCTCTGGGATGAGCGCGTGTTTCATCCCGACGCCGATGGCGTGGTTCGTCCTATCGCGATGCTGTGGGAAGGTCCGCCGCAGTTTATGAAAAACGTATTCCGCGTGCTGCATGCGATCGACGCGGAGCCCTACAAGCGGACATTGAGCCGGGTTTTAAATCGCGGACCGCAAATGCCGCGCTTTGAAATGGAAGACATACCGGAGGCGGTGTGATGAGCAGCAAGGCCCTGCGCGTTGTCTTTTTCACGGATTCGTACCTGGAAGTGGATGGCGTGGCCAACACTGCCCGGCAATTCGAGGCCTACATCCGGCGGAAAAAGATTCCGTTCCTGATGTTGTATGGCGGATATGAGCGCGAGCGGGTGAGCCATGAGGGCGAGCTGACGCGGGTCGAGTTGCCGCGCAGCCGGTTCGGGTTTCGACTCGATTGCCGGCATGATTTTGATCTGGCGTTTCTTCGCCACACTTCGCGGGTCATGAAGCTGATTTCAGAATTCAAGCCGGATGTCGTGCACATTACCGGACCGAGCGATGTGGGAATCCTGGGAGCGGTGATCGCGGACCGCATGAAGATACCGCTGGTGGGCTCGTGGCATACGAACCTGCATCAGTATGCCGAGCGGCGGGCGCTGCCGTTACTCGGATTTCTTCCGGACAAATCGCGGCGGCGAGCGGGAAAGGTGATTCGCGAACTGAGTTTTCGGGCGACGGCGCGTTTCTATCACATTCCGCGAGTGCTTATGGCGCCGAATCAGGAACTGGTCGCGCTGCTCGAAAAAGCTGCGGGGAAGCCTTGCTTCCTGATGGGGCGCGGAGTGGATACGGAATTGTTCCATCCGCGGAAGCGCACGAGATCGGAAGGATCCTTCACGGTCGGGTACGTAGGGAGGATCACCACGGAGAAGAATGCGGGAGCGCTGGTGGAAATCGAGCGGGCTCTGCACGCAGCCGGGATCACGGATTGCCGATTCCTGATCGTCGGGCAGGGATCGAGTGAAAGCTATCTGCGGTCGCATCTGAAGAATGCCTCGTTCACCGGGGTTTTAACGGGAGAGGATCTGGCGCGCGCCTACGCAAATATGGATGTCTTCGCGTTCCCTTCGCGAACCGACACGTTCGGCAACGTCGTGCTGGAGGCGCTGGCGTCGGGAGTTCCCGCGCTGGTGACCGACGAGGGAGGGCCGCAATTCATCATAAAGAACGGAGAAACGGGTTACATCTGTGCAACGAGCGAGGCGATGGCGGAACGGCTCGCTGTTCTGAAAAGCTCGCGGGAAACTTTAGTGCGAATGAGCAGGGCTGCGCGATGGTATGCCGAAGGAACGTCGTGGGACAATATTTTCGAAGCCGTATACCGCGCGTATGAAGAAGCGCTCGAGCCCTCGGCTGGGGTGCGCGTGGGTCTGGAAACCAAACTTCCGGCGGGAGTCTAGAAAAAACCTATGAATAGGATCACCATGACGACCATTCGTGGAGTAATCGCTCTCGGACTGTTGGCCATGCTCGCCGCTGGTTCCTGCCTGACGGGCGAAGATTCACGCCCCAGCGCGCCGCTTGCGCCGCTATCGGTCGAACAGGTGGTCGACAACCTGGTGCGGCGCAACCATGAGCGGGCACGAGCCCTGTCCAGCTCCGACGCCACGCGCGTCTATCACCTGAGCTATCGGGGATTGCTGGGCGATCACGACGCCGAGATGACGGTGGAGGCGAGCTATCGCCGCCCGGACGCCAAGGATTTCAAAATCGTGTCGCAGAGCGGGTCGAAGGCGATTGCGGATCATGTCTTCAAGAAGCTGCTGGAAGGCGAACAGGAAGCAGCGAAGCCAGAAGTGAGTGCGCAGACCGAACTGAATCGCGAGAACTACGATTTTGAATTGGTCAGTTACGAACCGTCACACGAGGGCGGGATTTACCTGTTGCAGGTGACGCCGAAATCGAAAAGCAAGTATGTCTATCGCGGCAAAGTGTGGGTCGATGGCACCGACTTTGCCGTGGTCAAAATCGAAGCGGAGCCGGCGCGCAACCCATCATTCTGGATCAAGAAAAGCGAAATCCATCACGCCTATGTGAAAGTGCAGGACTTCTGGCTTCCGGTGCAGAATGAATCGGTGAGCGTGATACGAACTGGTGGCCGCGCCGTGCTGACGATTGAATACAAGGATTATCGGGTGACCGGCGCCAATACTGCGATGTCCATGAACATGACATCGGCAAACGCGGGTGGCGCGCAGGAGTCCGTGGGCAGACAGTAGCGATCAAGAATCGTACGGCTTTGATTGGCTGGCTGTCGTGACGGTCAGGAGTGAGGAAGACCAGTTCGTGGCAGGGGGTGCAGCCGTGACCAAACAGGAAATTTGCTCGGAACGAAGCCATATTTCGAAGATCGAAGTTCAACCTCAGGCTCTGGCCTCGGTTGGAAAAGTGGAAGACGCCATCCGTACGAATCCTGAGGCTAGCGGCGAACGCCAGCGGGTTCTCGCCCGCGTGCAGGAGATGGGATTTGACCTTCACGGTTTGGATGAGTGCGTGATCCAGCACTTGATGGGGAATCGGTTGGCCTGAGGAATCGCAGGGAGCGGCGGACGCCCTCGTCCGCCGAGAGAGCTGCACGGAATTCTGCTTACAGCTTTGTGGCGCTGCCTCCCCGGACGAGGCGTCGGGGGCTCCACTGCCGATTGCTCACGGCTTGGGATTTTCGGCGATGTGCCAGAGGACACCCGTGGGGTCGCTCAGGTAAAGCGTTCGCAGTCCCCACGGCTGCATCGCGGGCGGCTTGCACATGATGCCGGGATACTTCTTCGCGAGTTCCTTCTGCTGGATGTATTCCCACCACGCGTCGGCATTGTCGACGGTCAGGCTCATCATGAAATTTCCCGCGTGTTGCGCGACGTAGAACTTCTGCAGCAGGAAGCGGAAGGAGCCGATCTGCAGTTCGGCGATCTGATCGTTGCTCCAGTTGATGGTGAATCCGAGATCGGTGTAGAACGCCTGGGAAACGTCGAGGTCTTTGGCGGGCACGAAGGCTTTGAGGTCGGTGACGGGACTTGGGAGCATGCTTTCTCCAACCCAGCCCCTGAAGGGGCAGTCTCTTGCGGATCAGTTACGACACCGCTGAAAGCACGTGCCGCTCACCAAATCTCGGCTCGCGTATCAGGCGGGACGATATCAGGAAAGCATCACGCAGGCTCAGAATGCCCCTTCCATCAAACCAGGCTTTCAAACTGCCTACTGGGGCATGGGAATCTCCTACGGAATAAGGTAAGGAATGGAAGAGCCCCGAGTGGAAAGCTCCTCCGTGGAGTTGATTTCCGAAAGTCTTTGTGGCGGGTTTCCGGCCCTTACCAAAGATCTTGTGTGCTCCAGCGGGACCAAGGTCAAGTCCTAGCTGTCACCGATCACAAAGAACACCGGCTCTCGGGCTCGCTTTTCTAGGCCCACACTTCATAGCAAACTGCCCTAGTTGGCAAAAAATCGCCTTTGCACTTATTGACCTTTGGCACCTGTGGGCTAAGGAATGCGCCTCAGAGCTGTCCTGCGATCGCAACCGCCAGCTCGTTTTTCTGTTTGGGTGTTCCTGCCCCATCCAGAAAATAGCGGACTTTGCCCTTGCGGACATGCAGTCCACGCTCCTTGTCCAAATAAGCTTCGTCTCCCACGCCGCTCACGACAGTTGATCCGTCTCCAAGGTAACTCTTCAGCTTCGCAAAGAGGTCAGCCGATGCCGATGGCGAGGGATCGACGTATACACGGAACAATAAGAGGCGTAACCCCGATCCATACTTGCAATCCGTTCCTTCATTGGTGTTCCGGAACGGCCGTGGAGCAATACTCTTTGTCGGAGAACCGTAAGCGTATCCTAATGTCTTGCTTACCATCGCAGAGGGCAGGAGTGAGCACAAGTCGGCCGGGGGTTCGGCTGCCCTCGCCAGTTCGGCGGAACATGCGACAAGCAGTAGCACGACCACCCGCGAGAGTTGATTCAAGCACGCCATGGAAAGCTCTCCTTTTAAGGAATCCGCCCACAAATAGCCAACGTGTAGCGTCGAGCGAATGCAGCGAAGAGTTTAGCCCTTATTAGTTGACGTAACATCCCCATTTCACTCATTCGGAGATTTGGGACTCTAACACCACAAACTCAGAAAGCCCTCTCATCGATTCGAGGCTGTCTGGTTTTGCGATGGTCACGCGAGCGAGTTTACGCCCTCGGGAGTCTTGTGACCGCGCCAAGACCTCGCACCGAGCGAACCCCGGTTGTGGGTAACCAGAATCGCTCCAAAGGTCTTCCAGCGAGAATACGGGCACCTTGTCAACGAGAGTGTGGAGGTTGCCATCCGCATCGGCGAACTCGGCCTCAACAAAGCCCGGTTGGTGCTCATCTACGAAACGAATTATCGACACTTGGATAGTGGGCATGCGACATTTTAGCTCTCGGTTTTTGAAACACCGCCGTTACACTCATCTTCTGTTCAGTTTCGTGCGACGACCCGTGACCCACGCTCGCGTCAAGGACGACTCGGCGCGACGCCTCCCGCCTCGATGGACTGCAGCGTGCCATCCTTGAACGTGATGCTTTTCGGGAGGCCCGTGGTGGTGGCGACTTTCTTCCATGCTCCGCGTTTCTTGTTCCATCCAATCACCTTGCCCGGGTCCTGGCGGAGCTGCCAGGTTTCGGTCTTGGCTCCGTTGTCGTTGCCAGTGGACACGCTGAGTGGGGCGCCGACTACGATTCGGGCCTGATCAATGGTCATGCCCGCCACGACTTTGCCGGCGGCAATCGCGTCGCGCACGTCGGCTGTCCACTCCGGATGCTCGCTCTGCAATGGCGCTTTCGAAAAAGCCAGGTTGAACGTCTTGGTGAAGTCGTCGAGGGATTTGATATCGACGAAGTCGACGGAGACCTCGGTGTTGGGGTCGACCCGCTCCATCCAGACGACGAGCCTGCCCTTCTCTGAGACCAGCTTGCCGTTATGCACGGGAGTGTTCGCCAGGTATCCCCAATAGATTTCTTCCTTCTTCTTGAGCGGTTCGGCCAGCTTGCGGTCGGTGTTGAGTCCGGAGGGAGAGGCCTCGAGCATCGATTCCGAGTAGGGGGCCCAGGCGCCGATGCCGTACTTATAGGG
>Ga0187817_10001798_pt1 | contig 10756 bp, 8 predicted proteins | sample NC_wetland_sal_i_17_FD_132431 | JGI IMG/M metagenome (GOLD analysis project Ga0187817, IMG submission 132431) | Wetland sediment microbial communities from Neuse River Estuary, North Carolina, USA - SO4_2 | ecosystem: Environmental > Aquatic > Freshwater > Wetlands > Sediment | place: USA: North... | reverse complement strand
TTGATTCTTTGCTCTTCAGCGACGGCTTCCTTGTCCGCCGCTGCTCGCATCTCTCCAATCTCGGTGGCCAGCCGGGAAAGGCGTGCTTCAACCTCAGCCAAGCGCCGGTTTGCATCCTCGCTCGCCTTGCGCGCTTCCTCCATGGATTTCTGGATCAAGGCGGTGCGGTTGCGGAACATACCTGGCAGATTCTTCTTGGACAGCCAGAAGATTGCGCCGGCGATTATGGCGAAGTTGATCACCATGGCGAGCCAGTACGCCTTATCCAGATCGAGACCGGTGAACCGGGAAACCAACTGGACCGAGCTTGAATGTTTGAATTGTGCGCTCTCGTCTTCGCCGCCAGTCTCGCCCTTTTCTTTAGCGGCTGGCTCGCCCGCGGACGGCTGCTCACTGCTACCGCTCGACTGCTGAAGAGCGACCGCGATTGCGGAGTGATTCGCAGCGTAAGCGGATTGCGTGTTCCAACCAACAGCGAAGGTCCAGCCGAGTAGGAAGACGCACGCCAGATCCCGTGCCGATGCACTCCGAAGGCGTGAACCGAGTTTCATCGGCCACCGCCTGCTGGAGCTGGCGCTCTCCCGGACTGTAGAACTGTACGAATAATTTCCGCTGCCAGCTTGCCGCTCTCGGCTTGCAGACGCTCCTGGGCCGTGATCTTATCCTTTTCGATGGCGGCACGCGCCTGCTCAATCTGGGCCTGAGCCTTGCTGCGCGCTTCCGCCACGGCGTTAGCTCGGATCTGCATCGCTTGCTGCCGTCGTACCTCTTGACTCTTGAAAACTGCCATGCGGGCTTCGCGCAGGCGCTGTTCGTACTCCGCAGTGCGCGCTTCTGATGCCGCGATGTCCGCGCGAGCTTTCTCCACCGCGCCTTCGGTTTTGCTGCGACGTTCCGCCAGAACCTTGGTCAGCGGCTTGTACACAAGGACGGTGTAGGCTCCCCAGAGCGCCAGCATAAAGAGGATGGTCGGAATGGCTCCGAGCAGTAATTCGCCTACCTGTTTCAGCGTCTCGTCCATTTTTCTGCTTGGTAAAAAGCTCGAGCGAATGAGGGCTTGTGAAACCATTAAACCTAACATCCTGCAAGGCTTAGTGTCAACGCGAAGGGAGTGGAAAAAGGCGTAGCGCCTTCTGCGATGGGATGAAGTCGGCTACGATTGTCAAGCCCCTCGTATCTCTACAGAAAGAATGCTTGACATCTGCACAGAGGGGTCTAGCATAGAAGTATCACCTCCGATCCAATTCAGGATCGAATGGGCTGGTAGCCAAGGAATGTCACCGCTTCTTGGTCGCTGGCCCATTTAAATTTTGGTTCGATAGTCGTTGGCCGAGCCAGAAGGCGTACCTGCATATGGAAATGTCTCATCCGAACCCTTCTCAGAGTTTGGGTCCATCCGGGCCGTGGCGAAAGCGCCTTACCGATGCAATCCGATTTTGGGAGCCGCGTCGCGTTGTCTACAACTTAGTCCTCACCACGGTCGTGGTTGTCTGGCTGGTGGCGACCTGGCCTCATTTCCGCGTGGCGTTGACGCTGTCTTCGCTTCTCATCTTTGCCGTCCTGGCGTTACTAGCCAATGTTTGCTACTGCGCCGCCTACCTAGTGGACATCCCAATGCAGCGCTCGACTCTTAGCGGGATCTGGGTTCCCCGACGCTGGGTACTGTGGTTGGTTGGAACTCTCTTCGCAATCGTTTTGGAAAATTATTGGATCGCTGACGAGATCTATCCGTTTGTCCGTTGAAGTCTGGTTTGGTGGCGCGAAATTACGACTTGCCGGCAGGCACGACGAACTCCCGGACCCTTCTCACTACCGACTCCGGCGCTTCGGCTTCGAGCTCAACAAGACCGTCTCTGTAAGTCCGAGAATAGATCCGTGCCCGCGCCTCGAGCATCGCCAGTGTCTTCCCTTCTTTCTGTGGGACGCGCAAATGAATCCGGCTGATGGCGTCTTCCGAGAGCATTTGATCGATGCGATCCAGCAAAGTGCTCATGCCGCTGCCCTTCACTGCCGAAACGTGGACGGTGTGCGGATCGTCTCGTAAACTGTCGCGCTGTCCGGCAGGTAGCAAGTCGATCTTGTTCATCACGCGCAGGCGCGGCTTCCCTTCCACTTCCAGTTCCTTCAGTACTCGTTCCACCTGCGCATCCTGCTCCGCAAAAAGCGGACTGCTGGCGTCGGAAACATGGAGAATGAGCGCTGCCCGCTGCACCTCTTCCAAAGTCGCACGAAATGCCGAGACCAGCGTGTGGGGCAGGTTGCGGATGAATCCGACGGTGTCAGAGAGCAGCACCTTGCGCTTCGACGGTAGCGTGACCGCTCGAATCGTCGGATCCAGGGTGGCGAACATTTTCGGCGATTCCAGCACGGCGGCCTGCGTCAGGGCATTAAATAATGTGGATTTGCCGGCATTCGTATAACCCACCAAAGCGACCGTGGCCACCGGAACTCCCTCCCGTCGCTGCCGCTGCTGCGACCGAATCCGCCGGACATTCTCAATCTGTTCTTTCACATGGCGAATCCGCCGGTAGATTTTTCGGCGGTCAGTCTCGAGCTGGGTTTCACCGGGACCACGTGTGCCGATCCCGCCGCCGAGTTGCGACATTTCAATACCGCGTCCGCCCAGCCGGGGCAGCAAATATTCCAGTTGCGCCAGCTCCACCTGCAACTGCCCTTCGCGGGTTCTGGCGTGTCTGGCAAAAATATCGAGGATGAGCTGGGTGCGGTCGATCACCCGGGTGTGCACCACTTTTTCGATGTTGCGCTGTTGCGAGGCGGTGAGATCGTGATCGAAAAGAAGGAGATCGGCAGAGACCGATGCCGCCGCGCCGGCAATTTCTTCCAGCTTTCCCTTCCCGATCAGCGTGGCTGGATCAGGCTTGTCGCGGCGCTGCAGAAACTCGCCCGCAACTTGCGCGCCCGCGCTGAGCGCCAGGCCTCGCAACTCATCCAGCGATTCCTCGGCGCTGAATTGCGGGGCGCTGGGAGCCTTTGTTGTAGCAGCCGCCAAGGTCGCTCTGTCACGCGCAGCTAGTGCCCCACTGGTCAGGGAGCTTTTGCCGCTCGCCGAGCTCGGTTTGGTGCGCGATCGGACGCGGTAATCAATCCCCACCAGAAAAGCCCGTTCTGCAGGAGCACCATCGCCTGGCTGACCTTTGGCAGATCGCTGCTTCCCGGAACTGTGCCGAGAGACTCTGGTTTCTGAACTACGCAAGAGCGGAGCGCCTTATCCTTCCGTACCCGACGCGGCGGGAGTTGAGCTGGCTTCGTCAGCCGGAGTCGCAGCCGGAACCACAGTCGGTCTGTCCGCGTGGCCATGTGCTACTCGTCCCATGGCGACGGTGGAGATCGCGTGCTTGAAAATCAACTGTTCCTGATTGTTGGTCTCAAGCACGACGGAATACTTGTCGAAGGAGCGAATGCGTCCGGTTAATTTGACACCGCTCAGCAGGTAAATCGTGATGTTCATTCTCTCTTTGCGAGCGGTATTAAGGAAGGAATCCTGGATGTTCTGCGCCGGCTTGTTTTCCATGCCGATCTCCTCGCTCCCTGACCGCGGGAGCTCTGTGAAATTGCCAAATATCATCGATCCCTCACGCCGTTATTTTGTCGTGAGGAACGGGGGGAGAAGCTTTGGACGCGCCGAAGCCGGTACTCTCGGCCCCCACATCCAGAGCAATAAGCGTACGATACGGCGTTACTCGGCGGTTTTCAAGCAAACTTAGAGTTTGTCATTCCGAGGAGCGACCACGACGAGGAATCTGCAGTTTCCCCTTATTTCGCACAACCGGAGATCCCTCGGTGCCCGATGACAACAATAAGGTGCTTACGGCAGTGCAAACAGAAACACCGTCGGGGCGCCGGGGTTCTTGTCGATCCAGAAGCCCGAAGGGCGGCCGGACATTACGCCCACGTACTGTAGGCCGTCGATCTCATAGGTTACGATGCCGCCGCCGATCGATCCACCGGTGTTGAAGCGGTAGAGAACCTCTCCCGAACCCGCATCAAGAACGATGAAGTCGCCCGTAAGTTCTCCGCTGAACACGAGGTTGCCCGACGTCGTCGTTACCGCGGCAACCATCGGACGCGGCGAGCGGTACTGCCAACGCACTTTCCCGCTTGAAGAATCGATAGCGGTAAGCCAGCCCTGGGAGGTGTCGTCCAGCTGAACCGTACCGCCCATGTAAAGCTTCCCTGGTATAAACCGCGCGGTTTTAGCCGAGTAAAAGGTGGTGCACCAGTCCACTGCTCCCACGTAGATCAAGTTGCTTGCGGGATTGAAGGCGGGCCCACTCCATTCGACGCCGCCGAGAACGCCGGGGCAAACCGTAACGCCTTCGGGCGTCACCGGCTTATCCACGTCTTTGATCGTGGTTACCGGCGTGGCGTAGAGAGCATCGTGCGTAGTCCGGTCCACAGAGCGCAAGATGCCGTCCTTGCCCACGGTAGCGATGAGATCGCGTTCCTGCCCATTGACCTTGGTTTTGAAAATGGGGCTGACCTGGGTGAGATCCCAGTCGTGAGCGTCATTCGGGACCATCTGTTTGTACCAACGAAGTTGGCCGGTATGCACGTCAAGTGCGATCACCGAAGACGAATAACGGTTGTCCCCCGGGCGGAGTTCAGCGGGCAAATCCGGAGCAGGATTGGCGACCGCAACATAGAGCTCACCTTTCTCAGGATCGAGTGTGAGCGGGGTCCAGACCGCCCCGCCTCCTAACTTGATGTGCGCGGGGTTCTTCCAGGTTTGCGAATTGTACTCATCGACCCCGGGAACCGTCTTGAATCGCCAGACTTCGGTCCCATCGGACATGCGAAACGCACCGATCCAGCCGGAGATGCCGTTTTCGCTCCCGGCGGGACCGATCACAATCAAGTCTTCGAAGATCATGGGGGGCATGCTGAAAGTTTCACCGGCCATCGCGTCGGCCACTTTTCTCGCCCAGATCAAATCGCCGGTCTGTGCATTCAGTTCGAGCAGATAACCGTCTGCCGTGCCTCGCACAATGCGGCCAGCTTTGATGGCAACTCCGCGATTGGTGTGCGGTCCCCAAGGCTCGAGGCTCCTGGGCTCCCAGGTTTTACGCCACTTTGGGCGGCAATTGGAAGCGTCCAGTGCAATCGTCGTGTGCGAGGTAGTGATGTACATCGTGCCCTGGTACACGATAGGTCCGGTTTGAAAATTGGCAAATTCCCCCACCTGAAACGCGCAGACCACTTGCATTCGCTTGGCGTTCGTAGAGTCGATCTGGTTCAAAGGCGCGAACCGCGCGCCGGAATAATCATGCGTGTGGTACAGCCAATCATGGCCGGAATGCGCTGCGGCGTTAAGCTGTTCCTGGGTGGGTCCGCGGGGGGCGGGAAGGGCCTTCGCGTCACCCGGAATGAAAACAGGCGGCGGCTCGGCGGGATTGTTCTTCGGGTCTCCGGGAACAAAGAGAGGAGCAGGTCCCCCGCTCGTTCTTAAACTGGTTATTCTGGTCAAGACCCGCATGGTTTTAAGTTGCGGCGTGTCTGGCTGGACCGGCGTGTTACCCGCGGGATAACCATTCTGCTGTAAGACATAGGCGAAAACAGCGGCGTGTTGTTCTGCCGTGAGTGACTTGGACATGCTCAGCGGCATGGTGGTTCGCATGAGAAAAAAGAGATCATCCAGGGTGGTCGTCGAAATCCAATTTTTCTCAAATCGTGAACCGGCTAGCGGGGGAGCACTCTGTCCGCCGAGATCCGCGCCGTGACACACGGCGCAGTGCGCGGCGTAAAGTTTTTCCCCCTGCTCGGCCTGCGCGGAAGTGTACAAACCAGCTTCGGCACCAGCGGGAACTCGCGCGAACGACAAACCAAGAGCTGCGCAGAGAAAAAACGCAACCGTGGAGAACCACCTGGGAACCGGGAGCCGGAAGCATTCCATTGGAAATCTCCTTTTTGACTTCAAGAACGGCACCCAGTCTACATGCACCTTGCTCGTCCGCAACATTGCGAAATGATTTTTCACCTGGAGATCAGGGCTGGCTCTCAGCGGGGCAAAGGCGCCGGCATATTCGCCAGAGCGTAGGCCAAAACCGCCATGACGGCTGCGTTTTCGCACAGCTCCCGCGGGATAACTTTATCCAGAGTGTCGGCGGCGGTGTGGTGGTAGTCAAAATAGGTTCGGCCATCCTGCAAGATGCCGAATGCGGGAACGCCTTCCTTGGCGAGCGGCGCGATGTCGGAGCCGGGACTGAAAGGGACCAAGTGGATTAGATTTGCCCCGAAGCTTTGCAGAGTGTCCTGTGTCGGCTTCAACAGCGGCAACGCTTCGGCATTCACCTTGGCATAGAACCCTAGCGGATGCGAGGCGCCGAGATCGCTTTCGATGGCGGCGACGTGGTTGGCGAACTCCGCCGCATGGTCCTTGGCATACATTTCGTGTCCGCGCCCACCGTTTTCTTCGTCCATCCAGGCAATCACGCGAATCGTGCGCCTGGGATGCAAGTGCAACTGCCGCATCAGTTGCACCGTCTCCATGGCCACTACAACTCCGGCTCCATCGTCGATCGCTCCCGTTCCCAAGTCCCAGGAGTCCAGGTGGCCGGAAACAACGACGACTTGCTCCGGATGTTCGCTCCCTTTGAGATCAGCGATAACGTTATAACTCGGGACGTCGGGCCCGGTTTGGGAGGTGAGGGTAAGGCGCATGCGCACTTTACCCTGAGTCGCTAACCGCATGATCAAATCCGCATCTTCGCTGGTGACGGCCCCCGCTGGAATTCCCGCCGGCGAGCTCCACCCAGTGTGTGGCAGACGGTAATCCGCACCACCCACGGAACGAACCAGGCATGCGATGGCTCCCAGGTCCGCCGCCGCCTTCGGTCCGTTGGCGCGGTAGGCAACGGCTTCACCATAGGCTTCACCCGCCAGTCCGCTTGCCGCCTTTTCCTTGTCGAACCGGACGTTGAACAGAACGATTTTCCCGGCGGCTTTCCCTCGTCCGAGTTCTTTCAGCTCCTCAAAGCTTCCAACCACGAGAACATCCGCAGTCAGGCCACCAGCAGGAGTCGGCGTGCTTCCGCCCAAAGCTGTCAAAACAATCCTCTGGGTTACCCCCGAAGGTTGCCCGGCGTATTCCACCAACTCGGCCGCATCGACCCCGCGAATCCAGAGCGGCACCTGCACCGGCTCCAACTGAACCTCAAGCCCGAGCTGGCGAAGTTCGCTGGCGACATATTGAACGGCCGCCTCCGCCTGAGGAGATCCCACACCCCGCGGACCGATGTTGTCGGTAAGGTGTTCCAATTCGCGATAGGCGTAATCGTCAGCGAGCGCGGCGTCGCGCAGAGTCGCCAGTTCACTTTTCAATTGCGTTGAGATAGATTCCGGATGAGCGGACGCCTGGGAATCCTGGGCCGAGCCATACAGAACACTTGTGAACAGTAGTAGCGGTACGGAGAGCGGTAGAAGGCGCATGTTGACCGTCAGTGTAAGTGTTTCAAGCTGGGAATGGAAAGAGGCAGAAACCCAAGGGTCGGATGTTTGTGGGCTGACCAAGAAAAAGCGGCCCCATTTCTGGGGCCACTATCTCAAAAGAGGCGTAAGGAAGGAATCAGGAAAGGCAGTGCAAGACGCCGATCCGCCAGCCGGAGCGGCACAGAGAGAGTCGAGAACGGAGAGTGAAGGTCATTCGTTGGCGGCCTCTTTCATTAACCTGGTGAAGGTGCATTTGCCCCGCCAAAAGGAAAGCCCGCAGAAGCCGGAAGGGTCTCTACCGCAAGTCCCTGTTTCGGCTTAGGTTATGGATAGTTCCAAGCGTGTAGCTGCAGTCGAAAAGCCAGACCAAGGGGAAGAACACTGCACTTTCCTGCACTTTCACTGCAGGGGAAATCCCCAAGGCGTGTGCTAAAGAAACCCGGTAGGGCCGAGCTACCGCTCAGGATTTCAACCAGGTTAGGCGACCTAGTTACTACGAATTACCCGCCACGGTGCGAAGCTTACCCGGCAGGAAATGATATGGCGGCCATGGCCCACTCACCGTCAATTCGCAATTCTTAAGTTGCTTGGCAGCGGTACTGTAGCGGTTTTGATACTTCTCTACCGACTTGGAGTCAATCAGATGGGCGATATCGATCAGCATCCCGTCCGTGTGTACTCTCTTGCAACTAACCTCTTCTTCCAGAGGGTTGAACATCTTATGGACCTGCACCGAGAGCGCCCGTGCTTTGGTCTGCCGCTCGCGGTCCCGGCTGGCCTTCTCCCGCAGCTTCACCAGATACTCGCCGCCCACGGTGTCGGGCAACACGACGTCGGCTAAGGCATCCTTCAAGGAGCCGTCGCGTACCACCAGCTTGAGATGCATCTCGGCCTTTCCCCGCAACCGGGCCACGCTCTGGCCGAAAGCACGACGGTTGGAGCGCACCGCCATCCGCAAGGCATCGTCGCTGTCAAAGATGGTGCCAAAACGGAAAGGCAGCACGGTCCCCTGGCGGAAGCACACGCTCACTACGCGGGCATGCTCTAACACCATCTTGTCGTCCAGATCCCCGGTGGTCCGCTCATATTCGCTGACCACCACTGAGAATTCACCGCTGGGGTAGCTCAATACCGGGGCTGAGTTAACTCCTTGAATGCCTTCCAAAAGGAAGGGGCGCCTCGCGCGAGTGCCGTTGGGAGACTGCTGCTCTGTGATGCAGTAAGCGTACCAAGCCATATCGGATCTCTCCGTACCTTAACCGGGGCGCAAAAGGGCGCTCCGGGTGAGACAGTTGGCTACGGCATATTGAACCGTGGAAGAAAGGGCGGTACTACGACTGGGAGCGCTTACCACCACGCTCAGGCTGTATATTACTTCGGTACCTGCCAAAAATGCAACCAATTTATAGTGAGGAGCATCGACGGGCGGGTAAAGATCAGCAGGTCGCGCAATCTGACCCAGGGTCATGCTGCGAACCGCAAGAGCGTCTACTTCTTTTTCGCCTCTTTGGCCTGGTGCGCCGCGACGCGTTCATGCAGTGCCAGCGTAACCACGCGCAGCATCTCGTCGATGGGGGCGGGCTTGCCGGTCCAGATTTCGAACTGGCGGGCGGCCTGGTGCACGAACATCTCGATCCCAGGAATCACTTCCGCTCCCGCGGCCTTAGCCATCTTCAGCAAGCGAGTCTCGGGCGGGTCGTAAATCATATCGAAAACGTAGTGGGCCTTGATTTCGTTTTCGTTCAGGGGTGACTCGTGCGTGTTGCCCATGCCGACTGGCGTGGCATTGATGATTACGTCGAAGGAAAGCTTCTTCAGGTCGGGGCGTTTGATGGTTCTTGCCCGGGCTGAGCGTGCGAGTTTCTGCGCCGGACCGGGCGTACGATTCAGGATGTAAACTTCGGCGCCGCGTTCTTTCAGTCCGAACACAGCGGCACGAGCCGCTCCGCCAGCGCCCAGCACCAGCACCTTGGCGTTTTCCAGTTCCATCCGAGCCTGTAATGGACGCACTACGCCCACTGCGTCGGTATTGAATCCGTAGAGATTGCCGTCCTGGGCACGTACGACCGTGTTGCACGCCCCGATCTTCGTGGTATGCGAGTCGGTGTTGTCGAGATGCGGAACGATCGACTCCTTATAGGGCATAGTGATCGACAATCCATGAATTGGAATGTCGCGCACGCAGGCCAGCAGGTCCTTCAAAGTCTTGGCGTGCAGCGCAAGATAAACTCCGTTCACGGTTTCCCGCCGGAGCGCCGCGTTCATGATCGCTGGCGACAGCGAGTGCGCGACTGGATCCCCCGCCACAGCATAGACACGGGTGGCCGCATCGACCTGTTCGATCCGAAAGGTCCCGCGCAATTCCTGGGCGGTAATCTGTCCCGGACCGGTCTTTTCGTCCTCACTCACCGCGGCGAAGGTAAAAACACTCCCCGCTCGAAGGCTCAGTACCCGGCTGATGATGCCCTGCTCCCCCATGCAGAAACCGATCAGCGAATGCTGGTCGCTGTTCTTCTCGATGAACTTCATCATCACCACGTTGTCATAAACGGTGGTGGCGTTGGTCACGAGCTTGTAGAAGTCGGCAGGGATGGCAACCATCTTTTCCAGAGCCTGTTCGAGTTTCCTGGTGGCATGGAAGTCGTGGAAGGACAGGATGAGGGCGGCAGAGGCGCGAAGGCGCTCCAACTGTTGCGGCTTACAGCGGACGGCAGTTTGCAGCTCGATATCCACCAACTGGCAACCGGCAGCCGCTGCCTTATTGAGAATGTCCAACTCGGAGGCGATTGAGCCCTTGAACTTGCCACCACTGGCGGCGCGGCGGCAGGTGGCAATCGCAATCACGTGGGGATGAAACTCGGTAAACTGCCTGATTTTGGGCAACGCCAGCGCCGGCCGCGGAAGGTAGTCTAACCTAAACTCCAGAAAGGTGTTATCGCGGAGCAGAGACTCGGCCTTTTCGACCATTTCGGCGGGATCCGACCCGATCACCGCGACACAAACCCTGGGCAACCGGAGGGGCCGGAACCGAGCGACGAAATTGTTGGACGCTGCTGCCATGAAATTGAGAGTGGCGCGATATTACAGGCGCGTAATTGCAGATGCAACAACGGATTGTGAAATTGTTGCAGGGAGAACCTTGTAACCGATCGGCATGACACCAGAGTAACCTTGACCCATTTGGCGTCGCTTGTTACTGTCCGAGGCTGGAACCATTTTATTTTTCTGTAACTTAAGGGAGACGAAGCGAGCCAAAACCAGGCCCCGGCTTCGGAGGTAACATGAAGAAAACAGGATTGTTGTTGGTATT
>Ga0187817_10001796_pt1 | contig 10757 bp, 13 predicted proteins | sample NC_wetland_sal_i_17_FD_132431 | JGI IMG/M metagenome (GOLD analysis project Ga0187817, IMG submission 132431) | Wetland sediment microbial communities from Neuse River Estuary, North Carolina, USA - SO4_2 | ecosystem: Environmental > Aquatic > Freshwater > Wetlands > Sediment | place: USA... | reverse complement strand
CACGTCATCGAGCTGGCTTACTTTGAAGGGCTGTCACAATCCGAGATGGCCGAGAGGATGGGCCAGCCGCTGGGAACGGTAAAGACCTGGGTGCGCACGGCGCTCAAGAATTTGCGTGAAGAGCTGCGCGAAAAGGCAATAACGGCATGAGCTGCGACGAGCTGCGCGATCAATACGAACTCTACGCACTCGGCGTGCTCGATGCCGCGGAACGCGCGGAACTGGACGAGCATTTGCACCGCGAAGGCGACCCGTGCATTGAGGGAGTCCGGCGCGCGCGCGAGCTGGTGAGCAGCCTGTCATCCCTGGCGCCGGAATCCCGGCCGCCGGCCCGTTTGCGTAGCAAGGTCGTGGGAATGGTCGGCGAGCCCAAGCAAGCGTGGAACTGGACTCTCGTCTGGATCGTGGCGGCAGCGTGTCTGGCCGTTGTGGCTGTCTGGCTCAACGTGTCGCGCCACGACGAGCAACGCGCGCTCGCCCGCGCGCTCCTCGATATGCAAGGCAAGAACGTCGAGCTGGCTCGCCTTAATGAAGCTTTCGCCCTGATGAACGATCCCGCCGCCAAACAACTCGTATTCGGCGAGGGAGCGCCCAAGCCGCGCGGCCGCGTCTTCGTCAATCCAAAGCAGGGCGTCCTGCTGCTCGCCTCCAACCTGACGCCGGCGCCCGCAGGCAAGATTTACGAGATGTGGATCATTCCTAAAGGCGGCAAGCCGCTTCCCGCCGGCTTGTTCCAATCTCAATCTGACGGCTCGGCCATGTACCTGCGCAAAGGCGCAGTGGACGTAGCATTGACGGGCGCCATCGCCGTAACGCTCGAACCCGAAGCCGGCTCACAAGCTCCAACCACTCAGCCGTTGATCGTCGCTGCGTTGTAGATTCACCACCCCGCTGCCTGCTTCATGTGGCGCAGGGCTACCCGCGGGGTTTGCGGGGAGACCTGCGGCTTTTTGTTCGTTCTCGGCAAAAAGCCGCAAGCCCCCGCCACAAACCAGGCGTGGTCATGCGCTACTGAATTATTCGTAATTGAGTTTGGCGTTCCAGTCGCCGCGGCCCTCCGGCGTCAGGTCGAAAATGTTCCAAACGGGCGATAGCAGGTCGATTCCGCGGTTGATCTGTTCCTTCATGATCGCGGAGCTCGAATAAAAATGCCTCACGGAGCCGTCCAGTGATCGCACGAAAACACTGATGCCAGGGTGCTGGCTTCCGTCCGCATCCTGGAAGTGCAGATCCGCTTTGAAATTGGAGCCCGCGCTCGAGACCAGCCGCAGCCGGTGCCAGCCGCGCCCGCGGCCCCACTCCCGCAGTTCGCCGATACCCACCTGCGCGATGACGGCGAAATTCACCCGCTGCCCCAAATGATGAGCCACGCCATTGAAACCGTCGATCCAAAGCGTGCACATCGGGCAAGGCCTCTTCTGAGCCCCACCGTACATGTACTGATAGACAACCAGGGGCTTGTTTCGATCTGCAAACAATCCGGACAGATGGACTTTGGTGAAGGGGCCCTCCTTATCCAACTCCGCGGGCCCTTCCTCCAGAACGTAATCCTCGACATTCGTCTCGATGGGCAGCTTGCGCCGCAACGCCGCCACTCGTTCGCACTGGTCCCGCAGGGCGATCTCGGCCTCGAGCAACTCTGCGCGTGCTTTGCGGTAGGCCTCGCTCTCCTTCTCTAAAGGGCCTTTCATGACGGCTGGCTCCCCTGCGCGGCCCGCTGGGGCGGGGTTGTAATCTGCGCGCTCCTTTGCAGATGCTCGGCCAGGCGGTCGGCAATCCGGCTCCATCCGTTCTTGTGTCTCTGAACGCGGTCCGCCGACGGGAACCGTTCATGAGTAAGCGTCAGCTCGGTTTGGCCGCTTTGTTCAGTCAGTTCGACGGTAACCAATGTGGACTTGAAGTCTGTGCCTTTCGAAATCCAGGTAAAGCTGAGTTTCGACGGCGTCTCGATCGCCTGATAAACTCCGGTGTGATCGAAATCCTCGGTCACGCCTTTCATGAGAATCCGGTAGGAACCGCCCACCCGGAAATCGATCTGCGCTTCGGTGCTCTTGACGTCTCCCGGACACATCCATTCGCGCATGCTTTCCGGGTCACTCCAGGCCGCGAACACCTCTTCGCGCGTCGCCGGAATCAGCTTGCGCAGTACAAGTTTGTCGTTTGTCGCTTCAATCACTTCTGCCATGACTCCTCTTTTCGCGTTTCTTGCGTGTCATAATGTGCCGCTCTAAGGCATCCAGCCGGATATCCCAGAATTTCCGGTAATGGTCGAGCCATGCCGAGGCTTTGCGCAGTGGAGCCGGGTCCAGGCGGCAGTGATGCTCGCGGCCCGCAACCTCCCGGATGATGAGACCCGCGCGCTCCAGCACCAGGATGTGTTTCGAGATGGCATTGAGCGACACCGGGAAGGGCCGGGCGATCTCCGTGACGGTGGCAGGCTTTTGCGCCAGCGCTTCGAGAATGGCGCGCCGCGTCGGGTCGGCGACGGCCGCAAACACGCGATCCAGAGCCTCAGAGCTATATTCAACCACTTGGTTGAAGATAAGGCCCTGGGCCGCCACAGTCAAGTTCATTCCTGTAAAATCTGCACTTCCCCAGGCCTGTGCCACACTGTAAGATGATTCCCATGGATCAGGCACTGGATATCCGCGAAAAGGGCGGTGTCCGTAATGGCGTCCAGCAAGTTTCCGATCGCCGGCTTTTCATGCAGCTTCTCGGCTTCGGTGACGCGGAAGATACCTCCGCGCTGGTGCGCGCGCTGGAGTCGGCCGGCATCCCCGGCGTTCTGTACGCCGACGCCAACGATCCGCACGGCGTCGGGTTGGTCACGTGGAGCGACGCGCCGGACTTCTTCGTGAGCCGTTTGCGTGAGTTCCTCAAGAACGGGCAGTTCGCCGGGCTTACCCCCAAGCTCGAATATTCCATGCTGGGGCGCTCGTACGCGTTAGGCCACGAACCGGATCTTGAAGACTGGCTTTTGGAAAAGCCCAGGCGCACAGTGACAAATCCCGAGCTTCCCTGGGCGGTCTGGTATCCGCTGCGGCGCTCGGGGGCGTTTTCCGCGCTTCCGCCCGAGGAGCAAGCTCCGATCCTTCGCGAGCACGGCAAGATTGGCCATGCCTTCGGCGAGGCCGGTTACGCGCAGGACGTCCGCCTCGCCTGCTTCGGGCTCGATAAGAACGACAATGACTTCGTCATCGGACTGATCGGCAAGGAACTGTATCCGCTATCCGCATGCGTGCAGGCCATGCGCAAAACGAAGCAGACCTCGCAATACATCCAGCAGATGGGACCATTTTTTGTCGGAAAGGCCATTTGGCAAGCTCAACTATGAAAACACTACTCACTTTATTCGCGGGCGCGGCCCTCGCTTTCGGCGCGGATGCTCCCAAGACGTTCACCGGCGTCATCACGGATGCCATGTGCGGTAAAGATCACTCCATGATGGGCGTTAAGCCTGATTCCAAATGCGTGCTCGATTGCGTAAAAGCGGGCTCCAAGTACGCACTGGTCGTCGGTGACCAAGTATATGAGCTGAGCGACCAGAAAACGCCCGAGAAGTTCGCCGCTCAGAAAGTGAACGTCAAAGGCACCCTGAACGGCAAGATCATCCAGGTGCAGTCCATCAGCGCGGCCAAATAGCGTCCATGCGTTTCTTGGGTCGCGGGGGCCACAAAAAGATGATGCGCGAACTGAATCCGGAAGGTGCATGATTCAGGTCGCCGGTCTCACCAAGACATTCCGCGACAAATCGCGCGGCCTGCGCGCGGTGGTGGACCGCATTTCGTTCGAGGTGAGTGACGGCGAAATCTTCGGCCTGCTCGGGCCCAACGGAGCGGGAAAGACCACCACGCTGCGCATGCTGGCCACGCTGCTCAAGCCCACCTCCGGCCGGGCTTTGGTCGGTGGCCATGAGGTGACCGCCGAGCCGGCGGCTGTGCGGCGCATGATCGGCTTTCTTTCCGGCGACATGGGCCTGTACCACCGTCTGACGCCGCGCGAGATTCTGCGGGTTTTCGGGCGGCTGAACGGCCTCGGCGAACAGCCCCTGTGCGCCCGCATTGAAGAGGTCGTAGCGCTACTGCAGATGCACGATTTCGCCGACACGAAAGTCGACCAGCTCTCTACCGGAATGCGCCAGCGCACCGCTCTGGCGCGCACGCTGCTCCACGACCCGCCGGTCCTCATCCTCGACGAACCCACCTCCGGACTCGATGTGCCCACCGCCCGCGTGATCGAGGAGTTCATTTTGCAGGCACGCCGGTCGGGCAAATGCATTCTCTATTCGACCCACGTCATGGAGGAGGCCGAGTTCCTGTGCGACCGCATCGCGGTGATCAACGAAGGCTGCATCCGAATTACCGGGACCATGAGCGAACTCAAAGCGGCGACTGGCCGTGAGCGGCTTCGCGAGATCTTCCTGGATCTGCTGGACGGGCAGGCCGAAAAGGCGGCCACCAAATGAACCTCAAATTGGTCGCGGCTATTTACGCCAAGGAAATGCTGGATATGTTCCGCGACCGGCGCTCGCTCATCAGCATGATCGTGGTGCCGGTGATCGCCATGCCGGGAATCTTCGCCGTCGTGCACTACTTCACGGTGAGTCTGGGAAAGAAGGCCCTCGAAGAGTCATCGCGCATCGGCATCACGGCGCGGGTCTCCGAACCCGGAGTACGCGACGCCCTGAAGATCACCGGCTTCGAGCTGGTTCCCAAGCCCGATGCCCGTGCCGCGGTCGAAAGCAAAGCCGTCGCGGCTGCACTGGATGAGGAGACCGCCGCTGACAGCTCCGGCCGGATTGTCATCTTTGTCGACAGAACGCGCGAAGCGTCGTCGATTGCCGGCCAGAAAATCGAATCCCTGCTCGAGCGGTTGAAGCTGAATCGCGTCAAAACCAGCCTGCGCGGCATGGGCGTCTCCGAGCGGGTGCTCGAGCCCTTCCAGGTGAAAAGCACCAACGTGGCCGCCGACAAGAAAATGGCCGGCTTCATTCTCGGCAGCATTCTGGGATACGCCGTGCTGTTGTTGATGTTCACCGGCGGCATGTATCCGGCCATCGACATGACCGCGGGGGAGAAAGAACGGCACACGCTCGAGCCCTTGCTGGCCTCGCCGGCCAGCCGTGAGGAAATCGTCCTGGGCAAGATCTTCGCCTCCACAACCGCTTGCATTTTGACGGCTATGCTCACCATCGCAAGCCTGCTGGTCGCCATTCAGCGCCTGGGAATGGGACAAAGCGGTGAGGGACTGGAACATCTCGTGAGCCGGGCCGGTCCGGATGCCGTCACCGTCGCGCTGATCCTGCTGACGCTCGTGCCCACTGCGCTGTTTGCTGCGTCCGTGATGATCGCCGTTGCGATATTCGCTCGCGGATTTAAAGAGGCGCAGAGCCTCCTGACCCCGGTCGTCATGGCCGTGGTGGTACCGGCGGTTGTGGGGATGCTGCCGGGTCTCGAGCTGAATGTCGGCCTGGCGCTGATTCCCGTCTTCAACGTAAGCCAGTTGATCAAGGAGATCATCATCGGCGAATACTCACGCATCAACTTCCTCACCGCGTTCGCCTCGAATGTTCTCTACGCTCTGGTGGCGTTCTGGATTTCCGTGCGGATCTTCAAGACCGAAAGTGTGCTGTTCCGGAGTTGAGAGGGAGGCGGCGAAGTGAGTCATCCGCGGCGCGCCGGCGTTGTCTTTCTGATGGTGCTGCTCAGCGTGATGACGTACATCGACCGCATCATCATCACTATCGCCGGGCCGGGCATCATGAAGGAATTCGGTATTCCGGAAATTCAGATGGGCACCATTTATTCGGCTTATCTGTTCAGTTACACCATTATGATGATTCCGGGCGGCAACTTGGCTGACGTGTTCGGTCCGCGCGCGGCGCTCGCGGCGATGGCGTTCGGATCCGCGCTGTTCACGGGGCTGACGGCGCTCGGAGGCTCGCCCGGCCTGGCTAAATACATCGGCATCGTGCCTTCCTTTCTGGCTGTGCGGCTGGCCATGGGAATCTGCGCTGCTCCCATGTACCCGGCGAGCGGAAAAATGAATGCCAACTGGAATCCACCGTCGGCGCGGGCTCGCGTCTGGGGCTGGATCGCCTGCGGCGCGGGGATCGGCGGCGCATGCACGCCGCTGCTGTTTTCGTGGATGCGGGCCAACTACACCTGGCGCGGATCTTTCTATGTTGCCGCTCTGGGGAGCGCGATCCTCGCCGCCGTCTGGTATTGGTATGTGCGCGATTATCCGCGAGAACAGATGCCGGCGGTCCGCGCCAAATCCCGTGTTCCCACACCCTGGAAAGAGCTGCTGACTAATCGCGACCTGATGCTGCTCACCGCGGGCTACTTCACCGTCGACTATTTTGAATACATTTTCTTTTTCTGGCTCTACTACTATTTCGGGCAGATTCGCAAAATGGGCATGGATCAAAGCGCTGTCTACACGACGCTGATGTGGATCTCCTGGATCGTGATGACGCCCGTCGGCGGTTGGATCTCCGACCGGCTCATCATCCGGTTCGGCATGCGAAACGGGCGCCGCATTGTGCCCGTCGTAGGTCTCACCGTCAGCGCCATACTCGTTTACATCGGATGCAACGTCACCGCCACGCTGCCCACTGTTGTGCTGCTGTGTCTGTCGCTTGGCATCGCCGCCAGCACCGATGGACCCTACTGGGCGGCAGCGATTGATGCGAGCGGGCAGCACGCAGGCACCGGCGGCGCCATTTTCAACACCGGAGGCAATCTCGGGGGTATGCTGGCGCCGGCGTTAACCCCGATCATCGCCAGTTGGGCCGGCTGGTCGGCGGGCCTGTATGCCGGCGGTGCAATGGCGCTCATCGGAGCCGCCATCTGGTTCTTCATCGGTGCGGAACCGGCCGTGCGAGCAAGGGCGGCGCAGGAACAAGTTGGCTAGAATGGCGGTGCGAGGTGAATCCATGAGCTCCGGTACTTCCGTTTTTCGCGACGATCTGCTGCGCGGCAAAGTGGCCTTCGTCACTGGAGGCAGCAGCGGCATTTGCCTCAGAATCGCCGAGCGCTTCGCCGGCCAGGGCGCCAAGGTCGCGCTGCTGGGCCGCACCCAGGAAAAACTCGACCGCGCGTCCGCAGGCATCCGTGATGCGGGTGGCGAGGCCGTTGGATTCGCGGCCGACGTTCGCGATTATGCCGCCCTCTCCGGCGCGCTTCAAAAAGCCCGGGAACAATACGGTGAAATCGACATCCTGCTCTGCGGCGCGGCCGGTAATTTCCCGGCGCCCGCGCTGGGCATGTCGGCGAACGGATTCAAGGCGGTGATCGATATCGATCTCCTCGGCACGTTCAACACGTGCCGCGCGGCGTACGAGCATTTGCGCAAACCCGGCGCATCGGTCGTGGCCATTTCCGCCACCCACGCCTTTCGTCCCATCCCCTTCCAGGCGCATGTTTGTGCGGGGAAGGCGGGCATCGAGATCCTCATCAAGACCCTCGCCATCGAGTGGGGCACCGCAGGCATTCGCCTGAACGTGGTTTCGCCCGGACCGGTTGACGACACCGAGGGCATGCGCCGGCTGGCTCCTACCGAAGACATCCGCGCGCGCCTCACTCAGTCCATTCCGCTTCGGCGGTTCGCCAGCAAAGACGAAATCGCAAACCTGGCGCTCTTTCTGTGTTCCGACGCCGCAGCCTATATCACGGGCGCCGTATTCGTCTGTGATGGCGGCCAGTCTCTCAGCGGCTCGAGTTTCGCGTCGGTGATGGCCGGCAGCCCTCTCTAATTTGGACCTGCCTGCCGATACGCTCCCGTACCTCGATACACTATGTCGAGGAGTCAAACGCGATGCCGGACAAGAATCTCGAAGACGACCGTCTCTCTGACGAACAAAAGCAATTTCTGAAAGCTTTGGGCATGAAAGCCCTCGATCTTCTCGTAAAGATCGGTCCGGCGCCCGAGCTGGCGAAGGAAGGCTACAAAGTGGGGCGCGAGCTTTCCAAAACCTCTAAGACCCTGGACAACCTGGGCACGGACCCCGGGGAGCTCACTTCCTCCGATTACAGCATCAACAAGCTGGCGCAACTGGCCAGATATCTGCACACCGAGACGGCGAAACTGGCGCGCCACGACGAGAACTGGTGGGTGGAGGTGTCAGGGGTCAACCTGCTTCAGCACGACCAGACCACGGAAGCGCTTCAAAAACTCCAACAACAGCGGCGCTTGTTACTGAACCTGAAGGAGTGCTGCGACGGACTGAAAGGGCTGGCGGTGGTGGCGATGGGGGCGGCCCATATGAACATCAAGGGCATCGCAAAAATGTATATGCCGAGTCTCGTGGCCATGGACGGCATCGTAATGAACCAGACACTGGACCACCTGGACAATTGCGCCAAGTGCATCGACTCGTCGCTAAGCAAGCTGGAGAACGCCATTCGCACCACGGCCGACTGCCAAAAAAGCGTGGATCGCTTCCTGGCTCTGGTGAACAGCAGGGATCAGCGCAAGGCGCTGGACGCCTTCCGTCAGATGCCATCCGGCAAGGCGGCCGGTGCCGGGAATTAGCGCGCTCTATTAGTAGTCGAGGTGCTGCGGCGCAGTCTGGCAAAGCCGGTCCCGGTCCGATTCCAGATGTTAGAATCGCATTGACCAATGCATCCGGATTTCCTGGTCGTCGGCGCCGGCGTCGCCGGGTTGCGGGCGGCGATCGAATTGGCGCCCGCCGGTGAAGTGCTGGTCATTGCCAAAGACACCCTGCACGAATCGTCCTCCGAATACGCGCAGGGCGGGATTGCTGTCGCGCTCAGCGATGACGACGAAGTGGAATTGCATGAGCAGGATACCATCGCCGCCGGCGACGGTCTCTGTGTCCGCACGGCCGTGCATACGTTAGTTGAAGAAGGCCCCGCGGCCATCCAGCAGCTCATCGAATGGGGAGCCGAGTTCGATCGAGAGGGCTCGCGGCTGGCCTTCACGCAGGAAGGCGCGCACAGCCGCCGCCGCGTCCTGCACGCTCACGGCGATTCCACCGGCCGCGAGATCGCGCTCACTCTCTATCGCAAGGCATCCTCTCTTCCCAGCGTCCGCTTTCAGAGTTTCGCCGCCATCACCGACCTGCTTCTCGACGACGGCGCTGCTTGCGGCGCCATGGTCTATGACGCAACGGCTCACGCAAGCCACCCCCTCTTCGCCCGCGCCATCCTCCTGGCTACGGGCGGCCTGGGCCGCGTTTATCTCGAGACCACCAACCCGGACGTAGCCACCGGCGACGGGGTTGCCATGGCCTGGCGCGCCGGCGCCGAGATCAGCGACATCGAATTCGTGCAGTTCCACCCCACCGCGCTCCATGTCCAAGGTGCGCCGCGCTTCTTGCTCTCCGAAGCCCTGCGCGGCGAGGGAGCTTACCTGCTGAATTCTCGTGGCGAACGGTTCATGCACCGCTATCACCCGCTGGAGGAGTTGGCGCCGCGCGATGTCGTCTCGCGCGCCATTGTGGCGGAGATCGAGTCCACCGCCGCGCCTCACGTGTTTCTCGATCTGACGCACCGCGGCGGTGATTTCATCCGCTCGCGCTTCCCACGCGTTTATGAAACTTGCTTGCGTTACGGGGTAGACCTTGCCACTCAAGCCGCGCCCGTACATCCGGCCGCCCACTACGCCATGGGCGGCGTGCGTACCGATCTGGATGGCCGCACCAGCCTGGCTGGTCTTTACGCCGCGGGCGAAGCCTCCTCGACCGGAGTGCACGGCGCCAACCGGCTGGCCAGCAATTCGCTGCTTGAAGGCGTTGTGTTCGGCGCACGCGCCGGGCGTGCCATGCGCCAATCGGCTGTCACGCACCCCGCTCCTGTTAAGGTGAAGCAGCCCGAGACCCTGTTTCCATGCACCACTGAGGCGCATGTGCGCAGACTGGCTTGGGAACATTGCGGCATCATTCGTTCCGGTGAAGGATTGGAAACGGCCTTTAAAACGCTGCAGACGGACCGCTGGGTAGCCAACTCAGAAGCCGGATTGAACGGGTTCTGCTTGCGCAACATCCACACCGTGGCCCTGCTCATCGCCCGATGCGCCCTTGCCCGGCGGGAAAGCCGTGGCGCCCATTTTCGCACCGACTATCCGGAAAAACAGCCCGCCTTCGAAAAACATTCCATCGTCAAGAACGGCGACGAGGTCCGGTTCGAGTAGGCGCGGCAGTCCGCTGAGATGTGGCGCCGGCACGTGCGTCCGCCGCAGTCCTGATTCAAGAGTGACCGACCAGTGGCGGCTCAGACGGAATGACCCAAGTCGCCTCCCGTGCGAAGCGGTTGGCCACGCCTTGGGTCTTCTTGCCCACAACGAGACCGTGGGCTGGGTCATTGGGCGGGTCAACATCATAGACCACTCCTTGACCGAGATCTCGCGCTAGGCCAGCCGTGATCGAACAAAGAGAATTGTCAGAATGTCCGCTCAAGGCTTCTTGGATAGATCGCCCTTGGCTCCGGAGTAAAGTGTAGAAAAATATCGACATCTCCTGGTGCTTAAACTCTGCGGAGGCGATACGCATGCGGCCATGATTGCCTGGGACGATCCAGTCAGGTTGCAGACGCCTGAGCAACACTTCATGGTTGGCGATGCCGGGATCGTTTGTGAACGGCCGCTCTGACATCACCAGATCCGGTCAAGGTACTTTCTCACATTCACGAAATTCGGGCCAACCGGGCCTTCACGCTCCTCCCTCGTGTCTTCGTCGAAGTAATAGAACTCAATCCCGCCAGTGGGGCTAAACTCGATTTCCAAATCGCGATGGT
>Ga0187817_10001795_pt1 | contig 10760 bp, 13 predicted proteins | sample NC_wetland_sal_i_17_FD_132431 | JGI IMG/M metagenome (GOLD analysis project Ga0187817, IMG submission 132431) | Wetland sediment microbial communities from Neuse River Estuary, North Carolina, USA - SO4_2 | ecosystem: Environmental > Aquatic > Freshwater > Wetlands > Sediment | place: USA... | reverse complement strand
GGAATCTTCGGTTGGGTCTTGCGCACGCAACAAAGCCTGCAACGCGACCTCGCCACCGGGGTCAAAAGTCTGAAAGGCGATCATGCCGTGGCCGGGGCGGTCATGCTTGCCGCGCTCTCCTTCATCTATGGCGTGGTGCATGCCGTGGGTCCGGGGCACGGCAAGACGATCATCTCCTCTTACGTCGTCGCCAATGAGGAGACCGTCCGGCGCGGCGTGATCATCTCCTTCATCGCCGCCGGGCTACAAGCGCTGACGGCAATCGCGCTGGTCGGCATCCTCGCTTTCGTGCTGAACGCCTCAGGTCTTCAGATCAATGCCTGGTCGAACCAGCTTGAAATGGTGAGCTACGCGCTCATCGCGCTAGTTGGTGCTTGGCTGTTGACCACCCAAATCATCAGCATCTTGCGGCGCCGGCAAGCGCCGCGCGCCGCCGGGGGGCAGGCGGCGCATGCCGGGCACAATCACCGGCACGGCGAACACGACCATCATCATGCACATGACCATCATCATGACCATGGTCACGCGGAGGGTGAGGCCTGCCACCACATCGTCGATGCGCGCGACCTTGCCGGTCCATTCTCCTGGCGAAAGATTCTCGCCGTGGTGTTCTCGGTCGGCGTCAGGCCATGTACGGGTGCGATCCTGGTGCTCGTTTTCGCGCTGACGCAAGGTGTGTTCTGGGCCGGTGTAGCGGCAACCTTCGCCATGGCCATCGGCACCGCCATCACCGTAGCGGCGCTGGCGACGCTCGCGCTTGGCTCACGCGAGCTTGCGCTGAGGCTTGGAGGCAGGAGCGGCGCCTTTGCCGATGCGGTCTGGACGATTTGTGCTCTGGGCGGCTCGGCCCTGATCCTTCTCTTCGGCGCGACCCTGTTCGCCGTCTCGCTGGGGCCGGCGCGACCGTTCTAAACAGCACCTCGCCGCGCGACACTTGATCTTGCTCAACGCCAGGGCTCAAGCGCTTCGTAGAATGTGGTTAGGTTGATCGGGAGTGACGTCATGAACGCGTTGAAGACTCTGATACTGGCCGTTGCCGTGTTTGCTGCGATTGCCACGACAAGCAGCGCTAAGGCACAGCAAGAAGGCCAGCCGAACAGTGGCTCCATGATGGATCACGGAATGATGGGCGATGGCGACTCGATAATGGGTCACAGCGGCATGATGGGAGGCATGGGCGCCAAAGGCGGCCGCCCATCCGTCTGCGTGATGATGACCGACCATATTGAAGGCCGTCTCGCCTTCCTGAAGGCAGAGCTCAATATCACGCCGGAGCAAGCATCGCTGTGGAACGATTACGCCAGTGGGGTTCGCGACAATTCAAAGGCCATGACGACCCGCTGCTCATCGCTGATGAGTCAGGGCGGCACAAATGGGCTGAGCCTGCCAGACCGGCTCGATGCGCAGGAGCAATTCATGGCAGCGCGCCTCGATGGCTTGCGCGCCACAAGCAAAGTGTTGAAAGCGCTCTACGGGTCGTTGAGCGATACTCAGAAACAGACCGCAAATGAGCTGATCCGAAGCTCGACCGGCATGATGTGATGGCGACGTATTATTTTAGCGCCACGCTACCCGCCGGTTTCGATGCTGCGGTCAAGCGTACGACCGAGGCGCTGAAGCGGGAAGGCTTCGGCATCATCACCGAGATCGATGTGAAGGAGACGCTGCACAAGAAGCTCGGCGTCGATTTCCGCAACTACAAGATTCTGGGTGCGTGCAACCCGGCGCTCGCCTTTGAGGCACTGAAAGCAGAAGACAAGGTCGGCACAATGCTTCCTTGCAACGTCGTGGTGCAGGAGACGGGAGACGGAAAGGTCGAGGTTGCCGCGATCGATCCCGTGGCGTCCATGGCGGCGATCGACAATCCCAGCCTCAAGCAGCTTGCGCAGAAGGTTCGGGGCAAGCTCAAGACCGTTATCGCCGCGCTCTAGCGAGCACCCGTGCCTCGGTACCCAATGCTCCGCTTCTGCTAAACAGGAGTATGATGTTTCTATTGACGCGCCGGCTTGCAGCGGCGGAGTAAGGCATCCTAATTTTTCGGTGAATTCGGCAAGCGAGGGCGTCGGGCTCTTGTCACTCATCAAACAGCGGAGAGGTATCATGTCACTCCAACTCGGCAATGCCGCCCCGGATTTCGAGGCCGACACCACTGATGGCCGCATCCGGTTCCACGAATGGCTCGGCAATTCCTGGGGCGTGCTGTTCTCGCACCCAAAGGACTTCACGCCGGTATGCACCACCGAGCTCGGCTACATGGCGAGGATCAAGCCGGAGTTCGACAAGCGCGGCGTCAAGATCATCGGCCTTAGCGTCGACCCGACCGATCTTCACAAGAAGTGGTCGGAGGATATCAAGGAGACGCAAGGCTTTGCTCCGAACTATCCCATGATCGGGGATCCCGATCTTTCCATTTCGAAGCTCTACGGCATGCTGCCGGCGAGCACGGCAGGCGCGTCCCAAGGGCGCACGCCGGCGGACAACCAGACCGTCCGCAACGTGTTCATCATCGGCCCGGACAAGAAGATCAAGCTTATCATGGTCTATCCCATGACCACTGGCCGCAACTTCGACGAGGTGCTGCGCGTCATCGACTCGATGCAGCTCACCGCCAAGCACCGGGTGGCGACGCCGGTCAACTGGAAACAGGGCGGCGACGTGATCATTGCCGGGTCTGTCTCGGACGAAGAGGCGAAGCAGATCTACCCGCAAGGCTGGAAGGCGCCGAAGCCCTATATCCGCATCGTGCCGCAACCGAAAAGTTGACGATGCCGGCGCGGACTCTCGCATTCAGAGGGTGCTGAACCGCAAAGACGAGTCTCGCGATGGCATTGCCGAAGACGCCGGCGCTCACGACGGACTGCGTGATCTTCGATCCTGAGGCGCGGGTGCTTCTCATCCGCCGCGGTCACGCTCCTTATGTCGGCCGCTATGCGCTTCCAGGCGGCTTCGTCAAAATCGGCGAAACGGTGGAAGAGGCGTGCCGGCGCGAGACGCAAGAGGAGACGGGCATTGAGGTGGGCGAGCTTCGTCTCGTCGGCGTCTATTCCGATCCTCACCGCGATCCGCGCGGCCACACGGTTAGCGTCGCCTTCGGAACAGTGCTCCCCGGCGCGATCACTCCGCGGTCAGGCTCTGACGCTGCGAGTGCCGAGTGGGTCGGGGACTGGTGCGCGCACGAGCTCGCCTTCGATCACGCGCAAATTCTTGCCGATGCCGAGACGCTGCTCAGGCCGCGGCGTCGAGGTTAGGCGGCTGGCGGCGGAACGAGCGCGGGCTCGTGCCGAACCAACGGCGCGCGGCGCGGCTGAAGGCGCTGAGCTCGGAATAGTCGACCCGCGCGGCAATGTCGGTGAGTTTTAGCGAGCTCTCCACCAGTTGGGCCAGGCAGGCGTTTTTACTTGCCCTATGCTACCAACGCGCTCGCTTGGCGGGGCTGGCCAGTAGGCAGGCTCCCGGCCTACCGTTAATTGCTTGGAAGGGCTGGGGCTCTTGCAGGCATCCTGGGTCTTGGCTTTTGCCAGCGGCGCTCTAGGCGGCTTTACCGCGATGCTCTATCTAGACTGAATGAACGAGAGACCGCCCGCGAAGGGATTCACGCCGGACCAAGTGCCTGTTGGGGGCAAGGGAGGGGCCGCGGGCAGGATCGGCGTGCTCCTGGTCAATCTCGGTACGCCGGAGGGCACGGACTACTGGTCGGTGCGCCGTTACCTCAAGGAATTCCTTTCGGACCGTCGCGTGATCGAGACAAACCGCGCGCTGTGGTGGGTGATCCTCAATGTCATCGTGCTGACGGTGAGGCCGTCGCGAAGCGGCGCGAAGTACCGCTCGGTATGGAACGAGGAGCGCGACGAATCTCCGTTACGCACCATCACTCGCGCCCAGGGCGAGAAGCTTGCAGCGGCGCTTGGCGCAAGGTCCGATCTCGTGATCGATTGGGCGATGCGCTACGGCAATCCGAGCATCGCGTCCCGCATCGAGGCATTGCAAGCAAAGGGATGCGATCGCCTGCTCGTCTTCCCCCTCTACCCGCAATATTCGGCATCGACCACGGCGACCGTGAACGACAAGGCCTTCGATGCGCTGAAGCTGATGCGCTATCAACCTGCGGTCCGCACCGTGCCCGCTTATCCCGACGATCCGGTCTATATCGCGGCGCTGGCCCACTCCATCAGGTCGCATGTTGCGAGGCTTGGCTGGGAGCCGGAGGTGATCCTCGCCTCCTATCATGGGCTCCCCAAGAGCTACGTGGACAAGGGTGATCCTTACTTCACGCAATGCGCGCTGACCACGGAGCGCCTGCGCGAGGCGCTAGGGTCCCTCGGCGCCAAGCTCAGCTTCACGTTCCAGTCCCGCTTCGGACGAGCGGAATGGCTCAAGCCCTATACCGACAAGACCGTCGAGACACTCGCCCGTGACGGCGTGAAGCGGCTTGCCATCGTCACGCCTGGCTTTGCCGCCGATTGCCTCGAGACGCTGGAAGAGATCGCCGAGGAGAACAAGGAGCTCTTTCACGAGCATGGCGGCGAGCAATTCACCTTCATTCCCTGCCTCAACGACAGTGAGGGGGGGCTCCGCGTGCTCTTGCACCTGATCGAGCGGGAGCTGAAGGGCTGGGATTAGGTATTTGATGCGACGCGCCCTTTGGGCGCTCCTCAGCATGAGGTGTTTCTCCTGATCCTGAGGAGGGCGAAGCCCGCCTCGAAGGATGAGGCCGGGGGCGGCGATCATGTGGGCGGAGAGACTGCTGCCATTGGCGTTGGGCTTGGCGCTGATGGGATGCACCACGTCCATGTCCATGCGCGAGATCGAGGCGGTCAAGCCCAATTGCGCGCGGAGGACCGTGCGAGACTTATTGACATGTCTCCTTTGCCTTTGCGTTTCTTGGCTCGCGCCTGCCGCGCTGAGCGCCGAGAAGGACACCGCCAAGCCGGCCGAAGCTGCCGTAGCGCCCCTCGCCTATGTCGCGGTCATCGGCGCACCGGGGGATGGGGAACGGGCGCTGACCGCTGCCCTTGCCAAGCGCCTCTCCGCCGCTGGCGTGAAGCCCGCCACGGCCCTCGCTGCCAATGTCTATTCGGTGGAAGGCATCGTCAAAGTGGCGGCGGCAAACGGCGGCAGGCAAAGCGTCCGCATCGATTGGACCATTTTCGCACCCGACGGCAATACGCTTGGCGGCGTGTCGCAGACCAAGCTCGTGCGCAAAGGCTCGCTCGACAAGAAATGGGGTGCCGCCGCCGATGCCGCAGCCAACGCTGCCGCCAATGCGATCGTGAAGCTCCTTTCGCCGGTCTCACCCGCCGCGCCGAAGGCCCCTTAAATTCGTGTGCCTGCGCACCCATCTATCGGCTGCCGTAGGAGGACGAGTGTCGTTGGCTTGCGATCTTCGCTCGCCCGATACCTCTAGGAGGGTGCCATGCTCGGCTTCAATGTCTTCGTCCTCGTCCTGCTCGTTCTGTTCATCACTGTACTCGCGGCGGGCGTCAAAGTCGTGCCGCAAGGCTGGAACTATACGGTCGAGCGCTTCGGCCGCTACACGCGCACGCTTCGGCCTGGCCTCGCCCTGATCATTCCCTTCATCGACCGCATTGGGCGAAAGCTCAATATGATGGAGCAGGTGGTCGAGGTGCCGAGCCAGGAGGTGATCACCAAGGACAACGCCATGGTAAAGGTGGATGGCATCGCCTTTTACCAGGTGCTCGACGCGGCGCAGGCAAGTTACGAGGTCACGCATTTGGAGACCGCCATCCTCAACCTCACCATGACTAATATCCGCACGGTGATGGGCTCCATGGATCTGGACGAGCTCCTGTCGCAGCGCGACGAGATCAATCATCGGCTGCTCAAGGTGGTGGATGACGCCACCCACAATTGGGGCGTCAAGGTGACCCGCATCGAGATCAAGGACATCGAGCCGCCGCGCGATCTGGTGGATGCCATGGCGCGGCAGATGAAGGCGGAGCGCGACAAGCGCGCCGCCATTCTGGTAGCCGAGGGCGAGCGTCAATCGGCGATCCTGACGGCGGAAGGCGCCAAGCAGGCGCAGATCCTTGCCGCCGAAGGACGGCGCGAGGCCGCATTCCGCGACGCCGAGGCGAGGGAGCGCTAGGCGGAAGCCGAGGCCAAGGCTACGCTGATGGTGAGCCAGGCGATCGAGAAGGGCAGTGTGCAGGCGATCAACTATTTCGTCGCCAACAACTATGTCGGCGCGCTGAAGGCGCTTGCCGAGGCCAAGAACCAGAAGGTGCTGATCCTGCCCATCGAGGCAACGTCGGTGATCGGCGCGGTCGCAGGCGTCGCCGAGATCGCGCGTGAAGCCTTCGGCGATCGGGGCGGCAACTCCGCCTCGCCGCTCGGGCCGGCAAAGCAGCCGGCACCCACGACCCCGCGCGTCCGTCCGAGCGGCGCCGCCCCTTCCGTGTAAGGAGCCGCCCACATGAGCAGCTTCACCCTGGGCCCCTGGACCTGGATGATCCTCGCTGCAGTCCTATTCGTGCTCGAGGTGTTGTCCCCTGGCATCTTCCTGATGTGGTTCGGATTGGCCTCCGCCGTCACCGGCGTCCTCGCCTTCGCCTTCGATATCAGCTGGCAGTGGCAGCTCGTGTGGTTCTGTCTGCTGTCGCTCGCGTCGGTGCTGATCGCGCTGAAATATCTGCGAAGGCATCCGCTCGAAAGTGAGCGCCCGCTTCTCAATGAGCGCGCCGTCCAGCATATCGGCCAGTGCTACGACCTCGTCGATCCGATCGTGAACGGACGCGGCAGCGTGAAGATTGGCGATTCGATCTGGCGGGTGGAAGGGCCCGAGCTGCCACAGGGCACCCGTGTTCGCGTTCTCGGCTGCGACGGAACTTTGTTGAAGGTCGCGCCCGCAGGCAGCTAGGTGGGTATTTGTGGCTCGCTGTTCTTCTCGGCGATTTCGACGAGCTTCTTGATTTGCCGCGGGATCTCTGCGGTCTCATCCTCAAGGGGCCAATGCGCTTTGGCCTGGCGTTCGCTACCGTCGCTCGTGATTTCGACCTCGGTGAAGCCGCCCAATAGGCTTGCCTTTGTGCAGGGTGAATTTCGGCATGTCTGATCCTCTCTGGCAACGCAAGCCGCGGCCCCCGATTGTAACATTGACTTTTGCACGCGGAAGGTCAGATGGCACTTTCGAACCAAAGTCGGATCGCCGCGCGCCCCGGCTCATCGAGTAGCAGGTTGAGTTTTGTGCGGCGAAGCAGGAAGTCCTCTGCCGTCATGGCGTCCTCGACCTCAACTGCATGGATGAGTTCTGCCAGCGTGATGCCGGGGGCGATCTCTTGGGCGAGCTTGGGATCGCGCGCGGTCCGGTCATAGAGACCCTGGACCTGATCGCCATAGGCAAGGGCCCAGCGGTGGCGAGTCTCAGCGGAGAGGCTTATCGGGCCTCGCTCCGCGCGAGCGAGAAGCGCTTCGCGAGACAAGCGACCGCCATGGAGCGCAACGTCCTTAGTCCAAGCGCCTCCCATCTTGGCGCCCAACCCTTGCAGCGTCTCAAGCACATCCTCGGCGAAGGCGCGGTGCGTGGTGAGCTTGCCGCCATAAAGGGTGACGAAGCCGCCAGTGCCGTTGGCGACGCTGGCAAGCGCCGGGCGCCGCGTCAGGCGGCTCGGCTTCCTTTCGCCATGGTCTTGCAGCGCGCGCACGCCTGCGAAGTTCCACACCACGTCGGCGGCCGTGGCGGATCCGGCGCCCGGCGCGAAGTAGCGGTTATAAGCGTCGAGCAGATAGGACTGTTCCTCAGTCGAGCAGGCGGCCGCTGCAGGGTCGCCTTGCTCCGGCACTTCGGTGGTGCCGACGATGAGGAACCGCCCATCGAGCCAAGGCAGCACGAAGATCACGCGGTCCTCGACATCCTGCAAAGTGTAGGCATCGGTCTGCCGGGGTTCCGGCATCTTTAGGACGATGTGACTGCCGCGGATGAGTCGTAAGGCGCGCGGCGGCGGGGCGACGCTGCTCATAGCATCGACAGCGGCGACGAACGGGCCGGCAGCATTGATGATGAAGCGTGCATCGACCCGTCGCTTTGTCCCGCGTTCATTAAGCTCCACGGAATAGCCGTTGGCGAGCGGCTCGATCGCGGTTACCGCGCGCCGGTTCAGAATGTCGGCGCCGCGGGCTCGCGCATCGAGGAGCACGGCGAGCACGAGGCGGGCATCGTCAGCCTGGCAGTCATGGTAGTGGAGCACTGTGTTGAGGTCGTCGCGGCGCAGCAGGGGAAGCTCGGCGATCTCATAGGCCGTCAGTCGCCCGCTTGGCGGCAGCCCGTCGCCGATCGACAGAAGGTCGTACAGGGCAAGGCCCGCATGCAGCAGAAGGGCCGGGCGCCTCTGCCAGCCATAGATGGGCAGAAGAAAGCGGACCGGCTCGACGAGATGCGGCGCGGTCTTGAGGAGGCCGGCCCGCTCGACCAGGGACTCGCGCACGAGCGCGAGCTCGAGCTGCTCGAGATAGCGCAAACCGCCGTGGATCAACTTGGAGGACGCCGACGACGTGGCGCAGGCATAGTCGCCCTTCTCGGCGAGCGTGACCTTCAAGCCGCGGCCGGCGGCGTCACGGGCGACGGCGGCGCCGTGGATGCCGCCGCCAATCACGAGAACGTCAACCGATTGCGCGGTCAAACCTCATCCCTCCCAGACGCGAAGGACTATAAAGGGAAGGATCAAAGCGAGGCAGTCCGAGAGCGGCCAATCGACCCGGCTCAAGGGCTTCGACGATGTGATCAAGCACTAAGCTGATCCGCTTAAGCAGCGCCTCGTGCAGCACCCAGTCAAATGGTCACGAGCCGGTCCTCGACGATGAGGGCGCCGACATAGCCGCCATTAATCATCACCAGCTGGACGACATTTTCAAGCGCGGTGAGGGCGCCCGGCGCTAGACGGAGTTGAAGCTTTAAGGCGACAATATCGCTCGGCGGGCGCGGGAATTGGCGCAAGGCGTGTTTGCCGGTCGCGAGCGCCACGGCCCTCGCCGCAAACTTGCGCGACCCGGCTCGCAACGTGACGTGGCCTTCGGCGGGCTTTATCTCGCTCACCGCGACGCCGCGCTCGATGACCGCACGGCCATCTCGGTGGCTTGCAGCAACGCCTGGTCGAGGCGGTAGCGGGAGAGTCCGGCGCCGCGAAAGGGCAACGGCGCTTCAGCACGCCGCCCGGCGGTTGCGAGCCTGAACCTGCCCGCGCTGGTGGCGCCAAGCGCCGCCAGATCAAGCCCGAGATAGGAGGCGAGCAGGCCTTGCGCCTCGGCGCTCAGGAACTCGCCGCAAACTTTGTGATGAGGCCGCGCGTGCCTTCAAGCACCGACACGGGCACGCCGCTGCGGGCAAGCTCCGGTGCAAAGGCGGCTCCCGCGAGTCCGCCGCCAATGGCAATGAAAGGCAGCTCCTGCATCGGCAGAAATTAGGCGCTTGGCTGGGTCGATCAACTGGTCGGAAGGGCCGTGCCGACACGAGGGTCTTTAGGCGACGCCGGCGCGGAGCAGATCGTGGATATGGATGATGCCCACGGGACGGCCGTCCTCCACCACGAAGACGGCGGTGATGCTCGAAGCGTTGATCATCTCGAGCGCGGCGCTCGCCAGAAGCTCGGGCGACACGGTCTTGGGGCCGGCGGTCATGATCTCGCCGGTGCGGCGCGCGAGCAGCCCGTCGCCCATATGCCGCCGCAAGTCGCCGTCGGTGATGATCCCGGCAAGCAGGCCACTATCATCGACCACGCCCAGGCAACCGAAGGCCTTCTCGGTCATCACCACGATGGCTTCGGCCATTGGCACGTCGCCCGCGGTGAGCGGCAGGCGATCGCCCTTATGCATGAGGTCGCCGACGAATTTCAGCCGCGCGCCGAGCTGGCCGCCGGGATGCAGGACCTTGAAGTCTAGTGCCGTGAAGCCCTTGCTCTCCAGAAGCGCGATGGCGAGGCAATCGCCGAGCGCAAGCTGCATCATGGTGGAGGTGGTGGGCGCAAGTCCGTGCGGGCAGGCTTCCTTGCTATGGGGAAGCGCGAGCACTACTTCCGCCGCCTTGGCAAGCGTGCTTTCCGCGTTCGACGTCACGGCGATGAGTGGCACTGCGAATCTCCGCGAATATGAGACGAGATTGCCGAACTCGACGGTCTCGCCCGACCATGAGAAGGCGAGGATCACGTCGTCGCGGGTGATCATGCCGAGGTCGCCGTGGCTCGCCTCACTCGGATGCACGAAAGAAGCCGGTGTGCCGGTGGAGGAGAGGGTGCCGGCGACCTTCATTCCGATATGCCCACTCTTGCCCATGCCGGTGACGATCACTCTGCCGCGGCAGGACCGTATGGTGGCGATGGCTTCGGCGAAGGCGTCAACCAGGTCAACGTCGAGCGCGGCTTCGAGCGCGCGCAAGCCTTCGGCTTCGAGCTGAATGGTGCGGCCGGCAGACGCGATCGCCTCGCGCGCGTCGTGCCCCGGAAAACGGTCGCGTTTGAGACCGACAGCCATGACCGTGGTTCCCCCGTTTTTCCCGTCCCTTTTGTAGCACAGATCGGGCGCTTGCGGGCCTCTTGAGATGGGTTGATTCGTAGCAGGGGCACGCGCCTTATTAACTCTATTCCCCTTGAAGCCCGTCGATCAACGGTCGCAAAGCGCTGGTAAATGTTGATTTTCCTCTCCCACGAGGGAGAAGGGATTCAGAGCAGCTTCTTGATCTCGGCGGCAAAGGCATCGCCGAGGTCGGGACGCTCAAGCGCGTAGGCCACATTGGCAAGCAGGAAGCCGAGCTT
>Ga0187817_10001794_pt1 | contig 10760 bp, 5 predicted proteins | sample NC_wetland_sal_i_17_FD_132431 | JGI IMG/M metagenome (GOLD analysis project Ga0187817, IMG submission 132431) | Wetland sediment microbial communities from Neuse River Estuary, North Carolina, USA - SO4_2 | ecosystem: Environmental > Aquatic > Freshwater > Wetlands > Sediment | place: USA: North... | reverse complement strand
TTCTTCTTCAGATGTTCCAGGCCGCTGTGGTTTAGTTTCTGCGCCTCGGGAGAAACGTCGGCGTCAGAGTGCGCGGCCGCCACTCCGGCCCGGCCGAAGAATAAGCACGACGCGACCAGTTGGCACAGTAGTAGCAGACACACAACGGCGGTCCTAGCAGGTTTCATGATTCTCTTCTCTTTTCCCGCATCGTAGTGGTATGAGTCCGTCATTGGGCCGACTCTTCAATCGTCAAGACTTGATCGGCTGGCACGTTGTGAAGCACTTGGTGGATACCGCTCGGCCATTTGATGTCGATTTCGCGGATCATTTTGGAGGCGCCTAAGCCAAAGTGCACGCGTGAGTCGCTGGCGCAGGCGTAGCCCACCGCAGTAGTGGCCTCGTTGTACTGCTTTGCGCCCCGCTCGTCCGTGATACGGATCTGGGCCCCGAGTCCCATCCGGTTGCTCTTCTTGCCAACGAGCTTCAAAAGAATCCAATGGTTGCCGTTGTTTGAGATGTTATGGAAGTATTTCAACGGCCCGTTCAACACCGCCACCACCGCGTCCATCCGTCCGTCGTTGTCGATATCGCCAAAAGCCACGCCGCGATGTGCCGCCGCCTTCTGAAAGTCGGGACCCGCCTCGCTGCTCACGTCTTGAAACTTGCCATTTCCGATATTGCGAAAAACCGAGTTGGGCTCCTCGTAACGCCGGTTTGAAAATTCCGCGATGTTATCGAGAACATTGCTGCGAGCGACAAAAAGATCCTTCCAGCCATCGTTGTCAAAATCAACAATGCCGTTTCCCCAACCGGACATCGCGCGCGTACCCGCCAGGTTCGCTTGAAGCGTTTTCTCCACGAACTGGCCGCCGCCAACATTGATAAAAAGCGGAAAGGATTCGTTCTCCACGGCGGTGTGCCAGATGTCCGGGCGGCCGTCGTTATCCACGTCCTTAAAGTCGGCACCCATCCCAGAGACGGCGCTGCCGCTTTGGGCATACGCGACTCCAGACTCCAAGGCCACTTCCTCGAACTTCTTGCCGCCGAGGTTGTGGAACAAGAAGTTGGGACGATTGTCGTTAGCGACGAAGATGTCCATGAACCCGTCGCCATCGTAGTCGGCGATGGCCACGCCCATGCCCTTCCCGAAGTGCGTGGAAATACCTGTTTCGGCCGAAACATCCGTGAAAGTGCCATCGCCGTTGTTACGGTACAGCGTGTTTGGGAGATTGGCATAGTTGTTGGGGTGGCAATACGCGCGCAGTTTAGGAGTGGGTCCGCAGTAGGGGTCTTTATTCACTTCCCACTTACAATAGTTGGAAACAAACAGGTCGAGTAGGCCGTCGTTATTGTAGTCCACCCATGCCGCCGAAACGGACCACATCTTTTTGCCGTCGAGAATGCCGCCGCCTACGCCGGCCTTATCGGTGACGTCGGTAAACGTACCGTTTCCGTTGTTGTGGAAAAGTTGGTTTTTCCCGGTGTTGACAACGTAGATGTCCGGCCAGCCATCGTTGTCGTAGTCCCCGATAGCGACGCCCATGCCGTACCCTGCACCGGCCACACCGGCAGATTCCGTCACGTCGGTGAAGGTCCCGTCGTGATTGTTGTGGTACAGTCGGTTCCAATACTTGGGACTTTCCTTCTCAAGGGACGGGATGGCCGCACCATTGACCACGTAGACGTCCAGATACCCGTCGTTATCGTAGTCGAATAATGCCACCCCGGCGACCATGGTTTCCGGTTGATTCTTGCTCGGGGTCGGGCTACTGTTGGAAATGAACGTGAGGCCCGCGCGTTCCGCAATCTCTTCGAAGACGATGGGGCCGGTGACGGTCCCAGCCAGTAAAGGGCCTACTCCGAGCACAACTACAGTTACAATGTAGGCGAAACGTTTCATGCCTGTGAAAACTCAGTCTAGCATATGGTGTGTGTGGGTTCTGGCGTTTTCCCTGCCGCAAATATCTTTGTGTCTGGCTCTGCTGGCCGCCAGACAAGCGCCTGTGCCCAAGCGGCCTCATTTCGTGAATGTAGCTCCACGCTCGAAGATCAGCTACATCACCAACAATAGTCCGGGCGAACGAAAATATTTTCCCCAGCCAATGTGCGGTGGTGTGGCCGTCTTTGACTACGACAATGATGGCAAGATGGACATTTTCTTTACCAATGGTGCGGAATTTCCTGAAATGAAGAAGACCAACCCTTCGTTCTACAATTGCCTGCTCAAGCAGCGGACGGATGGGACTTTCGAAGATGTCACCGCCAAGGCGGGTTTGCTGGGTGAGAAACTAGATTACAATTTTGGCGTTGCCGTGGGCGACTACGACAACGACGGATATGAGGATCTGTTCCTCTGCGCCGCCGGGCGAAACACTCTTTACCACAACAATGGGGATGGCACGTTTACCGATGTGACAGAAGCGTCGGGAATCGGCACCAAACCAGCCGACACTCTGAGTGTGGCCGCCGCGTGGTTTGATTACGACAACGACGGCTTGCTGGACCTCATCGTCTCCAACTACACCTTCTGGACACCACAGACAGACCTGCGCTGCTCCATGGACAGCAAGGACTACTATTGCGACCCTCGTCGTTACAAAAGTGTGCCGCCGCGGCTCTACCACAACCTTGGCAACGGCAAATTCGAGGATGTCACCGACAAATCGGGGCTGGGCAAGGCTCCGGGCAAAGGTATGGGCATCTCAATCGCGGATTTCAACGATGACGGATGGCCTGACGTGTTCATCGCAAATGACACTGAACCCAACTCTCTGTTCATCAATCAAGGCAACGGCACGTTCGAGGAAAAAGGCCTAGAGTTGGGAGTCGCCTACGACGAGAACGCACACACCGGATCTTCCATGGGATCTGACGCGAAAGACTTCGACAATGATGGTAAGGTGGACATCTTCTACAACAACCTGAGACAGCAGGTTTGGCAACTACTTAGGAATGGCAGCAACGGCTTCACATTCCTGTACAGCTCCAAGATCGAAGCCCTGAGCTTACCCTTCTCCGGCTGGAGTAACGGATTCATCGACTACAACAACGATGGGTGGAAGGATATTTACTCAGCGAATGGTGATGTGGATCAAGTGAACGAAACATCGCCACAACATGACACCATGTTTGAAAACGTCGACGGCAAGAGCTTCGTAGACGTCTCCGAGGAGATGGGCAAGGACTTTTTGCACAAAGGGTACCAACGAGGGTCGGCTTTCGGGGATCTGAACAACGACGGCTCCTTGGATATCGTGGTCACGTCCCTGAACGAACCTCCGAGAATTCTGCTAAACAGCGGTGACAGCGGCAACCATTGGCTGATGCTAAGTCTGACTGGACACAAGAGCGCGCGGGACGCGGTGGGCGCGAGAGTCAAGCTGACGACCGCTTCCGGCCGCGTCCTGTACAATCATGTGGCCATCAGCGTCGGGTTCATGTCTTCCAGCGACAAGCGTGTCCACTTCGGGTTGGGTAAGGAATCCAAGATTGCATCCATTGAAATCCGCTGGCCCAGTGGTATTCGTCAGGTCCTAAAGGATATTGCCGCCGACCAGTTCCTGAAGGTCGACGAACCGACGAACAAATAGTGTGTTTTTAGTTCACGCTCTGAGGCGCGTTTGCGCCTTTGGCGGGATTAATCACTTCGCCTTTTTGCTGATTCGCGTCTTGTTCGGCCTTCAGCTTCCGCACTAACTCCCGTTCACGATCTCCATCGGCTTTTCGCTTTAGCCGGTAGTAGACCTGCGCCAGCGAAACATGCGCTTCCAGGAATTGCGGCGACTGTTTCACAACCTGCTCGAAAATGGCGCAAGCCGCGTTCAGATCACCGGCCGCCAAATCCGTCGAGCCTACCTGGTAGAGCGCGGCCGGATCGTCAGGACGCACGAGCAGAGCTCGTTTCAGCAACTGATGCGCCCGGTCGTAATCGCCGTCATCCTTTAATAAGACCGCCAGCCGCAGGTTCGATTGGAAGTCGTTAGGATTGCGCGCAAGTTCCTTCTCGAACGCCGCCCGGGCTGCAGTCATATCGCCGCTCGCCATTTGTGCCTGCCCCAAGTAAGAATAAACATCCGGAAGATCAGGATTCATCTCCGCGGCTTTCGTGAGATCGGCGATGGCTGCGGGATATTCCAGAGCCTGGAACTTGGTCATACCGAGCAGGAGATGGGCCTCCGCGGAGTCCCCATTTCGCAGGATGCGGTCAATCAGAAGGGCTCCTTCTTCTGGCTGTTTGTCGCGTATGTAGGCGGTGCCAAGCATGTAAGCGATAGCAAGATCGTCGGGGCGCTTTTTCTCTTCGGGCCCGAGGACCCGAATAACATCTTTTTCGCGGCCCATGCGCAGATAGCAGTCGGCAAGGAGAAGAATCGCCTGGGAGTTATTAGGGTCTTTGTTGCGGACCTTCTCGAATTCGGTGGCGGCCTCTGAGATGTGGCCCATCTTGTAATAGACGAGTCCCAGATTAAGGCGGGCGCTCTCGAGTCCTGGGGATTGCGTCAACGCAACTTTGTATTCAGGAATGGCTTCCTCGAACCGGCCCAAACCCGCCAAAGCTGCGCCCAGATTGGAATGAATCGCGGTCGCCTCAGGATGAATCTTCAGAAATTCTCGATACTCGGTGACCGCGCCCTGGAGATCGCCCGTTCGCTGCTTCTCTATCGCGTCCTGGACTAATTCCTGAGGCGTCTGCTGAGCCTGGTGGGACTGCGCCTGCGCAATCGTAGCGAGACTCAGGGCCAAAAAAAATGCGGGTTTCCACATGCGGCTAACAGGTCCGAAATAAGTCTACAAGAAAAAACGTCGTTGTCGTAGTCGAGGTAGGCGCGCCCGAAACCTCAGCTGCATGACCCAGAAGGAACCGCACGCTAACCAGGGTAGGGTTCATTCGGCTTTACAATCCGGATGCGATGATCAGAAAACTTGAAATGGGCGCCGGGAAGTTCGAGCTTGGGCATATGGCAGGTCACACATTTGTCTTTCGCGACGGAACAACGTTTGGCGCCGGGCTTGCCGCCGGCGGAATGGCAGGCCTTGCATTTCGCGTCGTAATCCGTGGGGTTGGTTTCGACTTCGTTGTGCGGATCATGGCAGGCAAGACAGCCGATGCGCGGATCATCCGCATCGAAGCATTTGCTGCCGGTGAGACGGTAGGGCTGAAAACGGACATTGGCAATCGAGGGATTGGGCTGCATGGCGATCTCCGCCCACGTCCGGTGACACTGGCCGCAAAAATTGGCGGTGTCCTCCGCCGAGTGGCTTGGCAAATTCGTTTTTGCTTCTGCAAGGCCAGGCTGATAATCATTGACTAGCGCACTCGCCATGTGGACCGGGATATCGGAATGGCAGTGACTGCAACGTACACCAGGCCGCAGTTTCTCGAGCGTTAGTTCAAGCCCGTGAGCCGCTTCGGTGGCATGGCACCCAAAACACTTTAACTTGTCATCCTGGCTCATCAAGCGGCCGGCCGCATCATTGATATCCGCGGGAACAGAGCCAGCGGAACCGAGAGTAGGACCAAGACCTTGCAATTCGCGGAAGTAGCTGACGCGACTCTCGTACAACTTCCCGTCTTTTTCGAGGATATAGGTCTGACCGATCGCGGAGCTGGCACCCATGGCCCAGCGGATAGGCATGGTAACGGTCTGAGTTCCGTCAGTGACAGAATAGTTGCTCTGATTTCCCAGGCGTTCGATGCGGTAGGAATACTTACCTACGGTAGTCGTAAGCAAGGGATGATCGATAAGAACTTTGCAGTCCTCCACGAGTTCCAGCGCACGCCCCATGGAAGTAGTCGGCTGGGATCGCGCTTGAGAATGGCACTGCGCACATGCCACTGCCGGAGGCGAAGGTGTCTGGGCCAAACCGCCGAGAGGAAACAGCAAACCCAGAATCAGCCCGACCCACTTCATGGACAAACAAAAGTCCAACTAGTCTAACCCCAAATGATTGAAAATCTTCAGCCTACCGCTGCTTCACTTCCAGCTGCTTTGCTTGTGCTTGCACCGTCAACTTTTGGACCATCTCCCGCGTTTCAAGTCTACAAGGAAAAACGGGATGGCCAAAGCCACCCCGTCTTTTCCCTCGACCGATTTTGGCCACTCTTGGTTTAGAAGAAGAACTTAACGGTCATCTCCACGATCCGGTGACCTTGCGTATTCGTGGCGGTGCCGAACAGCGGGTTAGACACCGTTATATTGCCTTGCGGGCTTTGAGTGAAGTTAAGGCCGAGATTGTTTCCATTGAAGGACCACAGCGGATGGTTCAACCAGTTATAGCCGGTGACCCGGAACTGCAGGGTCTTGTGCTCGGTGATGGCAAAGTTCTTGAACAAACCCATATCCCAATTAAAGAAGCCGGGTCCGTAAATGGGCGGCAAAATGGTTGGGCCGTTCTGGCCGACTGTGGTCGGCGCGGCGAAGCAATTCGGGTTGATCCATTGATGCGGTCCCAGATTACTCCTTGGATTGCAAGTCAAGACCGGGTTGAGCTGGATATCCGGTGTGCCCAGAATCGACGTGTTGCTGATGGCGATACCCTTGGGGTTTTGAAGAGAGACGCTGCCCGGGATGATCGCGCCGTTGAGGTTCATGCCAAAGTTCTGGTTCTGGAAGCCGGTCAGGTTGGGGCCGCTCTCAATTTGCATGATGCCAGAGACCTGCCAGCCATTGATGAAGCCGCCCGCCAGCTTGTTCTTGGTGGGGTTGGGCAATTGAATGGAGTAAGCAGCGTTGAAAAGTTGCGGGCGATTGTTGTTCTGCACACCATAGTTGGCGTTTACGTTGAATGGGTCGCATACGTTACTGTTGCCGCATGGGACGATACCCATGGCCTTGCTCCACGTGTAGTTCAGATTGACGGTGTAACGCCCCCTCGTGCGCGCCCACACCACCTGCAAGGCGTTGTAGTTGTAGTGCCCGTTGTTCGTGACCACCCACAGGTCCCCGTAACCGGTCAGGGGGCGGAAGGCTTGGGAGTTAAGCTTGTTCGGATCAAGCCCGCCATTGTTCGACGACAGCATGGCACCCACAGGCACCAAGTTAATGTTGTAAGTGTTGATGCCCAAAGTGCCGCCGTTCCCGGCGGTGGAAATATCTTCCGTCCGGTTACCGATGTAGGAAACCTCAAGCAAGCTCGACCACGGCAATTGGCGGGAAATAGTGAAGTTCCAGCTGTCGGTATATGGCTGGTCGTCGTCCTTGCTGTCCACGGCGGAGGGACTCGACGCCACCGCGCTGAAATTAACTGTGTCTAGCCCGGGTACCCCTGGGAACTGGGGCAATGGACTGACCAGGATGGGCTGACTGGTGGTAGTGCCCGTGGCAATCTGCCCACTGAAACTCTCCGACTTGACGCCCGCGGACGCATCCAAGCCGTTCGTAAACTGACCAGCGTGGAAGTAGTAGCGGCCCCATCCTCCGCGGAGTACCGTCTTGCCGTCGCCAAAGAGGTCATAGGCGGCGCCAAGGCGGGGCTGGTAGAACAACGCACGGGTCGGGAACCCACTGATGGGAACAGAGGGGTTCTTGGCCTTCCACTCGAATCCACAGTAGGTCGGTGCAGCGGAACAGCCTGAACCGTTTCCGCCTCCCGCGTTGTAGGCGTTGACGTCAAAGATCGAATAGCCAAAGCCGAGCCGGTCGCCCCAAGGCTGGAAGTGGGTGAAGCGCATTCCGTAGTTGAGGGTCAAACGCTTGGTTATCTTCCAATCATCCTGCAAGAAAAATTCGTAGGTATTGTAGGAAATGTCGTTGATGCGGTTGAACGAGGCCTCATTGTAATTACTCGCGATACCCAGGGCCTCGTCGGCATAGGAACTCCCGGTGGTATACAGGGGATCGCTCCCAGAGACAAACTGCAAGTAGCCGTTGGTATTATTGTTGGCAGGCTGTGCGTTGCGAATCCATTCCCAGAAGAATCCCCCCTTGATCGTATGCGTACCGATAACCTTGGTGACCGTGTCGCTAACGCTGGGCATCCATTTGTTCGCATATAGACCTGACGAAGGGCCACCGGCTTCGAACCCGCCGGGATTGAATACCAGAGCCGCTTCGCTGTTACCGCCGTTACCTCCGAAGGACGGAATCTGGGCGAGGCCGTTCTTGAACAGTCCCTGGACGCCGTAGCCTACGGTTGTACGGTCTACCGCCGAGGGACTGGCGAAGACGTTCGGGAAGGTAACATAGGTGTACGCGACAACCAATTCGTTGGTCATGGTCGGGTTGAACACATGAGTGAGCGAGCCGGATATGGACTGAGAGCGGTTCCTGCCGTCGATCGGTGTCGGATAGGGAACCTGGTCCGATTGCCGCCACCAGAGGCCGACCGGAAACTCCTGCAGTTCCCGCTGGTAGTTGTAGCGTACGAACAGCTTGGTATTGTCGCTGATGTTGTAGTCCACGCGCGTAACAAACTGCTGGTTGTTTTGATTGAAGATTTCCGATTGAACGTAATTGTAACCGTGGGTCAGCGTAGGATCGGCATTGGGCGCGGGGTACAGCTTCATCAGCGCGATCATGTTAGGGTTGAGATCCGCTTGCGGAATTATGCCGCCTGGATACAACGCCAAAGCCGCGGCGTTAAGTTGCCCTACAGGCGAGCCGGAAGCGGTGACATAATTATTGCTGGCGTCGCCGAGTTTATCTAACTCGGCCGGCGAAAAATTCCCCTGGAGCATGGCCGGCGTGGGAACCGTGGCACGGAGCAAGCCGGTATCCAGCTTCTGATAGAAGTACTCATACCCGGCGAAGAAGAACAGTTTATCTTTATTCTTGTTGAAGTTCGTTCCCGGAATGATCACCGGACCGCCTATGGTGCCGCCTGGGTAATAATACTCATTATGGGGTTTCGGGGCTTTGTCGGCGTTATTTAGCGAGTCATTGGCGTTCAGTGCGTAATTGCGGGCTGTGAAGAAGGCGCTGCCGTGAAACTCCTGGCCACCGGCCTTGGTCACCGAGGTGATGAGGATCGGCCCTTTCTGGTTCTCGGCGCTGAAGTTCGACGTCAGTACCTTGAACTCCTGAACGAAATCAGAGTTGGGGTTGACCGGCGTGTCGCAGTTGCAACCCGGATCGGATACGTGCGCGCCGTCCGCGGTGATGTCCAGCGAGTTGCTAGGCAGCCCGTTGTAGGTCCAGGCATTGTTCAGTGGGCTCTGGCTGCCAGCGTCCCCGTTGGCGTTGATGCCGATGACTTCGCCGGTATAGTTCGCCTTATTTGTTGAGCCGTTCTGAATCCCAAAGCCCGGCATGATCCTGATGTACTCGGCCGCATTACTGCTTACCTGAGTCAAGTTCTGCAACTGCGTCGACTCCAGCGTGAACGACTTTTCGGCTGAGTCTGTGGTCACAAGCGGCGTCTCTTGAGCGTTGACCTCGACTGTCTGGCTGGCGGTACCAACGACAAGCGAGATGTTCAGGTTGCGCTTATCGGCGCCGTTCAAGGCAATGCCGTCTGCCTTATAAGTTTGAAACCCCTTCGCCTCAACCGACAAGTTGTAGGTTCCGACGGGGACCGATGCAAACGTAAAGTACCCGTCAGTATTGGTCGTCGTCTCGCGGACGGACCCGGAGATAGCGTCTTTAAGAGTGATTTTTGCGTCAGCGACCACCGCACCCGAGGGGTCGGAGACCACCCCGGTGAGCGTGGCGAAAATACCTTGTCCTTGTAGCGACCTGACCGTCAAGAGAAGAACAACACCGAAGACCAAGAAACATACAAATCTGCGTAAACTTAAACTCACAGGACCACCCCTTTTCTGCTACCGCGATTCGAGGAATAACGTTTTTTAAAACGAAATCCTGCCACTTGTGCCCAAGTTAATGCCAACTGACGTGAAGTTGTCAAGCCTAATTGTTAAATATTAGATGGATTTGTTCGGCAAAATTCATGGAACGGTCCCAGGACTACAGAGGTAAACTGGTTAATCTACTGAACGGAGGAGACTTAGGGAGGCGAGTTCCCTTTACAGGTGGCGCGCCCGGTCAACATCCCCTTCGGCGCTTCGCGAGAAATGCTAAGCATCGAATCTCTTGCTAGCAATCGGCAATATGATTGCCTGCCCGTTCTGCACACAAACGTTTCGGCGCTGGCTATGTTTAGTATTTAGTAAACATGCAGGAAATCCGCCGACGCTTGCTCTTTTTCTTACAAAATAAAACATCCCGTCGCGAACCCATTTGCTTGCGTGAAAGAACCGGCGCGAGCGACAAGCAGTCCGCTGCCTGTCGCCCGCGGCCTCGTCGTCGTGCCCATTACTTGTAAGTCGCTGTCGTCCTCGCCAAGTCGTCCCGATGCGCGCTTCCATCGGTCATCGACCCAAACGCAGGCCCGCTTAACGGGCTCGCCTTCAAGGCTTCCTGTATGGCCGAAGTTACCTTGTCGATGCCTTCGGCGTTCGGGGTGATATAGAAAATGTAAAATGTTCCGGGCGCTTGCGTATGAACCGCCAGGGTGTCGATGTCATATTCCACCACCGCGCCTTCCGCCAGCATCCTCTCCAGCAGTGGCGCGACAAGATTCTTGCTTAGCGTCGCTACCGCATCATCCGGCGCGTCCGCTTTCAGTTTGTAGCTTGAAGCATGCGTATATGCGTCCTTATAGGTTCCCGGTTTCCAGTTGTAATAGCGGCTGACGTAGATATTGTCCCAATGCTTTGTCGCGCTCGAGAGTACCGACGAGGTGGGACTGCCGGACTTGTAGATCTGATCCAACACGTTCAAAATGCCCGCCATCGAGGTAGCAGACCACCACTCGTCGTGAGTGGCTCCGTCGGGCTG
>Ga0187817_10001793_pt1 | contig 10761 bp, 8 predicted proteins | sample NC_wetland_sal_i_17_FD_132431 | JGI IMG/M metagenome (GOLD analysis project Ga0187817, IMG submission 132431) | Wetland sediment microbial communities from Neuse River Estuary, North Carolina, USA - SO4_2 | ecosystem: Environmental > Aquatic > Freshwater > Wetlands > Sediment | place: USA: North... | reverse complement strand
ATCACGAGTATCCTTACGGAATTCAATAGCACCAGCCCGAAGATTCCGACCGCCGCGAGCTTCGCGGTGGAGCGCACGTCCTTCTTCATGTCAAGGTGCATAAGCGCCAACAGCCCAAGGAACATGGTTACTGAGGAGACACTCGAGCAGCCTGGGGTGACCACTCCACTGACCGCTTCTCCCGACTTCGAAAAGATCTCGAACTGGGTCCCCTGCCACAGCACAGGCAGGCCGGCCAGGCCGACCATCCTTGCGGAAAGAAAAGATGAGAGGGCCGCGAGCGGCTCACCAAACGCCCAGAGCAGCACAGCAGGGGCGCCCACGGCAGCTGCGTAGACGGTGGCATAGCGGAGCATGAAGCGGCCCGAAGACGGGATGATTACCAGCGAGGTGCCGTAGAAGGTGAGAACCACCGCGATTCCTGATGCAGCCAAACTCTGGCGACCGAGGGGCTCCAGAGCAAGGAGCGCGCCGACCATGATTATCCCGACAAGACGGACAGGAAGCCGCGAATTCAAACCTCTCTCAGATTTCATTACATCGGAGAGCTCCTTCCACCTCATCGCAAAGATCAAGGTAAGCAGGGCGGCTATGGGGATGGCGACGAAAAGTCCCCCGAAGTCGTCCCCCGCCGATTGATTGACGAGAGCTGGAAAGCTCGGAGCAGTGCCGGCGGAGAGTGCAATGGCCGTCCCGACCCAAGCAAGGAAGCGAGCTGCAGTCCTCAATTGTCCGTCAGTCTCACCGAGTCGGCAGTCGAGGTGCTGGCCAACACGTCAGTTGATGTGCTTCTTCATATATAATTTTAACAAGCAAAATGGAAAAGGTCGAAGGGGAATGAACCGTTTTAGGTCGAACTTATACCGCTGAAGGAGTGGAAGTTTCACAGAAACACGCAGGGCTCGTCGTTCCCTTGCTTCTGATGCTTTTGATTCCGACCATGGGTCTCAGGGCCCCCTTTGACTCGGTGTATTCATCGTCACCAATTAGTATCGTTATTCCGTCAGGTTATTTCGAACCAGTCCCTCTACAGGGTTTCTCCAACGTCACGACAATTCAATACGAAGTGCAGAGCAACGCAAGCATCTCTACCGCTCTTATGACTTCGATGCAATTCGATTCATTCAACAGCAGTGAGGGGCTGGTTTCAAACTCGATTCTAGACCAGAATGGAACCAGCAGCGAACACACATTCCATTTGAAGCAAGGCCTCTACTACCTGGTTCTTTGGGCGTACTCGGAGCCTGCGAACGTGACCTTCAATTACGAAGTCTTTCCCGTCAATCCCTTCCAGTATGGCCCCCTAAGCTCTCCTCAGCCTACGGGCATCGCTTCTTTCGGGCTGTACAATGATTCGGGTAACCTGTTTCCATATGCGATTCGGACTAACGAGATCGCCGGAGTCGCTAGCATCTCCTCCCTCTCAGCCCATAACGCGACTGCCTATGCTGCCAATTCTACTGTGTCGGGTGCGACCCTTCAACTGAACTCGATGCTTGTAGTCCAGCAGGAGAATGGGCTACGGAACGCCTATTGGTGCCAAGACACGCCTGACTTCGTGACCGCCGCTTTCAAGGTAGCATACGCCGATAACATCTGGAACGCCAGCCTTAGCGGCCTCCTGAGTAACAGTTCGATTACGTCCGAAGGCGGAGAGGGTACCGTGACCTCATTCAGTGTCAACGGGACGACCCAATATTCATACGGGTACGAATCTACCAATTCGACCTACTCGTTCCCCCTCAATCTTGTCGTTCTGATGAAGGAATCAGTGAGTCCTACGGTGGGCGTTCTTGTCCAAATGGGGTTGCAGGTCTTGGAAAACGGGAGCGCCCAGTCGACCCCAGTTTACTGGTTCGACAACGCTACGATTCATGATTCGGACGTCCAGGGCGCGTACTTCTTGGTCTCCGGGAACGATACCGCACCAAATGGAGCGTTCTACGATGCGGAATTTGTGTTCGGAGGAGAGGGAAATGGGGAGTCGACCTCCTTCCCCCAGATGAGCGCCTCGCTGGGGTTGTTCTACGCGGGTCAGTCGAACGAGAATCTTAGTGCGTTCCCGTCATACTTTAGCTTCGGTGGTGATACGGCAGAAACGGCAGATAACCTTCGTGTAGTCTATTCGGGAAATGGGTTCTCAGAGGTATCCGTGGGTTTCCCTGATTACCTGTACCTTGGAAGAGCAACAGGGTCATTCAGTCTCGCAGTTCCCACCATTACGACTTCAAGCACGTCCGCCTCCACCTCGGGTTCTAGTTCAAACTCCGGCGCCACGACTCTGAGTTCGACCGCTGGCTCCTCTAGTAGCAATGGTGGGGGAATCCCCGAGTTCCCCTTCCAGCTGGTCGCATTGTCCGCATTCGCAATCCTACTTGTTGCCTCATATCTGCTAATCAAGCGCCGTCGTCTCCATTTACATAGAATAGTGTGGGGGTAGTCGGATTTGAACCGACGGTCTACAGGTTTCTGCAGCTCCAATGCCTAATCATCCACGCTGCTGTGTCATCAAACTTGATTGTTTGACCACTGGAGCCTGTCGCCCTGCCATGCTGGGCTATACCCCCGACACGACCGCCGGGGCGGTCTTCAGCTGGCTTTAGGGTTTCTTTCATCGAATGCCCTGGATCAAAGGCTCCAGGGCTTCCCGCCGTGTGTGAGATGATCAGGGAGCTTGGAACTCCACTTTTCGAGGAACCCAAGGTCTTCTTTCTTGTTCCTAAGGTTGTCTGGTAGCATCACGGGTATTTCGTCTATGATCGGGTAGTATCTGCCGCACTGGGAGCAAGTCAAGACCCCTTCAACTATTACATCCCCCTTGACTTCGAACTCGAGCATCTCGAGTGGGTAATGCTTGTCAATGGGACATGCCAGGATGTCGAGGAGACGCCTCTGCATGTCCTTGCGTGTTTCATATGCCGTAAAAAACACTTTGTAGTGACTCGGAAACGTTAATCTACCGCGCCGCGTCGACCTGGTTTCAGCCGGCCATAGCGTGTGGGTCCGACCCAGACTCGCTCCGATCCTGGCAGTCAAACCACACGTCGTCGCGGTGCTACTGACTTCCGAGAGGAGTCGGGAAGCCGCGATGCTGGCACCTTTTCACGAAATTGACGCTAACTAGTATCAATCCTACAGAACATTTAAGTCCGAGCGCCCGACGGCGAATTTTGAGGCTGAGTATTTATGTTGTCAGGGAATGTGTTGCAGGCTATAGGGTTAGATAGCAACACCATTTTCCTGATCTTCTGGGTCGGCTTCTTCTTTGTGACCTTCTTCTACCAGGCGAGGATCCAGTCGTACATGGCCCTCAACGACATCAGCCGGGGCCTAAACAAGCTGAAAGTCATGAAAGACAAGTCCCGAAAGGAGGCGATCGACTACCTGGTCAACATTGGCAAGGCGGCCAACGACCCCACCCAGCGCGTTGACCAGTTTCTCGACTACGTCACCATAATGCCCGTCGACATCGACCCGGCGGGCCTGGTCGGGAAGATCGACCACGTGGTGACCACAAACAACGACAGGGTCAGGGCAGAGGTGGGGGCGCTTCTCGGACAGAACAACCCGGTGACAGTATCGATCTCGGAGAACCTTCTTGAGGTCGCGACGTCGCTCAACTTTCTTCACAAGATAGTCCGGCATTTCTACCTACTTGGCAAGAAGACCAACTCATACATCACCCTTCTTCAGCTCCAGATGCTGATGCCCATGATCATCCAGGAGGCTGACGCCCTGCTCAACGCGGTGGACTCGTTCAAGCTTGGCCAGCCGGTCGGAGACGGAATCGGTGCAGTCATCGCATCCAGATACATGGCAGGGAAAGAGAAGCGGGCGGTGGCCAAGGACACTGTCATGGCGGTGTCAGAGTACAAGGGGAGGAAGCTCTACGTCCTGAAGGCGGACGGACCAATGGCCTATGTTGGCCAGCCCGGTGTCGCCATCAAGAAGATCATCGAAGAGATGGGAGTGAAGCCGAGCGCCATAGTGATGATCGATGCCGCGCTCAAGCTGGAAGGGGAGAAGACAGGCGAGATAGCTGAAGGCGTGGGCGCCGCGATCGGTGGCATTGGAGTAGAGAAGTTCCAGATTGAAGAGGCTGCCACTAAGGCAAAGGTGCCCCTCTACGCCATCCTGGTGAAGCAGAGTCTCCTCGAGGCGATTACTGTGATGAGGAAGGAGATCGCCGAGGCTGCCGACAAGGCAACCCAGGCCCTCAACAGGGTCATCGAGGAGAAGACGAAGGAGGGGGACGATGTCGTCGTGGCGGGAATCGGAAACACGCTGGGCGTAGCGCAATGATGAGATCCGTTCCGGGCCTGACAAGAAAACCAAGCTCCTGGTGTACACCATCGAAGAGTGCCCAGTCTGTGGACAGAAAGTCAAGCGGGCCTTCACTGTGGGGGACTACGTGACGAAGGACGGGGCAAAGTGCGCGAAGTGCGCTAATCAGACTAGGGTCAGCCTAGTCTACGCCGAAGGTTCGAAATCAAGCTAGGACAGTCAAGCCGTTCTCGTCCAAGGCCATGGTGTGCTCGAACTGAGCCACTGGGCTCCCTGATGCTTCGACAAGGGTCGGATAGGCTCTGAGGATCCTCTTTGCGACAAGTCTGTCCACAATGCCTAGGAGCCTGTTCTTTCCGAACTCGCTGGAGTACCAGCGGGGAGTAAAGGGGAGGGTCTTCCTTTCATCCCACACCCTGTCTGCGAAAGCATCAAGCTCCGGGGTCCCCGTTTTCTTCCTTGCCACCACTGAGAATATGGTCTGACTCAGGGCGTCTACCACATAGCCAGCAGCCGATCCGAGCGTGAGGAAGGGCTCGATGGCGAAGACATCCCCTCTCTTGAGGTCCTGCATGCCGGGCATGTACAGGTTTGGAATGCTCTTGCCTGCGTGCACCGTGTACCTGTCAAGAGTGTGGCCAGTCAGGTTCTCAATGGTCTTGAACCCGAAACGAGCCGCTTCGTGATGTATCACCCTCCCTATTTCTCCGGTCCTCGTCTCCTTCCTCGCCGTGGCAATGGCCGCCTCCAGAGCCCTCTGAGTCGCCTCAAGCAGAAGGTTGTACTCAGGGTTCAGAGTGACGCTCAACGAAGTATCGGTTATGTACCCGTCGACGTGGGTCCCGAAGTCCACCTTCACCAAATCGTCCTCCTTGAATTGAGATTCGTCCCCGTCCTGGGGCGCGTAGTGCGCGGTCACCTGGTTGACCCCTATCCCTGTGGGGAAGGCTAGATGCCCGCCTCTCGACTCGACTTCATGCTTCACCAGATCGCACACCTCGAGGAATTTGACCCCCGGCTTCACAGCGGATTGGACCAAAGGCCTCACCTCATTGGTTATCCTTCCTGACTCCTTGTATTGCTGGGGGATCGTTGTCACGTGGCTTCACAAGTCCTATATTGCGTTCCGAGGCCAGCGGCGTGGTTCGTGGTATTTCAACTGATTTCCGAAGCGAGGGCCCCACGATGAAATACAAAATGGTCGCGACGGGCGGCACATTCGATCATCTTCACAAGGGCCATATCGCTCTTCTCAGGAAGAGTTTCGAAGTCGGAGATGCAGTAGTTATCGGGGTCACTTCCGACGCTTTCGCTATGAAGGAGGGGAAGAATCCCGACCAGCGCTATGAGGAGAGGGTCCGCCAACTTGAGGCATTCATCCGTAAAGATTTCCCTGGGAGGAAGTACATCATCTCTAAGCTCGACGATTACTTCGGTCCCGGTATAGCATCTCCTGAGGTCCAGGCCATTGTGGTGAGCAGAGAGACGGCCAAGCGTGTGTCGATGGCCAACGATCTAAGGCAGGCCAAGGGATACCCTCCTCTGGAGACAGTCGTGGTGGACTTTGTTCTAGCCAGCGACTCCAAGCCGATTTCTTCCACCCGCATAAGGAATGGCGAGATAGACGCCGAAGGCAAGCTCGCAAAGCGCCCACCCAAGAGACGAGACAAGGGAAGCTAGCGAGTGGTTAAATCCGAACCCTTCAGGCGAAAGTAGTGTGGAAAAGGACAGGCTGGATCCCTGGGGGACGAGCTCGGTCAAGAACTACGAACGTTTGCAATCAGAGTTTGGAATAGCTCCTGCCGCCCCGCTGCTGAAGCGTTTCAAGAAGCCGAGCACTCACCTGAGCAGGGGAATAGATTTCGGCCAGCGCGACCTCGGAGTTGTCCTCGACGCCATCGACAACAGCAAGCCATATGCCGTGATGAGCGGGATCAAGCCGGACGGTGCTTTCCATCTCGGTAACAAGATGACGGCCGACGACATGGTATACTTCCAATCACTCTCGAAGAAAGCCCGGGTCTACTATTCGATAGCTGACGTGGAAGCCTATGCAGACAATGGTATCCCGTTCACCGAGTCATCCAAGATCGCCGTAAGGAACGTCGCCGACATCCTTGCTCTCGGTCTAGATCCCGACCGGGCTGTAGTGTACAAGCAGAGTGAAGAAATGAGAGTGATGAGGCTGTCAACAATCTTTTCGAGGGGGGTAACGAACAATATGCTGAAGGCAATCTACGGGGAACGGCAGATTGGACTCTACATGTCAGCCCTGATTCAAGCAGGCGACATCCTGATGCCCCAGCTCCCCGAGTTCGGCGGTCCGAAGCCAGTGCTCGTCCCGGTGGGAGCGGACCAGGATCCGCACATTAGGCTGTCCCGTGACCTCGCAGTCCGCTACCGCTCGGACTTTGGGTTTGTGCCTCCCTCTGCAATTTACCACCGGCTAGAATTGGCCTTGACCGGAGGCTACAAGATGTCGAAAAGGTCGCCCGAGTCAGGGTTCACACTCGACGACACTCCCGCCGAGGCTGCCAAGCGCGTCCGCTCTGCCTTCACCGGGGGGAGGGACACGGTCGAAGAGCAGCGACGTCTCGGAGGGCGGGCCGACATCTGCCCTGTCTACGACCTCTACAGGTTCCACTTTGCCCGGGACGACGAACACGTGGAGCTAGTCTACAACGAGTGCACAAATGGGATCAGGCTCTGCGGCGAATGCAAACAGGAGGCGATTGGTCTCGTGAAGGCCTTCCTGGAGGAGCATCACAAGAAACGCGATTCGTTGATGAACGACGCCAGAGAGCTCATGTCCAAGAGCAGAGACTACCTGGCGTCGACAGGAAAGCAGTGAAGGGAATTGTCCAGCTCGTTGCACCCGATTGAACAAAAAATCCTTTCTGTCCTGACGCGCGCAGGATCGTTGTCCTTCGAAGCTCTTGTCAAGGAGACTTCGCTGAATGAGGACCAGGTGAGGAGGGCGCTCCAGTGGCTGTCTTCCAAGGGGATGGTCTCCATCAGCGACACCAAGCGGACCCAGCTCGAATTGGCCCATAGCCCCCCCGAACTGACTCTTGTCACCAAGGTATCAGAAGCAGCCCGACCACTGACCTTAGATGGGCTCAGAGCAGAGTTCGCGTCCCCGGAAGAGTTCTCCGCTGCGCTGGGCAGGGCAAGGAGCGCCGGCTGGGTCACGGTGGAGGGGAGCGCGCCTGCGGTCGTCCGGCTCGGGAATGCCAGAGGGGTCGAGCAGATCCGGTCCCTCATCGAGCTGGCTTCACATGGCATAGAAGAAACAGCCATACCCAAGGAAGATTCGGCTCTGGCTTCCGATCTCGCGAAAAGAGGAATTCTCAGGAGGGTTGAGCTTCGAAGGGTCCTGGTCGGGATGACCGAAGCCGGGAGGCAATCAGGCGCAGGCGCAAGCGCAAGCGCCTCGGGCCTCCTCGAGAAGCTCACCCCCGAAATCCTGGCTTCGGGAGCTTGGCGGGGAAAGAGCCTGAGGCCCATCGATGTCGAAGCCAAGGCACCACATTTCTATCCAGGCAGGAGGCACCCGGTCCGGGATTTCATCAAAGAGGTAAGAGACACTTACATTTCCATGGGTTTCACAGAACTCCAGGGCAGGAGCGTTCATCCTGGGTTCTGGAACTTCGACGCCCTCTTCATCCCCCAGGATCATCCTAGCAGGGAGATGCAGGATACATTCTACCTTGAAGGACTTTCAGATGAGGGGATGCACCGGTCTGGAGTAGTCGCCAACGTTGCCTCCACCCATGAGAGCGGATGGAAGACGGGGAGCAAGGGATGGGGGTACCATTGGAGAATCGAGGAGGCGCGCCGACTCGTCCTCAGGACCCACAACACCGTCCTGACAGTGAAGGCACTCTCCGAGTCCAAGGAAAGGGAGACGCGGGTCTTCGCTGTGTCCAAGGTTTACAGGAATGAAAACCTCGACTACAAGCATCTTGCTGAATTCTATCAGATGGACGGGATCATGGTCGGGGAGGGCCTCAACGTCAGGCACCTGATGGGATTCCTCACCGAGTTCTACAAGAAGCTGGGGATGTCGGAAGTAAAGCTCTGGCCGACCTACTTCCCATACACAGAGCCGTCGCTTGAGGTCATAGGCTATTCGAAGTCGGTGAACGCCTGGATTGAACTGTCTGGGTCGGGCGTGTTCCGGCCCGAGGTCACTTTGCCGCTCGGGGTCAAAGTCCCTGTCCTCGCCTGGGGACCCGGCATAGAGCGTTTGATGATGATGCGTTACGGTCTGGACGACATGAGGGCCCTTTACGGTACCGACCTCTCGTGGCTCAGAAGTAGGAGAGAGCTTGCCGGTAGTTAGAATCGACTTCCCCCGGTTCTCCAAGATGGTCGGGGTGGAAAAAGGGAAGATCGTCGACAGGCTCCCGTACGTGGGCCTCGACATAGAGAGCGTCGACGACAATTCAATCCGCGTCGAATACAGCCCGAACAGGCCCGACTTCGGCACAGACTTCGGCATTGCTCGCTCCCTGAGAGGCCTTTTGGGGAAGGAAGTGGGCCTACCCCGCTACACCTCATCGCCGTCAGGAATCTCAGTGTCGGTGGACAGGCGACTCTCAGAAGTCAGACCCTTCATTGCCTGCGCCACAGCTACGGGACTTCACCTCGACAACGAGGACATCAGGCAAGTCATCTCTCTGCAGGAGGACCTGCACAACGGGCTGGGAAGGAAGCGAAGGTCAGTTGCAATCGGGCTGCACGACATGAACGCCATCGTCCCTCCGCTCGCCTATCGCGCGGTCGAATCTTCGTTCAAATTCGTCCCGCTCGGCGGAAAAAAGCAGGTGTCCATCGGTTCGATCCTCACTGACACGGACGAAGGCAGGACCTACGGGCCCGCCCTTTCGGGGAGCACGTTCTATCCTGTGATAACGGACGCCAGAGGGACGGTCCTGTCCTTTCCACCGATAATCAACGGCGACGCCACGAAAGTAACCACCAAGACCAAGCAAATGTTTGTTGACGTCACGAGCACCGACAGGAGGGCGGGGGACGACGTGCTCGCGGTCGTGGCCACGACGCTCGCGGAGGCCGGAGGAAAGCTGGGAACGGTCGTCATAAAGTACGCCAAGCCAAGAATCACACCTGACCTTTCCCCAACGGAACTTCCACTCGATAGGGCACTAGTGAACTCAATCCTTGGAATGGACCTAAGCAGACAGGAGATTGCAAGCTGTCTCGAGAGGAGCAGGCTGGGCGTTAGGGGGACGAGGGTACTTGGGCCAAGGTATCGGATTGATCTTCTCCATCCGGTCGACGTAGCCGAGGAGGCGGCTCTCGGCTATGGAATCGACAGGTTCGTTCCCGTCTATCCCCCGAGCAAGCGCCCGGGATCGTTTGATGGGTTCGAGGACTTCCTTGATTCCACTTCGACCATAATGGCCGGGTCTGGTTTCATAGAGATGATGACGTTCGAGCTGACTGACGCGAAGTCCCTCTATGGCAACTTCCAGAGGCCCTCATCCGATCAGGTGGCCGTCATGAACCCGAAGACCATCGAGCACTCCCTCCTCAGAGATGACCTGCTCCCTACGCTCACGGCGTCTCTTTCGGGGAACGTAGGGTCCGACTACCCCCAGAGGATTTTTGAGATTGGTAGGGTGTACAGGAGATCGAAGGAAGGCGTCTCCGAGGCGTGGCATCTTGGAGGACTGATTGCCCACTCGCAGGCGACGTTCACAGAGGCAAAGATGTATGTGGAATCAACCTGCCGGATATTCGCGGGCAAGGAACCTACCGCCAGCCAAGCAGAACACTGGGCGTTCAGCAAGGGCAGGTGCGCAGCTGTCAGGGTCGACGGAGCCCCCCTGGGGTATGTTGGAGAATTGAAGCCAGAGGCTATCGACGCCTTCGGCCTTGGTGTGCCTGTCGCCGGCTTCGAACTCAACCTGTCTGCGCTGTTCGAACTGCTAAAATAGTTCCAGGGCTCCGCAGGAGCAGACGGCTTTCGTTCTAAAGCGCGCCAAACGGCCACCTGCGAAGGCGGAGACGCTTTGATGAGCGGATGGTTTACCCAGGCGTGCGACAGACGGAAGCCGTTTGCCCGTTGAAGAGGCTAGGTGATGATCCCCGCTGAAAGCTGGGACATGATCCGGGCTGTCAGAGACGGGCAACAATCCCAAATAACATGAGCAAATTGCTTCGCAGGAACGAGAAGAGGTACGAGGAATTTGGAGAATTTCTCGAGGGGTTCGTTACCGATTTGAACAACTCGTCAGAGGATGGTTGGTCAATCCTGGTCGAAGGGCCGCGCGATGTTAGAGCTCTCAAGGAGCTTGGTTGCGTGGGAAACGTGGTGACCGCGTCGTTGGTGGTGAGGAAAGGGAACGCGATCTTCGATGGCGGCAGGAAAATTATCATCCTAACCGACTTGGACCGAGAAGGTGGTGTCCTGGCTGCAAGATATACAAAACGACTCGCGCACGACGGTTT
>Ga0187817_10001792_pt1 | contig 10761 bp, 9 predicted proteins | sample NC_wetland_sal_i_17_FD_132431 | JGI IMG/M metagenome (GOLD analysis project Ga0187817, IMG submission 132431) | Wetland sediment microbial communities from Neuse River Estuary, North Carolina, USA - SO4_2 | ecosystem: Environmental > Aquatic > Freshwater > Wetlands > Sediment | place: USA: North... | reverse complement strand
TCCTGCCCTGCAGAATCGGCACCGACATGCGGAGGAAAACCGTGTAGCACAAAAGACCGAACGACCAGATGCCGAAGCAGATCAGAGTTTCATTGAGGGAGGGTGAGTATTCCATCATTTCACCGAGCGGCGTGGGAATGAATCCCGGAACGACCAGCCCCATGCCTTTCTCAATCCAGATGCCGACGATGCACAACACGCAGGTGAGGTTGAGCCACCTCAGGCTGCGGCTGACCGGGAGCACCAGCAGCACCATCGCGACGAGGTTGAAAACGACGGCGGTCCAAATCCACGGCACGAGCGCGTGATAACCGTGCAGGCCGACGTAGAGGTATTTGGACGAAGCGACGTGCAGGTTGCCGGAATAAAATTCCTTGAACACTTCGTTCACCAGCAGGAAGACGTTGATGAGCATCGAAACTTGCACGATGCCGCGCAGGGTCATCAGGGCGCGATCCGTGATCATGAGTCGTTCGGCCATCCTCGCCCGGATAACCCGGTTCATCTGGGGGTTCTTCATCAGCTTGCGTAAAGCGTCCGCCGGCAGGCGCAGGACTCGGGTTGGCTCCTCGGCGATGGCTGTGGCCATGCGCGGGGTTCCGGCGAGGGCGGAGACCTCGCCAAATTGTTCGCCCGGTCCGGCACTGCGGGTGATCCGGAAGCGTCCGCTTTCCTCCCGCTCGACCACCACCCGCCCTTTCAAGACGAAGAAGGCGTCATTGCTTGTCTCGCCTTGGCGCAACAGGGTGTCGCCCGGACCCACTTCCAGAACCATCGCGCCGGCCAGGCTGTTCTGGCGAGCCTCTGCCGAAACCGATGCAAGTTCGGGCAGATGACGGACCAGCAGATCGAGATCGTCGAGGGTTGCTGCGCGCTTTAATGCGGCCTTCAGTGCGGTTGTGTCCCCCAGCCGCCGTGCCACCTCATCTGCGGGGACGGTGGCTGTGACGCGGCGCACCACTTGGATCGCCAGGATGATCAATGCCGGGCCGGCCGCGAACGCCGAGGCAAGAAAACGCGGGCCGACAATGGCGGAATTCCAAAACGGCCTGCCCCCCAAACCAACATAAAGAAAGGCCGTGACCGTATGGATCGAAATGGCCCAAACGATGGCAATGAATACAAAGGGAACGTAAAACCACTTGGCGGGCATTTTCCGCTGATACCGGCAATACAAAAGATATCCGCAGATGTGGACATTGAGAAGCAAATAACCATTCAACACAATCACGTCCCAACTCAGCATGGACCTGGGAAAATTGAACTGGCCGATGCCGGGAATCAAATGCCAGAACCTGTCAGGCCGCCCCAGGTCCACCGTCACAAACGCCAGGCACATGATGATCGCCGCCACCGCGAGCAGTTCGCCGAAGATGACGAGGTCATGCAGTTCCTCGTTGTTGTAGATGTAAACCGGGATGACCATCATCACCGCCGCCGCCGCCACGCCGACCAAGAAGGTGAAATTGGCGATATAAACTCCCCACGACACCTCATCACTCATGCCGGTGGTGATCAAGCCGTGGACAAACTGTTTGGCGTACGCATTCAGGCCCAGCAAACAGAGAACAGTGAGAATCCCCATCCAGGCGTAATAACGCCAGTCGCCGACGAAAGCGATGCGGGCGCAGCGCCACAGGAAAACAAAGTAATTCCGGCTCGCTCGTTTGATCCTGGTCATCATACGTCGAAGTAGTAGAAGAACCGCGGCGAGGTTCCCAACTCTTCCTTGAGTTGAATGAAGACCCGTTTTGTTCGGAGGATGTAGGACACCTCGCTCTTCGGATCGAGAATGTTGCCGAACTTCCGCGCCCCCGCCGGGCAAACCTCGACGCAGGCCGGATAACGGCCCACCCGCGTGCGCTGAATGCAGAAATGGCATTTCTCCATGACGCCCTGCCGCCGCGGCCGGTTGCCCAGGTACGCCATGTCGGGATTGATTTTGTCCTTCGGGATCGACGGCTGAGTAAAGTTGAAGCGCCGCGCCCAATAAGGACAAGCCGCTTCACAATACCGGCAGCCGATGCACCAGTCGTAATCAATCACCGTGATGCCGTCGGTTTCCTGCCACGTCGCATGGACGGGGCAGACTTTGACGCACGGCGGATTCTTGCACTGCTGGCATTGCACCGGCATGTAGAAGTAGCCTTCTTCCGGGACCGACGACGGCGCGTAAAAGTGCTCGGCCTTTTCCAGGTCGAGCGAGCCGTGAGGCAGGCGCAACACGCGGATGTATTGGATTTCCGGATTACGCGACTGGTTGTTTTCCGCGACGCAGGCGTGAACGCATTTGCGGCAGCCGATGCAGCGCGTCAAATTGTGCGCATAGACGAACTCCACGCCGTCCATCGGCTTGAGATCGCGCACGTGCGGCCGGACGCCGTATTGCTGCTCCACTTCGTTCTCGATCCGGTTCAAAATCTTCGCCATCTCTTCCGGCGTCAGTTCCTTGTAATACTTCTGAAAAAACCGCTCAGCGGAGGTGTAATCTTTCAACTCGCGGAGCGGCGCGAGACTGGCGGCGAGCGCGGCCAGGCCGGACGCCAGCACCGCCGAAGTGCGGAGGAAACTGCGGCGGTTCATTCCTTCGTTCCCCGTGTCCGGGCCGTGATTTCCGCTGGAAGGTTGTTCCGGCATGTCAGTGGCTCCCTTCTTCTGCGAGCGCCAGCCTCGTCACCGCGCGAAGCGGATGCGGACCCGGCGCGGGTTTGCGGCCGGGGAATTTCGGCGAGTGAGGGTTGTGGCAATTGACGCAAATTTCACGCCCCGCCGGTACTGTACTTCGTTCCCAATAGCCGTTGGTGCCCGCGTGTGCGCTTGCTTCCGGCGCATTGGAAAATGCTGATGAGAAAGTGTTGGTCCAATAGCCGCTGGTGCGCCCATGCGCGCCAGCTTGCCAGTCCCTCAGCGTCGGGCCGTGACAACTGCCGCACAGCATCTGGCTGTTCGCGAAGGTCACCTCGTGGCCGTCCCTTGTTTGCAGCAAGGTCAGATTGTTTTCATCATGACAATTGAAGCAGTTGTTGTTGCGGCCATGGCTGCCGTGCTGCATGACGATGTCCGAGTGTTCCTTGGGAATAATCAGGTTCTGGTTCGTGTCATATCTCAACGTCGGCGGCTTTCCTTTTTCATGGCAGGCGTAGCAATCAAAATCCGAAAGGTCCTCGCCAGCGCGAGCGAGGTCCGCATAGGACCGGCGCACGGTCGCGGTGTCGAGGAAATTCGTGTCCACCAGTGGAATCGGGTAGAGCGGAGCGGGCCGGCCCCAAAGATTCAAAAGAAAGGCCGCTGCCAGCGCTGAGAAGATTACCACCAAACCTGCCAGCGTCAGTGACGTTTTAGTCTGCGAACTCATTTAATTTCCGGCCAGCGCCCGGCCGGTTTGTCCACCCGGTTTTGCCGGGTATTTCTCAAGCGTTCATGACCATTTTTGCGCGAACTGTCCGGGTCAGACTTACGCTGCGGCATCGCCGTGCGGCAGGTGGCCGCTGGTCGGCAGTCGTTCGGACAGAAACAGTTTCACCAGCACCGTCAGAATGATGAAAGGCAGCGCCAGCAGGATGATTCCCATGAACCATCCTTCCACGCCGGCGAACTCCAGTTTGTATCCCATCACGCCGCGCAGGCTCTTGGAGAAAAGTTGCCCGCCGATCACCACGTTCCAGCGCATCGCCAGCACGCCGATCAGAATCATCGCCGCACTGCCGAAAATCATCCGCCGGCGGACCAGGTCCGGCACGCGTTTGCGGAAGAGTTGGAGCGAGCCGAGCAGCAGCAGCGGCAGCAGCGTGCCGATGGTGGCCTGGCCGAGGTTCAACGTGTAAAAGAGCTTCTCACGAATCATGATCTGCATCACCTGGAAGCCTTCTTCCGCCGCATAGACCCGATGGATCCAGTCCAGCCCTTCGACCGCCGCATACACCACCAGCGCATAGAAAAGAAACATGGCCATGGTGTCCAGGCAGCGCATTTCGACCGTGTGGTGGCGAATCCAAGTCAGAACCATGTAGTTGAAAACGCAAAGCGCTATGCCCGACACAATGGCCGAGAGAATGAAGATGATCGGCGTGATCGCGTTGCCCCACCAGGGATTGGCTTTGATGGAACCGAAAATGAAGCCGACGTAGCCGTGCAGCAGGAAAGCGGACGGGATGCCAACGACGGAGAGAATCCAGCCCATCTTCGTGTCCAAGGCCAGCGCTTGCGAAGATTCATCCGTGACGCCCACGGTGAACGCGCGATAGAGAATTCCTTTGAAACCGGCCGTGATCTTCGACCATTCGACCAAATCCTGGCGGTAGTCAAACCACAACTCCAGCAGCAGCACGGCCATCAAATACCACGCGTAGATGAAGCCAAAGATCGCCATCGGCGAAGTCAGGTGCGGTGTCATCATGATCTCGTAGCACCGCTCCGGATGACCGAGGTGGAACAGCAGCGGCAGCGGCGCGCAGAGCAGGAACGCCAGGGCGGTGAGCAGAGACAGGCGATAAACCGGTTCCAGCACCTTCACCTTAAACACCCGAACCAGCGACGCCATGATGAAGGCGCCGGCGACCAAGCCGGTGATGTAGGGATAAAGCACGATCAAGAAACCCCACAGCGGATGCGGGATGGCTTCGTTGGGATAAACGTAGCCTTCAAACCTCGGCAGCACCTCGACAAAAATGTTGGTCGCTACGTTCGTCATTTTATCTCACTTCCTTATCAAGACCGGCATAGAGGACACGTGGCTCCGTGCCCAAATGCGGCTTGAGCACCTGCACGAGGTTCTGTTCGTAAAACTTTTGGATCGGATCGTCCGGCGCCAGATTCTTCAAATCGCCGAAGATGCGCGCCTGCGTCGGGCAGACTTCCACGCACGCCGGCTTCAGTCCGCGCGTAATGCGGTGGTAACACAGCGTGCATTTCTCCGCCGTCTTGGTGATTGGGTTCAGAAACCGGCAGCCGTAGGGACACGCCTGGATGCAAAAGCCGCAGCCGATGCAATACTTCGGATCGATCAGCACCGCGCCATCGGGCGCGTCAAACGCCGCGCCAACCGGACACACCTGGGTGCAAGGCGAATGATGGCACAGGTTGCAAAGTTTCGGCACGAAGAAGGAATGCTCGATTTGATCCTTCGGCACCGGCAATTCCGAAAAGGCCTGCCTTCCGCCAATGGGAATTCCGCCGTTGGGAGAGTCAACGAATGTTTCGCCGCGCGTTTCGCCCAAACCCGGCTTCGGCTTGGTAATGACATAACGCTCGATCCAGGTGCGGAAGAAAGGACCTTCTGGCACGTTGTTTTCCTTCTTGCACGCCTCCGCACAAAGGCCGCAGCCGATGCACTTGTTGACGTCGATGCACATCAGCCATTTGTGCTTCGTCGGGTCATAGCCCTTCGGCGCGCCGGAAGAAACAAACACTTTCTGCACCGCCGCCTTGGCCTTCCGCGCGGCCGACATCGTGAGCAAGCCGGCAACCGCGCCGCCGATTCTCGCGAGCGCACCGCGACGGCTGAATTGGGTCTTCATGGAACCTGATTGGGTTGATGCGGCGCGTGGCACTCGGTGCATTTTCCGCTGTAATGCTCTTTGACAACGATCTGCTTGAACCACGCCGGGCGCGACGGATTGGCTTCGTGGCACCGGATGCAATGACTGCCGGTCAGTTTAATTCGCGCCTGCTCCGCCTCATCTGCTTCTTCCTTCTCCTGGCCGGCATGAATGTTGGGATTGTCTGCATGGAGCCGGCTCACACCATGGCAGGCTTCGCAGGAAAGCGTCTTGTGCGCGTCCTTGGCGAGCTTCTGCAAAATCTCGGAGTGACATTCATCACACGCTTTTTTGCCGGCGTAAACCGGCGTCCGCGAGGCGATTTCCTCCAGCGCATCGCCCCGATACCACCCGTATTGCTTGAACGACGCCGGTGTCAGAAACGCGCGCGCCACCAGATACGAACCGACAATGGCCAGCGTCAGCAGAACCAATCGGAGGATTTGCGGCGGCATTTTGAAGCGGTTCATCGGATTGAATTTGCCACTCCGGCAGAGCGGGCATGATTTGATAACTGCGCGGGAATCTTTGGCGCGTCCGTTGTAATGCGAGGGCTGCCTTCCCAGGCAACCTCAACCATCGTCTGTCGCAGTCTTTTCAATCGCTTCCAAACAACCACGCAGACCAAAACCGGTCCAGCAACCCTCGCCTGGGCAAGAGGTCTTACTTCTTGAAACTTCGGACGTATTGCACCAACGCCTTGATTTCGTCGTCGGACAAACCTTCCGCCGCCTTCATCAAAGTTTTGCCCTCCTTGTCCTTCAACCCTTCTTTGAGCGCTTTGAAGGCTTCCTCATCCGTAAAGCCGGCCTGAACCTTGGCGTCGGTGTAGTCTTTGATGCCCAGCTTCTGGCCCATCTTGGTTTGGCCTTTGCCGTCCAGCCCATGACATTTGGCGCAGTTCTTGTCCCAGTTCTCTTTGGCGTCCGCGGCCGAAGCGGCCATGGCGGCGCCAACCACGATTGCGGCTGCAAGTATAATGATCTTTTTCATCGTTCCGATTCTGTTGTTGTTGGTCCGTCACCGGCACGACGGTCGCACCGGTTCCGAGGGCAGCGTCGTGCAGCCGGCGGAAATCCACTACCCCTGTTTTGGCCAATGCTTCGCATTTTTTGCATCATCCGGTACGTTGTTCCCTCACCAGCCATAAGGGTTTTCCGCAGCAAAAGGTGAGTGCCGCCCCGCTACGACGAGGCTCGCCGGCAAACCAAGTTTGAAAACAGATGGCTTGTTTCCTTATGCCACCGTTTCTAACAGCCGTTTGCGCGCGTACGGAATCAATCCGCCGGCATCAATGATCGCCTGACGCGATTTCGGCAGCGGCACGATGGGAAAGCGTTTGCCGGAAGTTTTGTTGACGACTTCTTCAGCCGCCACTTCGAGGTCGTCACCTTCATTGGCTTCAACGGTCGGGCACACGACGGTGCGCAGGCCAAGGTTGATGCCGTTTTGCAGAAAAATTCTCGCGAAATCTTTCGCAACGATGACCAGTTCGTGCCCTTTCAAGCACGACACCGCCTGCTCGCGCGAGGAACCGCAGCCGAAATTTTTCCCGCCCACGACCACGCTGCCGGGCGGAACCTGCTTCGCTTTGAGCTTGCCGTTGAATGCCGCGTCGTCTGCGAACGCGAATTGCGGCGTCTCGGTCGGCAGCACCGTGGCCATGTAACGGCCCGGATAAATCACGTCGGTCGAAATGTCGTCGCCGACCTTGAAAACAACGTTGGCCATATCAGTTCACTCCTTCCTGCGGATTGGTTATGACTCCGGTGATGGCCGACGCGGCGGCTACCGCCGGGGAGCAGAGATAAACTTCCGAATTCGGATTGCCCATGCGGCCTTTGAAATTGCGGTTCGTCGTCGAAAGCGCCACCTCGCCGTCGCCCAGCGCGCCTTCATGCACGCCGAGACACGGGCCGCAGCCCGAATTCATCACCACCGCGCCCGCCTGCATGAGCGTGCCGACGTAGCCTTTGCCCAGCGCCTGCCGAAAAATCTTTCCGGACGCCGGGAAAATCAGCATCCGTGTGTTCGACGCGACTTTTTTGTCCTTCAAAATTTTCGCAGCGATCGCCAGGTCGTCGAGCCGGCCGTTGGTGCACGAGCCGATAACGATCTGGTTGATTTTCCTGCCGGCCACTTCGGTGACCGGCTTTACGTTGTCCACTGTGTGCGGGCAGGCGATTTGCGGCTGGAGCTTCGCCACGTTGATTTCGATGACGCTCTCGTAAGTCGCGTCGGCGTCCGGTGAAACAAACTCAATTGGGTCCGTCACACCCGCTTCTTCGCGCAGGTAACGCGCCGATTCTTCGTCTGCCGGAACAATGCCCGCCGTGGCGCCGGCCTCGACCGCCATGTTGCAAAGCGTCAACCGGCCCGAGGTGCTCATCTTGCGAATCGTCTTGCCGTGGAACTCGAGCACCTTGAAGTTTGCGCCCTGCGCGGTGATTTTGCCGATGAGATGCAGGATCAAATCTTTCGGGCCAACGAATTTCTTGAAGTTGCCTTTCACCACGACTTTGATTGTCGCGGGCACTTCCACGTTGAGCACAGTTCCTAGGGTCCAGACGCTCGCCATTTCGGTCGCGCCGATCCCGAACGCAAACGCGCCCAGCGCGCCGTGGCTCGTCGTGTGCGAGTCCGTTCCAACAATCACGGCTCCTGGCCGGACGTAGCCGCTTTCGGGCAGAATCTGGTGGCAAATCCCGCCCACGTCGCCACGGATGTCGTGGAACTTCTGCACAACCTGCGACGCGACAAACTCGCGCACTTTTTTCTGGTTGGTTGCCGTCTTCGGCGATTCCGCCGGCACGCGGTGGTCGAAAATAATGGCCACACGACCTGGGTCCCAGATTTTCGGCGGCAACGGCGTGCCCTGGTAGATTTCCAGGAACTGGTTGATGACGAGCGCGGCGTTCTCGTGCGACATGGCGAGATCCACTTTTGGTTCCACCACGTCGCCGACTTTCACCGATGCGAGGCCGGACGCGCGCGCCAGGATTTTTTCAACAACGGTCATGCTCATAATTCAGTTTGCGGTTGGTGGGTTCAAATCACTCCCACCGATTTGAGTTGTTTGATTTCGTCCGCCGAATAGCCCAGTTGCCCAAGGATTTCATTCGTGTGGGCCGACAGGCGCGGCGGTGCAGCGTCAATGCTGCACGGTGTTTTCTCGAACTTCGCGGTCAAGCCGAACAGCGGCAGCTCGCCGATGCCCGCGACCGGGACTTGTTGCAGAACTTTGCGGTGCGCGGCCTGTGGTTGGGCGAGCGCGGCGTCGAGTCCGAGAATTTCCCCGGACGGAACGTCGTTCCTGTTCAGCAAGTCCACCCAATGCGCCGTGTCCTTCTCCCGCAGTTTCGCTTCGAGCAGCGGCGTAAGCGCCTTGCGATTCCTTTTGCGGCTGTCGCGCTCCTGAAAACGCGGATCGGTTTTCAACTCCGGAACGCCGAGCAAATCGGCGACCGTCTCCCACTGCTCCTGCTTGTTCGCGGAGATGTTGATGTAGCCGTTCTTCGTCACAAACGTTCCCGAGGGCGCGGCGGTGAAATTGTCATTCCCCATCAACACCGGCTGCTGTCTGCCGATGAGCAGATTGGCGGCGACCCAGCCGAGCAGCGGCATGATCGAATCCAGCAGCGCCACGTCAATGAACTGCCCTTCGCCCGTGCGCTCACGGTGGAACAGCGCGGCCAGCGTCGCGAACGCCGCGTTCAATCCGCCCACCGTGTCGCAGAGCGGAAAGCCGCAGCGCAGCGGGTTCAGGCGTTCGTCGCCGTTGATGGCCATCACGCCGCTCAAGCCTTGGATGATCTGGTCGTACGCGGGCTTGAACGCGTCCGGCCCGGTCTGACCGAAACCGGAGATCGCGCAGTAAATGAGGCGCGGATTGATTTCACTCAGGACTTTGTAGGGGAGACCGAGGCGCGACATGACGTCGGGCCGGAAATTTTCCACAAGCACGTCGGCGGTCTTGATCAGCTTCTTGAAAACCTCCCGGCCCTGCGGGTCCTTGAGGTTGATCGTCATGGATTTCTTGTTGGAATTCTGCGCGAGAAAACTCGTGCCCATCAACTCCTGGTTCAACTTGGGCACATTGCCCAGTTTGCGCGCCAGGTCGCCGTCCTTCGGGTTTTCAATCTTGATGACCTCCGCACCGAGCAGCGCCAGATGCAGCGTGGCGAACGGCCCGGCGAGGACGTTCGTTAAATCCACGACGCGGATGCCAGCGAGTATTTTTTTGGACGGGACAGCAGTTGAAGGCGATGCGTTCATAATCAGCAATTGGCCAGCGCGTTGGGCGCGAGACTGATTTTGTAAATCATGCCGGGTAACTCGCGGTTGAAGTGGCGGCTGAAATCGCGGGCCAGTTCGACGAGTTTCTTGAGGTCCAGCTCCTGCCGCAATCCAAGCCGGTGCAGGTAATGAACCCAATCTTCCGTGCACACGTTGCCGCCGGCAACCTTGGTGAACGGACATCCGCCCAGCCCGGCCACCGAAGTCTCGAAATATTTCACCCCACTCTTCATGGCGGCCACGCAGTTGGCCATGCCCAGACCGTAGGTGTTGTGAAAGTGACAGGTGCACTCAGCGTCCAGAGCGAGCTTGAAAATCGCGCTGAACATCTGCTCGACTTGCGACGGCATGGCCCTGCCCGCCGTGTCCGCGAGACTGATGGTGCGGAAACCTGCGTCGAGAAATTGCGCAACCAATTTCAGGACGCGCTCCTGCGGCACGACGCCTTCGTAACCACAGCCGAACGCGGATTGAACCGAGAGTTGCAGCTTTTTGCCCGCGCTGACGGTTTGTTGGGCCATCGCGATGATGCGCGTCGTCGCGTCCGCCACGGACATGCCGGTGTTTTTCTGACTGTGCGTTTCGCTGGCGGAAACGCCCATGCAGAACATCTCCACACCGCAGGCCATCCCCCGCTCAAGACCCTTTTCGTTCAGCACGAGACCGGACAGCACGCTGCCGCCGGGCTTGCGGCCGGGCTGGGAAAAATGTTTGAAGAGCGCGTCCGTGTCCGCCATCTGCGGCACCTTGCCCGGATGCACAAACGAACCGAGTTGAATGATGTCCACCCCCGCCGCGAGCAGCGCCTCCGTCCACTGGATCTTCTGATCGAGAGGGACAACCTGCTTCTCCATCTGCAGGCCATCGCGCAGCCCCACTTCATGCAACACCACTTGCCGCGGTCCGGCCGTGCTATCAACTGTGGTGA
>Ga0187817_10001791_pt1 | contig 10762 bp, 9 predicted proteins | sample NC_wetland_sal_i_17_FD_132431 | JGI IMG/M metagenome (GOLD analysis project Ga0187817, IMG submission 132431) | Wetland sediment microbial communities from Neuse River Estuary, North Carolina, USA - SO4_2 | ecosystem: Environmental > Aquatic > Freshwater > Wetlands > Sediment | place: USA: North... | reverse complement strand
TCAACCCGGTCGCCGCTGAAGGGACGGCGGTACGACCAGAATCGGAATCGCGCTTCATGCGCTGGAGGTCAGCGCGCACCTCAGAAGCATGCTGATAGCGCAGGTTGCGGTCTTTTTCCAAACACTTGTCGATGATCCGTTCCAATTCCGGGGGCACATCGGGATTCAGCCGCACGGGCGGAACCGGTGCGCGGTTCAGGATAGACTCGAAAATTACTCCTGTACTTTCTCCGCGGAACGGCAACGTCCCGGTTGCCATCTCATACAAAACGACCCCGAAAGAGAACAAATCCGTGCGGACATCCAGCTCCTTGTCCCGTATCTGCTCCGGCGACATGTAGGCAATGGTTCCCACCGCCGTTCCCGGAGTGGTCAGGCGCTCTTCAATGGTCGCAGTCGGCTGTGCCGTCGCATCCGCCTGTTGTGCGTGGCTAATGACCGGCGTCACTTTGGCTAAACCAAAGTCGAGAATCTTGGCATGTCCCCGCGTGGTGACAAAAACATTGGCCGGCTTGATGTCGCGATGCACGATCCCCTTGGAGTGGGCAGCGTCCAGCCCATCCGCGATCTCAATCGCCAGACCCAGCAAAACATCGGTCTCGACGGGCTTTCCTCCGATGCGATGCTTCAAGGTCACGCCGTCCAGAGACTCCATCACGATGAACCATTGGCTGTCATGCTGCCCGATCTCATGGATCGTGCAGATGTTGGGATGGTTAAGGGCAGACGCGGCGCGGGCCTCGCGGCGGAAGCGTTCCAGAACCTGCGGGTCGTGAGAAACGTCGTCAGGCAGAAATTTCAGGGCCACGAAACGGCCAAGCAAGGTATCCTCGGCCCTATAGACCACACCCATCCCGCCACCACCGAGCTTCTCGATGATGCGGTAATGCGAGATGGTTTGGCCAATCACGCGGGAAGGTCTGACCCCCGGCGCGACCATGTTATGGGGCACGCTGCGAGCAAGTCAATGCGTCGGACTAGCGCGCGGGAAGAGAAGAAGAAGTGTCGAAAGAAATGCTGGTTATCGCCAAAAAAACTTTGAGGTTGCAGCTCACATCCTGCCCTACTCCAGACTCGATCCCATCGGCTGGTATCTGTACTTCTTTCCATCCCAGAAGACCACCGAGACCTCCTGGTCTCCGCCGGTCTCCTCCACATAGATTCCCATCACCTGTCTTTTCCGCAGCGCCATCTTTTTCACCGAGATGGTCTTGAACGGCAAATTCACAATCAGGAACTTGGCTTTGGGAGTAGGAGATCGCCAGGCCTGTGGGCCTGCTCCATGAATAACTAGCAGCACCATCCCCCGCCGCTCCGGCACCTCTGTCGAGAATGCCGTGGTGACCCTGGGATTGCCGTAACCGAAGAAGCTGAAATACGGGTCCACCACCTGAAAGTTGTTTTCCGCCTGGTCCATCATCGGATTGCTGCAGCGCGCCGGAATGACGATGTCTTCCACGCTGTCCCCGTCCAGGTCGGCCGCCACCGGCGGCATGCCAATGAGCGAACACGTAGATCCGAATTGCTTCTGCACAAAATCATTGTCAACCGGCGTTTGCCCGGCCACACCTTGCGCCACAGCTGCCAGGCTCAGACCGAAGCAAGCGAAGAAAAGCAAGAGGGTAAATCGAGAACTACTCATGAAGATACTTTAGTCCGATAGCACACGCCAGCGTGTAGAAACAAAGGGTTCCCACAGCACGAAAGTCACATGCTCCGGCGGAAGTGTTCCCACCCCTGCGGCCGAAGTTTCGATTGTTTGTCCTCATTCATCAGCATGATTCTCTTGCCGCGAATGATGCGCCCAATCTCCGTGATCGCTACTCCCGCGATCCGTCCCGGAACCCGCTTCTTCTCCCGCACCGTAAAGATCAACTCGTATTCATCCCCGCCATGCAGCGCAAATTCAAGGCTCATCGCGCGCCTTCCCGCGCTCGCCCGCGGAATTGCCTCCGTCTCGATCTCCGCACCCACTCCGCTCTCTTCGCAAATGTGGGCCAGGTCAGTCGAAAGCCCGTCGCTGATGTCAATCATTGCCGACGCCAAACCTTTTTCCCGCAGAAACCTTCCCACCTCAATTCGCGGCTCCGGCCAAAAATGCCGGGGAAAATCCGCCGCCCGAACCCTTCTTCCTGCGCGCAACAATTCCAACGCCGCCACCGCCCCACCCAGTTTTCCCGTCACATAAATTCGGTCTCCCGGACGCGCCCCGGAACGCCGAAGCGCTTTTCCCTTCGGCACCGAGCCCAACACCACGATGTCCGCCAGCACGCCCGCAGGCGACTGCGCCGTATCTCCTCCCGCCAAACTCACCTTGTAATGCCTGGCCAACTGGAGCAACCCGCGCACAAAACCATCCACCCACCTCTGCGGCAGATCACCCGGCAGCGCCAGCGACAGGAACGCCGCCACCGGTTCGCCTCCCATCGCCGCAATATCGCTCAGCCCACGCGCCAGACAGCGATGCCCAACCACTTCTGCAGAATGCCATTCCCGCCGGAAGTGAACTCCCTCCAGGCTGAAATCCGTGGTCACCAGCGCCTCATGCCCCGCCGCCAGCCGAATCACCGCGCAGTCATCGCCGATGCCGGTAACCACCCCCAGCCGCTTCCCCGACTGGCGGCGAATGCGGGCGATCAGCGCTTTTTCGGCGAGTGGCGCCACAAATCAATCATATCCCCGGCCAAGAAATTTAGCGGCGTCCTGGGGCGAACTCTGAGTGCCAATGTAGGCACGGGCGTCCCCGCGAGCCTGCCCTGAGCGAAGCCGAAGGGTGCGAATCCCGAATCATGAGGACTTCCTGCATGCTCCTTCGCGGCCTTCGTGGTTAATCGGACGCTCCCCTCGCCCCTCCCATTTCGGCCCGCCTGCCTTTTCTCTCCCCAAACGGTAACGCACCAAGGTACAGCGTCCCTCAAGTACCATCCTCGTTACTCTCCTTCGTAACAGTCGAATGGGCTGGACCGTATTGACACGGGCAACCGACTTTGTTACCGTTGCCTTGCTGTTTCCTGACACCTTTGGCCGAACTTAAGTGCTGCACACCAAACGGATTGCAAGCACAAGTATTTCGAGCCTTACCTGGTTCCGGTAGGTAAACTGGCGCGTTTCCGCCGCATACCAAATGGAAACGCAGCTTGGAATCGGGATTTTTGGTTGTGGGCCCTCGTAACCGCGAGCCGCCACAGCCTTCGGGTGCTGATTACGATGGTACCCATATCGTAATGGAAGGACTATATTGCGTAAGCGTTTTTACATTCTTTTCGTGGCCCGCGGCGAAGATGGCCAGCTGCGCAAGATCCCCATTCCCCTTCATTATTTATATGTCTTCGTTATCGGCTGCGTCATCGGCTTCCTGAGCCTGACCGGAATCGCCAGCTCCTACCTGCGCATGCTGTTCAAGGTTTCGCACTTCAACGAACTCCGCGCCCAGAAGGATGAGCTCAAGAACCGCTACTCCAAGCTCGAAGAGGTCGCCAAAGAGCGCGACATTCAAGTCGCATCCCTGGGCTCTCTAGCCAGCGAAGTTTCTTCCCTCTATGGTCTGAAGTCCGATCCCGTGCTGGTCACCGCTTCATCCGCCAGCATTGAGGATTCCGAGGTGACTTCCTCCCTGGATCGCCTTTACACCCTGAGAGCCACTGCCCTGAACGGCGCGGCCGCCACCGGTATTTCTCTTGGCCTTACTCGCAACGTCACTCCGGCAGACTGGATGCGCGCCAACTCAGCGCCCAATCTCTGGCCGGTCGAAGGCCCCATTACCGGATCCTTCGGCGAGCGCATTGATCCTTTCAACGGGGAAGGCGCTTTCCATTCCGGAGTGGATATTTCCGCTTCCTTCGGACAGCCGGTAATCGCCCCCGCCGACGGCATCGTGCAGTTCGCCGACTTTATGGGCGGCTACGGACGCGCCATCGTCCTCGACCACGGTCACGGCATCACCACCCGCTATGGCCACCTGGCAAACTTCGCCGTCGTCCCCGGACAACACGTGCAGCGCGGCGACACCATCGGATTCGTCGGCCTCAGCGGCCGCAGCACCGGCCCCCATCTCCATTACGAAGTCCGCATCAACGACACTCCGGTGAACCCACACAAGTATCTCCGCCTCACTGTCGCCCACGCCGGCGGCTTCGCCGCAGGCAGCTAGCAGCTATCTCATAAATAGTTTTGAAAGGGCACGGCTTCAGCCGTGCCGCTTGAAGACTTTCTGAACTGTCATCCCGAGCGGAGCAGAATGGTTCGCTTGCGAACCGTCCTGCGGAGTCGAGGGACCCCGTGCTTGCCGACCCCCGGCATCGGCCTTGCAAGGAAGTTCTCTGCAACTATTTCGTCCGCTGAGAGCCTGCCCTGAGCGGAGCCGAAGGGGATCTCACGCGCATCGCCACGGCAGCAGGTACGCACCCCCCACCAGCCTCGCACTAAATGCCGTACAACCGATCCCGTCGGATTCTTCCGCCTTGACACCTGCTTTGCCGCTGTCGCACCATTCACCCTGGCGTGGCTTTAGCCTGAAATACCACTCGTTGGAGCGACCCGTGCGCATCGCCTTTCCTGCTGTTCTGCTGCTGCTGCTGCTGTGCCTTCCTGTGTCGGCGCAAGATGCAGAGATGCTCCACCACTTTGACTACGATCAAAAAACTCCGCTGGATATCAAGGAAGCCGGCATCGAGAAGCGCGGCGACGCGCAGGTTCACGATATTTCCTATGCCAGTCCAAAAGGAGGACGGGTTCCGGCCTATTTGGTCGTTCCCCGCGGAAAAGGGCCTTTTGCGGCGGTGATCTGGGGACACTGGTACATGCCGGGATCGGAGTTCCTCAATCGCAAAGAGTTTCTGGCCGAAGCGGTGGCGCTCGCCCCAGCCGGAGTCGTGTCGTTGCTGATTGATTACCCGATCGCGCGACCCGGGCATGTTGAGGACCAGACGGACCTGAACGAGAACCAAATCGCCGACCGGGTCCAGGCGATCGTGGACACACGCCGGGGTGCGGACCTGCTGCTGGCACGGTCAGATGTGGATGCCCATCGTTTGGCCTATGTTGGACACAGCTACAACGCTGAGACCGGAGCCTTCCTGAGCGGCATCGACCGCCGGTTCAAGGCGTTTGTTCTGATGGCAGGAGCCATGTCTGACCAGGTAAGTTTGAAAGCCAAAGAAATGCAAGACTACCGCCAGAAAGTAGGAGCGGAGAAATTTGACGCATTCATGGCCAAGTACGTCTGGCTGGACCAGGGCAAGTATGTGAGCCACGCTGCGCCCGCCGTGGTCTTCCTCCAGTACGCGTCGCAAGAAGAATTCCTGACTCCCCAACGGGACCGCGAATATGCCGCAGTGGTCAGCGAGCCCAAACGCTTCAAGCTCTACGATGCTCCCCACGCGCTCAACGCCGAAGCGCGACGTGATCGAGTTGCATTTTTGACGGAACAACTCAATCTGAAACCCGTTTCGCCGCAAATGATTGCGGCTGTGCCTGACTTGATCCAGCCACCTGAACCAAAGCCGGCCCAGTAAGATCGGTTGGCCGGTCTCGTGACCCGCTACGCTCGGGAGATTCTGAACAAGAGGGGGAAAACCGCAGAACCCGGGACAGACGGGACGTTCCCCAGTTTAAATTTAGGACGGACGGGACGGGTGACGGACGGCCACTCAAGCCCGTCTTTTGGCTTGAGTGGGCAAGTTTACGCTCATGAAACCGAAGCGGAACAGAGTCCTCTTACCCCCGGCCCTTTTTCGCCGCCGCCGCCATCACTCCGGCCTTTTCCCACGGACGCTTCGGCCGTTCCGCTTGCGGCTTGTCGCGATTCTCCACCCGGTCGTACTGATAGGCTTCGCTGACCGTTCCCAGCGCTTCGTTATAAAGACTGGGTAGCCCCAACCCTTCTTTCAATTCCTCGGTGAACTGCTGCAACGCCTTCAAATGGTCGGCCGTGGCCGGAACCTCGGTCTTCGCCGTCTTCAAAAACTGCTGATACCCCCGGTTCACCAGCTTGGAAATTTCGCTGCCAATCAGGTATCCGGGAAACGCAAAAATCTTCACGCTGTCGTCGCCATCCTTCTGAATGGCCGCCGAGCAATTGTATTTCTTCAGAAACACGCGCCCCTGCATCCCTGGCGCTTCAATCAAGTCAAATCCGTGGTCGCGCAACCAATTCAGCGCTTCTTCATAGCTCCGTTGTTCTACCTGAGTCGCCATTTCTTCCTTTGTTCTTGCTTAGGTTAGATGCGCGCCGCCAACTAAAGTGCTCACCCTCGCATCTTCGCTGGAACCAATCAGTCCTTCTTATAATCTAATCAGTAGTTTCCGTTGCCAGCTTTTGTCGCTCCCACACATTACGTTGGTCATGGCTGCTCACGATTCAGCACCATTGCGGAACCGGATTTTCATGTCGCACGCTTTTACAAAACGCGCGCAAGTATCTAATTCCACGCTACATGTCCGCTCCCCGTGGCAGGAAGCTGGTCTGGGTCAGCACTCGCTCGCTGGCATCGGCAACACTCCGCTGCTCCGCTTCGCTCGCCTCACCCACGACTTGCCCGCAGTGGAAATCCTCGGCAAAGCCGAATGGTTCAATCCCGGAGGCTCGGTCAAAGATCGCGCTGCCGCCAACATCGTCGCCCAGGCTCGTGCTGCTGGCAAGTTAACATCCGGCAAAATCCTGCTCGATTCCACCAGCGGAAACACTGGCATCGCCTACGCCATGATCGGCGCAGCCGAACATTTCCCCGTCACCCTCTGCATGCCCGAAAATGTCTCCGTCGAGCGCAAACGCATCCTGCACGCCTACGGCGCCAACATTATTTATACCGACCCCGCCGACGGCTCCGACGGTGCCATTCGCATGGCGCGCGAACTTGCCGCCAAACACCCTGATCTTTATTACTATGCCGACCAGTATTCCAACGACGCCAATTGGCAGGCTCACTACCATGGCACAGCCAATGAAATCTGGCACCAAACCGAAGGACGTGTCACCCACTTCGTCTCCATGCTGGGAACCAGCGGGACTTTCATGGGGACGGCCCGCCGTCTGAAGGAACTGAACCCACAAGTCCGCTGCATTTCCCTGCAGCCCGACTCGTCCTTCCACGGCATCGAAGGCGCAAAACACATGGCCAGCGCCATTGTGCCCAGCATCTACGATTCCGCCCTGGCCGACGCCGATCTCGGCATCTCCACCGAGGCCGCCTACGCCATGTGCCGCCGTCTCGCCCGTGATGAGGGCCTGCTGGTCGGCATCTCCTCCGGTGCCGCCGTGGCCGGTAGTCTGCAAGTCGCACGGGAGCTCAAGAATAAAGAACGCTCGGTGATCGTGGCCATCCTGCCCGACTCCGGCGATAAATATTTGAGCGAGAGATTCTGGGAAGAAGGCTAAGATTCACCACAGAGTCACCGAGTCACCGAGAAATTCTTGTTTTGTTCTTTTTTTTGTTTCTTTTTGTTCTTTTTGTTCTTTTTCTTTGTCCTTTTTTGGTTTGTTTTTCTCTGTGTCTCTGTGACTCTGTGGTGAAGGTTTATGTTAAAGATCAGCAAAAATGAATTTGACGAACTCCGCCGCCACAGCGAGGAAACCTATCCCCACGAATGCTGCGGCATTCTGCTCGGCCACATAGATGACGACATCCGCGTGGTCACCTCCATCGCCCGCGCCGGCAACACCCGCAACGATTCCCCGCACAATCGCTACAATATCGATCCCAAAGACCTCATCCGCGTTCAGCGCGAAGCTCGCACCCGCGGCAAAGACGAAGAAATCGTCGGCTTCTACCACTCCCATCCCGACCACCCCGCTCAATGGTCCTCGACCGATCTCGCCGAAGCGCACTGGCTCGGCTGCTCCTACGTCATTACCAGCGTGGAACGGGGCCAAGCCGCCATCACCAACTCCTTCGCCCTAACCGGCAGCGACGAAAACGACAAGAGGTTCGGTGACGAAAAGATCGAGATAGTCTGAGTGTGCCAGTGTGGGGCGGGCTCCCTAACCCACGAAAGGGATATGCACAGCCCACGTGGGGACAGCCGCCCAAGCCTGCCCTGAGCGGAGCCGAAGGGGCTGTCCGGTCGAGCGTAGCTCGACAGACTAGCTGTGACCAGTCCAGGAGGCTCCCAGGCTGGGCCTTCCCCTTGAATCCCCCGCCCCACCGCTGCATCCTCCGCCCTCCCACCGGCATCTTCTACTCATGCCCAAGATCACCATCCCGACTCCACTCCGCCAATACTCCGGCAAGCAGCCTACCGTGGAAGTCAAGGCCGGCACGGTCGGCGAGGCGCTTTCCGGCCTGGTTTCCACTCATCCCAGCCTCCGCCGCCATCTTTTCCTCGACGACGGCAAACTCCGCTCCTTCGTCAACGTGTATCTCAACGACGAAGACATCCGCTACCTCCAGAAAGAAGCCACCACCGTCCACGAGAGTGATACCATTTCCATAGTTCCTTCCATCGCCGGAGGCCGATGAAAATGCTTTGCCCACGCTCCCGAATGCCCCGCCACCGCGCCTGTCGCTGTTGTTGTTAATCGTTCGCGTCCGTCTGATTTCATAAACCCTGATTTCATAGAATAAGAGATTCCCAATGGCCCCCACAGTTCAACCCAAACCCGACGCCGCAACTCATCCCGCAGCAACCCTGTCGAACGACGAGATTCTGCGCTACTCCCGCCACCTCATCATGCCCGAGGTCGGCATGCAGGGCCAGCAGAAGCTCAAAGCCGCCCGCGTGCTCTGCATCGGCGCTGGAGGCCTTGGCTCGCCGCTCGCGCTTTATCTTGGCGCCGCCGGCGTCGGCACCCTCGGCCTCGTGGACTTCGACGTCGTGGACTACACCAACTTGCAGCGCCAGATCATTCACACCACCGCCGACGTCGGCCGCAAAAAACTCGACTCCGCCGCCGAAAAGCTGAAAGCCATCAACCCGTTTCTCAACATCTGCACTTTTGAAGCCCGCCTCACCAGCGAGAACGCCCTCGATCTTTTCCGCGACTTTGACATCGTCGCCGACGGCACCGATAACTTTCCCACGCGCTATCTCGTCAACGACGCCTGCGTCCTCACCGGCAAGCCCAACGTGTACGGTTCGATTTTCCGCTTCGAAGGCCAGGCCAGCGTTTTCGCCACCGGGGAAGGCCCCTGCTACCGCTGCCTCTACCCCGAGCCACCGCCGCCCGGATTAGTCCCCTCCTGCGCCGAAGGCGGAGTGCTCGGCATTCTCCCCGGCCTCGTCGGAGTAATCCAGGCCACCGAAGTTATTAAGCTCATCCTCGGCATCGGCGACCCACTCATCGGACGCCTGCTCCTGGTGGACGCCCTCGCCATGAAGTTCCGTGAACTCAAGCTGCGCAAAAATCCCGAATGCCCCGTCTGCGGCACTCACCGTACCATCACAAAACTGATAGACTACAACGAGTTTTGCGGAATTCGAGGTGAGGAAAAGCGAGAGGAGAAACCCGTGGAAGCAGGCATTCCTGAAATGCAAGTCGAGGAACTCAAGCGCCGTCTCGATGCCGGCGAAGACCTCTTCATCCTCGACGTGCGCGAGCCTCACGAATATCAGATCTGCAACCTCGGCGGCCACTTGATCCCGCTCAACGACCTGCCCAAGCGCATCAACGAACTCGACTCCAGCCGCGAGATCGTCGCCCACTGCAAGATGGGAGGCCGCAGCGCGAAAGCGGTCCAGTTCCTCCGCCAGTCCGGTTTTACCAAAGTCCACAATCTTAGCGGTGGCATTATCGCTTGGGCCGACCGCGTGGACCCCAAAGTTCCCAAGTACTGAGCTCACAAACTGTATGTGAACTGTCATCCCGAAGCCCCGCGCTTTCTCCAGCGGGGCGAGAGCCTGCCCTGAGCGAAGCCGAAGGGGATCTCGCGTGCATCTACCATGAGCGGCTCTTCGGATTCTTCAAACTACCCGCTCTCCCGCTCTTTCTCCTTGCTTTTTCCCCCAATTGGTAAATAATGACTGGCGTCCCTTCCCCCGGGGAGGCTTCGTGCCACATCAGTCAGGCTCACTCCGTCTGCTCGCTGCAGTGTGTTTGCTCTCGGCCGTTGTTCTCGCCGATACCAACAACGTTCCGAACTCCGATCCCACCTACCAGCAGCTTCGCAATATCACTCTCAGCGGCGAAGCCGTTACGGTCAACAATCTTACCCTGCACCGCGATGCCGCCACCTTCCACCTCCGTTCCGGAATCGTCTGTCTCCTCGCTCCGGTCCAGGGCAAGGTCACGGGCGCGGTCTTCAGTGGCGACGGCAGCATGGTCCTCGACCCGCCGATTCGCGTCGAAAACGGCATGTTGAAACTGCTCACCAAGGAAGACGAGTTCGTTGAAAACTTCAGCCAACTGGTCTTGCGTTTTACCGACTCTACTTACGACGAGATCAAGCGCTCCGGCAGTGCCGCTTCCGGCTCCTGTGATGCGTCCCCGTTGCAGGAAAGCCAAAAGACTACCCGCAAGAAGGTTTTCTACAATCTCGACGCCCGCATCTTCCAGGATGTACTCAGCCCCGCCCCAGGCGGGCTGTTCGTAGCTTTCATCCACGGCAAGCGCTACAACAACAAGGAGCTTTTCGTCATTGATCCCCACGGCGCGCCGCCGCTTATCATGCCCATCGCTCCCGAAGAAGTTGAACTCGTCACCTACGATGACGCCAAATGGGGCGTCTGGGCCGCCTTCCATTTGTCCGATGAATACAAAACCGGCACTGCTCAGGGATCGCAGAAAAATGGAGTTATTCAGATCGAGCACCAGCAACTCGACACCACC
>Ga0187817_10001790_pt1 | contig 10762 bp, 11 predicted proteins | sample NC_wetland_sal_i_17_FD_132431 | JGI IMG/M metagenome (GOLD analysis project Ga0187817, IMG submission 132431) | Wetland sediment microbial communities from Neuse River Estuary, North Carolina, USA - SO4_2 | ecosystem: Environmental > Aquatic > Freshwater > Wetlands > Sediment | place: USA... | reverse complement strand
GACAAGGCTGTAAGGCCCAATCGAGCGTGCGTGGATCTTGTCGTCCACAAGATGGTGAAGCTTCAACATATAGATGTAGCCCACCGTCACCTTGCGCTCGAACGGCTCGCCGGTGCGCCCGTCATGTAGCGTCACCTGCCCGGAGGTGTCGAGATCGGCCGCCTGGAGCAGCGCCGTCACGTCGCCCTCATGCGCCCCATCGAACACCGGGGTGGCGACGGGAACGCCGTCGCGCAGATCCTCGCTCACCTCGATGAGATGATCGTCTTTCAGCGCGCCGACTGCCTTGTCGTCACCATAGACGGACTTGAGCAGGTCCTTGAGCGGCTTCACCTTCTTTGAGGCATTGTACGCATCGAGAGCTTCGCCGATCTTGCGGCCCAAGCCCCGGCACGCCCAGCCGAGATGGGTCTCCAGGATCTGGCCCACATTCATGCGGCTCGGCACGCCGAGCGGGTTCAGCACGATGTCGATCGGGGTGCCGTCATCCAGATACGGCATGTCCTCGATCGGCACGATCTGACTGATCACGCCCTTGTTGCCATGGCGCCCGGCCATCTTGTCGCCGGGCTGGATCTTGCGCTTCACCGCGACGAAGACCTTGACCATCTTCATCACGCCCGGAGGCAGCTCGTCGCCGCGCTGCAGCTTGTCAACTTTGTCGACGAAGCGCTGCTCAAGCCCCTTCTTGGCGTCTTCATATTGACGGCGGATGGCCTCGACCTCGGCCATGGCCTTCTCGTTCTTGAGCGCGACCTCCCACCAATGGGAACGTGGTACCTCATCGAGCAATGCCTCGGTGACCTTGGCGTCCTTCTTGATGCCCTTCGGTCCCTTCGACACGACCTTGTGCATCAGCACGTCCTTGAGACGGCCGTACACATTGCGGTCGAGGATGGCGAGCTCGTCGTCGCGGTCCTTAGCGAGACGCTCGATCTCCTCCCGCTCGATGGCCATTGCGCGTTCGTCCTTCTCTACGCCGTGTCGGTTGAACACGCGCACCTCGACGACCGTCCCGGTCACGCCGGGCGGCAGCTTGAGCGAGGTGTCGCGCACGTCGGACGCCTTCTCGCCGAAAATGGCGCGGAGCAATTTCTCCTCCGGCGTCATCGGGCTCTCGCCCTTGGGCGTGATCTTGCCGACCAAAATGTCGCCAGGATTCACCTCGGCGCCGATATAGACGATACCCGCCTCGTCCAGGTTCTTCAGCGCCTCCTCCGAGACGTTCGGGATATCGCGCGTGATCTCCTCCGGCCCGAGCTTGGTGTCGCGGGCCATTACCTCGAACTCCTCGATATGGATCGAGGTAAACACGTCGTCACGCACGACGCGCTCGGAGATCAGGATGGAATCCTCGAAGTTGTAGCCCATCCATGGCATGAAGGCGACGAGCACGTTCCGCCCGAGCGCGAGCTCGCCGAGATCGGTCGATGGACCATCGGCGATGATCTCGCCAGCCTGCACCTGATCGCCCACCCGCACGAGCGGGCGCTGATTGATGCAGGTGTTCTGGTTCGAGCGCTGGAACTTGCGTAGATTATAGATGTCAACGCCTGACTTCGACGGATCGGTTTCCTCGGTCGCGCGCACCACGATGCGGGTGGCGTCGACCTGATCGACTACGCCGGTACGGCGTGCGCCAATGGCAGCGCCTGAATCGCGGGCCACCACCTCTTCCATACCGGTGCCGACGAGCGGCGCTTCCGCCGTGATCAGCGGCACGGCCTGACGCTGCATGTTGGAACCCATGAGAGCCCGGTTGGCGTCGTCGTTCTCGAGGAACGGAATGAGCGCGGCCGCCACCGACACGAGCTGCTTCGGCGACACGTCAATGAGGTCAACCTTCTCCGGCGGCATCAGCTCCACGTCGCCGGCATGCCGGCACACGATCAGCTCCTCGGTGAAGGTGCCATTCGGCGCGAGCTTCGCATTGGCTTGCGCGATGATGTAGCGCGCCTCCTCCATGGCCGAGAGGTAAACCACCTCGTCGGTCACTTTGCCCTTGACCACGCGGCGGTAAGGACTCTCGATGAAGCCGTATTTGTTCACCCGCGCGTAGGTGGCGAGCGAGTTGATGAGACCGATATTCGGTCCCTCCGGCGTCTCGATCGGACAGATGCGGCCGTAATGGGTCGGGTGCACGTCGCGCACCTCAAAGCCGGCCCGCTCGCGGGTGAGACCGCCAGGCCCAAGCGCGGAGAGCCGCCGCTTGTGGGTGATCTCCGACAGCGGGTTCGTCTGATCCATAAACTGCGACAGCTGCGAAGACCCGAAGAACTCGCGGACCGCGGCAGCCGCTGGCTTCGCATTGATCAGGTCCTGCGGCATCACGGTGTCGATATCGACGGAGCTCATGCGCTCCTTGATCGCCCGCTCCATGCGCAAGAGGCCCACGCGATACTGATTCTCCATCAGCTCGCCGACTGACCGCACACGGCGGTTGCCAAGATGATCGATGTCGTCGATCTCGCCCTTGCCGTCGCGCAGGTCCACGAGCGTCTTGATGACGGCGAGAATGTCCTCTTTGCGCAGCGTGCGCACCGTATCCGGGCATTCAAGGTCGAGCCGCATATTCATCTTGACGCGGCCCACGGCGGACAGGTCGTACCGCTCGGAGTCGAAGAAAATGCCGTTGAACAGCGTCGCAGCGGCCTCGAGCGTCGGCGGCTCACCGGGACGCATGACGCGGTAGATATCGAGGAGCGCTTCCTCGGTATTCGAATTCTTGTCGATGGCGAGCGTGTTGCGGATGAAGGCGCCGACATTGACATGGTCGATATCGAGGAGCGGAAGCTCCTTGAGACCCAGCTCTCTCAGCGTGGCGACGAGCTTGGCATCGATCTCCTCGCCAGCCTCGGCGTAGATCTCGCCAGTCTCCATGTTGACGATGTCCTCGGCGAGGTAGCGGCCGTGGAGATCCTCGTCCTTTACGAGGAGATCCTTCAGGCCTTCATCGGCGAGCTTCTTAGCGAGACGGGCCGTGACCTTGCGGCCAGCTTCGATCGCGATCTTGCCGGTCTTGGCGTCGATCAGATCGCTCGACGACTTGATGCCGCGCATCCGGTCGGGTCGGAACGGCATCCGCCAGCCTTCCTTGGTGGCCTTGAGTGGGATGCGGTCATAGAAGGTCGAGAGGATCTCTTCGTCGTCGAGGCCGAGCGCATAGAGAAGCGTCGTCACCGGAAGCTTCCGGCGTCGGTCGATGCGCACATAGACGATGTCCTTGGCGTCGAACTCGAAGTCGAGCCAGGAGCCGCGATAGGGAATGATGCGGGCGGCGAAGAGCAGCTTGCCGGAGGAATGGGTCTTGCCGCGGTCGTGGTCGAAGAACACGCCCGGGCTGCGATGCATCTGCGAGACGATGACACGCTCGGTGCCGTTGATGACGAAGGTGCCGTTCGACGTCATGAACGGCATGTCGCCCATATAGACGTCCTGCTCCTTGATGTCCTTGACCGAGCGGGCGCCAGTTTCCTCGTTCACATCGAACACGATGAGCCTGAGGGTCACCTTCAACGGCGCGGCGAAGGTCATGCCGCGCTGCTGACACTCATCGACGTCGTATTTCGGCTGCTCGAAGGCATAGCGCACGAACTCAAGCTGGGCGCGCTCGCCGAAGTCCCGAATGGGAAATACCGAACGGAACACAGCCTGCAGACCCTCGTCGGGACGTCCCCCCTCGGGCTCATCCACCATCAGGAACTGATCGTAGGACTGCTTCTGCACCTCGATGAGGTTGGGCATTTCGGCCACTTCATGGATGCGGCCAAACATTTTCCGCAACCGCTTACGACCGTTCGAAGAAGTCTGCTGCGCCATGTGGTCCTCTCAAGCTCGAAGAGACGGCTCACCGGAGTCCCCGCAGTCTCGATTGCGGAGGTTCTGGCGAAGCGTCACTGACAATTGATGGGTTGTGCCCGGGCGGAGTCCGGCTCCTGAATGTGGGATCCGCCCGGGCGCATTTCAACCCAAGCTATTTCAACTCGACGGTCGCGCCAGCGCCCTCGAGCTGCTTCTTTATCTTGTCTGCCTCGTCCTTGTTCACGCCTTCCTTGACCGGCTTGGGTGCGCCCTCGACCAGGTCCTTCGCCTCTTTCAGGCCAAGGCCGGTGATCGCGCGCACCTCCTTAATAACATTGATCTTTTGAGCGCCGACAGTGGCCAGGATGACGTTGAACTCCGTCTTCTCCTCGGCAACAGCGGCGGGAGCAGCGCCAGCGCCAGCGGCCATCATGGCCACCGGAGCCGCGGCGGAAACGCCCCATTTCTCCTCGAGCATTTTGGCGAGCTCGGCCGCCTCAAGTACAGTGAGGCCCGAAAGCTCGTCGACGATTTTCTGTAAGTCAGCCATTAGAGTTATCCTCGTAAGTTACTATACTGGTTCCACCACGGCGGCTTACGCCGCCTCGCCTGTTTTGCCGTAGGCCGCAAACACGCGCGCCAACTGCGCGCCCGATCCATTCACCACGCGAGCAATCTTGCTCGCCGACGCTTGAACGAGCCCGATAAGCTTGCCTCGAAGCTCATCGAGCGATGGAAGGTTTGCGAGCGAGCTCACCCCTTGGGGGTCCAGCACCGTCGTTCCCATCGCGCCACCAAGAATCACGAATTTCTCGTTGGCCTTGGCGAATTTGACGGCAACTTTTGGTGCCGCCACGGGATCGTTGGAATAAGCGAGGCAGGTCGGCCCCTTCAGCAGATCCGCAATCCCCTTGGCGTTGGTCCCTTCCAGAGCGAGCTTCACGAGCCTGTTCTTGGCCACCTTGACCTGGCCGCCCGCGCTGCGAATGTCGCGGCGGAACTTGGTCAAGTCAGAGACCGAGAGCCCGGCATAGTGAGCAACGACGATCACGCCAGTCTTGGCGAAGGCGTCGTGAAGCGCCGTTACGACTTCGCGCTTCTCAGCTCTTTCCACAGCTCACTCCGTCAGTTGCGAGGCTGAAGCGGATGCTCCTTACCTCTTAACCACACCTTGCCGCAGGAAGCGCGGACGGACGGCAAGCCGCGCCCCGCTCTTCACAGCAGCGCTCCGTTGCCTGTCCTGCTCGTACGCAAACAGCGATTGAGCCACTTACGAGGTTCAAACCGATCTCCAGGTCACGGGACTTCCGAAACCTCGAACCGTTCGTCTCCCGTCTCATGCAGGCCGAACTGGCTTAGGCGGTCGCCCGCACCTGCAATCTCGGACAGGTATGAGCCGCTTCTAAACGAAGCGGCCCTTTCGGGAACCCACGAAGAGGTCCCGAAACTCACTAATGCACCCCACTCGCTACGCTTGTCGGCTCGATCTTCACGCCCGGGCCCATGGTGGAGGCCACCGCCATGCGCTTGAGGAACGTGCCCTTGGCACCCGACGGTTTCGCCTTCATTACGGCGTCCACTAGCGCGCGGATGTTCTCGACCAGCGCCTGCTCGGTGAAGCTCGCCTTGCCCACGCCGGCCTGAACGATGCCAGCCTTCTCGACTCTGAACTCGACCGCGCCGCCCTTGGCGCCGCTTACGGCCTGCGCCACATCCACCGTCACCGTTCCCACCTTCGGGTTCGGCATCAGACCGCGCGGGCCCAACATCTTTCCGAGACGCCCGACGAGCGGCATCATGTCGGGCGTGGCGATGCATCGGTCAAATTCGATGACGCCCTTCTGCACCTGCTCAACCAAATCTTCAGCACCAACCACATCGGCACCGGCCTTCTTGGCTTCCTCGGCCTTGGCACCCTTGGCGAACACGCCGACGCGCAACTTCCGGCCAGAGCCGTTAGGCAGCTGACAGACGCCGCGTACCATCTGATCGGCATGACGCGGATCGACGCCGAGGTTGAGCGCGACCTCGATCGTCTCGTCGAACTTCACCTGCGCTGCGTTCTTGACGAGCTTCACCGCCTCTTCGAGCGAATAAAGTTTGTCGCGATTGACGGTCGCCTTTGCCGCGCGAAACCTTTTGCCGGGTTTGCTCATGGCCTACTCCTGAACCTCCAGCCCCATGGAGCGGGCCGAGCCCGCAATGATCTTCATCGCCTGCTCGACCGAGTTCGCATTGAGGTCCTTCATCTTGACCTCGGCGATCTGGCGGAGCTGCTCTTTGGTGACGCTGCCCGCGCCGGTACGGCCGGGCTCTTTCGATCCCTTGCCGATCTTGGCCGCCTTCCTGAGGAGGTACGATGCCGGCGGCGTCTTCATCTCGAAGCTGAAGGAGCGGTCGGCATAGACCGTGATGACGGTCGGGATCGGCGAGCCCGGTTCGATGCCTTGCGTCGCCGCGTTGAACTGCTTGCAGAACTCTGGAATGTTGACGCCGCGCTGGCCGAGCGCAGGGCCGATCGGCGGCGAGGGATTGGCCTGCCCCGCCGGCACTTGCAGCTTGATGTAACCGTCGATCTTCTTCGCCATCGCCTACTCTTCCCGCGCCTTCTCGCTCAACACTTCGCGAAGCCTAAAGCTTCTCCACCTGTCCATATTCGAGTTCGACCGGAGTGGCCCGGCCGAAAATCGACACCGCCACCTTGAGGCGGGCACGCTCCTCATCAACCTCCTCGACGAGCCCGTTGAACGAGGCAAACGGCCCATCGGCCACCCGCACCTGCTCGCCGATCTCGAAGGTGACCGACGGCTTCGGCCGTTCCACGCCCTCCTGCACCTGTTGCAGGATGCGCCCGGCCTCTTCCTCGCTGATCGCGATCGGCTTGTTTTCGGTGCCGAGGAATCCCGTCACCTTCGGCGTGCTCTTGATCAAATGGTAGGTCTGATCATTGAGCTCCATCTTCACCAGCACGTAGCCCGGAAAGAACTTCCGCTCCGAGGCGACTTTCCGGCCGCGGCGCATCTCGACGACCTCTTCCATCGGCACGAGCACCTCGTCGATCTGCTCGGCGAGCCCCGCGGCGACGGCGCGCTCCTTGATCGACTCGGCAACCTTCCGCTCGAAGTTCGAATAGGCGTGAACGATATACCAGCGCATTGTCATCGGATCGACATGGCCTCCTACCGGCCGATACCCAGCAAGAAGCTCACGAAAAAACTCAAGACCTGATCGGCGGCGAGGAAGAAGAGCGCAGCCGCGATCACCATCACCAGCACCATGATGGTGGTGATGACCGTCTCTCTGCGCGTCGGCCAGGTGACCTTGGAAACCTCGGTCCGTACCTGCTGCAGAAATTCGAATGGATTCGTCCTCGCCATTTCTTTCCTTGTCCGGAGCGGCCGCATCTCTTTCCTTGTCCGGAGCGGCCGCATCGGCCGCCCCAACCTCGCCTCCTGCGACCTAAAGCGTGGCAGGAGTGGAGGGACTCGAACCCCCAACCCCCGGTTTTGGAGACCGGTGCTCTAGCCAGTTGAGCTACACTCCTATCGCCTGCTCCATCCCAGCCGCTTCGCCTTCACTTGCTCGCCTTAGACCCAATGTCGGGGCTAGGATTTTGGAGCGGGTGAAGGGAATCGAACCCTCGTCCTCAGCTTGGAAGGCTGCTGCTCTACCATTGAGCTACACCCGCATCCATCTTCCCCGAAGGGTTGCGTGGTGGAGGGGGTAGGATTCGAACCTACGTAGGCATAGCCAACGGGTTTACAGCCCGTCCCCTTTAGCCACTCGGGCACCCCTCCTCTGGAAGATGGATTGTCGATTGGTGAATTCTAACCAAGCCAAAACACCCCGCCGTCGGCCGGCAGGGTCCGCCAAAGGGTGGTTTATGGTAAGCGCGCGAAGCGCTGTCAACTGCAAAACCCGGCGCAGACCCGCAAAGGGTGTTTAATGCCGTGGCCATTTGCGTCATCTAGGGTTCGCGCTCGCGACTCCGGAAAAGCCCCTCCCTTCATGCCACGTCCCCAAAACAGGCCGTCTCGCCGATTTAGGCCTTCGCGAGGAAAGCCCGGAAATCCGCGGCGCACAGCCGATTCCGACCGCATTCTGCTCTACGGGCTTCATGCCGTGGAGGCCGCGATCGCCAACCCGAACCGGACAATCGGGCGGCTTCTCGCCACCGAAAATGCCGCACGTCGCCTCGATTCAGCCTTGAAGGCGCGGGGCGCCACGGCTGAGCTCGCCATACCAAGACAGCTTGACCGGCTCTTGGGTTCTGACACTGTGCATCAGGGAGTCGTGCTCGAGACGGCACCGCTGCCGCCGGTCGAGCTTGAAGAGCTTCGACCGGAAGGCATTTTCCTCGTGCTTGATCAAGTGACGGATCCGCAAAATGTGGGGGCCGTGTTGCGCTCCGCGGCAGCCTTCGGGGCTGCTGCTCTCGTGATGCCGGAACGCCACAGCCCGCCCCTTACCGGCGCGCTCGCCAAAGCCGCAAGCGGCGGATTGGACATCGTGCCGGTGATTTTGGTCCGAAACCTGGCGCAAGCCTTGGGTCACCTTGGCGATGCGGGATTCTTACGGGTCGGGCTTGCCGAAGAGGGAAGCGAGTCACTTGAGGACACAGAACTGACCCTTCCCCTCGCGCTCGTGCTTGGCGCCGAGGGCAAAGGCTTGCGTCAGTTGACGCGGGAGACTTGCGATCGGCTTTGCCGCATTTCGACGAAGGGACCGCTTGCCAGCCTCAATGTTTCAAATGCCGCTGCGATCGCGCTCCACTGGGCGAGGGCTACCGCGCGGGCGCGCTAGCAGCCAGGCTCCGATCGAACATCGCAGAAGCTGCGGGTGACAAAATGAGGTGGGCGGCCCGAGCCGCCCGCAAAAGCAAGGCCACAATAGCGCCGGTTAATAGCCACCGCCACCACCGCCATAATAACAACTTTTGTAGTATCCGCCACCGTCTTGATAAGGTGCACAGTCATAATAACTGGTAGTTGCCGCAGCATTTATTATAGTAACGGCAGTTATAGTAGCTGGCGGATTCCCGGGATTGGCAGTAGTAGTTGCCGTGCTTATATCCCACGAACTCCAAGCTGGCGGCCTCTCCTGCGCGCCTGGCGTGGCGATGATGGTTTTTTATCGTCACCTCCTTTTGCATCCAGAGAACCTTCCTCGGTGCTTCAAGAGGTTCTTCGTTGCGCGACTATTTGATCTGTCCGCCGCCCCCGCCTCGATAAGCCTGCGGCGGGTAGTGGAAATACGGCATGCAGCGCGCATAGTCCTCGCCGGCCGTCGTATAGGGCCGGTAGAACCACCAATAGTTTCGTGGATAACAATAGTAGGAAATGCTGCGGGGCGAATGACCGTGAAAGAAGACGGGCTCGAGCCGCGTGCCGAACGCGCGAGCCACGCCGTCCCGCGCCGGAAGGCTTGCCGCGCTGGAGAGGCAAGGCTGAAGCAAAGCGACAAGGCTGAAGACGGCAATGCCGTTCAGCCCATGCTTCCATGAACTCATAGCCCGCCCAGCTCCTGCAATCCCCGCTGATTCACTCTAGACCAACTCACCCGGCAAGTCCCCGACAAAAGGCCGTCTGGCGTCACGCTTAACGTCTTGCAGTGGCTTGGCTGCAGCAGTCTCTTGACAATGACAATTCCCTCGCCTCTCAACTCTTTCTTGGCAGACCTACTCTACACTCCCTGACGGAACTCGCCCCTCCGAACCGGCGTTGCCACCTCCATTTTGTCACAAAGAAGGAAGTCCCCATGTCCCCGAGTCCCCAGAACCCAGATACGAAGGAATTGGCCAACCAGATCGACGCGATTCGTGCGGATATCGAAAGCCTGACCTCCACCGTCGGCCGTATGGCGAACAAGCAGTTGAACCGCGCCCAAGACAAGGCAATGGAGACCGCGAACCAGGCCGAAGAGGCGATCAGACAAAATCCGCTTTCGGCAGTAGCCATCGCCGTTGGCCTCGGCTTCCTGTTTGGCGTCTTCACCCGGCGCTAGAGGCAGACCTCCATGCTCCGCGCGGCGCTCGCGCTGCTCTCCACGCTGCAAGTCGGCGCTCGCATCAGGAAATCGTTCGAGCGCTCTCTACGGCAGGCCGTCGTTATCGCCGTCGCGGTGGCGTTGCTCATCGCCGCGGCGATCTTCGGTCTGCTTGCGGCCTATCACGCGCTCGTCTCGGTCTATCAATTCGATGCGGTTCAGGCAGCGACGATCATGGCGGCAGGCCTGATGCTCGTCGGGCTCATCGTGCTAGCGATCGTGCCGCTCATTGGGCGCCAACCGAAGCGCGCAAGTCCCTCGCCTTTCGTCAGCGCCGACGAGGGCCCGAACCTTGTCGATCAAGGCCTCGGCAAGGCCATGCAGCAGATCGGCCCGGTGCCGCTGATCGCGATTGCCTTCATCGCCGGCATCTTGGCCGGCCGCAGGTAGCGCGGACCGTCAAAGGGCGCTACATGAGGGATCGCGAACAGCGATCCCCATATTTCTTGGCGGGAAGGCTTTCACCAACGCGCCCGGCGCCGGCTTAGCTCAGCAGGTAGAGCAGCTGATTTGTAATCAGTAGGTCGGGGGTTCGAATCCTCCAGCCGGCACCAATAATATCAAATACTTAATTCGAATGTCACGCGAGGCCGCTACTCGCTAGTAACGACATAGTAAGGACGGGCGAGCGATTTCGGGCTCCTGCGCTTCGCTAGAACCACCTAATGGAGCAGGCCGTCTATTCGCACTCTCGTTACCTCTATTTCACCGACGGTACGCTCACATCGATTCAGGAAACGACGTCGCCCCGCTAAACCGCCGGTCAAGAGGCTCAGGCGGCCTTTTCGTTTGCCAGTGGCGAAGGAGACCCCCCAAGGCGCGCAAATGGCGTGGATGTGCCACACATCCCTTTGACCCGCTTTCTGAGGCGGCCGCCAATCTAATTAATGAACTCCACCGCCGGGTACGCGGGGCG
>Ga0187817_10001789_pt1 | contig 10762 bp, 4 predicted proteins | sample NC_wetland_sal_i_17_FD_132431 | JGI IMG/M metagenome (GOLD analysis project Ga0187817, IMG submission 132431) | Wetland sediment microbial communities from Neuse River Estuary, North Carolina, USA - SO4_2 | ecosystem: Environmental > Aquatic > Freshwater > Wetlands > Sediment | place: USA: North... | reverse complement strand
GCTTGCGTGTAGAAATCGTTGATACCGCCAATCAGGGTGATTTTTTCTTCGAGAGTGAGTTTGCCGAGGAGCGCATCGACACGCTTTTCCACGTCGGCGCTGGAGGGTTTTTCTTGAGCCTTTGCGGAGTAGGAGAGAAAGAAAAGCAGGAGGATTGTGAGGAGCAGACGTGGGTACTGTGAGCCTAGCCGGAATTTTGATTGGCACGAGGTCATTGGGAGGTCCTATTTTTCTTCCACGATAGCGAGGTCCCAGGGCTGCAGCAGGAGCGATTGGCCGCGGGCTACGGAACCATTCTGAGAGAGCAGGTTTGTGCCCGATGCGTAGACGTAAGGAACCATTTGCGGCGTGGAGGAATAATTCAAATAAAAATGAAGAACCTTTCCCTGGCGATTCCGAGCGTGCTTCACGCGGACTTCGGCGGGTAGCTTTTGATCGGGACCCGTGAGGCCGGCTTGTCCGAGGACATCAAGCAAAACTGCTTTTTGAAGCTTGTCACTCAGGAGAGTTCCCTCATAGGTGAGGGAACCTTTGCCGAAGGCATTCTGAGTGATCGCGGGATACTTTCCAAAGAAGGGATGGTCATAGTAGGCAAGCGCTTTGGCGGTATCGGGAATGATCATTTCCGCCCAGTCGGAGACTTTATTGTCGGCGCCGAGATGGTAGGGGTCGTCTTTGAGAGATAAGGGCTGCTTCAGCGACGAAAATTCCTGGTAGTGGAAGCCGGCGGCATCTTTCAGTGGACCGGGCATCATTTGCCAACGAACCGTAGAGTATTCGTTGCAAAAGCCAGATTTGAAGGCGACGACGAGGTGGCCACCGTTTTTCACGAAATCGGAAAGGCGAGCGAGGACGACATCACTGGCGATGTAAAGCGGGGGAACAACGATGACTTTGTAGTCCGAGAGATTCCTAGACTCCGGGAAAACGAAATCGACACCGACATTCGCGTGATAGAGCGCGTTGTACATCTGGTGCAGGACGGTCATGTAATTGTCGTGATCGCTGAACTTCATGAACTCGATGCCGTAGTAGGAATCGCTGCTGTAGAGAATCGCGACCTGATTTTTGATTTGGAGATCGGCGATTTCCGGGCCAATCCGCTGGAGTTCGTGAGCGGTGTGGCTGACTTCGTCGTAGGGGCGGCCGGGTTGGAGATCGTGGCCGAGAACGCCCTTCCAGTAGGTTTCCTGGCCGTAGTGGAGGGAATGCCAGTGCCAATATTCGACCATGTTGGCGCCGGAGGAGACATGCGTGTAGACGTCGAGTCGTAACTGACCGTCGTAGGGCGGGAACTGCCCCTTGGAATCCCAGCCGATGGCTTCGGCGTTGGTTTCGGTGACGAGGTAATTGGTGTGCTTTAGGGAGCGAGAGTAATCGCCTTCATAGGTAGAGCCCATTCCATCGAAATCGTCTTGAGTGCCGTGATACGGATTGACGGCAACGATGTCCAGAGATTTGGCGATATCGTATTCGTTGACGACAGGGCGTGGTGGCCCAGCAAGATCGTGAGTGACGAATTGATCGGGGCGCTTGTATTCATTGACGAGGTTGGCTTGAAAGGCGAGGAAATCGGTGGTTTCCCATTGGGAATAGCGTTCCCACTCAAGTTTCCAACCTGGATTGAGGATACCGTCACGGGTGGGAAGTTCATCCCAGTTGTAGAGGCGTTGACCCCAATAATTCAAACCCCAGGCTTTGTCAAGTTCGTCAACGGTTTTGAATTTTGCTTGGAGATATTTTTTGAAACCCTCTTGAACATCAGGATTGGTGGCGCCGGCGGAGGAAGTTTCATTGTCGATCTGATAGGCGATGACGGCGGGATTGTCTTTGTAATGTTCGAGGATTTTTCGGATGACGCGCTCGCAGTAGAAACGATAAGTTGCATTCATCAGGTCGGTGTTCTGTCGCATGCCATAGTAAAGGAACTGGCCACCAAGGCGCGTGACGACCATTTCGGGATGTTTCTTGTACATCCAGACAGGGATGGAATAGGTGGGCGTGCCGAGGATGACGCGAATGCCTGCGGCGTGGAGTTTCTCGATGACGCTGTCCATCCAGGCGTATTCAAAGCGGCCGTCTTCGGGCTCCCACAGACCCCAGGTGGATTCGCCGATACGGACAACACTGATACCGGCCTTTTTCATCAAGGCGATGTCTTCATCGGTGCGTTCATAGGGCATGTACTCGGGATAGTAGGCGGCACCATAAAGGATGGTGTCCATCTGGTCGGGACGGAAGACATTTCCGGAGGGCTGCTGGGCTTGAGCGCTGGCTGCAGAAAGAACAAGCACCAGGATAAAAAACAATGTTGGGGCACGGAAAGAATTCCCGCGCAAGAAGGAACGGAAGGTGTTCATCCTACCTCTCCCTGTTTCATGGCGGTCCATTTGGAGTTGAGCGCGGTGGATTCTCGCAATACTAAACTTGTCATCAAGACATATTCCGTGCCCTTGGGATTCGGGACCTTGCGTTGCACGTCCTCGAGCAGCGCCTGGAAGGCCATGCGAGCCAATTCCGATTGAGACATTTCGATGGTGGTGAGCGGCGGCAGCGTGTATTCGGCGATGCGGATATTGTCGAAGCCGATTACCGAAAGATCGCGGGGGATGACGATTCCCTCGGCGTAGCTTTTGCGCATGACACCCATGGCGGTCATGTCGTTGGAACAGAGAACAGCCGTAGGGTGGGAAGGCAGTTCGAGCATGCAGGTGAACGCCTTTTCGCCACCTTCGAGGGTGTGATTCCCCTCGACGAGTAGTGCGGGATCGACAGGCATGCCAATCTCGTTCATCGATTGGACGAAGGCGTCACGGCGAGCAACGGCAGATTTGAGAGTGAGTGGGCCGGTGATGAAGGCGATGCGCTCGTGGCGCAACGCGGCGAGATGCTGCACCGCTTGACGAATGCCGAGAAGATATTCGATGCGGATATTGCTGACGTAGGGACGCTGCGGGCCAACGTCGACGAAGACGAGCGGAACCTGACGGAGTTTGAGGTCGTCGAGCAAAGATTCTTCCATACCGAAGGTCATGACGGCGACACCCTCGACGCGGTGCTCGAGCATGCGGCGCACCGCGATCTTCATGCGCTCGGTATCGTGAACGGTAGAAGTCAGCAGGACTTCGTAATTGTGACGGAGGGCAGTTTCTTCGAAGACATGGACAATTTCAGGGAAAAAGGGATTGGTAATTTCCGAAACGATGAGACCAAAGGTGCGGCTCTTGCCGGAAACCAAAGCGCGGGCCTGCATGCTGGGGAAATAGCCGAGCTCGTCGACAGCCTTCCAGACGCGCTTCGCCAGCTGTGGTTTGACGGTGGGGATGCGATTGATGGTGCGCGATACCGTGGCGGTGGAAACTTTAGCGCGCTTGGCAATTTCGCGGATATTCATCGGTCACCACCCGCGCGACCTGGCAGGGCTGGACGAAAGGCAGGGGCAAAAGAAGGAAGTAAAAACCACAATCGATGTGATCCGGGGGCCGGTTCGCCGCACTTTGTAGATGTGCTCTTCATGAGGTTCGTTGGGTGAAAGTTATATTCAATCCCTCAATTTGGCTAGGGCGATTCGAGCTGAATCGCCGAATACTGGTACAACCATCAGCCCGAGAAGTGGGGCAATTCGCTGCACCACGAATTGCCCCGTGGGAGTGACGGCTGTTAGAAAGTGAAACGGACGCCGAACTGGCCGGTGCGATGATCGCTGGTTACGCCGGTAATGACGGCGAAATTTTGTTCGTAGGTTCCCGTTGGGCCGACAGAAGTGCCGGTTCCAGCGCAGCCATTGATGTTATAGAAGTGGCGGTTAAATAGGTCGTAAAACTCAACGCGAAGAGAGAGTTGATATCTTCCATCCGGACCCATGGAGAAATATTTCAGGAGGCTGGCACTCTCACGCTCACCTGCGGGACAACGAAGGTTAGTGTCATAAGGGCTACCCTGCCCGAAGGCCACCTTGTTCCCATTAATCGGCGAGCTCGCGACTGAGGATGAAATATAGTTGTAGACATAGTTGGTATTTTTCATGGCCTCCAGTGCGTTATAGTTTCCTGGGTTGAAAGGACCATAGACTCCGGTAGGGTGGAAATTGGGATAGAAGTTTCCCCAGATTGGGTAGAACGGTTCGTTCACGCCCACCCTGAGTGGCTGGCCTGTGTTGTAGCCCACCAACCCGCTGATTTGCCAACCACCAATCAGGGCATTCACGAATGAATTCGAGCCCGAGCCCCATTTCTGACCTCTGCCGAAAGGCAGCAGATAAGTCGCATATCCCTTGATAATGTGGGTGAGGTCAAAACCCGTAAGAGAATTCGCGGCCACTGACAGGTTCTGGAAATCCTGCACGCCGGTATAGGCACCGTTTCCTTCCTGTTGTGCGCTGTAGGTATCACCGCGGGTGCGGGAGTAGGTGTAGTTGAGGTCCATCGTCAGATTGCGGCCCCCACGCTTGACGAGGTCCACAACCATGGAATTGTAAGAAGTCTGACCGATGGGCAAGCCAACGTAGTTGAGCCAATAATAGAAATAATTTGTCGACCAATAGGCGAGTTGAGGGCTGGGCGCTAATGCGGCGAGCGCCGGTCCACTGAATCCGGTATAAGGACAGGTGATGCCGGCATAAGGGGTACCAAAGCCATAGCCGTTCAGCACTGGTCCTCCCTTCGTGCAACCACCGGGTTGAAACTGCCAGGTGCTGTAATCGTAAGGAACGATACCTGGGTTCTCGTTGACGACGTTCAGGAACTGGGCCGAACTGGGCTCATTCCAAGCCAAGGCGGTGTCCGAAAGGTGATGGCCGCGGCTACCCACATAAGCGACCTCAATCCTTGTGGATGGGGTTAGCTCGTACTGCATACCAATATTGATGGCATCGGTAAAACCCGGCATAAGAGCGTGTGGATCGACAAAGCTCAATACGCCGACTTGGCTTGGGTCAGCGTTCTTGTTTCCTGGTACAAACTTGCCGGGATAGCCCTGGTCCCAGTCGAATGCGGAGGTGACATTGTTTGTTCCCTGGAAGCCTGGAGCGAATCCGTTGGGCACACCGTTGAAATAGGGACTGATGGGTGGGGTAAGGTCCAAACCGAAGGAACCGCGGAAGACCCACTTTGGTGAAGGATTGTAGGCAAAACCAATCGACGGCCCCAAGCCATCGTAGTATTCCTTCTTCTCGAAGCTATCGCCGCCACCAGTGGCATAAACCAACTTGCCCGGATAACCGAAGTTAGGATCAATTTGCGTCATGTCATAGTTCGCCCAGTGCCCGTATTTCTCGTGAAAGCGCCAGGAGTATTGCCATCGTAGACCTGCACTCAGAGTCAACTTGGGAGTGATTTTATAAGTGTCTTGGGCAAAGAGGGACATGGCCTTGCGCCGACCGTATAAGTCGAAGGGGGTGGTCTCACCTGCGTTGGCCACGTCTCCGAGCAAGTAGCTGGCGAAACCGAAGCCGGCCACGCTCGTATAACCGCCGTCTGTGGTATTGGGAACGAAGTTGAAGTTAAGCGCGCCAGAGCCCTTGTGGCTATTGACCTGGTAAGCGTTGAAGTCGCCGCCAAAAGAGAAGGTATGGCGGCCTTTGGTCCAAGTGAATGTATCTCCCGTAATTACATTCGCGCCGGCAAAACTGCCTTGAATGGCGTTGCCTATGCTGGTGACACCATATCCATTAATAGAGTTGCCGAAGGAGATCGCGGGAAAATTGTTTGCCCCAGTGTTTCCGAAACCCAGTTGGGAATTCCAGCTTCCCGGCGCTGTTGTCTCATCAGCTTGCCGGTACCAGTTATAAGTAAAATTGAGAATATTCAGCTTGTTGATGGAAAAGGTATGCGATTCGCTGATGCGGTACTGGTCGGAAAGCACGTTCTCGTCGGACGCATCCGAAAGCGGGCCACCGCCCGTGGACCCGGCTTGCCAGACTCCAGGGTACACAAGTGTTCTTGGGTGATTGATATAAATCCAAGAGCCGGACAGGCGGTCGTTCTGACTAAAGACGTAATCCAGCTTAACCACAGGCTGGTTATCGATTTCGTACGGCGCACCGTTGGAGGTAGTTTGGTTGTTGCTAAATAGAGAGCTTCCCTGAGCTGGGTAGTACTGCTTATAGATGGCATTGATTTTTTGTGCGACGGAGCTGATCGGAGTATCAATAACGTTTCCAGTGAACTGCTTGCAATTCGTGCCAGAAGAATTGCAGGTGGAGGGATCGAAAATCATCCCCGCTTGCAAAGGAACCGCTTGTCCGGCCTTGTTCTGGACATTCACTACGCCGGTGTACTTCCCACCGTTGCTACTGTTCTGCCCACAACCTCCGTAGGCGCCCGTTGAATCGGTGCACAGGTTGGTCCCAAGGAGGGCGCTGAAGTTACCGCCCAGCATCGCTGGTGTGGGAACGAAGCCGCCTTCACTAAGTGTAAAATCGCTCTTATCAAAGCGTTCAAAGGTCCCGAAGAAAAACAATTTGTCCTTGAGAATCGGTCCACCGACGCTGCCGCCATAGTCCCAAGCCCGCGCTTTGGTCTTCGGTAAACCCGTGAGATCGTTTGTCCAAGTATTCGCGTCGAGGAATTCGTTGTGGCCATAACCAAAAGCGGAACCGTGGAACTGGTTGGTTCCCGATTTCAGGGTGAAGGACATAACACCGCCGTTGGTAATGGCACTGGAGGCGTCCAAACCGCTGGTCTGAGCTTGTAGCTCATCGACTGCTTCCATTGCCGGGCCGGTGAGCATCGAGTTCCCACGAATCGATGCAGTGCCACTCGTACCGTCAATGGTGTAGTCCTTGGTGAAGTACTGATTTCCATTTACAACGGCGCCGTACGGACTGCTATAGGGGGAGTACCCTGGCGTGAGGGCAACAGCGAAATCTTCGACAAATCTTCCACCGGCACCATAGATGTCCAGAGGAAGATCGGTAATGACTTTGTTGTCCATATTCGTGCCGATAGCGGTGCTCTCACTGTCCAGAACGGGAGCTTCGGCCGTGACGGTAATATTCTCGCTGGCGGAACCAACTTGCATGACCACATTAATGCCAGCGACCTGCGTGGAGATGAGAGTAATGGAAGGTTGGACGACTTCTTTGAAGCCGGTTTTACGAAAAGTCAATTCGTAGGTGCCCGGGGGTAGGTTCAGAACGAGATAAATGCCATCGTCGTTAGAGACGGCGACTGACACAACGTTCGTGGCCACATTGCGCACGGAGACGTCCACGCCGGCGATGACGGCACCGCTGGCGTCGGTGATAGTGCCCTTGATGCTGGCACGGTTATCTTGACCAGCCATGGGGAAAGCAAGAAGAAAGAGAATGGTGCAGAAAGCGAAGAAACGAGCAAATGCAGAAGCCCACACGTTCATACTAATGCCCTCCACTTCCCTCGGCAGAAGTAAGCGTTTACTTTCTGATTTACAAGAAACCAAACCACTCTGCCCTTAAATTACTTCCGAGGCTAGACCTGGGAATATGTCATGTCAAGGGAAAATTGATGGAAAGAAGCGGTTTTTTGAATATCTGGAAGCAATACCGGGGATGGGAGGCGGCTAGCCCGAGAGGGAGGATAGCCAAAGTATATCAACTTGGGTAAACGTTTACTGTAAAATGACACAACCCGCCCCCATGAACCTAGCTACGGCGTCAAGCCTTCCGGGGCATAGCAGCTAATTGCTGTAGGTTGTCAAGTGGTCATCGGTTGGAAAACGTGGCGCCTGGCCAATCGTCAGTGCGAAAGGGGGATGCAGGCAAGCCTTCACGATTGAAGAGGTTGCACTCCGGGCTGTCGGCCCAGGCGTAACGGACGGCAACTGGTAATTCGACTTCCGAGCTGGTGACCAGGACGGAGTCACCTTCGATCCGGGCAGTAGCGCGATGGAACTTCCTATCGGAACCGGCAATGGTGAATCCCTGCAAGGTGTCTCCCTTGGATTGCAGGCCGCCACCGAGTTGAGAAAAGTTAAGGCGAATTCGATTTCCTTCGACACGCATGCTTTCGTACAGCGGCCCGGAATAGATAAGTTTTCTTCCGTAGGTATTGGCAAGGGCCCAAAGGGCAAGGCGTTCGCCAATCTCCTGTTTGCGAGGCGGATGCAAGTTGCCGGCTTCGCCGACATCGATGGTAACGGCCAAGCCCGTGGCGGGGACGGATTTCAATGTGAAGAGTTGGGCTTCGCGGAGTTCTGCCCACCAGGAATCCGCAAACTCCGCGCTGTGTCCCTGATTGGGCAGTTGGACGATGAGGAAGGGAGAATCACCTTCGCTCCAAGCAGCGCGCCAACCTCGAATCATAGCGGGCAACAAAGAGCGATACTGAAACGCACGTTCCGTATTGCTTTCGCCTTGATACCAGATCGCGCCGCGAATGCGGTAGTCCAACAGAGGAGTGATCATGCCAAGGTAAAGGCCCGAGGGAGGACGGCGTGGGTCGCCAAGCTCGGTCATGGAAGAAATGGAAATGCCAGTAATTTGATCGAGAGTCAGGTTTTCTTTGACGCCCCAACCTTGCTGTTTCAGGTCCTTGAACAAGATCGTGGTCTCGCGCCATTCCGGAGTGGTTTTGAAGACAGGGGTGCCGTAATTGTCCCAGTCGGAAATGGTGGGCTGGAGAGTCTGAAGAAGGAATGAGCCGTTACCGCGCACCCAGAAACGCACACCGGAATAGGCGGCGAGACTCACGGGTGTGCCATCCACGTGGAGCCTGGCTTCCAGGCGGGAATCATCCGCACCGGTTTCAGTTCCGGATATTTTTGCGGCGAAGCCCTTGCCACCCCGGCCAGGGGCAGTCAATTCAAAGGCAGCTTCGGAGGATTCCGACCAAGAATAGGTCCAGACGCCACCAGTGGACAGGCGCGCGGAACCATCGTCAAACGTGCTGAACGGAACAGGAGGTGAGCCCGCGTTCACAGGAAGCAATTGAAAGTCATCGAATTCGAGCGAGAACGGGCGCGGATGGGCGGCGAAGGTCTTCTCGTCGGCAGGAGCTGAATCCCAACGCGCGGCAATCGGCTGAAGCATGGGGTCGCGGCGCAGAGATTCCGGATCTGTCCATTCTTCGGCGGCAGTACCGGGCCAGGCGCTCAAAATTATGCCCACGGGAACTCCCAAATTGCGGCGCAATTCACGAGCGAAGAAAAAGGCGACGGCGGAGAAAGTCTTGGCAGAATCGGCAGTGGAGGGTTCCCAGGACGCAGGTAGCGTGTCACTTTGCGGGGCGACCGCGATGCGCTTCGGCACGGTGAAAAAGCGAAGGTCGGGATCATCGGCAGTGGAAAGGGCTTGGGCGGCGGTAGCGGCACCGGATAGTGCGTAGGTCATGTTGGATTGGCCGGAGGCTACCCAGACTTCGCCGACAACAACATCTTTCAGGCGCAGAGTCTTCTTGCCACGAACTTCCAAGATAAAGGGACCGCCCGCGGAGTGAGGAGGAAAAGAGATGACCCAGCGGCCATCCGGGGATGTGGTTGTGCGCCGCTCCGTGCCAGCAAGGCTCACTTCAATTGGCTCGCCAGGATCGGCCCATCCCCAGACGCGCAAGTCGGTGTCACGTTGCAAGACCATATGGTCGCTAAACAAATGGGGTAATCGCGGGTCTGCGTGAAGAGGGGGAGCAAGAAAAGCGACCAGGAGCAGGGCGAGAACTGGGGGGAGCAATCTATTGGGAAGCGTGTTGTTAGTAGAGCGCGACGTAATCAAGGTGTCCCTCGTTTGAGCAGCTGAAGAACTGTCTAGCGGAGCGAAAGGCAGTGGTCCGCGGAAACAATGCCAAACAACGAACCAGGATGATTTTATGGCCAGTTAGAGAGAGAAACAAATGGGGAAGAGCCGCGAGCCGGAGGACACGTTGAACCAGGGTTCAAAGATGGGTTAGGCTCTATGCGGTTATTTTTCGAACATAGCCAGGAATAGCGTACTTCTGCAGGTTTTTGCGTGCATTCCTGAGCGAAATGTATAGAATGAAAAAGCGCTTTGACCGCTGGGGCGATCCACGGTGAAGGTGAAACGTTTCAAGGAGCCTCTCATGAGTTCTCGGCCCTTTGTCATCCATTCCAAACATCTCGCTGAAGGACAGTCGGGAGAGTTGTTGCGATTTTCGCGGGAAAGCGCGCAATGGGAGTGGATGAGCATGTCTGTGCGGCGGCTGAACCCGGGCGAGAGATACGAAACGACAACCCAAGGAGAAGAAGCAGCGTTTGTGATATTGGGAGGGCGTTGCGCCGCGGACTGGGGAAAAGGCGAGGAAACCATAGGTGGGCGGAAGAATGTCTTCGACGGATTGCCCTACTGCGTGTACTTGCCGAACGGGCATAGCGTAAAGTTCAGGGCGGAACGCGAATGTGAAATTGCGGAGTGCCGCGTGCCGTCGGTGGCAAAACTGGAGCCGCGGCTGGTGACGCCTAAGGATGTAGTGAGCGGCCTGAGAGGCGGGGAGAATGCCTCGCGGCAGATTGTGGATATTATTCGTCCGGATTTTCCCGCCGACAAACTTGTGGTGATCGAGGTGTACACGCCGGGCGGGAATTGGTCGAGCTATCCGCCCCACAAGCATGACGTGCATAATCCGCCGGTAGAAGTAGATTTGGATGAGATTTACTATTACCGGATCGAGCATCCACGGGAAGGATTCGCACTGCAGAGGCTGTATTCACCGGACAAGTCGCAGGATTTTACGGTGCGAGCAGAAGATGGCGATGCGGTTCTGGTGCGTTCCGGTTACCATCCAGTGGTGGCGGGGCCGGGGTACAACGTGTACTACCTGAATTTCCTGGCGGG
>Ga0187817_10001788_pt1 | contig 10764 bp, 7 predicted proteins | sample NC_wetland_sal_i_17_FD_132431 | JGI IMG/M metagenome (GOLD analysis project Ga0187817, IMG submission 132431) | Wetland sediment microbial communities from Neuse River Estuary, North Carolina, USA - SO4_2 | ecosystem: Environmental > Aquatic > Freshwater > Wetlands > Sediment | place: USA: North... | reverse complement strand
TTGCACTGCGCCCCAGCCCAAAATATCGAAAGTACCGGCTCCGGTTTCGACCGCATGCAGGTAATGCCCGCCGAAGGTGCCGATATTGATGTGCGCTGTATCAGCCGTACGCGCCGCAACTGAGCGGTTGTCGGTCTTCAACACGCCGTCGCGATAGTCGTCGTAACCGAGGCCGAACACGCGCCACTCGCCGGCGCTTTGCTTGCCTCCCACCTGACCAGTCAGCGCGCCATAGAAAACTTTGACATTAAGTTCGCCCCAGCCATCCACTTGGAAAACACCACGCGTCGGCCGGGCTCCCAGCAGTGTCAGGTTCAACTTGGATCGGTCCAGCGAATACTGCGCGCCATCGAAGCTGCGACCCACGTCGGAAAATCCGAAATTTCCGATCAGACGCTGCGCGATGCGGTCGCGTTTGAGCGAGGCTAGCGTGGCGTTCTTGGGCATAACCTCCAGGCCGTCGAAGAACTCCATCCGGCCAAGCTTCAGTGCCTGACCCTCGATTCCACCGAGCCCTTTAAAGCGAATGTAGGCTTGCTTGGCGAACACCATGGCGGCATTGCTGTTCTTTTGATTGGCAACAAAATAGCTGGCCCCGAAACCTTGCTGCCCTTGTGCGCCGGGCGCGACGGCGTCGTTTGGCAGACCGAGCAGGATTGGCGCGGCAAGTTCGAGCTGCCAGTCGAACTTTTGGGCCGATTGCGACAGGCTCACGCGCAGAATGGAACCCGGAAACGTATATAGGTTGTTCGCGTTGCCTTGAAACCAGTCCCACGACTCAACGCGCGTGCGCAGCGAGCCGGAGATGGTGACGTCCCCGATTTTCAGTTGGTCCGGAGCCTGAGTTTGAGCAAACGCAACCAGACCCAAGGAGCCGGACAGAATGGCGAACGCACCTACATGCTTCATGTCTCACACCCCACATCTGGCTTCACCTATTTAGCGCCTCGGAAATAACCGCAATTGGACGTCCAACGCGAGCCCAATCCCAGCCGTTGACCGCAATCTCGTGCATTTTGCAACAGATTGCTTGGGAGCGTTATTTGTCCGACCACGGTCGGCACACCCTTAGTTGAGTCCTTAGCTCCTCGATCAGAGCCTTTTCACCCAGGGCCGATCCTGGGACGTTCAACTAAGACGACAAGCGAGAAGTACCTGCTCGCTGGAATGGTGCGGTTTTTCAACGGACCGCCGACAATCGGGAAGTTGCCCAAAACGGCGTTCGAGGACATTTCACTCCTCCCTTGTCGTTAGCCTAGCGTCGATCAATAGTCACCGGTCGTAAAACCGCCTAATCGGAGAGTGGCCGCCCTGGTCGCAAGGAATAGGCGCCGATAATGGCTCACAACGGGGCAAAGTGACAAAGAGGCCTTGAAGGAGAATGCTTTCGAACTTTGCCTGCGACCGTACGTATTGTTCTCTTAAGATAAGCCATTCAGCTGGGAAAGGAGGTTCGCGCCGTGAAAGATCAGCTCAAACACGTCCTACACCGTCTGATGCGCTCCCCAATGTTCACGGTGGTCACGCTCATCACGATCGGCGTTGGCGTCGGCGCAAACACCGCGATCTTCAGCGTTATTAATGGCATATTGCTGAAGCCCCTGCCTTATCACGATGCTGAACGACTGGTGAGCGTCTGGCAGGCAGCACCCGGCCTCAACATGCCGGAGATGAACTTAGCTTCGTCGGATTATTTCACTTTTCGCGATGAAAACCGCACGTTCGAGCATTTCGGATTGTGGAGCGGCGACAATGTCACCGTTACCGGAACCTCAAGTCCGGAGCAACTCCCGGGCATTGACGTTACCGAAGGGACATTGAACGCGCTCGGCATCCAGCCGGCGCTAGGCCGCCTTTTCACGGCATCGGACGACAGCCCCGAGAGTCCAGAGACAGTCATCCTATCGTATGGCTACTGGCAACGCCGGTTTGGCGGCGACCGCTCGGCGATCGGCCAGCAAATCCGCGTGGACGGCAAGACCAAGCAAATCATTGGTGTCCTGCCGCAAAACTTCCGTTTTCTCGAAACAAAGCCCGATGTGATCCAGCCGTTCCGATTCAATCGCAGCAAGACTACACTCGGCAACTTCAGTTACCAGGGGATCGCCCGGCTCAAACCGGGGCTGACGCTGCCGCAGGCGAACGCCGATGTTGCGCGGATGATTCCTCTGGTGAATACAAGATTCCCGGCACCGCCCGGCTTCAGCGCCAAGATTTTCTCGGAGGTGCGAATTCTGCCGAACCTGCGTCCCTTGAAGCACGACGTCGTGGGCGATCTTGGAAAAGTGCTGTGGGTACTGATGGGAAGCATCGGAGTAGTGCTGCTAATCGCGTGTGCGAATGTCGCCAACCTGCTACTGGTGAGAACGGAAGGACGGCAGCAGGAACTCGCAATTCGCGCGGCTCTCGGCGCAAGCGCCCGCCAGGTTGCCGGCGAGATTCTAACGGAAAGCGTTCTGCTTGGGGTGCTCGGTGGAGCCGTTGGACTCGGCCTCGCCTACTGGGCTTTGCGGCTTCTGGTGAAGATCGCACCATCGCGTCTCCCACGTCTGGATAACATAAGTATCGATCCGTTAGCGGTGCTGTTTACCCTGGGAATCTCGCTCATGGCGGGAGCCTTGTTTGGATTAATTCCGCTAATCAAGTACGCCTCGCCGAGCGTCATGCCTGCACTTCGCGCTGGAGGCCGCACCCTGAGCCGAAGCAAGGAAACGCAGCGCGTGAGAAACACTCTTGTCATACTTCAAACGGCGCTGGCCGTAGTTCTCCTGATCAGCTCCGGGTTGATGATCCGGACGTTCCAGACGATACGGCATGTTCAGCCCGGCTTCGGAGATCCAAGCAAGCTACAGACGCTGCGTGTCTATGTTCCGGAAGCGCAAGTAAAAGAACCTGAACGCGTGATCGCAATGTTCCGGGAAATTCAGCGCAAACTCTCCGCGCTGCCTGGTGTTGGTTCGACCGCCTTCTCAAATTCCGTTCCGACCGACAATAACAACAGCACAGATCTACTGTATGCCGAGGACCGCACCTATCGCGAGGGCCAGCTTCCACCTTTGCGGCGGTTCAAGTTCGTCGCGCCTGGTTTTTTCGAGACGATGGGAATCCCGCTGGTCGCCGGCCGCGACTATACCTGGACAGATATCAATGAACGGCGCCCCGTAACGGTGATCTCTGAGAACCTAGCGCGGGAGTTCTGGCACGATGCGCGCGGGGCTCTCGGCAAGCGAATCCGCGAGGGCATGAAAGACGATTGGCGCGAAATTATCGGCGTGGCCAGCGATGTCCGCCTCGATGGCCCCGATCAGAAGGCTCCCACGGTCGTGTATTGGCCAGTGCTCATGAGCAATTTCTGGGGCAATCTGATGCTCGTGCAGCGCGGCGTCGCGTTCGTCGTCCGCAGTGACCGTTCCGGCTCCGAGAGTTTTCTAAAAGAAGTCCGGGAGGCCGTCTGGTCGGTGAACCGCGAAGTACCGTTGGCTCGCGTCCGCACCATGGAAGAGATCTATCGCGGGTCGATGGCGCGCAGTTCCTTTACCCTGGTGATGCTTGCCATCGCGGGCGGCATGGCGCTTCTGCTAGGAATCGTTGGCATCTACGGCGTCATCTCGTATTCGGTATTGCAACGCACGCGCGAGATTGGCATTCGCCTCGCCCTTGGAGCGCCGCGCACGGCACTCCAGGCGATGATTGTTCGTCATGGACTTTTCGTGGCAGGGGTCGGTGTGCTGTTGGGTTTGGCCGCCGCTGCCGGGCTCATGCGCTTTCTGGCATCGCTGCTGTTTGAGATCAGCCCAGTCGATCCGCTAACCTATGCCGCTGTAACCGTTGTCTTGCTCGCGTCTGCTGCTGCGGCAAGTTACATCCCGGCGCAGAGAGCATCGTCGATCAATCCGGTCGACGCCTTGCGCGCGGAGTAGTCGCGGAAAGCCCTAATCCGCTGTGGACCTCGAACCGATGGCATCACCGAATTCAGGGCCGTATAGGGTCCGATAATGGTGGATATCAGAGTTATTCTATAGAGCGTTGAAGGCGATCACCGCGATCACGATGGCCAGCACGAGGACCAAGGCTAACCACGCGGGAAAGTGGAAGTGGCCCGGAGCGCACGGATACACGCCGGACCCCGAAAGGTTAAGATGCACACCCCGGCAGCAGTTTGACGCGGCGCTGAAAACCGAGGCCCATTTATTTTTCATGTCATCGCGGACGCGCTATTCTTGTTGCTTCGGCTGGTTCTTGCTGCCCGGTGGGCGCCCGCGTTTCTTCACTTGCGTCATCCACTTTGGCGGCCGCCCCGTCGTTTACCTTGGCCAGCAGCAATTCGCTCCAGCACTCTAGAATTGCCTGCTGGTCGAACGCCGATTTAAAGTCCGGTTTGTGTTCCAGTCCGTGCCTATTGTTGGTGGTGGTCGTACTGATGATGTGATTCCTCGTGATGATGTGATTCGTGGTGATGACCGTGATCTTTAAAGTGTTTGTACAAATATCCGCCACCACCGCCAGCGGCACCGCCGATAATCGCTCCTGTACCGCCACCCGCCAAACCTCCAATCAACGCGCCACCAGCGGCTCCACCGACAATGGGTGCGTGCTTCTTCCACCAATGCTTGCTGTTATACCAAGCGATAGTCTGATAGTATTCGGATCTCTCCGTTCCGAGAACAGAAGATTGCGTGAGTTCCACGCCCCGGTGGTCGATTTGTAGATGATTGGTTGTTCGGATGGAATCCTGCTTTGCAAAAGCATCGTGCATCGTGACGGCTGGGGCAGATGCAAGAATGAGATGGCTCGCCCAGCCAATCAGTGCTGTTGCCGCGGCAATGGTCAGAATCCCACTAGCGACAAAACCCAGCTTAGCATTCGAGGTGAAATTCATAGCTTTCCTCTCACTAAGAATGATGCAGAGTGAAGACCAAGGACTCCGCATCCAGGTGAAATCTGGATGCCTCAACTGGCGTTACCGACACGGCAGATACACTTTTCCGCGTCCGCTGGCGATAAGAAAAGGCCCGCGGGGTTTATCCCTTAAACCCTCGCTCTTTTCTGGCGAGTGTGCCTGGATGCCTTGCGGTCGCGCGCGTCGAGGCGGGAAAGCTCGGGACGGGCCCGAGTTAATGCAACGAACCGGCTACCTCGCTGCGATAGCGGTCGAATGTCATTTCGGGCGTGGAAGAGCCGAACGGTGGAGATCACCTTCCCGAGGGCGGCACGCGGCGCCTCAGCTCGGCGAAGAAATTGAATAAGAACGTGACGTGCACATTGTTTCGTTTTTCCGAACCGGCTTGTTTTTCCGAAGCAGCGTCAGGGCTCATAAAGACGGCGAACCGCTTTCCGTCCGGCGCCGCGTCGAGGTTGACGAAACCCCGAGAGAGAATACGCACGGGAGACCATAGCCGGACATTGCGAAGCAAAAAAGATTCGCCGCCGGCGTCGTAGTCGGCGACCATGATCTGATTGGCCGGCGACTGGTAGAAGATCTGATGGCCGTCGCGCGACCACATGGCCATATTGCCGCCCCCAGCCGATACCTGCCACTTGCCGCCGGATGCTGCGGCGCGGCGGACATACACTTCTTGAGTGCCGGACTCGTCGGAATCGTACGCTATCCAGCGGCCGTCCGGCGAGAAGGCAGGATATCGCTCGCTCGCGGCAGTTGCCAGGACGGATTGAGGCGAGCCGGGCTTGGGGTGATCGGGATCGCTCAGGTCCAGCGGGAGAATCGAGATATCGTGGCTGGTGGCCGGACTCATTTCCTGGTAAGCCAGGTGCTTTCCATCCGGCGAGAAGGAGCACGCTTCGAGGTCGGTGTTTCCCGCTCGCAGAAGCTGCGGCTCGGCCGTGCCATCGGCGCGAACCCACCAAAGCTCCGGAGGCTGCACCGAGCGATAGACGATATGTTTTCCATCCGGGGCCCACACCGGTTCGATGTTTCCCTTCTGGCTGAAGGTGAGGCGGGTGCTGGAGTGGCGCTCAAAGTCGTAAACGAAAATGTCGGAGCCATTTCCGGCTTCGACTGCGTAAGCCAAGCGGCGGCCGTCCGGCGAGAAGCGGGGGCTGTAGTACATGGCGGGTTGGGAAAGCAGCGGCTCGACCTTGCCGGCGGCGTCGAGCGAGACCATCGACCACCAGCGCGAACCGACACCCTCCATATAGACGAGCGTCCCGTTGGCTGAGAAATCGAATTGGCCGCCACCGGAAGTGGGATCGCTCGCGATGCCCTCCACCACGGGCGCGGGCGTGCCCTCAAGCACTAGCCGCTTCGGATCGAAGGGCACCGCGAATAGCGCGCCTTCGTGAAGATAGACCAAGTGTCCGCGATCACCGCGAGTGGGGAGGTAGCGGCCGAAATAGCCGCCTCGCCACAGGGTCTTACGCGCGCCGGTTTTCAAGGTGACGACGCCGATATCGGCGTTCTCGTAGGAGTTGAGCGATGGGGAGCGGCCGGTGAACAAGATAGCTCCGCCAGGCAGGACCTGAGGCCAGCGCTGGGACAATTCGCCATCTGCGAGCTTCGTCACGGGCCGCGTCGGGCCGCCGTCGGCGGGGACACGCATCAGCGGATCGCGATTGTTTTGCTCGCCGATGATGGAGCCGTCGGAGTCCCAAGTTGCGCCGCGCGCCGAAAACGCAGTCGCCAGCGTGATGGGCGCGCCGCCCTGGACCAAAATCTTCTTGAGTTTTCCATCCGCGATGAACCCGATCCACTGACCGTCGGGGGAGAAGAACGGGTCAGTTCCATCGTCGGTCCCGCGCAGCGGGGTAACTTTCGTATCGTCCAGACGCCGCGTGGCGAGAAGTTGCCTGCCATCCGGCTGGCGCGAGGCGAACACGATGCGAGTGCCGTCGGGCGAAATGATCGCGGTCGACCGGATGCTGGGGAGCGCATCGGGCCCGAGGTCGGCGCTGAGACGAACCAACGGGCGGTCGGTTTGGGGCTTAACGCGCCCGAACCACCAGGACGCGAGCGTGGCGATGGCTGCCAGAATTGCCGCCGTGACCCACGGGGCCCGGCTCGGGCGCGGCGCCGCTAGAACCGGCGGCTTTGGTTCCACGAGCAGCATGGCGTCGGCGATGTCACGCAATCTCTGCTGCGGGTCTTTCTTGAGGCAGCACGCCAGGAGGCGGCGGGTCTCGAACGGAGCGCGACCGAGGTCAGGGTCTTCCTTCAACAATGCCGCCAGCACATCCGGCACCTTTTCGGCGTGGAACGGTCGAATGCCTGTGACCATTTCATAGAGCACCACACCGAACGACCATATATCTGCGCGCTTGTCGACCGCTTCGCCGCGCGCCTGCTCCGGACTCATGTATCCGGCCGTGCCGAGGATCACCCCGGCGCGTGTGCTTTGCATGGTGAGAGTCGGATCCACGACGTCTGGAGGTGGGGTATCTAGGTTGAGAGCTTTTGCGAGGCCAAAATCCAGGATTTTTACGCGACCCTCGGGTGTCAGCTTGATATTGGCGGGCTTGAGGTCGCGATGGACGACGCCTTTTCCGTGCGCGTAGTCGAGCGCCTGGATGATCTGGCCGGCGATGGAGAGAGCTTTTTCGAGCGGCAGCGCGCCTTTGCCGATGAGCTCGGCGACGGTGGGCCCCTCGACGAGCTCCATGACGAGCGCCCGCTCTTCGACGCCGTAGATCACAGCGATATTGGGGTGATTTAGCGATGCCAGAACCTGTGCTTCTCGCGTGAACCGCGCCAGGCGTTCGTGGTCGGCGGCGAAGATATCGGGCAGGACCTTAATGGCGACGGAACGATTGAGTTTGGTGTCCATCGCGCGATAGACAACTCCCATTCCGCCCTGACCGATCCGGGCGCCGATCTGGTAAGAGCCCAGGCGCGCTCCGGGCTTAGGTTGCTGCAGCTCCCAGGCGGGGTGTTCCAGCAGAGACCCGCCTTGCGCCAGCAGCGACTCAATTTCACGCCGCAGATCCGCATCGTCGTGACAGGCTTGCTCGAGAAACGCCCCGCGCTCCTCGGGCTTTCGTTCGAGAGCCGCGTGAAACAGCTCCTCCAAGTTGCGCCAACGCTGCGGGGACATACTGGACCGTCGATGAGTATCGCACAGATCTGCAGGCCGAATTGGGCCCATAGGTTTTGCACATCGTCGCGGCCAGCAGGGCAGTCGTTCTCTAAGCTGACTTTTGCTCTTGCATCCTGACCCTGCCGCACCTATGGCACTTCCATTTTCTTCTCTTGTGGTAAATGTGCCCCTTGAGTTCTTTCATCGGGATTTTGCAGGTTTTGGAGGTCACGTCAATACGTTTCCAGGATCGCACTACTGATTCGCACCCAGAATTGCGGCTTCTTGCTTGCCTCGATTCGGGTGGTCATTCGGTGAAAGCCGCAACTCGCTACCATAGAGCCGTGCCAACCCGACAACATGCTGGCCCAGGACCCGTCACTCAAGACGTTCCTGAGCCCTCATTGGCGGAACGTGCGCGCACGCTCGCTTTGCTCGGCCTTATCGGCAGCCTCTCGACGCATTCGCAGAAGGCTCCCGGATTTCCCTTCGGCTCCATGATGCCCTACGCGGCTGACGATCTAGGCCGCCCGATATTCTTCATCAGCAGCATGGCGATGCACACCCAGAATCTGCGGCAGGATCCGCGCGCCAGTTTGCTCATTACCCAGCCGGACGTTTCTGGAGATCCCCTGGGCGCCGCCCGTTTGACGCTCCTGGGCGACGTAACGGAAGCGCCCTCTACAGAAGTCAGAGAACTCTATCTTTCACGCTACGAGAACGCAAAGTTCTGGCAAGACTACACTGACTTTGCGTATTATCGGCTGCAGATCTCGGCGGTTTACTTCATCGGAGGTTTCGGCGTGATGGGATGGATCTCCGCCGAGGACTACGGAAGCGCGCTACCTGATCCTCTGGCCAAGGCCGCACCAGGAATCATTCGGCACATGAATAACGATCATGCCGATGCTCTTCGTCTGATCGCCCACCGGTTTGCAGGAGAACCCTCCGACGAGGCGGCGATGACCGCAGTCGACCGGCTGGGCTTCCATCTCCGGCTCAAAGCGGGCGACAGAATTCACGGCCGGCGCGTGGCTTTTTTGAGAGAAGTTAAAGATCCAGAAGACGCCCGGGCGGTGTTCGTGGAGATGGTCCGGCAGGCGAAATCAACCGAAGCACTTTGACGGGGTGCAGACTGTTCAGCGGATCTTTCTCCTGCGCCTTGATGGAAGGGCCGATAGTGCTGCGATAATGCGGCCTTTCCCTCAACTCGGCAATCCGGAGACAAACCGCCTGGCACGATGCAGGTGTAGAGCACGGCAAAAAAGGCGAAGCTCCGCCTGTCGACGGTCCTTCGGTATACTTGACCCAAACTTATGGCAGGTCGCTTGAGAACGTTCTGGCAGCGCGTCAGCGACGGCATTGAGATTCAGCAGCTCTGGGCGCAGTTTCACTCTGAATCCCGCGCCAGCTACGAGCTGTACGCCAAAGAGGTGAGCTGGACCAAGACAGAGGGAGAATCGGGGTGGAGACGGTTCTGTCGGGTTGTCCGGGGCCTGTTCTGGTCGACGATGATGAAGCTGTCTCCCGCGCGCCGTGTACTGTTCTTGGTCGCGTTAGTGCTACTGTTTTTTCCCGTCATCAGTGTGCACACAGGAGAGCATGATTTCGACCTAGAGAACGTGAGGTTCTTGGGCGGGGTCGGGCTGTTGGTTCTGCTGGCTCTGGAACTGTCCGACCGCGTGACGATGAAGCGCGATCTCGAAATTGCGCGCGAGATTCAGAGCTGGCTGATGCCGGCCGCGGCTCCCAAGGTTCCTGGCGTGGACATCGCGTTCGCTACGCGCCCGGCCAACACTGTCGCTGGGGACTACTATGACGCATTCTTGCGCCCCTTCGCTCCGGACCAGGACCAGCGTCTGCTATTGGTGGTGGCAGACGTCGCAGGGAAGAGCGTTCCGGCGGCGCTGTTGATGGCCACACTTCAAGCGAGTCTTCGAACTCTAGCTGCGCTTCCGGGTTCACTGCTGGAACTGGTGGCACGCCTCAATCAATATGCCTGCGCGCAAAACCTGGGTGGGCAGCGATTCACCACGGCGTTCCTAGCGGAGCTGGAGCCTGCCAGCGGACGCCTGACCTATGTGAACGCGGGGCATAACTGGCCGGTGCTGCGCCACGTTTCGGGAGCCATCGAGCGGCTGGAGACTGGAGGCTTGCCGCTAGGCATCACACCGAGCGCCCGATACGAATGCGGCGAGACTACTCTGGCCGCAAAGGACCTGCTGCTGATCTTCACGGACGGGCTGGTGGAAGCGGAGAATGATCGGGAAGAGGAATATGGCGAGCCGCGGATGTTGGGAATTCTTTCCGGAGCCGGAGGAAGCGCGAGCGAAGTGCTCAAGCAGCTTATGTCGTCGGTGGACGCGTTTGTCGGATTGCCCGGCAGCACGACGACATCACCTGCCTGGTGTTGCGAACTTTCGCGGAGCGCGATGGCGGTGTGGGCTGATTTTCTCGTGATGATTGCGCCGACAGCGGTGCGGCGTTACAGAAGACCGCAGGGGTGTGCGCCCCAGCTCAGGCTCGCTTGATGCCGTCAGTCTGTTTAAGCCCAGATGGCCGTTAATGACCGACATCAGGCATGAAGTTTCGCTGCCACGGAACCCCAAAACGGGACGTGGGCCTTTGGTGGTGCGAAGGGGATTTCTCGCCAGGGGTGGCGAATCGCGCAGGCCAAGCCGACGTCTCGGCCATTCTCCGAGTGGCTGACCATCCGCCCGAAACCCACCGGCGTCAT
>Ga0187817_10001786_pt1 | contig 10769 bp, 8 predicted proteins | sample NC_wetland_sal_i_17_FD_132431 | JGI IMG/M metagenome (GOLD analysis project Ga0187817, IMG submission 132431) | Wetland sediment microbial communities from Neuse River Estuary, North Carolina, USA - SO4_2 | ecosystem: Environmental > Aquatic > Freshwater > Wetlands > Sediment | place: USA: North... | reverse complement strand
CTTGACCTTGGTGCGCGAGCCGATCACTTCGGTCGCGTTCTTGATCGTGCCGATTCGCCGGATATCGATTCTCACCGAGGAATAAAACTTGAGCGCGTTGCCTCCGGTGGTGGTCTCCGGATTGCCGAACATCACGCCAATCTTCATCCGAATCTGGTTGATGAAGATGACGATGGTGCGAGAGCGCGATATGATCGAGGTCAGCTTGCGCAGCGCCTGCGACATCAGGCGCGCCTGCAGGCCCATCTGCGGCTCGCCCATCTCGCCTTCGATTTCCGCGCGCGGCACCAGCGCCGCGACCGAGTCGATGACCAGCACGTCGATCGCGCCCGATTGCACCAGCGTCTCGGTGATCTCCAGCGCCTGCTCGCCGTTGTCCGGCTGCGAGATGAGCAGGTCCTCGACCTTGACGCCGAGCTTGCGCGCGTAGGCCGCGTCGAGCGCGTGTTCAGCGTCGATGAAGGCGCAGGTACCGCCCATCTTCTGCGCTTCCGCGATACATTCCAGCGCGAGCGTGGTCTTGCCCGATGATTCCGGGCCGTAGATTTCGACCACGCGCCCGCGCGGCAATCCACCCACGCCCAGGGCGAGGTCCAGGCCAAGCGAGCCGGTCGATACGACGGCGACATCGGCCGAAATCGCCTGCTCGCCGAGCTTCATGATCGAGCCCTTGCCGAACTGTTTCTCGATTTGGCTCAAGGCCAGGTCGAGCGCCTTACTCTTGATCTCTATCGCCATAGATTATGCCCATGCGGGATTTTTTTGTTTGTCGCCGTGCGAAAAATCTTGCCACAAACTCGCGTTGATAGCTCTATCCGCGCCGGCGCTGGTGTCCACAGGGGGGTCAAGAAGAGAGCGCCGGCGTTACCGAAAGAACAAAAGGGGTACTGCACTGCGGCCGGCTAACGCGACTGGAACAGAAACGTCGCTAGCGCTTCGTAGCTGGATCCGCCGGGCCCGAGATGGCTGCGGTAGAGCGTGATCGATTCGATCCTCGAGACGCCGAACTCGCGGTCTTTGGCCGCGTACAGTGCCTGGCGGGTTTTGCCTGCAATCGACCGATCGCCGACCCGCCCGATCGTCAGGTGCCCGTTCCAGCGCCGCTTGTCGCGCTCGAATCCATATTCGGCCGCGACCGTCTCCAACCGGGCGGCCAGCGCGGCGAGCACCCCCGATTCGGCGCTGTGCAATCCCACCCAAATCGTGCGCGGATGCTCGAGGTCGGGAAACGCGCCGACCCCAGCCGCGACGACCTCGAATGGGGCAGTCTTGGCCGCGAGCTGACGAAGCCCGTCGCTGAGGCGCTCTAACCGATGCGAATCCACCGCCGGTCCGAGAAACTTGAGCGTGATATGCAGATTTGCCCGCGGCACCCATCGCACACCGTCGTGCGGATGCCTGAGTTCGTCGATCGTATCCGCCACCGCCTTCTCGACCTGCTCGCTCATCCGGAGTGCGACGAACGCGCGCACTCCTTTGGCTGCGCGCTGCCCCAGCTGGTCGTGCAGATGCGCCGGTGCCTGAGGTTGCGTCCAATGCGTCATCGACCTGTTCGAGCCGTTCGCTGTATCCAGGCCTCGCTCGGGCCGACCGCCAGTTCGTGCTCGACCAGAGGCAGCCGATCGTTGCCGAAGAACATCGATCCGTCGACGAACATGGTTGGCGATCCGAAGCCGCCGCGCGCGATCAGCTCCTCGACGTTGGCGCGCAGCCGGGCCTTGTACTCATCGGAGGCGATCTTGGTGAAAAATTCTTTTTCGTCGAGGCCCGTTTGGCGCACAATTTCGCGCAGCACATCGTCCCGGCTGATATCCTTGTCTTCTCCCCAATAGCTCTCGAACACCAGCCTCGAGTAGCGCGCGATTACACGATGCTCGTTGGCGACGAACGCACCGCGCATCGCCTTTACCGAATTGACCGGGAACACGGCAGGGTTGCCGATTTTCAGCCCGTAGAATCGAGCCCAGTCGGCCAGATCCTTGACGTAGTACCGGGACTTGGCCGGAACCGGTTTGGCGCGATTCTCGTACACCGAAGGATTGACCGTGTTGAACAGGCCGCCGACCAGGATCGGCCGCCAGATGAGCTCCGCATCGTGGCGCCGCGCGACGTCCTCGATTTTGGTGAACGCCAGGTATGTCCACGGGCTCGAGCAGTCGTAGAAAAATTCGAGCTTCTTAGGCATCGTCCGATTTCCCACTCATAGTAGCTCAGTCAACCACCGCCAACCATCACTCGCGCGCATTCTCCACTCCGTCTTTGCCATCGATCCTGATCAAGTCCGCGCGCACGTAGCCGATGAACGCCTGCGCCTCGATCCGCAGCGGCAGATGGCGCCTGTCGGCCGAGATCCACAACACCGTGCCGCGCGCCTGGCTGCGCAGCCGGCCGTCGCTGACGTACCAGACGTCGGGCACGACGCGCCAGGCGTCGAAGTCGCCGAGCGGGAGGCGAAGCTTCTCCCGATCCTCGACCTCGAAGGCGAAAACATAGCGCTGGCTGCCGCTGAACACGTCGAAGGCATAGGTCTTGCCTGGCGCGAGGTTCTGCGTCAGCGCCATCATCGCGCCCGATATCGGTCCCCACGGATCTGAGGCGATGAATTTTTTGCTCTCGGTTCCCTTGCGGTTCTTCTTTGTCACGGTGACGAGCTGCGCGGGCCGATCGATGGTCACGTCGTAGTAATTGAGCCGCGATTTTTCGTGTTGCACCAAATAGACACCGCTGGTGTGAAGCGTGTCATCGGCCATGTTCTCGCGCATGTAATCGCGCATCTTGTAGAACAGGTCGGCGAACGGGTTGGTCTCGATCCAGATTTCCCCGGTCCATTGCGGCGAACCTTTTTGCACTTTGTGGAACTCGATACGCGCCTGCGCCGCCGGAATTCCAATCCACGACGCTTGATAGATCAACTGCTCGCCGTCGTGAAACGGTATCGGTCCCGGTTTGTACGCCGGCACCCTGGCCCTGACGTCGGCCGGCAGCGCCATCGGGGTCGGCGCCGGAGTGGGCAAATGGCGATGCTTGTGCGGATGCGCCGGCGCAGCCTCGGCCTGCGGATCCGATGCGCCTGACGGCCGCATCGGCTCGGCGATGGCGCGCGCGCCGGCGGCGACTAGAATGAGCAGGAACGCGGCGATTACGATGCCGCGACGAACATTCACCCGCCTGGGCAGGGCGTCGTGCTTTCTTGCAATGTCAGTCATGATCGCCAATAATTTTGGCGGATTGCGGAGGTGTGCGAAATGACCATCGCGCGGAATTTATATGCTGCCGCCTTCGCGCTAGGCGTGGCTCTTGCCGTGCCACACCCCGCCTTTGCGCAGTATGGCGGCCAGGGATTGGGCAGCGCTCTCAATTCCAATGCAATGGCGCATCAGGGGAAAGTGACGCCCGGCGTTGACGATATGGGGGGTAACGCGTCGGCGGAATCGGCGTTCAAGATCATCAAGGACGTAAAGCTCGGCCTCAAGGACGCCGACCCCGCGGTGCGCGTCTCCGAACTGACGAAACTCCGCAATTTGCAGGATCCGGAAGTCAACCAGATCCTGATGACCTCGCTGTCCGACCCGGACGTGCGGGTCAAGATAAAAGCGATCGATATCCTCGGCGGGCGTGAAGCCAATGAGTCCGTGCCACCGATGTCCTCGCTGCTCTTTCTGCGTTCCACCGAGCCCATCGTCAAGCTGCATCTGGTGGCGGCGCTGGGCAGGATCGGCGATGCGCGAGGCGCGCTGCCCATCATGCAGTATCTCGGCGAAGATCAGGACGAGCGCGCCCGCGGTACTGCGGTCTTCGCCCTTGGCGAAATTGGAAGCGACAAGGCCGTCGCGCTGCTGAACGCGATCGTCGCCGAAGATCAAAGCCAGATGGTCCGGCGGCTCGCGCAGGAAGCGCTGCAAAAGGTCAGCGGCGAATTGCCGACCGAGCGGGTCAAGAACGTGGCTGCAAATTCGAGCAAAGACAGCCAGCCGACTGATCAGAAACTGGCCAAGCTGCGCGAAATGGACAAGAAGATGCAGGACCTGGAGCGCTGACCGCGCATCGTGTCTCCCTGGGCTTGAGAGCGGCCGTGCGGACAATCTCCGCGCGGCCGTTTTGGTTCCCGACCTGGCAGCGGTCCGGCTGCGGGCCGCGGCGCGCGCGCCTATTGCCTGCTAATCCACTCGCCTGCCATCACGCCATCGCCGCACCACTTTCCGTCCGCGACCACCGCGCTTCCATTGACCATCACATGCTCGATCCCGACCGGCGCCAGCGTCGGCGTTTTGGCATCCGCGCCGCATCCGATCGTTTCCGGCCTGAATATCACCAGGTCGGCCGCGTATCCGGGACGAACCAGACCGCGCGCGCCGAGCCGCATCCGATGCGCCGCCATCCCGGTCGCCTTGTGCACCGCGTCTTCGAGCGTCAGCAGTTTCAGCTCGCGCACGTAGTGCCCGAGGATTCGCGGGTAGGTGCCGAAGCTGGCGGGATTGTGATGCCCGTGCGAGGTCAGAATGGTGTCCATCTCGAACAGGTTCAGCGGATGCTTCATCGCTGCCTGCAGCGCATGCTCGTCGCCGTAGTCGTCGCCGCTGTAGAGGTGATTCAGCACGCGCGCGCGAGTTCCACTCTCGCGTGTGATCGTCAGGTACGCATCGATCGGGTCGAGCTTGAGCTCGTCTGCAATCTGGCCGAAGAACTTGCCCTCGAGATGAGCGAGTTCGGGCTTGACCGCCCACATGAGCTGAACCGAATCGGCGATAAACGCCTTCAGCGGCTGGAATCCGTCGCGCAATTTCGCCCATCCGTCGGATGAATCGAGCAACGCCTCGAGCCCGGTTTGCGCCCACGCGGGGAAAATGACCCGAATCGTCGTGTTGCCGCAGGTGTACGGGAAAGTGTCGAACGCGATATCGACGCCGTCGCTCTTGTGACGCTCGACTTCGGCGATCGTATCGTCGACGGTCCTCCACGAGCGCCGCCCGACAAAAATCAGATGCGAGACTTGCAGCGGTACGCCCGCCTCGCGCGCGACGTTGGCCATCTCGCGCACGGCCAGGATGTTGTGCGGTACGCGGCTGTCGAAGAACAGCGAGCGCTCCGAGTATGCGCGCAGATGCGAGGTCAGCACGCCGCCTGCGGCAGCCGCCACCCGCCCGAGCGCCGCCAGCTCGGCCGGCTTTGCGATCATCCCCGGAAAATAGCCGAGCCCGGTCGAAAGCCCCACCGCGCCGTCGGCCATCGCGCCCTCGACCATCGCCTGCATAGCGCGCAACTGCTCGGCCGACGGCTCGCGCGCGTCCGAGCCCATCACGCTCAAGCGGATGCTGCCATGCCCCGCCAGATGCGCGACGTTCAAGGCGAGACCGCGGCGCTTGAGATACGCGGCGAAGCCCGCTACGTCGTCCCATTGCCAATCGAACGTCCGCTCGGCGCATAGCCGCCCCGACTCGTCGAGCAGGCGGCGGCGCTCGCGCGTCACCGGCGCCACCGAGAAGCCGCAATTGCCGCCGACAAACGTGGTCACGCCTTGCAGCAGGAATGGCTTGAGGATTTGTCCGTGATCGGCAATCGGCAGGACCCAGTCGGAGTGCGAATGCATATCGATGAAGCCCGGCGCGATCGCGCACCCGGTCGCATCGATTTCGCGCGCCGCCGATGCGCCCGCGGCGTCGGCCGGATCGATCAGCGCCGCTACTTTGCGATCTTTGATCGCGACGTCGGCCCGAAAGCGCGGCGCGCCGCTGCCATCGACCACGACGCCGTTGCGGACGAGCAGGTCATATTCCATGAACGCGATTATTCGCGAATCGCGGCGCCGGGCGCAAACGCGGGCACCGGTTCACACCTTGATCAATCCATCGACATGGCCGGCGGAGCGTGGACGTCCCGGGAACACCCGGTCGATCTGTGAATCGGAAAACTGCAGATGCGATCGCAGCACCGCCGCGATTGGCTCGCGAAAGTCGGTCGTCACCGCCAGATCGCGCTCCTGGTACAGGCTCCCCGGCGACAGCCCCGGCCAGTTGCCATAAACTCTTGCGCCCTTCACCGGCCCGCCCATCACCCACATCACGTTGCCGTGTCCATGATCGGTTCCGCCGTTGCCATTCTCGTGCATCGTGCGGCCGAATTCCGAAATCACCATGATCACGGTGTCCTGGTAGTTAGGCCCAAGCTCTTTGGCCAGACTCGCCAGCCCCTCGCCGAGCGGCTTGAGATGTCCCGCGAGCTGGCCGTTGGCGGCGCCCTGGTTGACATGCGTATCCCAGCCGCCCAGCGCCATGAATGCGATGCGAATCGTGGGATCGCGGCCGATCAGACGGGCCAGTCTGTCGGTGTCGTCGGAGAATCCCTGCGGCGAGGGCGCGCCGCCATTGGCCTCGGCCATATCATTGGCCAGTTCACCCATCAGGCGCTTGCGTGCCTCGCGTCCGGTGCGATAGGCGCGGCTTAGCGAATCGTTGCCGAGGTAAAGCCGATCGAACGCCGCTTCGATCACCGGGCGGTCCATCGGCATCGGCTTCTCCGCCGCCCGCCCGAGCGCGATATTTGCGACCGGCATCTTGCCGCTTAAAATCCGCGGCACCGTCGGACCGAGACTCAACGCCTCGGTCGGGCCATGCGTACCCGGGATCGCCGCCAGGGCCCGATTCAGCCATCCGTCCGGAGTGGATTTGACGCCCGGGGTGCCGCTCTCCATGAAATCCTGTGCGTCGAAATGCGATCGCGTCGGATCCGGCGAGCCGCATGCATGCACGAACGCCAGCGTGCCGTCGCGCCATTGGCCCTCGAGCGGCGCGAGCGCGGGATGCAGCCCGAAATGGCCGTCGAGATCGATCAATCCGTCGCTTGCGCCGATGCGTCCGATCGCGATCGTCGGGCGCGCGTCGTAGTAGGCCGGCTCGCCGTGCGGCACCACCACGTTCAAGCCGTCGACCGCGCCGCGCAGGAACACCACGACCAGCCGCCGCTTGCCGGTCGAGTCGAGCGAGCGCGCCGCCCATGCGTGCGGGCTAATCAGCACGATTCCCGACGCCGACAGGATCGCTGCGCGGCGCAAAAATGCGCGCCGGCTGATCGAAGTCGCGGGCCCGCCACTGCACATCGCGCATCCATCGAATGATTGGAGTTCTTTTTTCATTTCACACTCTCAACGCTTCATGAACTCGGGACTGCCGAGAATCAGCGGCGCGCGAAGTTGCGCCGGCGACGCCTCCACGGCGCTGGCCGTCGACGGTGAAAAATAATTGCCCAGCGCATCCGCCAGCCGCGCGGGATCGGGCGGCGTCATCCTGGGTCCGCGCGCACCGGGGTCGAACTTGACGTTCATCTTGCCGCCGCCGTTGCGCGGGACTACCGCCGGCTCGCGGCGCATCTCGCCACCGTCCGCATCTTCTTCGAACGGCGGATTTTCAAGCCCCAGATTCCCCGAGCCGAGCGCCGTGGCGAAGCTGAGCCGGGTCATCATCGCACCGGGATTGAGCCACGCCTCCTGGGTGTTGGCGTAGCCGTTGGGCGTCTGACATCCGTACAGCGGCATCCCGAGAATTTGCATCGTGCCGTACAGGGGACGGTAGTTGGTGACCGCCACGCCCGTCGCGCGCACGCACGAGACCACGTACTCGTAAGGGGTTTTGAATTTGGCGCGGTAGTATCGGGGATCCCAGAATTCCGCGCTCGTGAACATCGTCTCGAGCACCGCGCGAATCTCGCCGCCGCTTAAGCGGTAGCGATCCGCCATCCGGCTCACCAGCGCTTTGGGTGGATCGTCGGCGACGAAGTACTGCGCAAGCTTGAAGCTCAGATGCGTCGCCGTGGCGGGACTGCTGGCCAGGATGTCCAGCGCATGCTCGCCCTCGGCGATTCCGGCGCCCTCAATTCGATGCCCCAAAAAAATCTTGGGCGAAAAATCGTGGCGCTCAGCGTCGAAGTAAAAGCCGCTTGGCTCAACGGGCGGCGCGCCCGGCCCGAAGTTTTGCCGGCGTTGCCGAAATCCCCGGAATGGAAAAAATCCGCCCATCCCGGCCTCCGGCATGCCCGCGGCGCCGGGCCTGCGAAACCCGCCGCCGGGCCTGGGAATCCCCCATCCGGTAAGAATGTGCGCGAGCGCGATTACGTCGGCTTGCGAGTAGCCGCCGTTGACGCCGAGCGTATGCAGTTCCATCAGTTCGCGCGCGTAGTTCTCGTTGATTCCTTCGAACTTGCCCTTGGAGCCGGGGCTGCCGGGCGCGGTGTTCTGCCAGTTGTCGAGGTAGAAAAGCATCGCCGGATGATGCGCGGTCGCGCCGAGCAGGGTGCGGAACTTGCCCATCGTATGCGGCCGGATCGCAGTCTCCTCGAACGCACCGGTCCAAATCGCGTCCAGCCCTTTGCCGGCGAAGATGTTGAAATGGTTGAACCAGAACGCGGTCATCACTTCCTGCAACTGCCGCGGCCCTTCGATCGCACGCATCAGCCGCGCCTGTACCGCCTCGCGCATCACGATTCGCTGGCGGATTCGCGCGTCTTTGGTCGCGTCCTTTATCGCAGGCTGGTCACCGCCGGCCTCGGCCTTGGCGTTCTTGCGTGCCTGCATGATCGGTCGCTGATATTCGGCGAACAGCGCGATTGGAGACATGTGCAGTGTGCGATATTGGCTGACGCGCTCGGTCAGATCGCGGGGAATCGCTATAGATTCGGGATGCAGTTGCTCCTGGACGTAGCGTTCAGGTCCGATCGCGCCGACGCGCTCGAAGTCGCCGGGCCGCGGGCCAAACCCGAGCCGATTGAGGACGTGGATAATCCGATCGTGCTTTGATTCTTGCGCTGATTCGACCACGAGCAGTCTCTGGCGACGATGGCGTGTCTCTCTCGACAGTAAGTACGAACCCGCCCGCGAGCGGATTCACCTGGTTATGACGCATCCCGCGCGGCCCCCGTTTACCCGTTGCGACGGGAGCACAGGGAATCCGCGGAGTGCATGATGAGCGGCGACAATTTCTGCTGCGGCATCCGTTGCTGCGGGAGCCATCTTCCCTTCACGATCAAACCCTTGGCAAAAGCCGCGTCCGCGCTTCCCCTTCATCTCGAGGCGCGACCCCACGCCTCGATCAGCCGCTGGAATGCGGCACGCAATTCGGGATCCTTCAACTCCGGCAGCTCGATCGATTTCCGCGTCGCACGCGGCACGGTGCGCAGTTTCGGCCGCTCGCGGCGGCTGAGGCGTCCCTGCACGAATCGCAGCTCACGCACCGAGTCATCACCCAGCCTCGCTTGCATGCGCGCGAGAATTTGCGACTTGAGCAGACTCAGTTCTTGTATCCACATCGCGCCCGACACTTTCACGACCGCGGTGTGGAATTTCAGCGAGACTATTTCCGTGCGCCGGGCGATCGCCTCGCCGACGATCTCCGGCCATGCTTTCGCCAGGCGCACGATCGCGAAATGACCTTCGCGGTCGAGGCGATCGAGGATCGGTTGCATCGCGGCGCCGATCTGTTCCGGATCCTTGTGGCGTCGAGTGGGCATGAGCGCTATACGATAGCGCCGCGGGCATCGGCCGGATACCGGTGGGCGACTTTTTAGCGCGCGATCGCGGTCGGAATTATGGCAATCATTTTCATTAGCATAGCTAATTTAAAGTCAATCTTGGGCCAAATATTTTAGCGGAAGCGAAGATTTACCAAAAACATATGCACACCTAATATATAGGTTGTCAACAGGTTGTCCTACACTACCTGTAGGGGTTCGGCTCTTGACAGACCGCCTGGCGCATCGCATATTGTCGCCCACGAGTGACTTGGGACTTAAGATTTACCGAGAGCCGACATGATAACGGGTGACGATGGTAATGCGGGCATAATGGGCATGTAATTGAGGCGGGGAGGATGCGGTGATGGGCGGCGGAGCGATAGATCTGGAAATGGATCCGAAGTCGAAAACAAACGACTGTGCACCAGCCCCCAACGCTGTGCCGGCGGACTCGGCCGCGCCCGGCCGCGGCATCATGCTCGAGCGTTACTTCACCACCGCCGGCGTCGATCCGTATTCGGAGGTCGAGTGGGATCTCCGCAGCGCCGTCATCTCGGGCGAAGACGGCCGCGTAGTCTTCGAGCAGAAAGACGTCGAGGTGCCGCGCGGATGGTCGCAGACGGCGACCAATGTCGTCGTCTCGAAATATTTCCGCGGGCCGCTCGGCACGCCGCGGCGCGAGACCAGCGTCCGCCAGCTCATCTCGCGCGTCGTCGATACGATCGCCGGATGGGGCGAGAGGCAGGGCTACTTTGCCGACGCCGACGTGCGCGAAACCTTCCACGCCGAGCTCAAGCACCTGTTGCTCAACCAAAAGGCCTCGTTCAACAGCCCGGTCTATTTCAACGTCGGCATCGAGGCCAAACCGCAGTGCTCTGCATGCTTCATCCTCAAGGTCGAGGACAGCATGGACTCGATCCTGAGCTGGTACCGCAACGAGGGCATGATCTTCAAAGGCGGCTCCGGCGCGGGGGTGAACCTGTCGGCGCTGCGCTCCTGCCGCGAGAAACTCTCATCGGGCGGGACCGCGTCGGGACCGTTGTCGTTCATGAAAGCGGCCGACGCGAGCGCCGGCGTGATCAAGTCGGGCGGCAAGACGCGCCGGGCGGCCAAGATGGTCGTGCTCAACGCCGACCATCCCGACATCGTCGATTTCATCAAGTGCAAGGTGGAAGAGGAAAAGAAGGCGTGGGCGCTGATCGAAGCCGGCTACGACTCCTCGCTCGACGGTCCGGCGTACGGCTCTGTGTTCTTCCAGAACGCGAACAACT
>Ga0187817_10001784_pt1 | contig 10776 bp, 6 predicted proteins | sample NC_wetland_sal_i_17_FD_132431 | JGI IMG/M metagenome (GOLD analysis project Ga0187817, IMG submission 132431) | Wetland sediment microbial communities from Neuse River Estuary, North Carolina, USA - SO4_2 | ecosystem: Environmental > Aquatic > Freshwater > Wetlands > Sediment | place: USA: North... | reverse complement strand
GCGGAACTCGTCTGCCACGCCTCGCGAGAACTGCATATGAAGTTGATTGCCGTCTTCACGCACAGCGGGTTCACCGCTCGGCTCGTGTCGCGCTACCGGCCTCTGGTGCCTATCGTGGCTTTCTCGCCGGAGGCGGAAACGCGACGCAGGATGGCACTGTTATGGGGCGTGACGCCGCGGAGCATCGTGGACATCAAGAAGATTGATGGGCTGGCAGCCATCGCCGAGAAACGGCTTCTCGAGGAACGCCTCGTGAAGAGGGGCGATGTAATTGGAATCGTGGCGGGAATGCCCATGGGCATCCGAGGTTCGACGAACTTCATGAAATTCCATGTGATTGGCAACCTGAAAAAATAAAAATGCGATTTTGTGCAAGTGGGGAAAGGGAAGAATTACTCCCTGAGATTTTTTGTTCTAATTCACCCAATGATCTGGACGTGAAGGCGGCTCGTTCTTGCCTTTCTTCATATACACTTCGAAGCGTTTGCGATTGCGCTGATATTTCCAGTCGGCCATCTCGTTGCGCACCCGGAACAGGAACGACCCGCGGCGTAAATATAACCACCCGATGAGCATGCCGCCCATGTGACAAAAGTGGCTTACACCGTCACCCGAGGCGCCGAGAGTGCCGAAGAACTCGATGGCGGCCATCACCGCCACAAACGGCCGCATGGGAATCATGATCGGGAGAGGGAAGAGCCAGATCTGACGGTCAGGAAACAAAATGGCGTTTGCGATTAGAATGCCGAAGATCGCGCCGGAAGCCCCGATCGTGGGGACATCCGAAGGCTGGCGCCCCCAAAACAGCGGCACGAATTTCACAAGAACCGTAATCAAACCAGCGCCGACGCCGCAAATGAAGAAGTAATTCAGAAACTTTTTTTTGCCCCAGACCAGTTCCAGTTCACGGCCGAACATCCATAGCATCAGCATGTTGATGAGGAGATGCCAGAGCCCGCCGTGGAGGAAGAGATAAGTGACGGGCTGCCAAATGCGCAGGCCTGGGATGACCCCGCTGGGAACAAGGCCAAACCACATGGTTATCCAACGATAGGCCGCGAGTTTCCCGAAAAAGACTTCGAAGAGCGTCTGGAAGAGGAAGACACCAGCGCAAATCAAGACCAATAGCTTGACGGCAGGAGTGATAAAACTGCGCCAATCAAAGCTAACGCGGGGCGCCCCGAACCTTGTACCCATGGAGAAAGTGTACGGCGCGAGGGGCGTGCCGTCAAAACAGTAATTCGGGCGAGTTGAGCGAGATCGAACGAAGGATTCAGCGGGAATTGAACCGAACCGGGACGCCCTTACGCGTTTGAAACCCACCTGCTCTAAGTCCGCGAAAACGAATAAAGAGAACGGGACTATTGCGCGGACTCACTGGCTAGCTTCGTCTCGGTGTCGCAAAGGCGGGGACCTTCGGGTCCCTTGCATTTGAATGGAAGTGAATAGTAAAGCAGGGGTTACAGCGCGGAAAAAATGAGGAGTGCAAACAGGGGGAAGAGTGAGGCGACAGACAGAGCAACAGAGAAGGAATAAAGAGTAAGAAAGCTCCAATCCTTGATTTGTATCTCTGGCTTCGGGATTGCATGACTGTATCTCCGCGAAGAGGGCCTGAGCTCTTACCATGGATGACCTCACACGAGAATTCTTGCTGGAAAGCTACGAGAACCTGGACCGCCTGGACCAGGATTTTGTGAAATTGGAAACAGAGCCGGGTAATCTGGAATTACTGAAAAGCATTTTCAGAACAATCCATACCATCAAGGGAACCTGCGGATTTCTCGGGTTCTCAAAGCTGGAGACTCTCGCACACGCGGGGGAAAACCTGCTGTCGCTGCTCCGCGACGGGCACCTGAACCTGACCTCCGAAATTACCACCGCATTGCTGGCGATGGTGGACGCGGTGCGACAGATGCTGGGAAGCATCGATACCGTGGGCAATGAAGGGGAACGCGACGACCAAGCCCTGCTCGCCACACTGACGCAGTTGCTTCAGCCGAAAGATGCAAAACCCCAACCCGGGAAAACGCCGGAGCCCCAGCCTGCTGAACTCACCCGGGAAGCCAACATCGAAGAGATCCTCGTCAAGCAAAAGACAGCGAAAGCTGTCGATGTGTACGACGCCGTGCAGCAACAGCAGCAGGGTGACCCGCGGCACGTTGGCGAAATCCTTGTTGAAAAGGGCAGCGTGAAGCCGCATGACGTGCTCGAAACGCTGAACCTGCAGCAGCAGGCGCGGGCGGCGAGCACCAGCGATAGCACGATCCGCGTTGAGGTGAGCCAGCTAGACCGGTTGATGAACCGCGTGGGTGAACTGGTGTTGCTGCGCAACCAGATCCTCCAATTCAGCAATTCCACCGAGGACAGCGGGTTGCTGGCCACCAGCCAGCGACTAAACCTGATCACTACCGAGCTGCAAGAGGGCGTGATGAAGACGCGCATGCAGCCAATCGGAAACATTTGGAGCAAGTTTCCGCGAACGGTGCGGGACGTGGCCACGTCCTGCGGGAAAAAAGTACGCATTGAGATGGAAGGCAAGGAAACAGAACTGGACAAGACCATCATCGAGGCCATTAAGGACCCGCTCACTCATATCGTGCGCAACTCTGTCGACCACGGAATCGAGACACCGGAAAAGCGCCTGGCTGCCGGAAAACCCGCTGAGGGCCGGCTGCTGCTGCGCGCATATCACGAGGGCGGCCAGGTAAACATCGAAATTTCCGACGATGGCGCGGGATTGGACCTGGAAAAAATAAAGCGGAAGGCGGTCGAAAAGGGAGCCATCACCGCCGACCACGCCGCGCGCATGAGCGAGCGGGAAGCGGCTAATTTGACTTTCCTTCCGGGATTATCGACAGCGGAAAAAGTGACCAACGTTTCGGGCCGTGGCGTTGGCATGGACGTGGTCAGAACCAATATCGACAAGATTGGTGGAACCGTTGACGTGCAGTCCAAGTCCGGCATCGGCACGACGGTGCGGATGAAGATTCCGTTGACGTTGGCGATCATTCCGGCGCTGATTGTCACCAATCGTGGTGACCGTTACGCCATCCCGCAAATCAGCTTGCTGGAATTGGTGCGCCTCGAAGGCGAAGAAGCGCAAAAAAGGATTGAGTCCGTACAGGGCGCGCCCGTCTATCGGCTGCGCGGACGCTTGCTGCCCCTGGTGTATCTCGACCGCCAATTGCGGCCGGAAGCTACGAACGAAAAAGCTGCAACCTCCGCGGTTGTGAATATCGTGGTGCTGCAGGCAGACGAACGGCAATTCGGGCTGGTGGTCGATGAAATCAACGATACCGAAGAAATCGTCGTGAAGCCTCTTGGAAAACAACTGAAAGGTATTAAATCGTTCGCCGGGTCCACGATCATGGGCGACGGCCGGGTAGCTCTGATTCTGGACGTGCTGGGACTGGCGCAGTCCGCGAATGTAGTGGGAGAAAGCAGGGAACGCACCCTAAGCGAAAAAGAAGCCGGTGCGGCCACCATGGGCGGTCAGAAGCAGACCATGTTGCTGCTGCAGTGCGGCGCCGGCGGGCGCGTGGCTATGGAACTCTCGTTGGTCGCCCGGCTGGAAGAGTTCAAGCCGGGAGCGATCGAGAAGGCCGGCGACCGCCAGGTCGTGCAGTACCGCGGCGAAATCATGCCGCTGATCCGCATCGCCGAAATATTGCGCCTGCCAGAATGCGAAACCCATGGCGACGGATCGGACATGACACAAGTGGTGGTGTACTCCAAGGATGGGCGAAGCGTCGGCCTGGTGGTGGACCGCATTCTGGACATCGTCGAAGAATCTTTCGTGCGGCAGCAACCCTCGAAACGCGATGGCTTGTTCGGGTCCGCCGTGATTCAACAGAAAGTCACCGACCTTCTCGATGTCCACAGCCTGATCCGCACCGCGATTCCCAGTTTCTTTGAGGGCCAGCCCGCCCATCAGGAGCAATAACCTTGGCCAGCGCACAACAATTTTGCACCTTTTTCATCAACAAACAGTTTTTCGCCGTTCCGGTGCAGCAGGTTCAGGAAGTCATCCGCTACCAGGAGATGACCTGCGTCCCGCTGGTCCCGCCGGTGATTCGCGGGCTGATCAATCTCCGTGGACAGATTGTGGTGGCGTTTGACCTGCGCCGGCGCCTGGGTTACCCCGACCGGCCGGAAGACCAATTGCCCATGAACGTGGTGGTGCGCGCCGACGGAGAAACCGTGAGTTTTCTGGTGGACGAGATTGGCGACGTCATCGAAGTGGAGGAAGACTGCGCGGAACACCCTCCGGAAACTCTCCAAGGAAAAGCGCGCGGGCTGGTGCGGGCCGTATACAAGCTGCGGGACCAGCTGATGTTGGTACTGGACACGGAACGCGCTGTTACCGGGGAAGAAAGCAGTGTCAACGCGAACTAAATCCCTGCGAGTTGAAACGTGACCATGAGCAAAAAGACCGGTTTCCGATGTCCTGCGATATGGCACCCGGCCGATCCCGGCCATACGGCAGTGAAGATCAATATTTGTCAGGCGGTTCATTGAGGAGAACAAGAAATGGCCACTTCTGAAATACCGAAAATGCTTCCAACGACCTTGCCGAAGGTCGCCAACCCCGCTCCGTTGGGACTCGCCGCATTCGGAGTGACCACCGCGGCTCTCAGCTGCATTAATGCGGGCTTCCTTCCGCCGGAGGCTGCCGCGGCTGTAGCCCCTCTCGCATTCGCTTTCGGCGGGCTGGCCCAGCTCATTGTCGGCGTCCTGGAGTTCGCGAATGGCAACACTTTCGGTACGGTCGCGTTCACAGCGTATGGGTCATTCTGGCTATGGTACGCCTCGCTTGTGTGGACGGTTGGCGCAGGTTGGCTGAAGCCGCCTGCGGCATCTGGCATTGCATTCGTTCTATTGATGTGGGGCGTATTCACGCTTTACATGTGGATCTGTACGTTCAAAGCCAACAAATGCCTTTTCGCGACGTTTTTGCTGTTGTCGGTGGCTTTTTTCCTGCTCGCCGCTGGCGATTTTGGTTGGACACCGGGCAAGCACCTGGGTGGGATCGCAGGACTGGCGACGGCCGCGTTCGCTCTCTATGTTTCTTTTGCAGAAGTGATGAGCGGCACGTTTGGGAGAGAGGTCCTGCCACTGGGCAAGCCTTTTGTCCGCTAATTGGACGGAGTGGGAAACTTCCCGCGCGAGGTATTAAGGGCGCCCGCTGTGGCTTCAACTCGGATCGATTGCCGCGGGCAGCGGACCGGCGGGTGACTTGGATTTTAGGTTTTGTTCGATACACGAATTCGCGACTAGCCGGAATGTCCAAAGGAAAGTTCGCGGATATAGGGGAAAGAAAAATGAGAACCAAACGAAATGGAAATCACGGGGGAACGGCCGTGGCTACGATTGACGAGCGGCACGGGAGTGAAAGCGCGGGCCGCAGGCCCGTGGAAGACTCTAACGCCGATTACGCAGCGCAGATTGCTGCCCTCAACAAGGCGCAGCCCATCGGCCATTACAAGATGGACGGAACGATCCTCGAGATAAACGAAAACTACGAGGAGATTTTTGGCTACGGCCGAGCCGAGCTCCTGGGCAAGCACGTCAGCATTCTTGTGGATCGGACCACTCGGGAGAGCCCAGAGTACAAGTCGCGAGTGAGGGAACAATGGGCGGGACTCAACCGGGGTGAGGTTCAAAGCGGCGAAGGAAAGCGCACCACCAAAGACGGAAGAGAGGTTTGGATCTCGTACACCTACGTTCCACTTGTCGACCAGGATGGCAAACCGTACAAGGTCGTGAACTACTTCAGAGATATCACCGCGGAAAAGTCAGCACTGAACGCAATGCTGGCGGACGCCACAATGCTGACGAGGGCTGCGGTGGAGGGCAAACTGGCGACTCGCGCCGATGTTTCCAAGCACCAGGGCGATTATCGCAAGGTAATCGAGGGTGTGAATGCCACGCTGGACGCCGTGATCGGGCCTCTGAACATGGCCGGTGACTACGTGGAGAAGATCAGTCGGGGCGCCATTCCGCCAAAAATCACGGACAACTATAGCGGCGATTTCAACACCATCAAGACCAACCTGAATCAGTGCATTGATGGGCTCGGAGCGCTGCTGGAGGCAACAGCCGTCACCCAAGGAATGGCTGTCAATGACTACACCAAAGGCGTCGAGGGAAATTATCTGGGAATCTTCGCCGATCTGAAGGGTGGCATCAACCAGGCTCAGGGGCGTATCCGTCACGTCCTTGGCACCATTAAAAAGGTTGCACAAGGGAACCTGGAAGATCTCCCGGACTACAAGAAGATTGGACGCAGATCCGAAAATGACGACATTGTTCCATCGCTGATAGCTCTTATGGAAAGCCTCGGTGCGCTGGTGTCCGATGCCGAAATGCTTTCGAAGTCCGCTGTGGATGGCAAACTGGAAATGCGCGCGGACGCCAGCAAGCACCAGGGCGACTACCGCAAGGTAGTAGAGGGTGTTAACGCTACCCTGGACGCGGTGATCGGACCTCTTCGTGAAGTGGCTGAAACCATTGGGAGGCTAGCAGGAGGCGACCTGACGGCCAAGGTTACCAACCAATATGCCGGCGATTTCCAGCAACTCGGCGAAGCCGTCAACAAACTGAGCACGCAGGTACACGCCGCCATCCTGCAAATTGCCAATACCACCGGCTCGCTGGTTTCTGCCGCTGAGGAACTGACCGCAACCAGTCAGCAGATGAGTGCCAACGCGGAAGAAACTTCCAGCCAGGCGAACGTCGTCAACGTCGCCGCCGAAGAGGTCAACAAGAACCTGCAGACTGTGGCGACAGCCACCGAAGAGATGGGCGCGAGCATCAAAGACATCGCCAAGAATGCTTCCGAGGCGGCGAAAGTGTCGAACTCCGCGGTTGGCATGGCGCAAAAAACAAACCAGACGGTGACCAAGCTGGGTCAATCCAGCGCGGAAATCGGCGAAGTCATCAAGGTGATCACCTCCATCGCGCAACAAACCAACCTGCTTGCCCTGAACGCCACCATCGAAGCGGCGCGCGCGGGCGAGGCGGGCAAGGGGTTCGCGGTGGTGGCCAACGAAGTTAAGGAACTGGCCAAGGAAACCGCCAAAGCCACCGAAGATATTAGCCGGAAGATTGAAACCATCCAGACAGACACCAAGGAATCCGTGGATGCAATCGGCACCATCAGCGGCATCATTAACCAGATCAATGACATTTCCGCGACCATCGCTTCGGCAGTCGAGGAGCAGAACGCCACAACCAACGAAATGACGCGCAACGTGACAGATGCGGCGCGAGGTTCCGGAGAGATCACCAAGAATATCGCCGGGGTGGCGGAAGCGGCGCAAAGCACCTCGCACGGAGCGGCGGATTCGCAAAAGGCCGCGCACGAACTGGCGAGGACGTCCAACGAACTGAGGGAATTGACCTCCAAGTTCAAACTCTAACAGTAACGCACACTTCAAACACAATCGTGCCAGAAGCGCCTGGCGCGCGCTTTTAAATGCTGGCAAGCACCAGTTTCAGATAGTCCCAGAAATGTCCCACGCTGGAGATCTGCACCCGTTCGTTCGGACTGTGTGGGTTCAGGATCGTCGGACCAAACGAAATCAGTTGCATACCCGGATATTTTTCGCCGATAACTCCACACTCCAAGCCAGCGTGCATGGCGATAAGTTTTGCCGGATGGCCAAAAAGCTTCTGGTGGACTTCCTGGAGCTTGCGCACTAGATCGTTGTTCGGCTCCGGTTTCCAACCGGGGTAGCTGCCGCCGTGCTCCACGTCGAACCCCGCCAGGCGACAGACTGTTGCAACCATGCGCGCCGCAGTTTCTTTGCTGGTCACAATCGCGCTGCGCTGGCTGGTGATGATCTCGACCACATCGCCTTTGGTATTCACAGTGGCCAGATTCGTGGAGGTCTGAACCAGGCCGGGAACGTCCGGGCTCATCGCCAAAATTCCGTGAGGCATGGTAGCCAGCAGAGCCGCGACACTTTTCGCGTCGGCCGCATCCATGGCTGTTGCCGGGCGTTCTGTTTTTTCGACGACGATCTGCACACCCGGATCGAACGCGCCCAAGTCGGTTCTGGTGGCAGCTTCCGAGGCGGCGACAAGCGGTTTCAATTCGCCTTCGCGTGAGGCGTCCAGCACAATGACGGCTACTGCTTCGCGCGGGATGGCGTTGTGCGCGCTTCCCCCGTTGACCTGGACAAGTTGCAGTGGAAGGCGCTCGAGCAGGTCCTGCAGGACGTTACCCATGATTCGCAGGGCATTGCCGCGCCCTTGATGAATGTCGACGCCGGAATGGCCGCCATGCAAGCCAGTCACTTTAATGCGCCAGGCGGAGCCAGCGCCGGCCGCAACAAGCTTCACCTTGCGGCGCGCCGTGGTATTGACCCCGCCAGCGCAACCGATGCACAGGTGGCCCTCTTCTTCCGTATCGAGGTTGAGAAAATACTTGGACTTCAACAAGCCCGGCTGGAATAGCGAAGCGCCAGTCAGGCCAGTCTCCTCATCAATGGTGAAGGCGAATTCGAGCGGGCCGTGGGGTATGTCATTGCTTTCCATTACCGCAAGCGCGGCAGCCACGCCCACGCCATTATCGGCGCCCAGCGTCGTGCCATCTGCCTTGAGCCAGTCGCCATCCTTTACGACCTTAATGGGATCCTTATCAAAGTTATGAACGGTGGTTTCGTTTTTCTCGCAAACCATGTCGAGGTGGCCCTGAAGGAGAGTTATCGGCGCGCTCTCCCGCCCAGGGCGAGCAGGTTTGCGGACAATCAGGTTGCCGGCGGAGTCTTGGAGCGACTCCAGCCCGGCGTTCTTAGCTACTCCGTGGACATAGTCGCGCGCGGCCGCTTCCTTGGTCGAGGCGCGAGGAATGGATGCTAATTTTTCGAAGTGCTTCCACAAACGTTGTGGTTCCAAACCTGTAAGTGCAGGCATCATGGCAGGCTCCGTGGTACTGAGGCGGGAATTCGTGTCAATCAGAAGACACTCCCATTGTACATTCATCGCAGGCGTTCGGCACGCTGGCAGTCCCCTGCGGCATAGAAAGTGACCAGCGAGGGAAACCATCGGCAAGTGGATCGCGACGCAATTCGAATGCAGGTTACGGCTGGCCTTTGATCGAGCGATTGAGCGAATCCAGTTCGGTGGCCTTCGCGTCCTGATGCGTGGCGCGCAGCAGAGCCACATAGTCGTCCAAGACATCGGTGACAGGAGGCTTGTACTTCCCGTCCGGAGTCCGGCAGACGGAGAGCGCGTGTTCGAACGTGGTTTCCGCTTGGGCTGTGTGACCTTCTTTGCGATCGCAGTTGGCGAGACCAACCAAGCTCTCGGCGACTGCGGGATCATTCTTCCCAAAGGCCTGTTCGCGGATAAACAATGACCGTTGGTAGAGCGGACGGGCGGAAGCTACATTGCCTTGTGATAAGGAAGCTTTCGCTACACCATCCAGAAAACGAGCCAGTTCCGGATTCAGGGGCCCTGCGGCTTCCTGGATGTCCACCGCACGTTGGTAGAGGTTGCGCGCTCCTGCGTAATCTCCGGATTCTTGCATGACCCGGCCTAGATTGGAGAGTCCTGAAGCCAAATCCGGATGCTTCGGACCGAGCACTTTCTCCTGAATTTTCACCACGCGTTCGAGCAATTCGCGAGCCTGCGCCAACTCGCCTTTATCCGTGTGGATAATCGCCAGGTTGTTCAGTGTCTGTGCCAGAAACGGATGATCGGGCCCCAGGTTCTTTTCGCGGATAGCGAGTGTGCGCTCCCAAAGGAGTTGCGCCCTTCCGGTGTCCCGCTGCTTATAAGCAATGGCTCCCAGATTATTGAGGGTCATGGCTACATCGGGGTGATCGGGTCCAAGTTTTTTCTCGCGAATCGCCAGCGCTCGTTCAAGGAGAGCCTGGGCTTGTTCGTACTCTCCTTTGCTGAAGTGAAGAGTGCCGAGGTTATGAAGGCTGGAAGCCACCAGAAGATCGTCTGGTCCCAATAGGCGTTCGCGGATGGCCAGGCTTTCCTCTTGCATGGATTGCGCCTTTGCGTACGCTCCCTTGTGCCACCAGACCGTGCCCAAGCGGTCCAGAGTTATCGCCACATCCAGGTTTTGCTCACCTTGCAATTTGCGCCGGGTAGCCAACGAGGATTCCAGCAAGGGCAGTGCCTGGTCATATAAGCCCAGGCTGCCATACACCTGGCCCAGGGTGTCCATCAGGCTGGCTTGGACCAGAGGCTGTGCCGACAAATCATTTGTGACTTTGCTGGAGCCGCGGTCAAGAATTTCGCGCGCTGTCACGGAGTTGCTCCGTGCCTGGCTGGGATCGGAAATCTTAAACAGATCGATGAGGAACGACGAGACCTGCTTGGCGGTAGTTTCAGCGGCGAGGGCTTTGTCGCGCTCGCGGGCGATGCGTGCAGACTGAATGCCCATGGTCACGGCGAAACCCACAAGCATCACGAATAGAGTCGCGACGAATCCGAACGTGGCCTTGTTCCGTGCCACCAGCTTTTGCATCTGGTAGATGGTGCTGGGCGGGCGTGCCAGGATGGGCTGCTTGTTCAGATAACGCTCGATGTCTTCGGCCAGCGACAAAGCGCTCTGATAGCGGCGCCAAGCTTCTTTTTCCAGCGCCTTCAGCACGATGGTCTGGAGATCCTTGTCCAGGCGGTATTCCTTCCCATTGTCCGTGGCGAAGCCGAGAAAGCTGGGCGGGTGCGGCGCTTGCTCGCAAATCACCTTCGCCGCCTGTTGCGGCGCGCCTCTCTGGACCTCGTACGGCAACTTGCCGGTCAGCATTTCGT
>Ga0187817_10001783_pt1 | contig 10778 bp, 11 predicted proteins | sample NC_wetland_sal_i_17_FD_132431 | JGI IMG/M metagenome (GOLD analysis project Ga0187817, IMG submission 132431) | Wetland sediment microbial communities from Neuse River Estuary, North Carolina, USA - SO4_2 | ecosystem: Environmental > Aquatic > Freshwater > Wetlands > Sediment | place: USA... | reverse complement strand
GCCTCGGCAGTTTAACTTCGCTTATCAATTGGGAATCGTGATCAGTGAAGGGGAGGCTGCAATCTCCCGCGCGCGCTCTCGGCCACGATCCATTCCAAAATCGCGACATCGGCCTTGTCAAATCCCACCGGAAGGTCGGGTCGAACTGGACGTCGGGCCGTCACGTGGATCGGCGAGCGCGCCACGACGGCGGCGATCGCCGACAAACCGGGTTTGGACTCGCCGAAGGACAACACGATGCCTACTCCCTCAACAATCGAACGCGCGATCTGTGCCGATCCACAGCAAGGGCACCTGCCGCCCAGACGGCCGTGTTAGTCGGTCTTGTCGCCGGCAAAAATTCAGAGGAAATCCCTACGGGATTTTCCTTAAGGGCCCACTGACGATTTCACTGCAAATCGCACGTCCGCCTACGCAACTGATTAACGAGGACGGCGCCGCGGGCGCCTTACAATCGCGATCGCGCTTGGTCCTCGGGATTGGCGGCAAAGCCAATCGGCGCCGCCTTTGCAACGGCCGAGGGAGTGCCAGGATCAAGGGTGCCGGTGTGAGAGTCTGGCCGATCAAGCCTGACCCTTCAGATGCTTGTTGCACTCGCTGTAGTAACCGCCGCCTCTTTGAATCCACCTAAGCCCGCCGTTTCCGTTGGTTGCCTTGTTCGAGCGATACTGATCAAGACACGTATGCATGCGGGCCTTGCCTGCGGATTCGTTAGCGTATTTGGACGAGACGGCATTTGGGAAAACCGCATTGCCGACGTATCCCGTCGAAGGAGCGGCGGAGGGAGCCGGCGCGGGGGCCGGCGCGGCCCCGGGTGCCGGCGCAGCGGTGGCGGTGGCTCCGCATTCTGCTTTGCGGAAGTCGTTCCATTTCATCCCATTGAGCGATCCGGACTCTTTGGCGGCCTTATATTTGGCGCTGCATTCCTGCATCGTCAGCGCGTGGGCCGAGCCGGCCGGCAGCGCAACCGCTCCAAGCAAAGCCGCCATACAGATGGCCGCGTAACGTATAGGCATAGCTGTGTTTCCTCTTGCTGCGTGAACGGCTGCAACCGATCACTGGGTTCTAACAATCCCTAGGTCGCCCCGTTCCATCTTGGTCAATATGCGGCCGATCGATCTTTGACGCCGGCCATTGTTCTTCTCCACTCCACGGAAGGCTACGCGTGGCTATGCGCTATCCATCAAGCGCGGCGGCCCATTACGGCGTTGTAGATCAAGAGCACGACGATTGCGCCGATGACCGCGACAATCATGCTGTAAATATTCAGCCCAGTGACGCCGGTCGCGCCGAACAGGTCAAACAGAAAACCGCCGACCAGAGCGCCGATGATTCCAAGCACGATATCGAGCCAAAAACCCTGGCCCTGCCGATCGACGATTTTGCTGCCGATGAACCCGGCGATCAGGCCCAGTATGATCCAACTGATAATGCCCATCTTGTCCTCCTTCTATGGGAAGCGCGCTCGCGAACAACCCACGATGGTGGGCTTAAGTTGATCGCTCGCTTTGAAGTCACGTCGCTTGGGGGTGATGCCTCAAAAATTCACGCCATGCCGCCCTCCGAAGGGCGGCGGACGGACCAGAAACCTCGTCGAAATTCAAATAGGTGACGATGCAATCTTCGCCTTGATCCAAGTCAAATATTCCGAAAAAGCGGAGGCGGGGCAGCCCGGTCGCGCGAACTCTTGGGGTCCGCGCCCGGCACGGGCGGCTAGATTTCCCGAGGGGCGAACCGCGTTTTTTGCAACGCCGAAAACGTTTGCAGCGCGCAAAAACCGCTGCGCTACCGATCCCTCCACCGCCGCAGAAGTTAATGGCAAGAACCGCCGCGGTGCCCGATCCGGCGACGCGCGAGCAGGCTAGCCATGCGTCGTCTTTACCCTTAGACACCATAACACCATAGTTGCGTCAATTTGTTGTCAGCGTGGTCTATTGGAATAGCATTGGGGATCTGAAAGTTGGGGGCTTGGGGATGGAATATAGGCAGTTTGTCATTCAAGCTTTTGAAGAAGTGCCCGGGAAATGGCGGGCGAAGATCAGCCGGAGCGACGGGAAGCCTCTTACGCTGAACGGCCAAAGAGCGGCGCACCGTTTCATCAATGGATTTTCGGCAACGACCGCGGCCAATGCGCTTCTCCTGGCAATGGAAGCGATTGATCGGGGAACCATTGCTACGGCTGAAAAGGCTCCGATCGAAAAATTCTGGCGACGAGCCAGCACGATCGAGCTGGCCTGATCGCGTTTTCCTGTAGTGCCGATGACTTGCAGGTCAAAAGGGTAGGGCGCGCCGCGGGCCGGCGGCGTCCCTGGCCATCAAGCCGGCTTATCGGGTTTGCTTACCCGACGATGCTTGGTGCGTCCGGAAGCCTTTTGACGCTTTCGGAAATGATCTTGCTCAGCTGCATGACGTGCTGGCTGAGCGCTGCATATTCCACGATATCGCGATGAATGCGATCGCCGTCGGAGTGCAGTTTTTCGCGCAGGACTTGGAGTTCCCCAATCAGCGAATCGATTTCGTTGGTAGAAGTTCCCGAAACCCGGCGCAGCAGCGCACTGAGATTATTGGCGGACATTTCCCCGTTCGGTTCGCTTTGGCGAAAGGCAGCTCCGCCATGCGCAAGCTTGCGGATACTTCCATCCAAATCGACCTCTCCCGTCTTCGCATCGTCGATCACTTCAATCGGTTGAACGAAATTCATCACAACACCCCTTTCATTCACCGTCTTGTTCGACGGCTCCCAGAGCGATGGCGGCATGAAATTGTGACCACTTCACGACCCCATGTCATTCCAATCGTTAACGAATTAGCCGTTTACAGGGCGGGCTGACCGGTCGGCCATATTTTGCCAACCTACCGCCGCAACGGGGTCGGAATTAAAATATTAACTAAAATGTTAAATGCTTGGCGCGGTGCGCCGTTGTGGTGCCAGGTTTTCGGGTAGTAAAAGTGTTGGTTTAGTTGTGCAGAAGCGTTGGGGTAGTTCAGTAAGCGTTGTGTGTGATGCTTGAACTGGGTGGCGGAGCTCTTTCAGCTGCGGCGGTCAACGCGTTCTTGCTGGCCTTATGGGTCGTGCTGCCGGCGCTGCTTCTGGGTTATCTTCGGCAATCGGTACTGACGCGCCGGCTGCGGCCGGACTTTACGCTGCGGAAATCCGAAACAGGCGAATTGAACCGTGCGCTCTCGCTCTATGGGGACGTGCGCGCTCGTCTTGAAAAGATTCACGACAGTCCGGAGCTATCAAAGAGCTCTTGGTGGTCTGCCGTGAGTCCTCCAAGCGATACTCCCGATTCAAATGACGAATTTGAAGACCTCAAGGCCCATGCGCAACATTTGCGGGCGATGATCTCGCGCCTGAGGAATCAACCGCTTTTGCGCCTACGCTCATGGGTTCACAGCAAGGCCGCGCAATTCGCGTTGGGTCATGCCGTTGCCGTCTATGCCGTGAGCTTTGTGCTGCTACTGCTGCTGGCGTTCGACATTGCAGACCAGCCGGTCTGGGCCGAGGACCTCAACTCGCATGCGAGTGACGTCCTGGTTTGGTATCCGTTCGACCCGCGGCTGTTCTACGCCAACGCCATCGCGACCGGATTTACCATGATTGCCATGCCCATACTTTATTGGGTACGGCGTTTCGACTTGGGCCGCGACCACAGCGTGGAATTTTGCTTATTCAAGGACGTGGCGAGCCTTGGACCATGGGAGACGATCTATGAAAAAGAGATCGCCTCCGAGGGGAGCAGGGCGCCGGAGGAAGATATTTCGCCGAAGAAGGACGCAGATCAGCCCGACGACGTTATTTTGATCGACGACAATTGGATCACGATTCTTGGGGTGTCGGAGGCGGCCACCATCGAAGAAGTCAAAGATGCCTATAAGGCCCTGATCAAGCAAAACCATCCCGATCGCGTGCAGGGAATGTCTGCGGTGTTCAAAGACCTGGCGGAAGCAGAGACGAAAAAGATCAATGCCGCCTACCGGGAGGCATTGAATTCAACGCCTCTGAAACCGACCGTCGATGAGGATTTGAAGGCGACCGCCGACGAAGAACAAATGGTCGCCGCCTAGGGAACCCGGGCGGACAAGACCGACTACGCGCCTAAGCACGCCGTTGCTTGTACTGAAATTTTCATAGACGCTATTTTGATTCCCAAAACCCCGTGATCACGGCGGGGTGTCGTAATCGGCAAGACGTCCATGGTCACCGTCACCGAGATCGTTGCCGCCCATCGCAGTGGCGCCGTCACGCCGGCGCAAACGATTCGACGCTGCTTCGAACGCATCCGCGCGCTTGCCGACCCGGGCATTTTCATCGGTCTTCGTGACGAGAAGGCGGTCTTGGCTGAAGCGGAGGCACTGTCGATCGAGAGATCGGACGGGCCTCTCTGCGGCGTGCCGGTTGCGGTCAAGGACAACATCGATGTCGCAGGGCTTCCGACGACCGCCGCTTGCCCCGCATTTTCTTATTCGCCGTCGGTCGATGCTCCCGCTGTGGCCAAGCTCAAGGCGGCGGGTGCAATCGTGATCGGCAAGACAAATCTCGATCAGTTCGCCACCGGCCTTGTCGGCACGCGCACACCTTATCCGGTGCCGCGCAATCCAGTGCGGCCTGACCTTATTCCAGGAGGATCGAGTTCGGGTTCGGCGGTTGCGGTCGCAGCCGGGATTACGCCGATTGCGCTTGGCACCGATACCGCAGGGTCGGGCAGGGTGCCGGCCATCTACAACAATATTGTTGGACTAAAGCCGAGCCTGGGGCTGGTATCGACAAACGGCGTTGTCCCCGCCTGCCGCTCGCTCGATTGTGTGTCGATTTTCGCTCTCACGGTCGACGACGCGTGGGCCACGCTTGCCGCCATCGCGGGCTACGATCCTAGCGACGCCTATGCGCGCGCGGGGCGGGTTGGGACGCTGGCGCAACGAAGGACAGGGTGCCGGCTCGGCGCGCCGCCCACCACGCAGCGCCTGTTTTTCGGCGATGCGCGTGCGGCGTCTGATTTTGATGGCGCGCTTGCGCGGTTAGCCAAGCTCGGACATGCGATCGCTGAGGTCGATATGGCGCCGTTCTACGAAACGGCGCGGCTCCTGTATGAAGGGCCGTGGCTCGCCGAGCGTTATATCGCTGCGCGCCGCATAATCGAAAGCAAACCCAGCGCGCTTCATCCCGTTACGCGCCAGATCATCGCTGCCGGCGCCGCATTACTGGCCACGGACGCGTTTGAAGCCTTCTATCGCCTCGAGGCGTTGCGAAAACTCGCGGCTGAGGCTTTCGCGCGTATCGATGCGCTGGTCTGTCCGACAGCTCCAACGGCCTACACGGTCGAGCAAGTGCTTGCCGATCCGATTGAGCTCAATTCACGCCTTGGCACATACACCAATTTCGTCAACTTGCTCGATCTGTGCGGCGTAGCTGTGCCCGCTGCACTGCACGCCGACGCGACACCGTTCGGGATTACTATTCTTGCGCCAGCCGCGGCTGATGCCCTGGCCGCGTCGATCGCCCGAGAATTTCAAGCCGATACCGGGCTGCGCCCCGGTCGCGTTGCAAAGGCGGGCGCAATGTACGAGCCGGCCGGCAGCTGACCGCGCCTGCAGCATTTATTGCCAGAATGCCCCTGAAATGTGCAGGAATGCAGCCGGACCCTCCTGATATCCGCGTCCACCAATGGCATGATCCTTGCTGATTTTTCCCTAGGAGCACAGGAGATTTGCCAGGAGATTTCCCATGATTGTTCGCCGACGCGACCTCATTCTCGGCGCGGCAGCGGCGGTCGTCGCCGCACCAGCCGTCGTCCGGGCGAGCGAGCCTATCGTTATCAAGATGGGCGCGCTGAAATTGATTCATTCCATTGCACCCTATTTCTACGACCGGTTCACGCCGGCGGGGTATCAAGTGGAAGTGATCCCGTTCGAGAGCCCGAGCGACGGCAAGAATGCAGTCGTCACCAAGTCGGTTGATTTCGGCATGTTCGGCATCGCGGCTGCCACGCTCGGCGCGGCCGCCGGCGAGCCGATCGTAGTCATTGCCAGTGCGTGCAACAAAGGGATGGCTGTGATCGCCGCGAAGGATTCCGGCATCAACTCCATCAAGGACCTCAATGGCAAACGCGTCGGAATCTGGCCAGGCTCAACGCAAGAAGTGTTCATTCTCGAGCGTTTGCATATGGAAGGCATGTCGGTCGCCGACATAACGCCGGTTCGCGTTTTCTTCAGCGATATGCACCTTGCGCTCGCTCATGGCGACATCGACGCCTATGTCGGGGCCGAGCCCGGTCCGAGCGTAAGCCTGGCAAGCGGCGTCGGTAAGCTCGTCGAATATCCGTACGGCACCGCGATGGGTTCGCTGAACATGGTGTTCGGCGCGCATCGCGACACCGTCAAGACGAACCCGCAGCTCACCAGCGTCATTCTCGACATTCATCGGCAGGCGTCCGAATACGCGACGAAAAACCCGGACGAGATGGTGAAGATGGCTGTCACCAAGCTCGGCCAGAAGCCGGATGCGATCGCCTATTCGGTACCGAACGTCGAACTCACTTGGCGTTTCGGGCCAACCGAAGTCAAAGAGGCGGAGACCTACGCCGAGCACATGCTGGCACTGAAGCAAATCAAGCAGCTGCCGGATTTCACGGCGTTTTTCGACACGCATTACGTCGAGGCCATGGAGAAGAAGGTGTGAACGCGTCGCTCGACGCGATATCGACACCGGCACTGACCTCGGTGCCCGCGGGGCAGATCGCCGAGGTCCGCCGCGCGTCGTGGCTCGAGCGGCTACGCGATCCGCTGCTTGCCATTATTGTTCCGACCGCTGTTCTGGCGTTGTGGCATTTGGCCACCTATGGCCGCCAATACAGCCTCATTCCGCCGCCAATCGACGTAGCGCGCTCGCTCTATGATCTCGCTTTCGGTGGCATCTACGATGACGCCTATAGCCGGACGTTGCACGTTCACCTCCTGGCATCGCTGAGCCGCGTCTACGGCGGTTTCGCGATCGCGGCGTCGCTCGCGGTGCCGCTCGGCCTCTTGATCGGCCGCATATCGATCGTGCGCCGGTTGGTCGATCCTACCTTGCAGGTTTTGCGCCCAATCCCGGTGACCGCGTGGTTGCCGCTATCGATGATTATTTTCGGCCTCGGCCCGCGTTCGGCGTTTTTCCTCGTCTGTCTCGGGGCTTTTTATCCAATTCTCATCAACACCATTTTCGGCGTGCGCTCCGTCGACCCGCGGCTGTTCGAGGCCGCAAGCATGCTCGGCTGTCAGGGCACGGCGCAATTCTACAGAGTTGTGCTCCCGGCCAGCCTGCCCGCCATTTTCACTGGGTTGCGGCTCGGGCTCGGTTTTGCCTGGGTGGTGATCGTGGTCGGCGAAATGACCGGCGTGCCGACGGGGCTGGGCGCGATCATCATGGAGGCACGCCAGCTCTCCCGCACGGAGATCGTGATTTGCGGGATGGTCGTCATCGGCGTCGCCGGCTTCATTTCGGACCGGCTTGTGCTGATGCTCGGCAAAAGGCTTTTGCGATGGAGTCCGAACTTTGCCTGAAGCGATTGATCCAATTCTTGAACTGCGCGGTGTTAGCAAAGAGTTCGAGTTGTCGGGGCGGCGGATAGAGGCGCTGCGCGAAACCTATTTGCGGGTGAGCAGGGGTGAATTTGTCTGCCTGATCGGGGCGTCGGGATGCGGAAAATCCACATTGCTGCGGATCGTCGCGGGATTTGAATCGCCGACGCGCGGGCAGGCCTTCATGTCCGGCGCGCCGATCGACGCCCCGGGGCCCGAGCGCGGCATGGTGTTCCAGGACTACGGTCTGTTTCCGTGGTTGACCGTCCGCGGCAATATCGGCTTCGGGCCGACTTCTCGCAAAAGACCTGTGGAGGACGTGAAAGGCACGGTCGATCGCTTTATCACCCTCGTCGGGCTGCAACGCTTTGCCGAGGCATACCCGCACCAGCTGTCCGGGGGAATGAAGCAAAGAGTCGCCATTGCGCGGGTACTTGCCAACGATGCGAAGGTTGTCTTGATGGACGAGCCGTTCGGCGCGCTTGACGCGATGACCCGCGAACATCTGCAGGACGAGCTTTTGGAGATCTGGCAGCGGACCGGGCTAACGGTCTTGTTCGTGACGCATTCGATTGAAGAAGCCATTTTCCTCGCCGACCGCATTGTCGTCATGTCGCCGGGACCGGGCCGAATCGAAGGCGAGGTCAATGTTTCGCTGCCGCGCCCACGCGACGTGGTGACGCCGGAATTCAATGCCATACGGCGCGAATTATCGCTGCAACTTCACAGTCAGCACGGCCGAAAGGCGGCTTGACGGGCGGTCCTTCGGAATTGTTTGGATGACGCATGGATCCAGTGTCTGGCGGGGTATGACGCGGTCCGAGTTGGATGCCGCCTACAATAATAGTGCCGCAGTCAGGAACAGCGCCGAAAAGATCGCTGAGTGGACTAACCGCAGCGCGCACACACGTGCGCGGCCCGGCGTGGTGCTCGACATCGCCTATGGACCGCGGCCCAGTAACCGGATCGACATCATCCCCGGCGGCAGCGCGCGCGCACCGTTGTTCGCCTTCATCCATGGCGGCTATTGGCAAAGAAACTCCAAGGAAATCTTCGCCTGCGTGGCCGAGGGCCCCTTGGCGAAGGGTTTCGATGCCGCGCTCATCGGTTACACGCTGGCCCCGCAGGCGACGCTTACGGAGATCGTCGGCGAGGTCCGCACTGCCGTGCGGTGGCTGCGCACGGAAGGTCCGGGATTTGGCTTAGCGAAGGAGAAAATCCTGCTGTCCGGCTGGTCGGCCGGAGGCCATCTGACGGCAATGGCGCTCGATGAAGCGGACGCCGGCCTCGCCATCAGCGGGATTTTCGATCTTGAGCCCTGTCGGCTCAATTATCTCAATGAGAAACTTAACCTGACATTGAAAGAACAGGAGGCTCTCAGCCCGCTTCGCCAGCTTCCGTCATCGTCACCACCCCTGATGCTTGCGAGCGGCACCTGCGAACTGCCTGAACTACAGCGGCAATCCGACGCGTATCACGCCGCCAGGAAGGCCGCCGATCTGACCTCCGAGCGGCTATCGCTCATCGGGCACGATCATTTCTCGATCCTCGAGGAACTTGCCAATCCGGACGGGCAACTCACTCATCGTGTATGTCGTTTGGCGTCTCTCGCCTGAGTCAAAGACGTAGACGCGATGTCCGAGAAGTTCCCGTTACGACGATGGCAGAGCCGCGATGGGCCACACGACAAAAGGTCACACTGGCTTTTGCCGGAAAACGGGCTTTATTCGCTGCACATAAATCCATAGCGCTTGCTTCTCCGTTTAAGCGCTGAGAACGACTTGCGCAGACGTGTGATTCTGTGCTGCGTTCCAGTGAGCGACCGGGGAAGAACGAACGCCGAATGACGCCCAACTAGGTGACAGTTCGCAGAGATTTCGGGCGTAGAAAGCGAATCCTCGGCTGGACGGTAGCGTCGGTACCGGCCGTGCGTCGTTGCAGTCCGCGACACTTGATCTTGGCAAGGATAAGGCGATCGACCGCGCCAGAGACTCGAATTTTCGACCGCGTCCGGCACGCGCCTGCTTTTTCTTTGTCAAGAGTTCGTGTCATATTGTGTAACACCTCCAAAGCCGTTGCCGCATATGCTCATGGCAAGAGAACTCGACCCGCCCAAACTATCATCGCCAGGCATCTTCCTCTTCCGGATGCTGGTCTTCGTCGCGCTCTTTGGCGCGATCGTTTCTCTCCTGTACAAGCAGATCCAAGTGGCGTTCATGGCCAATCCGGCCTTGAACAGCTTGATCATTTTCGTTCTGGCGATCGGCATTGGACTGGCGCTGCGGCAAGTGCTGCGGCTCTATCCGGAAATCGCCTGGGTCAACGGTTTCCGCCTCTCGGATCCGAACATCGCGGCCGAACGGCAGCCCGTGCTTTTGGCGCCCATGGCGGCGATCCTGGGCAGCCGAATGGGGCAAATGGCGATTTCCGCGCAGATGATGCGCGGCATTCTCGATTCGATCGCAACCAGGCTCGATGAAGCGCGCGATATCTCGCGGTACATGACGGGTCTTTTGGTGTTCCTTGGCCTGCTCGGCACGTTTTGGGGCCTGATCGAGACGGTCGGGTCTGTCGGAGGCGTCATCCAGGGGTTGAAGGCGACCGGCGATGCCGCATCGATGTTCGATTCGCTGCGCGAAGGGTTGGCAGCGCCGCTTAGCGGCATGGGCATTTCGTTCTCGTCGTCGTTATTCGGCCTTGCAGGGTCGCTGGTGCTCGGCTTTCTCGATCTGCAATCGAGCCAGGCCCAGAATCGCTTCTACACCGAATTGGAGGACTGGCTATCCACCACGGTCTATGACCACGCTGTGGAGCCTGTCGTGGCTCCGAGGGGCGCCGAAATTGGCAGCGCCATTGAGCGCTTGCGAACCGCGGTCCATGAGGCGGGCAACAGCAGGGCTTCTGCCGCCGCCATGTCCGATCTGGCCGAAGCTGTTCAAGGCCTCGTGTACCAAATGCGCATCGAGCAACAGACGATCCGCGATTGGGTCGATAGCCAGGCCGATCAGCAACGCGACATCAAGCGTTTGTTGGAAATGATAACGCGCGAAAACGCGAGCGAATGAGCCTGATATTTGGTCCGGAACCGCTCGTTCGCGGCGGGGCTGAGGCGGAAACGGTCATGACATTAGTGTCAACCAACCTGACAGCGAAAGGCCGATAATGGCGGTTGCGCGGACACGTCGCGGCGAAAGCGGCATGAACTACTGGCCGGGTTT
>Ga0187817_10001779_pt1 | contig 10785 bp, 9 predicted proteins | sample NC_wetland_sal_i_17_FD_132431 | JGI IMG/M metagenome (GOLD analysis project Ga0187817, IMG submission 132431) | Wetland sediment microbial communities from Neuse River Estuary, North Carolina, USA - SO4_2 | ecosystem: Environmental > Aquatic > Freshwater > Wetlands > Sediment | place: USA: North... | reverse complement strand
TTTTTACGTGCTGTGCGTGGTCGCCGCCATGAAACCAGAGGTCAGGCGGCACAGCTCGAAGCAACGGCGAAAACTGGATCCAACTTTAGACTTTAGGTAAGTATCCAGTGGCTGAGACCAATTGAAAAGTGTGGCTAGGGGACCGCGGGACTGGCAGGCGTTTGCGGAGACGGCCACAGCAACCAAATCAAGGTTCCCGCTCCGGCAGCCGCCGCAATGTACTTGAGGTAAGGCGAATTAAGAATATCGCCGCTTGCAGGCGGGTAAGCACCGCTTTTTCTTCTCTTCTTGCATTTTCCTGAACCGTCACTGATGATCTGCATCCCCTCGGAGAGCGAAACAGTGTCTTTACCGCAATTCACGCTGACGTTGCCCTTCCGCGAAAGAATTTCAACCATTCCGTTTACGTGAGTGACTTCAAATTCTGTCCATACATTCGAAGCGGGTGTCACTGTAACTCCTCCCGCGGACGCAACCAGCCCACTGGAACTGGCCACATTCATGCTTCCCTGCTCCAGCGAAACTGCGTTCTCCCCGAATTTCAGAAGAGATTCCGGCTGCAGAATCACGCTCGATCCTGAAGCGGTAATGCTTGCCACCGAATTCGTCTTAGTTTGCAGCAGATCGCCTTGAAGGATGGCGGAGGAATCCGGCAAGGGGTTACCGTTGAGCCAAACCGTACCCTTGCTATACACCATCGCAGCTGCCTGATCAGCCGCCACTAGAGAGGCTGGGGTGAGGGCGAGCGTCACCCAGCATACAAATCTCCCGATGTTGGACACACTCATTCCCCAGCCTTTCAAGTCGAGGTTAGCCGTCAGGACATCCACCGTCAATTACCTACCGTGATGACCGGATCTTTCACAGCCGCACTAGAGCCAGCGCTCAATCAGTTGCCACCATAGCAAACGCATCCATTCGTAAGAATTCACCTTGGCCCACTGACGCTGTCGCCACCATTGCACCCCAAACTCACGTGGGTCGTAAGCAGACGCCACGCTAAAGTCGTATTCAGGCAGCAAATGCTGGAAGGTGCTCAGGGCTCGGCGCGTGTGAAAATCCGAGGTGACCAATAGAACCCTCTGCCCACCGGTCGGTCTGAGACACCGCGCCACATCTTGCGCTTCTCCCCGGGTAGACAGAGCTCGGATCGGGCATATGGTAACCAACTTTGCCTGGGGCAAACTTTGCAGATACTGCTGCGCCAGTTCCAGCTGATGCCACTGATAAATCTCGGCCTCACCTGGCACATCCAGAATCATGCGAGGTGCAAATCCGTGGTCCCATAGCTCCAAAGCACGAGCCGGCCGACGGTCGGTATCGCCCGCCAGCGCTACGATCACATCTGATTTGCGAGGTTCATCGATCACCAAAAACCGTCCCAAAAATGCTACCAGTGGCACGAACACCAAGACCAGCGAGAGGGCGATGGCTCAAGGCTTTTTCATACCCTGGTACAAGTTTGGCCACAAATCCGTTCGGCTGCCAAACCCATTTCTGTCTCGGGACCACCTCTGTCAAGTTGCGGATTGATCAAAGCTCCGGCCCAGCCCCATGCTAAGATTCAATTGCAGATCGCTTATGACCACTACTCCACCGGTTTCTTCCACTCTCGTCTCCGAGCTCAAGAAAAAGATCGAACAGAAACACGCACGAGTCGCGGTGATTGGACTTGGGTATGTAGGCCTGCCTCTGGCGCTTCTTTATACGGAGCAGAAATTTCCTGTCACCGGATTTGATATCGATGAGCGTAAGGTCTCTACCCTGCAACAGGGCGGCTCCTATATTTTTCGCATCGCCCCTACTGAGATCCAGGCGGCGCGCGCCCAGGGATTCAGCGCCACCGCCGATTACGCGCGGTTGCGGGAAATGGATGCGATCATTATTTGTGTCCCCACGCCGCTGAATGAGTATCACGAACCGGACTTGAGCTATATCACGGACACGGCGAAAGCCATTGCGCCGCACCTGCACGCCGGACATTTGGTGATTCTGGAAAGCACGACCTACCCCGGTACCACCGAAGAAGTGCTGGTCCCCATACTTGAAAAAGGCAACGGCAAGGGACTGAAGGCGTCACGCGGCGCTGCATCCGATGGATCCAGTTTCTATGTTGCGTTTTCCCCTGAACGTGAGGACCCGGGCAATCAGACGGTAGCGCGGCGAGACATCCCCAAGGTGGTGGGTGGACTGAACGCAAGTGCGTCCGAATTGGCTGCGGCGTTGTATGGTGCGATCTTCAACCGCGTCGTGCTGGTCTCATCCCCGGCCGCGGCGGAAATGACCAAGTTGCTGGAAAACATTTATCGCTGTGTGAACATCGCGCTGGTCAATGAACTTAAACTTCTATCGCTGCGCATGGGCATTGATATCTGGGAAGTCATCGCGGCAGCTTCGACTAAGCCCTTTGGTTTTCAGCCCTTCTACCCGGGGCCGGGCTTGGGCGGTCATTGCATTCCAGTGGACCCTTTCTATCTTTCCTGGAAGGCCAAGGAGTGGGACTTCCGAACGCGATTTATCGAACTGGCGGGCGAAATCAATACCAAGATGCCCTATCACGTGCTCGAATCCGTGGCCAAGGCTCTCAACCAGCAAAGAAAAGCGGTGAATGGCGCAAAGGTACTGGTATTGGGCTTGGCTTACAAGAAAGATATCGACGATCTTCGCGAGTCCCCTTCCCTCACAATTATTGAGCTACTGCAAAAGGAAGGTGCGCTCGTCAGTTACAACGATCCTTACTTTCCAACGGTGGGTAAAGGACGCAAGTACGAACTACACATGAAGTGTGCACCGCTCGAAAACTTGGGGCAGTACGACTGCGTGTTGATTGTTACTGATCACTCCGACTACGACTATGCTCACATCGTCCGCGAGTCCCAGTTGGTCGTGGATACCCGCAACGCAACTCGTGGTATCAAGAGCCCGAAGATTGTGCACTGCTGAAGCGGGTCTCACGGATGGTTAGAGGAAGAATCCTGAAAGCCCTTATTGAACCAGAAGGAATCAGAAACCAAGAGCGGATGAAAACTACTTGAAGGTCGGCAACGAAAGAGTCTACCGGGTGTGCGCGCTATTGCGAAATTGAACTGGCAACCGAAGAAAACACATTGTTGGCATTCGCGCCAATCAAGCGAATGGTGCCAACCACGATGACCAAAACGACCGCCAGCATCACCGCGTATTCGGCGACATCCTGGGCTTGCTCCTCAACCCAAAGTCGATATAAGAACCGTGGCACTCCACTGCCTCCTCACGACACCAAATCACGGCTAGATTTGCGCCCTCGGCTGATGCAAATCACCACAGTTTTCGGACTCAGTGATTCAGCGTAACTATGCTAATTCCCCACACGGAAGGCAAGCAATAGCCCCGTAGGGGGTGGCTATGGCACAAAGGTGCTATACGCCTAAGAGATGGGCTTCAAAGGCAAAGATTGATTCACGGCAAACAGCGCGAGTTCTAGGCGCGTTGACACTCCCAACTTGTCGAAAATATTACTGAGGTGGTGCTTAACCGTGTCCTCACTGATCTTGAAGTACTCCGCAATTTCCTTATTGGAGTAGCCGGCAACTACCGCGGAAACAATCTCCAATTCCCGCGGCGTGAGTCCGAACTTCTTCTGCCGAGCCTCTTCCCCGGAAGATTGGACCAGGGTCCGAAGATACTGCACCAGGTTGGAAACACTCTCCCGTCCCACCCAGTATTCACCCGACATCACGGTGTGGATGCTCTTCAGCAGTAACTGCGTAGCCGAGTCCTTTAATACGACACCGCGCGCCCCAAGCTGCAAGGCTTCGACAATCTGGTTCTTTTCCGCCGCCGCCGTGAGCAGGATGACTCGTACACCGTTTGACCCCGCTCCTGCACTCATCTCCCGCAGGGCCTCAAGCCCCGGATGCCGGGGCATGGCAAGATCCAATAGCAGGATGTCGGGCTTCAGCTGGCGGGCAAGTTTGACTGCCTCCGCGCCGTCACAGGCTTCGCCAACAACCTTGAGATCGGATTCGGTTTCCAGAAGCCGCCGCAGACCGTCACGAAAGATGGGATGGTCATCGGCAATCACGATGCGGATCGGTTGCAGCCTTCTGCTATCCATGGGTTACGCCTTGCCGCTGCGGCACTGTGATCTCCAACCGCGAGCCGCGGCCTGGATTTGATTCTATCGTGAGTTCGCCTTCAATCAAACGCACACGTTCCTTGATGACCACTGGGCCTTTCCCGATGCTGTCCAGCTCATTCTGCGATAAGCGCCCGGCGAAAGGAAATCCGCGGCCGTCGTCATCAATCTCCACTTTCCAACTGCCGTTTTCCGAGCCCAAGTACACCCGCACCTGGTGCGCCCGGCTGTGTTTGCGGACATTCACCAAGGCTTCCTGCACAATGCGGGCCAGTTCCCGGCAAACCGGCTGGGGCATGTCGAGCTCGTCCACATCCGAAAGGAAGCGGGCAGAGATCCCCGTTTCTCGCTGAAACCGCTCAACGATATCAGTGATCACCGCCAGAAGCCGCTTCGCGTCCACATCCAGGGTCTTCATTTGCTGCATCAGTTCCCGTAGTTTCAAGACTTCCTCGCGCAGCAAGCCCTGGATGCGGCCCAGTTCCTCCGGGACAACTTCAGGCTTCCCAGCCGACTGCCGACGCAGCACGTCCACTTGCATTTCCACGGCGATAAGGGACTGCACGGCTCCGTCATGCAATTCACGGGCGAACCTGGCGCGCTCCAACGCCCCCGCCCGTCGCCGCAAGCGCCGCAATAGCAACACGTTGTAAACTGCCGGACCGACTTGTCGCACCAGTTCCTGGAGAAAGTGCAACTCTTCTTCAGTTTCGTTGGTCAGCGTCGGATCCAGCAGGAACACTCGTCCCCGCCATTCCTGTGCGAAAGCAAATGAGACCGCAATCACCTTGTGGAACTCGTATTTCTGCCCCAACCTTTCCAGAAATCCCCCGGACGGGTTCTGGATACGCGTCCCTTCCTGATCCAGAGCCAGGACGAAGAAGTGCTCGGGGCCAGAGCCGTTTCGCTCAGCGTAACATGCGGATGCGGGGGAGTCGTGCAGATAGGTCTCCCGGTCATGCGCAGATGGTTCCAGCCAACGGAAGGATGTTCCCTGATCACGGAGCAGTTCCACTACAAACACCCGGTAACTATTCACTTCCTGAGAGGCAATCAGCAGGTGTCTGGCGCCATACATCGACAGCAATTCATCCGAAATATCCTGGATGGTCCCTGAGACCCCGGCTTCGACTCGTGCTCTTCCCAAAGTTCGGGCAATTACAACTTTTTCCGCCCGAAGCTGCTTTTGCTGTTCCGCCAGGTATCCCAGCAGGAAACCCATCACGATCAGGTAGACCGAGCGCATGAACAGAGCCTTCGGCTCGAAGTAAGTGGCATGGAGTTGCAGCGACGGTGCGAAGAAGCCCCAGCGCAAAACAAAGCTCTCCACCCACAACAGAAGAACCTCTGCGCCGGCCGTACCGACTGTCTCCCATAAGCCCCACCGATATGCTGCAGCGGCCAGGACAAACACAAAAAACAGGAAAAATGGGTTGCTTTCACCTGTGGCGAAAACGGAAATCACAACCGGCCAGATAATATCGGCGGTGTGAACCAGTACTCGGAAAGAGGTGGTCGATTGCTGTCTGCGGCGCAGGAAGATGATGATGATCATTCCCTGCGCGATATAGAAGGCCACCAAACCAAAGGCCCAGATCGAGTAGCGGATTTCTCCTGGGTCCATCCAGATGGCGACTAGCGAAGAAATAGCCAGGAACACACGCGCCGAGGCCAACCATCGCTCAGTCCGGCGAATTTCGCCCGGGCTCATAGGGGCCCGGAGTCTCCAAAGGAATCGATCTCGAACTGCTCGGAGTGTCAATTGACTGCGTCCATGGAGCCACAATGAGTGACGCACCGGATGATATTAACTGGGCAGCCCAAAGAGCAAGTAAAACTTCGGTTCACGGCTGGTGCCGCACCGTCAAAAGGCTATCCTCCCGCTTTAAGCATGCTTAGCCACCCGGTAGGTTACCCAGGTAACTTTCCCTCTTTCTGCCGATAACTAATATTAGAAACACTAATCTTATGTCCTGGCGCTCCAAGCTTTGGATATTGGCCGCCTGTGGCTTGGTATGCGCACAGGTGGTGGCGTCGTCTATCTTGCCCAACGGCTTCGCCCTGGTGGCATCCAGCGATCTTACCCAACTCCTGCTGCTCCTTTCCGGCACCCTGGCGCTCCTGCCGGTGGCCCGGGCGAGCCAGGGGCGTGCCCGAATCTTTTGGGTGCTCATGATGTTGGGAATTGGGTTTTGGTTTTCCTATCAGGTCTTCTGGTGCTATTTCGAAGTGTTCCTGCATCAAGAGGTCCCGAACCTGTTCGCCTGGGACGTGGTTCTTTTTCTTCACCTGGTTCCCATGATCGCCGCCCTGGCCATGCAGCCACAGGTCGAGCAAGACCATCGCAGCATGCGTCTGGGATCCCTCGACTTCGCCATGCTCCTGATCTGGTGGCTGTATCTCTACATCGTTACTGTGATTCCCTGGCAGTATGTGTATCAGGACACCACTCGCTATGAGCACAACTTGAACATTGTTTATCTGACTGAGAAGCTGGTGTTGCTCGGTGGCCTGGCGGTGCTCTGGCTGAGAAGCTCAGGTTACTGGCGCGTGGTTTATGCCAACTGGTTCGGTTGCACCCTGATGTATGGCCTCAGCTCTTATCTGGCGAACTGGGCGATTGAAAGAGGCGTCTATTCCTCCGGCAGCCTCTACGACGTGCCCCTGGCAGCCTCCATGGCGTGGGTGACTTGGACCGGCTTGACCGCATGCAAATCGGCTCCTGAACAGCGGCCGGCGCACAGTTCAAACGGACACGGAGTGTGGGTGGCAAGGCTGGGGATGATCACGATTTTCTCTCTGCCCCTGTTTGCTGCGTGGTCGGTATTTGACTTCTCATCTGAACCGAAAGTTCGCACGTTCCGCCTGCTTGTCACTCTCTGCGCCATGCTGGTTCTGGGGACGTTGGTGTTCTTCAAACAACACGTTCTGGACCGCGAACTCATCCGTCTGCTCAAAACCTCTCAGGAGTCGTTCGAGAATCTCAGACGGCTGCAGACGCAGCTCGTGCAGTCGGAAAAGCTTGCCTCCCTTGGACAGTTGGTTGGAGGCGCTGCCCACGAATTGAATAATCCTCTAACCGCTATGCTGGGCTACGCTGAACTGCTGCGTGCAACAGCGCTGACCAGCGAGCAGAACTCCCTGACGCAGAAGATTGAGCACCAAATCCGGCGGACCCGTACCCTGGTTTCCAGCCTCCTCAGCTTCGCCAAACAGGTTCCGGGAGAAAAACACCTATTGGACATCAATGCCATGGTTCAGACGGCAGTCAAACTATTCCCACCGGAGCTGCGCGCGGCAAACATTCAGGTTCACACTGATCTAACCAGCGGTCTGCCGCGGGTTTTTGGGGACTCGAATCAGCTCCTGCAGGTGTGCCTGCATGTCAGCAACAATGCACTCCATGCCATGGCTGAGAGCGGCGGCGTCCTAACTGTAAGCACGCGCCTGAGGATCGACTCGGTGGTCATAGAGTTTTGCGATAACGGCTTGGGGATGGAGGAACCGGAGCGCGTCTTCGATCCCTTCTACACCACCCGGCCCATTGGCCAAGGTGCGGGTCTCGGCCTCAGCGTTTGCTATGGGATCATTCAGGAACACAAGGGAAAGATATTCTGCCAAAACCGGCCCCAGGGCGGAGCGATTTTCCGCATTGAATTGCCGATCGCCGATGATTTGTCCGCAATTCCTCGGCCCGACTCATCGCTCCAGTCACGCTCTGGAGTGAAGACAGCCGTCCCTTCCTAGACTAGGACGCCAACAGTTCTACCGTCCGCTTCAATTGCCCGCAGGCTGCATAGATGTCTCGTCCTCGGGGACGGCGAATGAACACCGGCACCGCTGCACTCGCCAAAATCTGTTGAAATCTCAAGACCCGTTCCTCCGCCGGAGTTCGGAATTCGATCCCTGGTCCGGGGTTCAAGGCAATGAGGTTCACTTTGGCACGCACACCGCGAATCAGTTCCACCAGTTCCCGCGCGTTCTGCGCCGCATCGTTCACCTCGCCCAGCAACACGTACTCGAACGTCAGTTTCTCGCGGTTGCGTAGGGGGAAATCACGTGCGGCCGCCATCAGCTTTTCAAGATTCCACTTACGGTTGATCGGCATCAGGCGGGTTCGTAATTCGTCATTGGAAGCGTTCAACGAAATTGCCAGCTTCGGCCGTACCGGTTCGCCGCCGAAATCGCAGATGCGCGGCACAATCCCTGCCGTCGAGACGGTCATTCGCGACTCCGCAATGCCGACACCTTCGATCAGCAACCGCACTGCCTTCATGAAATTGTCGTAGTTCAGGAACGGTTCTCCCATGCCCATGAAGACAATGTTCACGCGATCCTGCGGTGGTGAAACCTTCCGTTCATTCAGCACCGCACAGATCTGCCCGACAATCTCTCCCGCAGTCAGGTTACGTTTCACGCCCAGCAGCGCAGTCAGGCAGAATTGGCAATCCACGGCGCAACCAAGCTGACTGGAAACACAAATCGTCGCCCGACTCCGGCCCTGACTTGTTCCCTTCTCCTGCTCATCTCCGGCCTCACTGCCATCGCCGGCTTCGCCGCAATCTCCTTCCGGCATCCACACCGTTTCCACGCTCTGGCCATCGGAAAGGCCAATCAGATACCGGACCGTGCCATCCACGGATGTAAACTTCCTTTCGACTTTGGGCAGCCCGATGTCAACCCCCGCTTCCACCAGCCGGCCTCGGAATTCCTGCGGGAGCGTTGAGATTTCCGCCAGAGAATCCAGCCTTTGCTCGTAGATCGCTTCAAACAGTTGCCGCCCCCGGTACGAGGGCTGGCTTGCTTCCTCGGCTATACCTGTAAGCTCCTGAAGCGTAAGGCCCAAAAGCACGGTTTGTTTCGCTTCCGTCATGTATCTAAGCGGTGCTGATGTCGAATTCTGATTCTAGAGCACCTCGGGCAGGAAACGGGAGGTGGAACCGAAAATCTGGGGTTGCTCGCTAAGTCAATGATCTGGAAGGAGTAACGATCTTTCCCAGAGCTTCGCTGGGTATGCAACAATAGCTTAAGGGTCCCACTGAATCTCACCGTTCGTCAGTTGTTGAAAGAAGCCATGGTTCAAGAAGTCCGCAACATCCAGCGTGAAGTTCTGCCCAACGGGCTGATCGTGATTACCGAACAGATGCAACATATTCGTTCCGTGTCCATCGGGATTTGGATCAAGACCGGCTCGCGCGACGAGGATCCGCAGTGGAACGGCATCTCCCATTTTGTCGAGCACATGGTCTTCAAGGGGACCAAGCATCGTTCGGCCGAGGACATTGCCCGCCAGGTCGATTCGATCGGCGGAAATATGGATGCCTTTACCGCCAAGGAGTGTGTTTGCTTCAACGTAAAGGTTCTCGATGAGCACCTCCCGGTTGCACTCGACGTTTTGAGCGATCTGGTACTGCACCCGGTATTTGATAGCCAGGACATCAGCCGCGAACGGGGCGTGATTCTTGAAGAAATCAAGATGGACGAAGATAGCCCCGACTATCTGGTCCACGAAATCTTCACCCAGAACTTCTGGAAGGATCATCCGTTAGGCAAACCCATCCTGGGAACCAAGGAAACGGTGAAGAGGTTCGAGCGAGATCCGGTGTTTGCCTTCTACGATCAGCGATTCGGACCCAACAATCTCATCATCTCCGCTGCCGGCAACTTGAAGCACGAACAGTTCGTGGCTCTCGTAAACGAGCATTTCCACCACATGAAACCGGTCACGAACGGTTTCCACAGTCCACAACCCAAAATCGTTCCCCGGATCGTGATGCGAAATAAGAAAGCTCTTGAGCAAGTACAGATCTGCGTCGGGGTGCCCGCCCATCCCATTGCCCACGCCAACCGGCACGCGTCATACATCCTGAACACGCTGTTGGGCGGGGGCATGAGTTCGCGTCTGTTCCAGAATATCCGCGAGCGGCAGGGCCTCGCCTACGCGATCTACAGCGACCTCAATCCTTATCGAGATACCGGCTGCCTGTCCGTCTATGCCGGTACCTCGCGAGAGTCGGCCATCAAGGTTGTGCAGTGCATCGTGTCTGAGTTCCGGAAACTCAAGTCGGAACAGGTTCCGGACGAAGAACTCCGCCGCTCGAAGGATCAGTTAAAAGGCAGCCTGATGCTTTCGCTTGAGTCTTCGACCGCGCGGATGTCGAACCTGGCCCGTCAGGAGATGTACTTCGACCGCTTCTTCAGCATGGATGAACTGCTGGAGAAGATTGAAGCGGTCACCGCCCAACAGTTGCAGAAACTGGCTAACGAATTCTTTCACACCGAATCCGTCGCCGTGACTGTTCTGGGCAACCTGAATGGTCTGAAACTCAACCGCGAACAACTGGCCTGCTAGTAGCCAGCGAATGGCGCTACACACCCACCGGCTCGTCCTTCTTTTTCAGAGTAGTCATCTTGGGCTGGTAAACGCAGAACGGTTCTTCGCTGAGGTAATCGCCGGTGGCGGCGAACGCCCGCGCGCGACATCCCATGCAGACATTGCGGAACTCGCAGCAGCCGCACTTCCCTTTCAGGTTACCGGTGTCGCGCAGGGCATTGAAAACTTCTGCGTTCTGCCAGATGTCGACAAACGTTTGCTTCCGCAGATCGCCGGCAATGACCGGCAAGTATCCGCAGGGAAATACTTCGCCTTCGTGCGAGATGAAGCACAC
>Ga0187817_10001778_pt1 | contig 10787 bp, 9 predicted proteins | sample NC_wetland_sal_i_17_FD_132431 | JGI IMG/M metagenome (GOLD analysis project Ga0187817, IMG submission 132431) | Wetland sediment microbial communities from Neuse River Estuary, North Carolina, USA - SO4_2 | ecosystem: Environmental > Aquatic > Freshwater > Wetlands > Sediment | place: USA: North... | reverse complement strand
GCGGCCAAGGAAGCCGGCAATATGGTCGACCTCGATTCCAACCCGACCAAGCTGATCGAGATCGTCGAAATCGGGAAACAACTGCTCATGACGCGCGGTTCCTTGACCACCTTCTCCATTGCCAACGACGTGGCCAAATACTTCGCCATTATTCCCGCCATGTTTGCCGGTACCTTCCCGGTGCTGAATGCGCTGAACATCATGCACCTGCGGACGCCGCAGTCGGCCGTGCTTTCGGCGGTGATCTTCAACGCCGTCATTATCGTGGCCCTGATCCCGCTGGCGTTGCGGGGAGTGAAGTATCGTCCCATGGGCGCGGCGGCTTTATTGCAGCGCAACCTGTTTATTTATGGCGTGGGCGGCGTGATCATACCGTTCATTGGCATCAAGCTGATCGACATGCTGATCACCAGCGTGCGGCTGGCATAGAAGGGAAGAGCGATGAAGAAGAATCTCATTACCGCGGTCCTGATGACCATCGCCACCACCGTCCTGCTGGGAATCATTTACCCGCTGGTGGTGACCGGGCTCGCCCAACTGCTTTTCCCCGACAAAGCCCGGGGACAGCTCATTCAGAAAGAGGGCAAGATCATCGGGTCACGCATCATTGGCCAGACTTTCGCCGGGCCGGGCTATTTCCACACCCGCCCTTCGGCTGCAGGAAACGGTTACGACGCCGGCAACTCCGGTGGATCGAACCTCGGCCCCACCAACCAGAAGCTGATAGACCGCGTCAAGTCTGACGTTGCCAGGTTGCAGGCGGAGAATCCCGGCAAGCCGGTTCCCATCGATCTGGTTGCCACCTCCGGTTCCGGGCTTGATCCCGACATTTCGCCGGCGGGGGCGGAATTTCAGGTCCCGCGCGTGGCGCGGGAGCGCGCCCTGAGCGAGGACCAGGTGCGGCAGCTCATCCACAAGCACACAGCGGGCCGGCAGCTTGGATTCCTGGGCGAGCCGCGGGTGAATGTTTTTGAATTGAACCTGGATCTCGACGCTGTTCGCCCTATGCAAAAGACCGCAGCTTTGCAGTAAAGAACCGGTGCACAGGGAAGGGAAGACTTTGCTGCTCAGAAGACCACGCGCACGCGTACAGTCCTGGGAAAAATCTCTTCCACGCGGTTGACGATCCTGGCTGCCAGCCGTGGTTTGGGCGCAGCCTCCTGCCGCGCGGCAGCGCGCAGCCGCACCATCTCGGTGAGCACCGCGGCCAGCACCGACACGATTCGCAGGTCCGCTTCGTCAAAGGCGCCTAACTCCGTCGAGCAGATTTCCAGATGGCCGATGATGCGCTCGCCTTCCTCGATCGGCGCCGTAATGGTGGCGCGGATCGGCAGCCCTTCGGCAGTCGCGGAAACGAGCGCGCGCCTTCCCGCCACCATGATCTCCACTCCGTCGGCGCCGGTGAGCGTGCGGGCCAGTGCCGCCATCAGGTCCAGCGCCGTCTGCCAGTCGCCGGCAATTCGCATGAACTCGCGGGCCGCGTTCAAGATTTGATGCTTCGCCAGCCACTCCCGCAGCCGGCGAGCCCTGACTTCGGGGAGCTTCACAAACTGAATGCCCGCTTCCGCCGTACCGTTTACCCATGCCACCACCCCCTGGGTGTGCATGGGCTCCGGCAATCCCGGCAGTTGGAACTCGAGTCGCAGGATTGCGCCCGGAGCCAGCGGGCGGCCCAGCGCCCGCACCCGCATCCCACCCAAACCGAGGTTGTCGACCAGCGCTGCGTTCCTCGGATCAATATGGACCACGGCCGGCCGCGCGGACCCAATCCGGCTACGCTGATGCTGGCGTCGCTCGGAGATTGGGTACTCGCCGCAGGCCAAAGCGGTGGCGATGTGGTGCAAGGGCTCGGTCAGGGTCTCAAGGGCCACGCGGTTCGCTCCCCAGCAACAAGACTCAGGCTTCCTGTCGCTACCGACAGGATCGTGGCAAAACACTAGACTTAAAGTTTAAGACGAAGAATTCTAATTAATGCTATGGTCTAAGGCGACTTATGGCCATATTGGTTTGGTGTCAACCGCCACCGCAGCCGGCCCTGGCTTGGCCGGCACCGTGGGATAGCTCCGCACCGGAGGTGGAACGACTTGCGCCTCCGCCGACAGCTCTTCCTCCAACAAGGGAGCCACGATGCGCAACGCCTGCAGTTCTCTTTTCAACTGCTCAATCTCAGTCTCTTTCTGCCGCAGGACTTCGTAGATGTTCTTCATAGCAAGCCTCGAGACGCACGGAGAGTGTGAGAATTTGAGATGCCCCTTGTACTCTGGCAGGCGTGGCGTTGTCAAAGCGGTTTTATGCACAGGTTCCCAGCGGGTTAACTTTCGGCGGGCGGGTTGGATGCCGGAGCTGAACGGCCTCAGCGTGCGCGCGACTGCCAGTATTCCCGGAAAGCGCGGACCTGGTTGCCGTAGAAATCGGCAAAGAACATGCCCGCCAGTTCGCGCGCGCGGCCACTGGAGCGATCTCGATAGTGGCAAGTCCATTCCGCAATCAGGACATAGCCAGTGTGGAGATAGTTTGTGACCGTGAAGCGGATGTCTTCCTGCTGGGCGGTGGCTGCGGCCCAGTAGTCGTGGATGGCTTCGCGGCCGATGATGGGTTCGCCGAAGGGATTCTCCTTGTAGCGGGCGTCGCGGGTGAAGAGGCTGGCTGCCAGGTCGGCATCGCGGGTCTCCCAAGCTTCCTTGTACTTTTTCAGGAACTGCTTCGCGTCGCTGGCGCTCAACGTTCCCTGGCGTCCCGGCTTCAAAGTAATGGCGGATTTTTTCACGGCGATGGCCATGGCGTCCCTCCTCTTTGAAAGTGGCATGGTAGCAGGTTTGCGTGCGCGGAGAGCGCAGATGGGAAGGTTGTCAGTGCCTGCTAAGCGGTCGCTTTGGACGCCGGCTTCTCAGGGTAGAGCCGTTCGAATTCGGGATCGCCGTGCAGAATGCTGAGGTCGGGGTCCCGGCGCGCCCAATCGGGGTCCCTGAAACCGGCTTCCCAGGCCTTGCGCAGGGCGTCCAGCGCTTCTGGTTTTTTCTTCATGTAACAAAAGGCGCAGGCGGCGTTGTAAAGCACGGTGGCCTCATTGGGCCGCAAGGTCATCGCGAGGTTGGCTTCCCGGACCGCCTCTTCCGACCGATCCATCTCCGCATAATTCGCCGCCAGAATAATGCGTGCGCGAGCGTCTTCGGGCACGTGCTGGAGATGGCGTTCCAGCGCGGCGGTGAACCGTTGCCGGACATTGCGAACCGCCTCCTGCTTGCCCAAGGCGCCAAACGAGTTGATCATCGGGATGTAGATATTAAAGTCGTCACCACTGGCCTCTACGGCGGCATCCGCGATGCTCGCGACTTCTTCATAATGCCCAGAAGCGAACAAAGTACGCATCAGGATGTAGTACCCTCCCTCGCAATCGCGCTTGCGTTCGATGGCTTTCCGCACCACCGCGACCGCTTCGTCGTACTTGCCATTCGCATAGAGGATCCAGGCCTGGGCGACCTGCACCTCGGGAAGATCAGGGCGCAGGACAACCGCCGTCTCCGATGCCTTCATGGAGCGTTCCAACCAAACCGGATCGCGTCCGTAGTTGTAATGGCTCTGGGCACAGACGTTGGCAATAGCGGCATAGGCGAGCGCGAATTTTGGGTCCAGAATGACGGCGTTCTCGAACATCTGCAGGGCGAATTCCAGGTCCTGCCGCTGCCGCCGGCGAGCGTAGCTGGTGCCCCGCAGATAAAGGTCGTACGCCTGCAGGTTGTCGGTAGGCTTGGCGGCGAGCGCCTCCTGCTCCTGCGGAGATAGCGTGATGCGCAGCGCCTGCGCGATCTTGCTGGCGATCTCGTCCTGGACCTCGAACACGTCCTTCATCTCGCGGTCATAGCGTTCGGACCAGATGGGAAAGTCGGTGCTGGTATCCACCAGTTGGGCATTGATGCGCAGGCGATTGCCGGCGCGCCGCAGGCTGCCGGCCAGGACATAGGCCGCTTTCAGTTGCTGCCCGATCTGCGCTGGGGTAACCTGCTTGTCGCGGTACGCCAGCACCGTGGGACGCGAAAAGATGTTCAGGCCCTTGATCTTGGAAAGCTCGGTGATGATGTCTTCGGTGACGCCATCGCGGAAATACTCGTCGTCCTTGGCCCCACTGAGGTTCTCGAAGTAGAGCACGGCAACCGACTTCGTGCTGGGTTTGCCGGTTCCGCTGCGCGAGTCGCTCAGGGCAGTGTGCTTCTGTCCGGAATCGAGGTCCCGCTTGAGGCGCACGAGATCGGTCTTAAGGTCGGTCGCGGTCTGATAGCGGAGGTTCCTGTCCTTTTCAAGCGCCTTGTCTACGATGCGGGCAAATTCGGGCGGCAAGGCTGGATTCAGTTTGACCACAGGAGCCGGGTCCCGGTTGAGAATCGCTTCGTACACCACCGCCGAAGTGTCGCCTTGAAAGGGAAGCAGCCCGGTCGCCATCTGATAGAGAACTGTTCCCAGCGAGAACAAATCCGTTCGGGCATCGGTCAGTTGCCCGCGCGCCTGCTCGGGCGACATGTAGGAGACGGTGCCTAGAGCTGTCCCCGGCGTAGTGAGATCTTCGGGCCGACCCATGGTTTCCAGTTGCGAAGCCGTGCCCGCGGGCCCGGCCTTGGGCCGCTTGGTCTCCATCTTGGCCAGACCGAAGTCGAGAATCTTCACCTGCCCGCGCGGCGTGACGAATATATTCGCCGGCTTGATATCGCGGTGCACGATACCCTTGGCATGCGCCGATTCCAAGGCGTCAGCAATCTGGATGGCGAGACCCAGCAGTTGTTCGATCTGGAACGGCTGCTGTCCGATCATCTGCGCCAGCGATTGGCCCTCCAGCAGTTCCATCACGATGAAATGCTGGCGCTCATGCTGCTCGATGGCATAGACGGTGCAAATATTGGGGTGATTCAAGGCCGAGGCGGCGCGGGCTTCGCGCTGGAAGCGCTCCAGCGAGTGCGCGTCCGGCGCCAGCTCATGCGGCAGGAACTTGAGAGCGACCCGCCGGCCGAGGTTGGTGTCCTCCGCTTCATACACCACGCCCATGCCGCCACTGCCGAGCTTGCCAACCACGGCATAGTGCGAGACGGTCTGTCCGATGAGGGATTCCATGATCGGCGGAGAGGGAGCGAGTCTACTCGCAGGAGTTGATAGCGGTCAAGCAGCGGTGGGGCAAGGCGTTCTAGACGCTGGAGGGGCTGGGCGGATTCGAACCGCCGACCTAGAGTTTAGGAAACTCTTGCTCTATCCATCTGAGCTACAGCCCCGAAGTCTGTACGCGGACAACCCCAATTTTAGAGTATCGATACCGAACCGACCAAATTAGCGGCCTTGGTTCCCGCTGAGCAAACAGAAAAAAGCTGGCGCCGAAACGCCAGCTAAGGAGGAGGTTCAGTCTTACGCCGCGCGGCGCGGCCGTTCGAATTCCACGCTGGTCGCAGCCTGCCGGCGGGCGACCACGATCGCATAGGGCGCGAGCAGCACAGCCGCTCCCGCGAGCGCCAGGAAGATAGTTGCGGGATCGAATCCTGGCGAATCCGAAGCGGGGAAGAACCGACCGGCAATCCCGCCGCCCATGACGGCCCCGATCACGGCCAGCGGCATTACTACCGACCAATGCGCATGGTCGTTGTCCCACACCACCAGCTTCGCAATCGCCCCCGCCAGCAACCCGAGAGTGACCCAGAAGAGCACTGCCATACCCACCTCCGCAGAGGGGTTTCCTCTTGCAGGATAAGTATATCGTATAAGGATATCGTATAACGATCTATATTTTGGGGTCCTCCGCCGCTGGACAAAAGCCGGTCCAATGCGCCATCTTTGCGGACGGTGCATCATTGAATGGAAACACCTGGGAGCACGTCATGCTGAAGAAAAGAAAGCTGGGCCGCCAGGGCCTGGAGGTTTCCGAGCTGGGCCTGGGCTGCATGGGGATGACCTGGGCGTATGGAGTCGCCGACGACGCGGAGTCGCTGGCCACGCTCGACCGCGCCCTTGAACTGGGCATCAACTTTTTCGATACCGCCGAGGCCTACGGCCCGTTTCTCAACGAAGAGCTGCTGGGACGAGCTCTGAAAGGCCGGCGGGACCGGGCGATCATCGCCACCAAGTTCGGTTTTCGTTTCGAGGCTGGCAAACTGGCCGGCACGGACAGCCGTCCCGAGCACGTGAAGGAAGTGGCGGAAGGCTCGCTGCGCCGGCTCGGCACCGACCACATCGACCTGTTCTATCAGCACCGCCTCGATCGCACCGTGCCCATCGAGGATACGGTCGGCGCCATGGCGGAGCTGGTGCGCCAGGGCAAAGTGCGCTTCCTCGGGCTTTCCGAGGTCGGTGAAAACACCATCCGCCGCGCCCACCGCACCCATCCCATTTCGGCGCTGCAGAGCGAGTACTCGCTCTGGGAACGGAATCTCGAGCCGCGCATCCTGCCGCTGCTTCGCGAACTGGGCATCGGCCTGGTGCCGTTTTCGCCGCTGGGACGCGGATTTCTGACGGGAACGGCGAAGCGCGCGGAAGAGTATCCGGCGAGCGATTACCGGCATGGCGACCCGCGTTTCCAGGGAGAAAACTTCGATCGCAACCTGCGCGCCGCCACCACGGTTCGCGAGATGGCGACCCGGAAGGGCGCAACCCCCGGGCAGATCGCGCTGGCATGGCTGCTGCACAAAGGCCCAGACCTGGTCCCCATCCCCGGCACCAAGCGGCGGCAGTACCTCGAGGAAAACGTGGGAGCGGCGAACGTAAAGCTGAGCGCGGCTGAAATGCAACAGCTTGATGCGACGCTGCGGTCGGAAGCCGTGGCTGGTCCGCGATACAACGAACACTACCAGGCGTTTATCGACCGCTGAGGCGCGGGCGCAGTTCGTCTCCCGTTGCACTCTGCGATTGACTTATCTTCGCGGCGCGCCTACCATGTTCGGCGCCGATCCCGGCCCATCCCCCAGACAACCTGACCGCTATGAACAAGAGCGTGATTTGTCTCGTGTTGGCGCTGTGCTCGTTTCTAACGGGCGCGAGAGCGAAGGCCCAGGATGCCCGCTTGCGGGTGGTGCTCGATCCCGCGAGCTTCGGCGGTCCCGCCTACCGGGCCCTCCAGGACACTGCGGACCAGGTGGCGCACGAGGTCGAGCAGCTCATACCGGGAGCGTCCTCGGACACAGAGGTATTCTGCTTCGCTCCGCCTCCGCAGTGGGGACATGCTCCCATCACGCTGGCCGGCGAACTGCAGCCTGGGGAACCGGCAGCTTCCGCTCGGTATGCCGTCCGCATCGCGCTTTCCCGCAGTGTGCTCCCCGCCAACCGGGAGCGGTTCGCGTTTCAGTTGGCGCACGAACTGGCCCACGTGCGCATGGACCCGAGAGTCGACAACGACATCCTCGAGACCTTTGCCGTCGCGGTCTCGTTCGAGGTTCTGGACCGCATGGGATATGGAAGATATCTGCAGGCGGCGACACAGTCGCTGATCGTTCCCCTGCCGCTCGAGATCAGAGCGGCGCTCGGCAATGGTTCCTGGAACGACGTCAAGCTCTACTTGAAGCAACAACAGCCATACCACCAGCAACATCCCTTTGATTACTCGCTGGCGGCGGCGGGAGCGGTGCTGATTCGGGCCACCCACACCTTCCGCTGGAGCCAGCTTTTCGGGATCGGCCTGAAGAACCAATGTCCGGTTCGCACCGACCCGCCTCGATTCCAGTTCTGTCCCCTGAATGAATCCGCGTTACCGGAATTTCTGCCGGTGTTTCGGCTGCTGGGACGCACCACGGCGCCCGAACTTGCGTCACAGGGAATGAACCCGGGCGGAAACTGATTCTGCAAGCTGCTTCGTGCTGGGTTGCGCGACCTCGCTTAAAACAGGCTAATCAGTCGGACCATGCTGCCACTGCCGCTCGCCACCTTGCAGACCCTCTTGACACGGGTTCTTCCTGGGTGCAAGAATCTGCCCTCGACCATCAAGGTAAGGCGCCGGTTCTCCCCCCACCCAAAGTGACCGGCGGAGGTTCTCAGGGCCATCGGCTCCGGCAATCTGCGGGAGCGCGCAGCCAGAGGTTGCAGTCCGACTGCGGTTTCCCTAGCTCAAGTTTCCAACCGACATAAAACTATTTTTGCGTGTGGAAGGAGGCAGCGCACAAAGGCGCTGCCGCGAGCGATGAAGGCTGTATCTCCCCAGGCATGGCGCGTATCCATCTGGTTTGCGGTACGTCCGTCGGCGTGGGCCGTACCGCTGGCGCAGCTTGGGTGGAAGCAGAGCCGTTCCAGGCTCTTTACCGACCACCGCTGTGCTGCCGATGAGTCGGCCTTTCCGTACCGAGGCGCATTTCAGCAACTATCGGCGGACGGAGGTCGCCGAGGCCATGTTGCGTAGCAAGATACAAAGGAAGACGATAGAGACGGTTGTCGCGCTCATCGTCTTCTCCATCGTGGTGGGGTTATTTCTCTATCTTTTGTTGATGATGCCAATGGGTCCCTTGTGAGCGTGGAGGTGCAATCCGCTGACCGTGGCTGCAGATGCGCCCGTCTGCAAACTCTAAGCGGGATTAAGAACCGCCAGGGGGCTCACCTGCCCAGGACCAGCACCACGAAGGTGTTGGGCAGGATCGCGGGACGCTGCCGCGGCTGCCCGGGCGAGGGTGGCGGCGCGGGCGCGAAATCTGCGCTCACGAGATAAACCTGGTGGGTGCCGGGATCGAGCGCCATGGTACGGGCGCCACGCTGCGTGAAGACGTTCTCCACCACAGTGAAACTGTCGGGCGAGTCCTCGTGGACCACGGTCAGCGTGCCCTCACCGTTGGAGGCGTAGGCATACTGCAACCCGGGATCGAAGGCCGTGGCATCCACGCCGTTGCCGATGGGCAGGGTGGTGATCACTTTGCCGAGTTCGGCATCCACCACCGCCATCAGCTTGTTGCGGCAGCCCGCGAACAGACGGCGGTGCACGAGATCAATGGTGAGCCCGGTGGGCTCTTCGCAGGGCGCGAGCGGCCAGCGCGTCTCGACCGTCAGCCTGCGCGAGTCGAGCGCGACCATCTCACTCTTGTCCTCGATATTCACGTAGATGCGCCCGTGGGCACCGGCCACAGCGAACTCCGGCTTGCCGCCCAGAGGTATCGTGCCGGCGACCTTTCCGGTGGCTCCATCTATGGCCGTCGCATCGCCCGACCGGCCGTTCATGGCGAACACGCGCTTACTGAGGGAATCGTAGACGATGGCGTCAGGATTCTGGCCGGTCTTAACCTGACCTATGATCGCCAGGGTCTTGAGGTCGAAGATCGTGACTGTGTCGGCGCGGCCGTTGCTGGTGAAGCCGCGTCCCAGCTCCGGGGCCAGTGCGATGCCGTGCACGCCGGCGGTGTCGGGAATGTCGCCTACTACCTTGCCGCTGGCGGCATCGAGCACGATGACGTGGGTGGCGCGCGCGATGAACAGTCGTCCGAAATCGGGGTCGAAGGTCAGATAGTCCCAGCCGCCCTCGCCGCCCAAGGGGATCTTCTTGAGCAGGTGGTATCCGGAAGCGGCAAACACCGTCGAGACTAAGAGCAGGAATACGGGGAGAAACAAGCGCCGGCGGAGTCTCATAGCCTTCTTCCTTTGCGCAGAGCGGAGGGGATGTTAGTGGTGCAGCCGGGAAGGCGTCAATGAGCCCGGCAGCGGCCTTACGAGGTAGCTGCGGCGGGCATGGCCGGCGCAGCCAGGGCGGCGCGGGCTTCGCGCACGCCGGACTGGATGTTGGGCTCAAGATCGAGATGTGGGATGGGTGAGCTGGCCACGGCCTCATAGAGTTTCAAGGCATCCTGGGGACGATTCAGGCGCTTGAGGCAGATCTTGGCAGCCGCGAGGCGCGCCATCAGCGATTGCCGTTCCGTGGGATAAGCCGCGGCCAGTTTCTCGTACTCGCTCAACGCTCGCTCGAACGCGCCCTCTTCCTCGGGCGCTCGGCAGAGATCGAGCCAGGTCTGCGCCGGCAACTTATCTCCGCCCTGTTGCAGGAAGTCCTCATAGTCCTGCCAGGCCACTTGCGGCTCGCGCGCGGCCAGATGCTGGCTGCAGAGCCGCGCCGTGTAGGCGAGATAGAGCGGAATATCATTGTTCCGCAAATGGATTTCGCGCAGCAGGCTGCAGGCGTCCACCGAGTCGGGTTTCTTCGCCAGATAGTCCTTCAGAATGGGCAGCGCCTGGTCGAGCTGTCCGTTGCTCACCAGGTCCGAGGCCTGCACGATCTCGGGATCGTTCTGCCAGCTCACCTGCTCTTCGATGGACTGGTTCATCTTGTGCTCAAGGCCGGAGTAGCGCAGTGCCAGGGCCACCGCCGCGCCGAACAAGAAGCCGCCCACGTGCGCCCAGTGCGCCGTGCTCGACATGCGGCCGAACAGCGTGCCGTAGAGGACCTCCATCAGCAGCCACAGAGGCAGAAGCGCATAGGCCGGCGCATTGAAGTAATAGCGACGGAAAAAGATGATCCACATCATCTTGATCTTCATCTTGGGGAAGCTCACCAAGAAGGCCCCCATCAGGGCGGCCACGGCGCCGGAAGCCCCCAGCGTGGGCACGATGCTGCCCGGATTCAGCCAGGCATGGAACTGCAAAGCGGCTGCTCCGGCCACCAGGTAGACGATCGCATACAGCGGCCGGCCCCAGGCGTCCTCCAGCACGAACCCGGCCAGCCACAGGAACCACATGTTGCCGATCAGGTGCAGCCATCCCCCGTGCAGAAAATTTGCCGTCAGATAAGCGATGGGCTTGGGGTGCGCTGGCACGAAGGCATACTGCTCGGCCAGCGAAGCCGTGCTCAGCTTGTC
>Ga0187817_10001772_pt1 | contig 10806 bp, 10 predicted proteins | sample NC_wetland_sal_i_17_FD_132431 | JGI IMG/M metagenome (GOLD analysis project Ga0187817, IMG submission 132431) | Wetland sediment microbial communities from Neuse River Estuary, North Carolina, USA - SO4_2 | ecosystem: Environmental > Aquatic > Freshwater > Wetlands > Sediment | place: USA... | reverse complement strand
GGCTCGCGCACCCGGTCGCTCGCTGCACACGCAGAAGCGTCAAGCTCTTCTCCTCGGCCTGAGTTTCAACCTGTATCGCCTGAGGCATCGCTACCTTTTCCCGAGGATGTCAACAGAGCCAGACGCCCTGAAGCCTTTTGGCGGCAAAGTCAAAGTCACTGCCAGCCTAGGCATCGCCGTATCGGATCGAAAGGAGCTATCGGCTGCGGATGCGCTGGTGAAGGCAGCCGACGAAGCTATGTACGTCTCCAAGTGGACGACCAAGAATCGCATCTGTACATGGCCTCCAGACCCTAGGGACGCCGCTCAAGCGAAAGAAAATCGCGACAAAGCCAGCCTGATCGGGTGACATTCTGTGTGGATGGTCGGCCACTCGGAAGCTATCTATCGCAGCATCTAGCTTTTACAAGAGAACACGGACGAAAAATTCGGCCACCACAAGCCGGCCCGCTACCCCACCAGCTTTTTCCGTTGACAACCGGGGTATCTAATTGGTATAATACACTTGTTGCAATGGATAAAACGCACAGTTTTGACTTCGGGAACCCCGCGGGGCGGGCAGCGATCCCCTACCTTCCCGTTTTAGAACTCGCGCCTCAAACCTCCAAATTCTACCCGGTACAAGTCTGTCATCTAAATTCGAGCTATCTTATTGAAAACAAAGGACCGGCCTCGATTCTACCCGGTACAAAACGCCGATCCGACAAGGATCGGCGTCCTGAGGGAGTCCGATCCGTTGGACGACCAAAGGATCTCTCTCCTCATGACCCAGCTAATCAATTTCTAATCGCAACACCGCAGATTAGAAACGCACCTAACCCGTTTAAAATCAGCGCCGACACCCGTTCTAATCGCAACAATAGTACCTATCCGATTGGCTTAGCGCAGGGGTCAGGTGCCGAGGCGGAGGGCGCGTGTGAGGCTGGCGAGGGTGGCGACGGCGGAGAAGGCGGCGAGTTGGGACGTGCGGGGATTGGATTTCGAGGGAACGTTTTCGACGGTCACGGACAGGCGGCCGAATTCGCCTTGCACCCGAATTTCGTGCACGTTTTCAGTGCCGCCCGGCACGGCCACGACGCGCACAGTGACCGGCACGCCAGGGCCGGCGGCGAGGCGCAGCGAAGCGGCGACGTTCGAGGTGGCGGGGAAGGCGCGCGCGGCGTCTTCGGGAGGGCCTTCGAAGATGACGGTTTCGCCGGTGAGCGCGTCGAGCGCGATGCCGCGATCGGAAATGTATTGCGAGCCTTTGAGCGCGGTGACGGGCTTGCGGCTGGTGAGCGTGGCGGAATCTATGCGGTCGATGGCGGCGGACTTGATGGCGTCGAGACCGCCGATGGCGCCCGAGGGGACGTGAATGCGGCAGCCCTTTATTTGGGCTTCACGGAACCAATCGTCGCGGCCGAGCAGGCCGCCGGCGCTCATGACGAGAATGTCGCGGCCGCGCGCGAGGGCTTTGGGAACAAATTCGCGCAGGGCCGCTTGGCTCGCGGCTTCGATGGCGAGGTCGCAGCGGTCGAGCAGTTCATCGAGCGAGACAACCGGCGGGCGGCAGGCGAGGCTCGCGGCGAAGGCTTCGGCTTTGGCGCGGTCCTGATCGGAGAGCGCGACCAACTCAGCGTCAATTTTCTTTTCGGCGATGGCCGTGGCGAGAACTTGGCCGATGGCGCCTACGCCGAGGATGCCGACGCGCAATGTTCCGAGAGCAGTTCGCAATTTGGGCCTTCAGGGGCTAAAGCCCCGCTGATTTTGTGGCAGTTATGTCGTGGCTAAAGCCACGACCTACAAAGATTCTTGAATCGACGCGCAGCATGCGGCGCTTAGGCAAGCTCCAGCATGCGGTCAATCGCGCGGCGCGCCTTGCGGGCGATTTCCTCCGGGACGCGCACCTGCGGCGACATGGTTTCGAGCGAGCGCAGAATGTTGTCGAGCGTGATGGTTTTCATGAAGGCGCACACAGCGTCGGGATTCACCGGGTAAAAAGTTTTTTGCGGATGCTCCTGGCGGAGGCGATGCAAGATGCCGAGCTCCGTGCCCACCGCGAATTCGCTGGCGGGCGATTCGGCGATGTGGCGGAGCATGCCTTCGGTGGAAAGAAAGAAGGTGCGATCCATCGGAAGAGTGCCGTCGGCGGCCTTGGCCATGCAGGCGCTGACGCATCCGCATTCAGGGTGAAGCAGCAGCTCGATATCGGGGTGCTCTTCGAGCAGCTCGAGGACTTGCTCGGCGCGGATGGTTTTGTGGACGTGGCAATAGCCGGGATAGGCGATGATGTTGGCGCGCCCGGTCTGCCGCGCGACGACCGTGGCGAGAAATTTGTCCGGGAGAAAGAGGATTGGCCGGTCGGCCGGAATGGCACGGACAACTTTTGCGGCGTTGGCGGAAGTGCAGCAGTAATCGCTTTCGGCTTTCACCGCGGCGGAGGTATTGATGTACGCGACGACGACGGCGTCGGGCAGCTTGGCCTTCCACTGGCGCAGCTCCTCGGGAGTGACCGAGGCGGCCAGCGAGCAGCTAGCGCGCAAGTCGGGGAGCAGCACGGTTTTTTCGGGGCAGAGAATCGCGGCCGTTTCGGCCATGAAGTGCACGCCGCAGAAAACGATCACGTCCGCGCCGGTTTTCGCGGCCTCCTGCGAGAGGCGCAGTGAATCCGCGACGGCGTCGGCGACTTCCTGCACCTCGGGGCGCTGATAATGATGCGCCAGCAGGATGGCGTTGCGCTCCGTGGCGAGCGCGCGGATGCGGCGCTGCTTCGAGCGAATTTCCTGCGCCGTGTCGGGCACTCGCTCGACGGGCGGAAGCGTGTAGCGCGATTCGAAAACGTCCTGAAAGACAGCGTTGGTGGTCATGAGTCTCCTCTTGATTGCATGAGTTATAAAATCCTTTGGCACAGATCAAGCGCGCGGACCGAGTGCGTCAAGGCGCCGACGGAAATGGCGTCCACGCCACAATCCGCATACGCCCGGATATTCGCTTCGGCGATGCCGCCGCTGGCCTCGATGAGCGCGGCGTCGTGCAGGCCATCGCGGCGGAGCGAATCGAGAATGCCGGTGATCTCGCCGGGCGTTTTGTTGTCGAGCATCAGCAGAAATGGATACGGCTCCGAGGCGCGCTCTTGCAGGCCGCGAAAGGCGCGCGCGGCGGCGAGGGCGGCGGCGTCGCTGCGGACCTCGATCTCGATGAAGGCCGCGTCGGCGCGGGAATCCCAGGCGCGCGCAATCGCCAGCGGCGCGGCGTCCTCCTCGCGGCCCGCGAAGAGCGCGAGATGATTGTTCTTGATCACGATGGCGTCGCCGAGCGACAGGCGATGCGTGCCGCAGCGGCCCCAGTGCGCGGCGCGCTTGTCGAGCAGGCCCCAGGGCGTCTTGCGCGTGGCGACGACGCGGACGGAGGGGCAGCGGGCGCGCGCAAGAGAATCGAGATGCGCCGCGGCGGTGGCGATGCCGCTCATGCGCTGGACGAGGTTGAGGCCCACGCGCTCGAGAGAGAGCAGGGTCGTGCGGTCGCCTTCGGCGCGCAGCAGGACGTCGCCCGGCTCGAAGGCAGCGCCATCGCGTTTTTCGAGCGTCGCGCGGACGCCGTGAGATTCAAGCAGAAAGCCGAGTTCTTCGAGGCCGGCGGCGATGCCCGGCTCGCGCGAAATAATCGCGGCGGAAGCGAGTGCCGATTCGATAGCGAGCACGGCGGAGGTCAAATCGCGCGGGGCGAGATCGGCGTCGAGCATGGCGCCGGTGAACGCGCGGACGGCTTGGAGGTAAGCGGGATTATCGAGCGCCAAGCGAGCGCCGCGAAAAAGGGCTTGCTCGGTGCGTTCCTCGCGAGTGGCAGTGAGAATCATGGTTCGTCTCGTTTGGCGTTACCTCAAGAGAAAGCCCCGGGCGCGAAGCCGGGCCTTGGCGCGCGCGATCATTTGCGGGCGCGCCGCCTCCACCGTGTGCAGATGGACTCCGCGCGTGAGGGAAGAGAGCAAGGTGGCGCTGGTCGAGCGCACGCGGCGCAAGAAATCCTCCACGTCGGCGCGGGATTCGATCATCAGCGAGCCGCGCAGCTCGCCATAAATTGGATGCTCGACGATCACATCCAGCACCTTCACGCCGTGATCCACCAGAATCTGGAGCTCCTCTTGGGTGCGCTCGGGCGCGTGCCGGCAGGCCAAGATCGCGCGATGGGCGCGCGCGGAAGATTCCGGCAAGCGGTAGCCCATCGGCGTGGCCAGAATTTCCTTGCCGCCGGCGCGGAGAATCGCGACGTCCTGCACCACGCACTGGCGGCTCACGCGGAAGCGGCGGGCCAGCTCATCGCCGCGCACGGGCGCGCGCTGCGCCCGGATGCAATCCAGCATCCGGCGGCGGCGGGAATCGCCGGAGTCTCCAGCGGGCGGATGCGCGGCTTTCATGGCGTCGTCTGTCTTGTCAGAAACCTAGTTACAAGACAAGTCTAGCATGAGGTGGGGAGGCAGGAAAGCAGGAAGGCAGAGAAGGCCCGCGGCGGCGAAGACCACAGAAATGCGGCGCAGGGCTTCAGTTCACCGTCAGGGCAATGTTTGTCGTGGCGTCGGCGACGCCGGTGGTGTTGCCTTCGTCGAATGCGTTCAGGGTTATCGACCACAGGCCCGGCGTAGTGCCACCACCACCGCCGCCACTCGTTCCCCCGCTGTTGCAGCCGGCGATGGCCACAGCCACAAGCACAAGGCTGCCCAGCGCCAAGCCATAGCCGAAACCTGGCGATACGCGGGCGCGGCGAAGCGACAGCAGCAGAATGAGAAATGTGAGAAGGGCAGGAACGCCGATCTGCACTGGGCGGTTCCACATTCGCGGGTCAAGCAAGCGAGGCAGCCAGGCGTTGCTCGTCGTATTAGCCGTGACCGTGAGGCTCCCAGCCGCGCCGAGGTTGAACACATGCGAGTTGGTGGTGTTGGTGGTAAGCGCGCAGCTCGCCTTGGGTGCGTTCGTGGTGCAAGTCAGGTAGAGGTATCCTGTGCCGGTGGGAGTAAAGGTGCTCATGTTGGCCGGTGCCCCCTCGCCAGCCGTTACAGTGATCGATGGAGGAGTCCCCAGGTTCGGAGCCGGAACCGTGGCCGTATATTGCCGCACGTAATCCACCATCTCTACAGCCGGATTGGGTGTTGACGCGCCGGGCGTTCCGCCGAGCGTCCCGCCCACGGCCATATTCAAGAGCACGAAAATTTGCGCGTTGAATGGCCACACGTCGTTGGCAGAAAGGTCGCTGGTCGTGACGATGTAGAAGGGCTGCGCGGCATTATCCACGTAGAACTGCATCATGTTCGCCGACCAAATGATGCCGTATTGATGGAAGGCTGTATCGTTCGCTTGTCCGCCCGGAAAAGTGAAAGTCCCGTTGGGTTGAAGGCCGCTGCCTCCAGTGACGGCCGTATGAATGGTTGATTTGTTCTTGCCCGTGCCGGGCCCGTTGTTTACGCTGGGCGACCAGACCTCCATGAAATCCGATTCACCGCACGTCGGCCACGACACGCCCTGATCAATGCTCGTCCCGAGCGACCACCAGGCTGGCCACAGGCCCTCGTTCGTCGTATCCGGAAGCTGGACGCTGGCTTCGATTCGGCCGTACTTGAAATTTTCGATTTGCTCGCTCTTCACGCGCGCCGAGAACCACGTTCCGCTGTTATTCACGCCATTGTTGATGGCTTGAATGATCAGGTGCCCGCTTCCGTCTACGTATTCGGTATTCGTGGTGGCTGAAAATGTCGTGGGACACCCGGCCGGAACGCCGCCCGTGTATCCTGGCGGCGGGCAATATTGTTCAATCTCATTGTTTCCCTCGCCGCAGGGAGCGGTGCATGTGTCGTAGGCCCACGCGACCTTGTTCGCGTCCATAGCTTGCGCCGGAGCCTCATTGAACTCCTGGCAAGCCGCCGGCTTCCAAGTGATCCCGCCGACAACGCTGTTGGGAACGGCGTTGTTAGTGCAGTCGGCGGCCCAAGTGGGCCACTGTGCGCGGGCGCGTCCGGCGAAGGCCAGGAGCGCGATCCCCAATAGGAGCGCTAAGCGCAAAAAGATTCCCACGCTTGTCTTGATTGTTTGCATGGACTTCTCCCTTTCCGTGCTCCGCTCGAACTTCCACCCGAAGTTCCCACCCGAAGCTCAGCGCGCACGCTCGGCGGGACGGGCCATCTGAAAACGAAGGTGCCACGCCGCCGCAAGGCTTGTCAACACGTATGCCCAAGGACACTTGCTGTTACTTGAATTTGAGCCGGTTTTCCTTGTCGGCGATCAGGCGCTCGATATTCGACCGGTGCTTTGCCAGCACGAGCAACGAAATCAGGATCGTGCCCCAGGAAATCGAGGCAGGCGGGGCGTGGCGCGGGGCGTAAAGGAGATACACGAAGACGGGCAACATCGCCGCCGCGACGATCGAGCCGAGCGAGGCGTAACGCCAGAACGCCACGATCAGCAGCCAAAGGATCACGGCGGCAGCCACGGCTTCGCGGCAAATGGGCAGGAACGCGCCCAACGTTGTGGCAACTCCCTTGCCACCCCGGAACCGCAGCCACACCGGGAACATGTGGCCGATCACGGCGGCTGCCGCGGCCGCGATCATCCATCGCGCACTCGCGCCGCCCGTTGTCCAGCGGCCGGCAAGCCAGACAGGCAGCCATCCTTTGGCCGCGTCGAGCACCAGCGTAAGCGCGCCCGCCCCCAGCCCGGCACCGCGCGCGACGTTGGCCGCGCCGATATTCCCGCTCCCGGATTCGCGAATGTCCGCGCCCCTGAACGCGCTCACGATCAGCAGCCCGAAGGGAATCGAGCCCAGCAGGTACGCTCCCGGGATGATCAGCCAATGCGCATTCATGTGGCGGCCCTCACAAAAGGATAGGTTGCGAGGCGCTTGTATTGCGCGCCGGAGCGTCCCAGGATGCTCTCGAACAGATGGAATTCTATTTCGCGTGTCGCGCCGAATTCAGGCGATTCCACTCCCGCCGCCGCGCTCACCAGTCCCCGCCCCTGGCCGGGTGACGCGATTCGCGCGAGCGTCAGGTGAGGCGTAAAGTCGCGCGTTTCGCGCGGAATCCCCAGCGGCTCAAGAGCGCTTTCGATATCGGCCGCGAGCGCGGCCACGTTGCGCGAAGCCTCGATGCCGCACCAGATGACGCGCGGGCGGCGTTCGTCCGGGAAGAATCCGAGGCCGCGAAAGCGCATCTCGGCGGGAGCGGGCGAATGAATCGCGGCCAGCGCGGCGCGAATGGAATCGAGTTTGTTCGCGTCCGTCTCTCCGATGAATTTGAGCGTCACGTGCATTCCCTCCGGGCGCACCCAGCGTACGCTGCCGGCCGCAGGCTTGAGGCGCGACATCAACTCGCGCAGCGCGCCCCGCACCTCTTCCGGCAGGTCGAAGGCGATGAACAGCCGCACAGCTTAGCCCCGTCCCGGCGCGGGCGCCAGAAAATATCGCCGCACCATATCGAGCGCGGCTTGCGTGGCGCGCTGGCGAATCAGCTCGCGGCCACCGAGAAAATGATACGCACTCTCGCGCGGCCCACGCTCGTCGGCAAGAGCGATATGCACCAGACCCACGGGCTTCTCTGGCGAGCCGCCGCCGGGGCCGGCAATCCCGGTGACGCCTACGCCGAGAGTCGCGCCCGTGCGCTTGCGGATGCCCGCGGCGAGCGCGAGCGCCACTTCCGGGCTTACCGCTCCCTTGGCCTCGATCAGTTCGGCAGGCACGCCCGCGAGGATGGTCTTCAGCTCGTTGCTGTAGCACACCACGCCGCCGGCAAAATATGCCGAGCTGCCGGGGATGCGCGTCAGCCGCTCGGCCAACATGCCTCCGGTGCAGCTTTCGGCGGCGGCGATGGTGGCGCGGTTTTCGGTGAGGAGGCGCGCGACGACTTCCTCGAGCGATTCTCCGCGCGCGGAAAATAGATGCTCGCCCAAGGCGAGCGCCATGCGGTCGGTGATTTCATCGAGCACGGCCTCGGCTTTGGCGGCGTCGCTCGACCAGACGCGCGGATGAAGCTGGATGCCGGCGGCCGTGGCGAGAATGGTCGTCTCCGTGCCGGGATAGAGAGCGTAAAGCGGCGAGACGCGCTGCTCGACTTCCGATTCCGCGAGTCCCGTGACGCGCAAATCGCGAGTGAACAGCCGCTCGCTTCCGCCGAAGCGCGCGAGCCGCGGCTTCACCTCCGCTTCGAAAATGGCGCGAAGCTCGGCGGGCACGCCCGGAAGCAGCACCACGATGTGGCCCTGCGCTTCGAGCCACAGTCCTGGGGCCGTGCCGCTGGGGTTTGGAAGAATCGAAGCGCCCTCGGGGACCATCGCTTGGCGCTCGTTTATTTTGGCCATCTTGCGTCCGGAGCGCAGGAAGCGTTCCTGGATGTGGCGCAGGAGCACGTCGTCGCGGCGGAGCTTGCGGCCTAGCAGATCAGCGACGGTCTCGCGCGTGCGGTCGTCCTCGGTGGGGCCAAGGCCGCCGGAGGAGACGACGAGTTCGGCCCGGTCGAGCGCGTGGCGGAACGATTGGCGCATCTCGTCGGGCGTATCGCCGACCACCGCCTTGTGCACCACGCGGATGCCGAGCTGGTTGAGCGCGTCGGTGAGAAACAGGGAATTGGTGTCCAGCCGGTAGGGCGTCAGCAGCTCCGAGCCGACCGCGATGATTTCCGCCTTCATAGGATAGTCCTACCCGACGCCAGTAAACCTCTACAACTTGCTCCTGTCTTGATACTTCGCGCACTCCGATATGGCATCATACACGGCAGTTTATCTTCGAGAGAGCAAAACGTGGCTACGAAACGTCAGATTGTATTTGTTTCATGCGGGCAGTCCTCCGACGGGGAGAAGAGTCTCGGCCAGAGGGTGGCTGATCTGGTGACAGAGATGACGCCATTCAAGGGTTATTTTGCCCAGAATCAGAACGAGCTCGCTGGCGTAGCTGAGCACATACTCGGGGCTATCAACCGCTCCGTTGGCTTCATCGCCGTCATGCATCACCGAGGCGCCGTCACCGGGCCCCACCCAGATCGCATTCGAGCGTCTGTCTGGATCGAGCAGGAGATTGCCATCGCTGCATTTCTGCGACTAATTCACCGAAAGCATCTGCCAGTCCTGCTTTACGTCCAAAGTGGAATTGCCCTAGAAGGACTCCGGGAGGAATTGATGCTGCATCCGGTACCGTTCGGTGGAGATGACGATGTGCTAAGTGACCTTCGCTCCGCTCTGCCCACTTGGAGGCTGGACGTAGCAGAGGCAAGCCTTGCGGACACCTCGCTGGAGGGCCGAATCAGAGCCTCGCTGATCCATTGTGAGCGAATCAACGTCACAATCAACCTCGCAAATGATTCTGACTTCGAGATTATTCCGAAGCGGATCGAGATCCGCGGGGATAGCGGGCTTATCACGGAGCCGTACGAGTGGGTCGGTGCCCTACCGATTGGGCCGAGACGCCCCACGAACCCCCTTGCTTGGCTTGCCCAGACGCCTCCAGCGGCGACCCTGGCCGAATGGAACAGCAATGTGGGATTGTTTTCCGACGCCGACATTGAGATCGTGTTTGAATGCGAGATTCTCGGAGTCCCTCGAAGGTTCCGCGAGAAGAAGAAGGTAAAGGTAAGCGCCCATGATCAAAGGCTAAGGCAGGTCGGCCCGTAGGTGCACATGGGCTCGGGCGTTATCTTCTCAGCCGTTCAAGGGAAGGCCCTCTATATCCCAGTCGAGGGTGAAGAGGGCATTGATCGTGGTGATGACGGCGCGATGGGAGGGCAAGAGCGCGAGTCCGACGATGTGGCTACCGCCGAGCACCAGTTCCGGCTGGGCCTGCGGCGTGAGGCCCACGATGCCGCGGCGGCCTCCGAGCGACGCCGCGACGTAGAGATTGCCGTCGCGGTCGAAGGCGAGGCCTTGCGGCCGGCCAAGCCCGCGGAAAAATATGGTCACTTCTCCGGCGGGAGAGATGCGATAGACGCGATCGAAGCTCGATTCGGTCGGGCCGGTGACGTACAGCTCGCCCTCCGCGTTGAACGCGAGATGGTAGGCCGAAAGCGACGGCTCAAGCGTCGCGAAGACGAAGACTTCGCGGTCTGGGCCGATTTTGAAGATCGTGCCGCTGCGGTCGCCGACGTACAGGTTGCCGGATTTGTCGAACGCCAAGCCCGTGGCGATGCCCATGCCCTCGATCCATTTCGACGCGCGGCCATCGGGAGAGACGCGATGGATCGTGCCGTCGTTGCGGCAGGAGACGAAGAGGTGGCCGTCGCTGCTCACGGCCAGGCCGGTGGGATTCATCAATTCGGCGATGAACGGCTTTACCGTGTGGTTCGACGTGACCTTGTAGAGCGACACGGGAACTTTCTGCCCGCGCTGGCCGCTGAAGGTGACGTACATGTTGCCGTGCGAATCCACGGCGGGATTGCCCACGGGATGCAGGTTGTCCGCGATCTGCACGCCCAAGGCGATGGGGAAAGGCGCGCTTTCCGAGCCGCCCGCGCGCACGCGCACGGCGCCGCCCGCCGCACCCTCCGGCACGCGCGCGATCAGAAGATTTTCCGCGGCCATCACCAGGCTCGCTTCCGCGGGGCCGAACAGCGCCTGCGGGCGCGCGTGATTGCGCGTGCTGAAACCCGTGCCGCGAATGAAGATCTCGCCGCCTGGAAGCGCCGCGGCGGGTTTGACGCTTTCGATTTTTGGCGTGGCATTCGTCATGAGAAGCGGTTCGCGGCCGATGGCTTGGGGCCGGTGGTTCCCTGCGGTACCGTGCTTTCCTCAGAGTCCCGCGGCGCGCGCGATCCACAGGCCCAGCGCCGCATAGAGCGCGGCCACCCAATCGTCCGCCATG
>Ga0187817_10001771_pt1 | contig 10806 bp, 7 predicted proteins | sample NC_wetland_sal_i_17_FD_132431 | JGI IMG/M metagenome (GOLD analysis project Ga0187817, IMG submission 132431) | Wetland sediment microbial communities from Neuse River Estuary, North Carolina, USA - SO4_2 | ecosystem: Environmental > Aquatic > Freshwater > Wetlands > Sediment | place: USA: North... | reverse complement strand
GCCGTGCTGCTCGGCGCGTTCGAGCAGTTCGGCCTGTCCGAGCCGGGCGGCGCGGAGCTCGTCCAGGTCGGCAAGGCCAGCCTGACCGCCCGGGCCAGGGTGCAGCGGCAGGACGCGCTGGCCGACGACCCTGAGCCGGGGTGGGCCAAGGACCTGGTGGAGACCGTCGCGGCGGGCATGGCCGGCCCGGTCTTCCGGGCCCGGGTCAACCCCGGCTGCCGCACCTGCCCGGTCGCCTCCTGCTGCCCGGTCAACCCCGAGGGCGAGCAGGTCACGTCCTGATCAGCCCGGGGTAGATCCGGCCGACCGGCGGACAGCTCTCGGGGTAGTTCATCCGCGGCGGGTGATGCCCCCGCTGGCGAGCGGGGTAACGGTGGTAATGGACCCCAGCCCGCCGGTGCGCGGACCCGTCCGCTCGTCGCGGGAAAGGAGCCGAGATGGCCGGGCCTGGCATGACGGAAGACGGGGCCGTGCCGTGGATCGATGTGTCCGTGACGGTCAGGCACGGCATGCCGCACTGGCCGGACAACCCGCCCATCGTCATGCAGCGGGCCATGGAGATCGTCCGCGGCCACGCCTGTAACCTCTCCCACCTCTCCATGGGCGTGCACACCGGGACCCACATCGATGCGCCGGTGCACTTCATTCACCAGGCGGCCGGGGTCGACGAGATGCCGCTGGACGCGACGATGGGCCCGGCGCGGGTCATCGAGATCACCGACCCGCGCGAGATCACTGCCGATGAGCTTCGCGGGCACTCGCTGCAGACTGGTGAACGCGTGCTGTTCCGGACCTCGAACTCGCCTCGGTGCTGGCAGGCCGACCGGTTCGTGGAGGACTTCGTCTACATCTCCGAGCAGGCCGCCGAGCACCTGGCCGAAATCGGCGTGCGGACGGTCGGGGTCGACTACCTGTCCGTAGGCGGGTACCACGCCGACGGGGCGAAGATCCACCGCATCCTGCTCTCGGCGGGCATCTGGATCATCGAGGGCCTGGACCTGTCCGCCATCAGGGCTGGGCGGTACGAGATGATCTGCCTCCCGGTCAAGCTGCATGGCAGCGACGGGGCGCCCGCCCGGGCCCTGCTCAGGCCCCTCACCTGACCTCAGGGCAGGGACAGCTCCTGGCGTGCAAGGCCGTCACGCGGGCACGTCGAAAGCGATCACGCTCTTGATGCCCGCGGGCCTGCCCAGGATCAGCTCCGGCGCCTGCTCTGGGGGGTAGCGGCCGGCGATGAGCGTCCGGACCACGGCCGGCCAGCGCCGCCGGAAGGCATCCAGGTCCCGGAGCGCTGCAGCGAAGGCCTCAGGCCCGGCGTTGACCGTGCCCAGCAGCACCTGGTTCTTCAGCACCAGGTCCCGCATGAGGCGGGCCGGATCGGCCTCGATGAAGGCCTGCAGGCCGGGAACGCCGGTCAGCACGAAGATGCCGTTGATGCCCAGGACCCGCACTGCCTGCAGGGCGAAGTGGGACTGCCCGACCGCCTCGTAGACCACGTCGATGTTGCCTATCTGGTCCGCCAGCTTCGGGAATGCCGTGGCCTGCGACGAGACATAGGTAGCGCCGATCGCATCGACCAGGTCGATCCGCGGACTGGGCGGCACCTCGCGTGAGTAGACGTAGGTGGTGAAGCCGGCGGTGGCCAGCGTCATCGCCCCCAGCAGCCCGACCGGCCCGATGCCGAGCACCAGCGCTGAGAGGCCCCGGCCGCGCTCCTCGGCCGGTGTGTGCGGATCGAGCCACGGCGGGCGATGCTGCATCATCCACAGAATCTGCCCAAGTGCCTTCTCCGCGATGGTCAGCGGCTCGGCCAGCACCGCGATCTCCCGCAGACCGGCCGGCACGAGGTTCATGTACCGCTCCCGGTCGACGACGTACTCGGTCATGTACCCGTGTGCTTCCTTGATGCCGCGCTCGCCGAAGTCGCCGGTATAGCAGTAATCCTGATGCCCGGCACGGCAGGCGAGGCAGCCGGAATGGGGGCACGGGCGGCGTACCGACGGCACGACGAGGTCCCCGGCCCGCAGACGCTCAACGGCCGAGCCGACACCGACGACCTCGGCCACCGACTCGTGCCCGATCACCAGGTGACCGTCCCCGTCCGGCGGGGTGCCGTACTCAAAGGAACAGATCTCTTTGTCGGTACCGCAGACGCCGATGTCGAGCATCCGCAACATGACCTGGTCGGGCTCGGAAATCCGGGGAGCTTCTTGCTCGATGACCTTGACCTCACGAGATCCCGGAAACACCGCGACGGCTTTCATGTCCTCTCCCCTCGACCTTAGCTGCGGGCCCGAGGACCCGTCTTGCGGAGACTTTATTGTGGCCGCTCAGTCGTCGGCCCCGAGATAACTCCAGACCTGCGGGAAGCGCCCGACACCGAGGGTCCGGCAGATCTTCTGTGCCGCCATGGAGACACCCTCGGTGAAGGTGGGGAACGCGAGCTGGAGTTCGGCGACCTGCTCGATGGTCATTGCGCCGGCCATGCACGCGGCGACCGTTTGCACGGTCTCGGCCGAGTACTCGCCGAGCACATGAGCGCCGAGTATGGCGTGCGTCCCGCGGTCCGCGATCAGCTTGCAAAAGCCGTCGGGGCGGCCGTCGGCGACCGGCCGGAGCAGGTCGTCGTACCGGGCGATACCGACTATCACGTCGTGCCCGTCCGCGGCCTGGGCCTCGGTGAGTCCTACCCTCCCGTATTCGGGGTCGGTGAAGCTGCCGCTGGGCACGACGTCGTAGGTGGCTCGCCGGGTGGGCCCGAGGATGGCGTTCATGGCCGCGATCCGGCCTTCCATCCTGGCGGTCTGCACGATCATCGACCGGCCGTTGACATCGCCGGCGGCGAAGATGTGCGCGACGTTGGTCCGCAGGTAGTCGTCGGCGGGTATCGCGGCGGGCGTGGCGTGGACGCCGGCGGCCTCCAGCGCCAGGTGATCGACGTTGGCGGGCCAGCCCACGGCGAAGAACACGGCGTCGGCCATCATCTGAGCAGCCGCCGGGCCGCTGCGGTAGTCAACGCGGATGGCACCCCCGTCGGTGCGGAGCGCCTCGACCAGCGTGTCCGTGTGCACGTTCATGTCCTGAGCCCGGAAGGCGCGGCCGAGTTCCGCCGAAACGCTGGCATCGGCGGCGGGCACGAGGACCGGCCCGGCCTCGAACAAGCTGACGCTGGCGCCGAGGTCGTCGAAGATGGACGCAATCTGACAGCCGGTATCGGCGCCGCCGACCACCGCGACCCGGCCGGGGAAGCTGGCCAGGAAGGGAATGTCCTCGTACGTGAGCGCGAGGCCCGCGCCTGGGATCTGGAGTCGTCCGGCGTGTCCGCCGACGGCCAGGATGATACGGTCCGCGGACCAGGTACGCCCGCCGCCGGCGGCCAGGGTGTGCGGGTCGGTGAAGCCGACCGGACCGAGGTCCTCGGCCAGGTCGATCCCGTGTCGGCGGAGATGGCCGGCCACGTCCTTCTTGCCATGGGCGTAGCGCGCCACCCTGTCGCTGTTGGCCACCACGGCGGCCAGGTCCGGGACCGGTGCCGGGCCGTCCAGGCCGAAAGTGGCCCAGGACGACCAGTCTCGCGCCAGCCGGGCCGCTCGCGCCAGCGTCCGCACCGGCGCCGGGCCGCGGTTGAGGCTGGTGCCGCCGACCTGACCCGCTTCGAGCAGGGTGACGTGCCCGCCGAGCTCGCTCGCCTGGAGGGCGGCGGTGATCCCCGCGGGTCCCCCGCCCACCACCAGCAGGCTGATATCAGCGCTCATCGCCAGATCCCCGGTGCCGTAGTGCCGTGCTGATCACAGTCTGCCGCGCAATCGGAGAATCTGTCACCCGCGATAATTACCCCGGTGCCTCGCCCTCGCCCTTGTTATGCCCGGAGGATTCGTAATTCATTATTTTGTCGTTTCTTTGTCCCCTGCCGTTCACCTCCGTGAGTCGTCAATCAACGCATGGGCCGCGTTTCTGGCTTCCGTGACGCCACGGTCGGGTGGGACAATCGGGAACATGTCTGATGCGCCTGACCCGGATGTTGTGGCCGATCCAGTCTCGCTGACGGCCGAGGAGCGGCGGCTGCGGGAGGCCCGGGCCGGGGTTGCGTGGCGGGCGTGGGGGCCCTACCTCAGCGAGCGTCAATGGGGGACGGTCCGGGAGGACTACAGCGACAACGAAGACGCCTGGTCCTATTTCACCCATGATCAGGCGCGGTCACGCGCCTACCGCTGGGGTGAGGACGGCATCGCCGGGATCAGCGACGACAAGCAGCGGCTGTGCCTGGCTGTCGCGTTGTGGAACGAGCGGGACCCGATCTTGAAGGAGCGCCTGTTCGGCTTGACGAATGCCGAGGGCAACCACGGCGAGGACGTCAAGGAGTACTACTTCTACGTCGATAACCTGCCGACGCACAGCTACCAGCGTTATCTCTACAAGTACCCGCAGGCCGAGTTCCCCTACGGCGAACTGGTGGCGGTGAACCAGGCGCGGTCACGCCATGAGCAGGAATACGAACTCGTCGATACCGGCGTCTTCGACGAGGGCCGTTATTTCGACGTCGAGGTGGAGCACGCCAAGGCCGGGCCCGAAGACATCCTGTGCCGCATCACCGTGCACAATCGTTCCTCGCGCGACGCCGCTCTGCACGTGCTGCCCACGCTGTGGTTCCGTAACACATGGTCCTGGCGCGCCGATGAGCCCAAACCCCGGATCGCCCGGGTCGAATCGGCGCATCCGGTCGTCAGGGCAGATCATCATAAGGTCGGCGTTTTCTACCTCTACGCCGAGCCGGATGCGGCCCTGCTGTTTTGCGAGAACGAAACGAACATGGCGCGGGTATTCGGCGCCGAGCCCGCGACACCCTTCCCCAAGGACGGCATAGGCGACCAGCTCCTGCATGGCGCGGATACCGTCAATCCCGCCGGCGAGGGCACCAAGGTGGCGGCGCACGCCCGCGTGGCCGTCCCGGCTGGCGGTCAGGCTGTGATGCGGGTGCGGCTGACTCGTGAGGGCCCGGAGGAACTCCTCGCGCCGTTTGCCGACGCGGATGAGTTGATCGCCCGGCGGCGAGCCGAGGCCGACGAGTTCTACGACGCCATCACGCCGCCGGCGGTCCCCGATGACGCGAGGGCGGTCATGCGCCAGGCGCTGGCTGGCATGTTGTGGTCCAAGCAGTGCTATAACTTCGACGTTGACCAGTGGCTGCGTGAGCGCGGGCTCCACCCGCTGCGAGCGCCGACCCGGCGGGGGACCCGCAACGAGTCGTGGTTCCACATGTTCAACCATGACGTGGTATCCATGCCGGACAAGTGGGAGTACCCGTGGTACGCCGCCTGGGACCTGGCGTTCCACTGCCTGCCGCTGGCCATGGTCGACCCGGACTTCGCCAAGAGCCAGATCGACCTGATGCTGTCCCGGGAGTACCTGCACCCGGGGGGACAGATGCCCGCCTATGAGTGGAACTTCGGCGACGTGAACCCCCCGGTGCACGCCTTCGCGGCCCTGTTCCTGCAGAATCTCGAGGCCGACCTGGGCGAGGTGGACCTGTCGTTCCTCCAGGAGAGCTTCTCGCGGCTGCTCCTGAACTTCACCTGGTGGGTGAACCGCAAGGATCCCAGCGGCCACAACGTATTCGAGGGCGGCTTCCTCGGCCTGGACAACATCGGGGTGTTCGATCGCAGCGCCACGCTGCCCACCGGCGGGCGGCTGGAACAGGCGGACGGCACGGCCTGGATGGCGATGTTCAGCCAGGACATGCTCGAGCTGGCCCTGGCCCTGCTGGAGCACGATGCGAGCTATGAGGAGTTCGTGCTCAAGTTCGTCGAGCGCTTCTTCTGGATCGCCGCCGCCGTGGACCCGGTCGGAGAACACCCCGATGAGATGTGGGACGAGGAGGACGGCTTCTTCTACGACGTGCTGCGCCTGCCCGACGGCGCCGGAACGCGGATCAAGGTACGTTCCCTGGTCGGCCTGCTGCCCATCTGCGCCACGACCGTGATCGAGCCCGAACTGATCGAGCGCTACCCGCAGGTCGCCGAGCAGGTACGCGGCTTCCTCGAGCGCAACCAGGATCTGCTGGCCAACATCGCCGACCCGCTCGTGCCCGGCGTCCAGGGTCGGCGGATCCTGTCGCTGGTCAACGAGGACAAGCTGCGCCGCATCCTGGCCCGGATGCTGGACGAGGAGCGCTTCCTGGGCCCGCACGGGATCCGCTCGATCTCACGCTGGCACCTGGATCATCCCTACACCTTTGACGTTCACGGCGTGGAGTACCGGGTGCAGTACGAGCCGGCCGAGTCGACCACCGGGATGTTCGGCGGCAACTCCAACTGGCGCGGCCCGGTCTGGTTCCCGATCAACATGCTCTTGATCCGGGCCCTGATCAGCCACTACCGGTATTACGGCAACGACCTTAAGGTGGAATGCCCGACCGGCTCGGGGAAGATGATGACGCTGTTCGAAGTGGCCCAGGAACTGGCACGTCGGCTCGCCGGGACCTTCCTGCGCGGCGCCGACGGGCGCCGTCCGGTCTACGGCGGGACCAGGCTGTTCCAGGAGGACCCGCACTGGCGTGACCTCATCTTGTTCTACGAGTACTTCCACGGCGACAACGGCGCCGGGCTCGGTGCCTCACACCAGACCGGGTGGACCGGCCTGGTGGCCAGGCTGATCCAGGGCGCGGCCCAGTTCGACGGGGACGCCGTGCTCGAGGACCACCACTGGCCGATGGCCCGGCCCTACCGCCGCATCGCCGCCGCACCCATGCCCGGCGTCACTACGGCTCGCACGGCCCGGGGTGTGCCCGAACCACGATCGTCTCCCCGGCCAAACGGCGGCTAAGCGGTTCATCCATCTGGGATGATGGCCGACGAGTCCGCGGAACGCGGAGTCGGCGGCGGATGCTCTGGCAACTGGATGGAGGCCAGGTCGTGGCTTCGGCGATGGGGTGAGCGGCTGCGAGTACGGCCGGTGCGAGCTCGGCGCCATCCCCCGCGGTCAGGTGGAGTCAGAATGGGTTACCTCGAATCGCTGGACGCTGCCTTCGTCATCGACACGTTCCTGCTGCTCCTGATCGGGATCGGGCCCAAGATCGCGCTGGTGCCCTTCCTCTCGGCCACCGCGGACATGCCAGAAGCGGTCAAGCGCCGGGTGCTGCGCAAGATGCTGACCATCGCCGCCACGGTCGCCGCGCTCCTGCTGATCCTCGGCGGCGTACTGACCAGGCTGCTGCACTTCTCGCCCGGTGCGCTGGGCGTGGCCAGCGGGATCATCCTGCTGATCATCGCGGCCACCATGGTGCTCGGCCAGCAGGACAGCAACGGCGAAGCTCACTCGTTCGAGGGCCGGGACCCGATGCAGGTTGCCGCCTCTCCGCTGGCCGTGCCCTACCTGCTCAACCCGGCCGGGATCGTCGTCCTGGTCACCTTGTCGGCCGAGGCGAGCGGGGTGGCGGTGGTCGCCGTCGCCGTCGGGATCCTCGTGGTGGTGCTCGCGCTTGATGTCGCGGTGTTCCGCTGGGCCGTGCAGGTCAGCAGCAAGCTGGACGCGAGCCGGATGCTGGTGACCGAGAAGGTGTTCGGTTTCCTGCTCGCCGCGCTCGGCGTGCAGCTCGCGCTGAACGGGCTGGCCGACGTCGGCGTCATCCACCTCACCATCGGGCACTGATGGTCATCCGGGCCGCGCCTCCTTCAGAGCCTGGTAGTCGCGGCTGTGCGGTATGTGCCTGACCAGTTCGAGCAGCGCGTCGTGGAGGCGGCCGTTGCTGGCCAGGACGCTGCCGTCTCCGGACCGGACGTCGTTGCCGGCCAGGTCCGACACGCGCCCGCCGGCCTCGGTCACCAGGACGGGGATCGGCGCGATGTCCTCGTAGCCCATCGGCAACCCGGCGATGATCATGGCGTCGGTCAGCCCGGAGGCCACGCCCGAGGTGGCCTTCGCGTGCGGGAAGAGCAGGACCTCCCGGTGCAGCGTCATGAGCAGCTCCATGGACCAGGTGGCCGGGTTGACCATCTCCACCGCCGCTCCGCGCCGCTGCCCGGTGGAGCTGACGGTGATCCGCTGCGGCGGGCCGCTGCCGACCTGATGCCAGCAGCCGCGGCGCCGGGCCGCGTAGAACATCTCCTGGCCCATCGGGTAGCTGATGACCGCCACTGCGCCGCCCTCGGCGTCCTCGACGGTTAGCAAGACGTTGAACATCGGGATGCGCCGCGCGAACGCCGCGGTGCCGTTGATCGGGTCGATGACCCAGCGGCGGCCGCTGGTGCCGGGTGTCTCAGGCAGTTCCTCGCCGGCCACGCCATCGCCGGGGAACCGCGCGGCGATCAGCGACCGCACCACCGCCTCGACCTCGACGTCCGCCGTCGTCACCGGGCTCCCGTCGGCCTTGGTCTGGGCCGGTGCCCCCTCGAGGAAGCGCTGAGCCGCCAGGCGGCTGGCCGTGTCGGCGATCTCGACGGCGGCCGTCAGCAGGTCGTCATCCACGGGACTCCAGTCCGGCCAGCGCGTCGCGGGCCTCGTCGGCGATGGGCGGGGGCACGTCGTCCAGGGCCAGCACGTGCCGGAGCGCCTTGCCGTAGGCGACGTCGTGGGCCTCGGCTTCCGGCACGGCGACATCCGGGGTCACCCCGGTGCCCTCCCAGTTCGTCCCGGTGACCGGGTTGACCGACCGCGCGAACGGGATGCCGATGCCCACGGCGCGGCTGATCGGGAATCCGCGGGTCGGGTGCGCGCCGCCGCCGGTGGTCTCGCCGATCAGCTCGGCGCGGCCCAGGGCCTGCAGGTTGTAGCACAGCTCCTCGCCGCCGGAGAACGTACGGCGGCCGATCAGCACGTAGACCGGGCGATCGACGTAGCGGGTGCCCGGCACGTAGGGTAGGGCCCAGAACTGGCGGGTCTCACCGGTGTCGGCGTGGAAGATGTCGTTGAGGTGGGTCGGCTCTTCCGTGAGCAGGTAGCTGCACCAGAACATCACGCCCTCCGGCGCGCCGCCCCCGTTGTGCCGCAGGTCGATGATGAGCGCATAGGTCCCGGCGACCAGTTCCATGGCCGCGCCGATGGCCGGGCCCGCGTTGGCCGGCATCGCGACCCGGCGCAGGTCGAGGTAGCCGACGTTGCCGTCCAGCCGCTCGACCCGGCGGATGCCGAAGTTGTCCAGCCGCCCCCGCTGCCGCATGGCCAGCCGCCTGGCCTGGTGGTCCCTGGGTTCGTCGGGTTCCTCCGGCCTGTCGCGGCCTGGCGGCGGGCCGCCGCCCAGCCTCAGCCTCAGGTGCTTGTCCCCGGTGACTTCCTGCAGGTGCCTGGTGGCCAGCTCGGTGAGCGTGATCTCGTCCAGGTTGTCGTACTCGCCGGCCGCCAGCCTGGCCTCGACCGCGGTCGCGGCCCGCTCGGCGACCTCGGGGAACACGTAGTTGGCGCGCAGCAGCGACAGGGCGGTGGTCACGATCTCCCGGCCGGACATCTGCTCGGTGGCCAGCGAGCCGTCGTCCGGCATCGTGATCCGCGGCGTCGCGTCCCCGGGATCGTCGAAGGTGAACTCGAGCAGCCGGGCCGAGGGCAGCCGCAGCGAGAGCACCCGCCGCATCTCGTCCATCCCGGCCTGGTTGGCCTCCTGCCAGGCGGCCAGGGCGCGCTCGTAGTCGGCCGGCTCGTCCGGCGCCGGGACGAACACCCGGACCATCAGCTGTCCCGGCTCGATGGCCGGGTCGTCGCCGTGCTCCAGCAGCACGGCCCGCTGCACCACACCCGCGCCGAGCCGCTCCTTCAGGTTGTGGTTGATGACCCGTTCGATCTGAGCCTTCTCCGCCCGTTCCACGATGCCTCCCATCCGTGCCATTGTCTCAACGCGCCCCGCCGGACGCCGGTTCCGGTACCGCTGTACCGTGGTCGGCGTCGGTTCCCGCACGAACCGCAAACGGCCCGCCAGATAGCGCCACCAAATGTCGGTGGTCTCTGCTGGAATGACCCAATGACCACGGTCATGTACAGCCCGGCGCAGCTGGCCCGGCTGCTGCGGCTGCCCGAGCCGACCCCGGAGCAGGCGGCGGTCATCGCGGCGCCGCTCGGGCCGCTGGCGGTCGTGGCCGGCGCGGGCTCGGGCAAGAGCGAGACGATGGCGGCCCGGATGGTCTGGCTGGTCGCCAACGGGATGGTCCGCCCGGACCGGGTGCTCGGGCTCACCTTCACCAGGAAGGCGGCCGCCGAGTTCGGCGACCGGGTGCGCTCCCGGCTGGAGCGGCTGCGCCGCGCCGGGCTCCGCGACGCGCCAGCGCAAGCACAGGCACAGGCACAGGCGCAGGCCGCCAGCGCGACCGACAACGAGGACCCGTTCGGCGGGGACCCGGTGATCGGGACCTACCACGCCTACGCCGGGCGGCTGGTCGGCGACAACGCGCTGCGCGAGGGGCTCGAGCCGTCCATGCGGCTGATCACGCCCGCGCTGTCCTGGCAGCTGGCGGCGCAGATCGTGGCCGCCTACGAGGGGCCGATGGAGGAGATCATCTGGACCCCGCAGACCGTGACCGCGGCCGTGCTCGAGCTGGCCGGCGACCTGTCCGAGCACCTGCGCGAGACCGGGGACGTCACCGCCGTCGGCCGCTGGCTCACCGCGGAGCTCGAGGCGCTGCCGGGGCGGGTACCCGGGTCCGTTCGGAAGATAATGGAAACGCAGCGGGCGCGCGAGCAGCTGCTTCCGCTGGTCGAGCGGTACGTGGCGGCCAAGGCGGCCCGCGAGGTCCTCGATCACGGCGATCAGGTCGCGCTGGCGGCGCGGATCGCCAGCCAGCACCCGGAGGTGGGCGCGGCCGAGCGGGCCCGGTACCACGTGGT
>Ga0187817_10001770_pt1 | contig 10808 bp, 9 predicted proteins | sample NC_wetland_sal_i_17_FD_132431 | JGI IMG/M metagenome (GOLD analysis project Ga0187817, IMG submission 132431) | Wetland sediment microbial communities from Neuse River Estuary, North Carolina, USA - SO4_2 | ecosystem: Environmental > Aquatic > Freshwater > Wetlands > Sediment | place: USA: North... | reverse complement strand
CGAACAGCATATACCTTCCCGGAAGCGCGGCGGGCATGGTGGCGATTTGATGGATCACATCCGTCTTCTTGAAGGGCACATGGCAGCTCATCCAGGCGCTGGTGCCGATGCAGAAATAGCCCTCATAATCGCGCACGGCGCCGGCGCCGATTGTGGCCGCGTGGCTATCGCCACAACCCATGACCACCGGCGTCGACCGCGGCAGGCCCAGCTCGTCCGCGACCTCTTTCTTCATCGTGCCCAGCACGCTGTTGACAGGCAGAAGGTCAGGCATCTTGGCGCGGTCAATCCCCGTCAGCCGCAGCAAGTCCGCGTGGTAGTGGATGCGGTTGGGATCACGATTATCGGTGAGCCCGTAAGGGAAGATGGTGGCATACGAGGCCGCGAACCGGCCGGTGAGCCGGAGGTTCAGGTAATCCATCGGCTCGAGGAATTTGTAAGCACGGTCGTAGATCGCGGGGCGCTCGTGCTTGAAGAAGAGAATGTGACCGAGGCCGTCGATGCCGGATCGCTGGGGTACAGAGCCGGTGAGCTTCAGCCATTTCCACAGCTTGGACGCCGCATAGCCGGCCACCTGCGGGAAGCCTGCTACAAGGGCGCGATTATAGGGTCCGCCGCGCGTGTCGAGCCAAGTGAGCGCATTCGCTAGCGGGCAGCCTCCTGCATCCACCGGCACCGTAATCGACCAGGCGGTGGCGCAGGCCACAGCACGAACCTGCTCGGCCGGAACGGCGCCGGAAGCGAGCGCCGAGCAGGCGGCTCGAAGGCCTGCCGCCCACCACTCATCCGGATTCTGCTCCGCCCCGCCACCGGGCAGCAGAATGGTTTCGATAGCCTCGAACCCGGTTCCTGCCAACTCGCCGCCGCGCGAGACAAGCGCGCTCTTCACGCTCCCCGAACCCAAATCGAGCGCCAGCACATACTGTTCGGCTCCGCCCGTCTGGCCTCGCATTGGCTTGTTCCGAAGGAAGAATTAGGTGAATCTAACCGGACCCCGAAAGGGAGGTTACCTTAGGCCTTCTTGCCCTGTCAAGGCATGGCAAGATCAAGACACCGGTTGGATCGGACGTTCACCAAGGACGTTGCCCATTGGCACCGGCCCGTGCACCTACTGCCCCAGATAGCGGCTCATAAACAACTCCGAATTGGCGGTCGCGCCGGCAGCAACGATCTTGCCGTCAGACTGGGGCCTGAATGTTTGATGTCGCCTGGGCTGGAGTCCATAATGGAAATTCCGGCTTAACGGGGGCCCCATGAAACCGTCTCAGCGTGGCGCGGTGCCCAAGAAACTGATTGCAATTCAATTTGCCATTCTGGCGGGGCTAGCGGCGTTCTATTTCCTCTATTTGCCTTATCGGCTGAAGTCGCAGGCGGCGGCTGAGGCTCAGGAGCGCGAACTGAGGATCGAAGCACTCTTTCGATCTCTGGTTGTCGAGGACGCCCGCGGCGAAGTCGAACTGCCTGGAACAGCAGGAAAGGTGCGTGTGCATCCCCAAAGATTGAATCGCCTGCTGGCAGTTGACGAGGTCGTCCGGGCGCTCGGCTTGCCGGACCGCCGCATGACCGATTTCCGCACCGGGCTGCACATGACCTGGACGGGCACCGCGCACTCGTTGCAGGCTTCCTTCGACCGTGGCCGTCTCTATTGCCTGCGCCGCGAGGACCTCCGGACCAGACACGGCGCGCTGGTATTCGAATCGAGTGCCTCGTGGCAGCCCTTTTGACTGAGCAGCGCGGTAGCGCCGAGGTGTCCGTCAGCCGGCGGATTCCTCCGCGGTTCGTCCTCGCGTAGGCAGCGATCATTGGCCGGTGTTGTATCCCGAGGAAGAACCGCGGAGGAGGGGTCGCCACGGCGACCGCCCACCTCCGCGCTACCCGCTCCGTGCAAGGATGCGCGGCAACGCATTAGCTTCTGCCTAGTCGCCTGGCAGGCAGCGGAAAAACCCGTCCCGACGGTCATCCTGCGTGGCCACGGGCATGGGGCCCACCCACAGACCTGAAAGTTACAAACGTCGTCGTCCCCGCGCAAGCGGGGACCCACGTCCGGTGGATTCCCGCTTTCGGGGGAATCACTTGACTTTCGACCGATGACTTTTGGGTCACGGGCAAATCTCTTAGAATGATCTGCTGGGCGACGAAACTCCGTGAACGCCAGACTCGCTAAAGGGCCGGACGCTTTGTGCTGGCTAATTGGTCCACACTGGCGCGAGCATATCGAGTAGGTGGAGGTGGCGGTGAACGCGACGAAGCCCGTGTTGATTGCGTCCTTGGTTCTCTGCTCTGCGAGCGCCTTCGCGCAGTCGGTCGATAAGGAACCAGCCGCGATCATCGAGCTTGGGGGAGCTGCCGGCTGGAACCTCAAAGGCGGTGGATCGAGCTTCGGCCCAACTGTTGCGGTCGAACTTACGCCGATAGAGAACTGGCTGGAACTCGAGGGGGGCGTTACCCGTCTTTTCGCTCGCCAGTCGGCGGAATGGGATACTGACCTTCTATTTAAGAAACCGTGGGCCCTCTCCCGCAAAGCAGAGTTCATGGTCGGCGTTGGTCCGGAGTGGATTCATACCCGCGCAAACGGCGCCACCAAGAACTCCGTCGGCGGAGAAGCCCTGCTGGATTTCATGTTCTGGCCTTCCGGGAAGCACCGTTTTGGCTGGTATCTCGAACCAAGTTACGAGTACAGTTTTGGGCGAGGACATGAGCAATCGGCCGGTCTAACCGGCGGCCTATTGATCGCCATCCCCTGACCGAGCCATGCTCGATGCTCGAAACACCCCTGTCATTCCCTGTGAAGCCTGGAGCATTCGCACGGAACCGCCCTGGCCGTAATCGCCACGCTGGACATCATCAGTCAATTTGTGTATTACTATGTATGGATCTGTACTAGGGATGCCAACGCGAGACCAATCCGCCACCGGAGATCTGGTGCCGCTTTCGTCAGTGATGTTTCACATCCTGCTCTCCCTTGGCGTGGGCGAACGTCATGGCTACGCCCTGAAGCGCGAAATCTCGCTGCGCACCGGGGGCAGGCTCACGCCTGGCCCGGGCGCACTTTACGGGTCGATCAGCAAAATGCTGGAGCTGGGGCTGATCGAAGAGTCCGACGCGCGGCCTGACCCCCATCTTGACGACGAGCGTCGTCGTTACTACCGCATCACACCTTATGGCCGAAAGGTAGCGCAGGCAGAAGCAGCTCGCATGCGCGAGTTGGTGCAGTTGGCCGCGGCCAGGTTTGGAGTGCCCAAACATGCCTGACGAACCCTTCTCATTGCGTCTGTACCGGCGGCTGGTGAAGCTCTACCCTGCGGGGTTTCGTGAAAACTATGCGCAACTCCTGGAGCGCGAATTTCGGGACGAGCTCAATGAGTCAACCGGGCCTGTCGGCCGGGGCATCCTGTGGATTCGCCTCATTTGGGATCTGGCCATCTCGGTTCCTTTACAGTTCTCTCGCGAAGTAGCGCAGGACGCAGGGCACACGTTTCGGCTTTGGGCTCGCCGTCCTTGGCAGATTGGTTTCGTGATCCTCGCGCTCGCCATCGGCATTGGTGCGAACACGGGAGTCTTCAGCGTCGTCAATGCGCTGTTATTGCGCTCGCTGCCTTTTCGCGATCCCGAACGCCTCGCGTACCTGAGCTTGGATTACCAGCCCCCGCACGACAGCGTCAGGCAGTTTCACGAGTGGCGCCGCGGGAGCGCGTATCTTGCCGACGCCGCAGTATTCGAACAATTCGATGTCAACTTGGGCGGAGCAGGTGAATGGCGGCGCGCACACGCCATCCAGGCATCCTGGAATTTCTTCTCAGTGTTGGGTACGCAGCCTGTACTCGGACGTGCCTTCGTGCCCGGCGAAGATGTGGACGGGACGGGCTGGGGGCCCCACGGCCGGAATGCTGTGGCGGTGATCGGCTACGGCCTCTGGCAGGATCTTTTCGGCGGCAGCCCGAAAGCCCTGGGCGCCACCTTACGATTAGACGGAAACCCCCTGACGATCATTGGTGTCGCACCACCGGGTTTCGACTATCCGGGCAAGGCCGTCATTTGGAAGCCGGCGGCCTTCGCTCCGGGCAACAACGGCTGGGAAACGGTCGTGCGGCTCAAGCCTGGAATAACGTGGTCGCAGGCTCGCGCCGCCTTTACTACCGAAGCAAATCGATTGTGGCCCAACCGCACCCAGCTTGAGAAGCTCCAGTATCCCTCCGCCCTGAGCGAGCTTCGCGACGAAGTTGCCGGGCCGGCGAGAAAGGGCTCACTGGCGCTGATGGCCTGCGCCGGGCTGATTCTTCTCATTGCTTGCACCAATGTCGCGAATTTGCTGATGGCGCGGACCGCCGATCGCGCCGCGGAGTTTTCCATACGATCCGCATTGGGAGCCAGCCGCGCGCGCATCTCACAACAATTGCTGACCGAGTGCGTGCTTCTCTCGCTCGCTGCGTGTGCTGTGGGCGTCCTCGTCGCGCTCTGGACGACATCCATCGCGGCCAAACTTCAGCCCGCCGCTCTGGCTTCGCAAGCTTATTCCCTGGTGGATGGCCGGGTGCTCGGATTTGCCATCGTGGCCTCACTTCTCAGCGGCTTGCTATTCGGCGTCCTGCCGTCGCTCGCGGCTAGCCGCGTTCCGATGGTGGGAAGCCACGCCTCGAGCGGCACCCGCAGCTCACGGCTCACTAGCGATACGCTCGTTGCAGCGCAGGTGATGCTCACTGTCATGCTGCTTGCCGCTTCCATATCAGTAGGCCGGGCCTTTGCCCATCTCATGCACGTCGATCGCGGCTTTGATTGTAGCGGTTTGGCGACCGTCAACGTCTCGCTGGATGGAACAACGCACAAATCCGCCACGAGCCGCCTGAGCTATTTTGAGGAAGCGTTGGCTCGCGTCCGTCGGCTGCCGGGGGTCGAAAGCGCCAGTTCCACGGAGTTCCTTCCACTCTATGCCAACGCTTTCATCGGCGGGCGATTTCACGTGAATGGCCGGCTGGCGGCAAAGGCTTCCATGATCAATCCGGTGCTGCCGGACTATTTCCGGACCATGGGTGGACACATTCTGTGGGGACGCGAAATCACTGACGGGGAAGTGCGGAACAACGCCAGAGTCGCCATCATCAATGAGCGGTTTGCGGGCGAATTCGGCGCGCCCGCGGATGCGGTGGGCGGCGAGATCGTGATCGACAACGAGCACTGGAAAATCATCGGCGTGGTCACGACCATGGATTACATGACGGAAGGAGCAGACAGCTACGAGGCCTTTATTCCCGACTGGTCACCAGGCAGCTTCTTCTCGACCTTCGTGGTTCGCGTCAATGGCCGCGCCGAAGACCGCTTGGCCATGATCCGCGACGCCATCCAGTCGGTGGATCGAGAGGTGCCGGTATTCGGCGTAAAAACTATGGAGCAGCGGCGGGCGGGCCTGCTCGCCCGGCCAGAGTTTTATAAGACCGCTGTCCAGTGCTTCACCGCGTTCGCGTTGCTGCTTGTCATTATCGGCGTGTATGGCATCGTTTCCTACACCGTGGCTCGGAGAACCCGCGAGATGGGCATCCGCATGGCTCTGGGCACTACGCCGGAACGACTACGGTTCCGCCTTCTGTGGCAAGGTCTTTTCCCGATTGCCGGTGGGGCAATTCCAGGAGTCGCTGGGGCGATCCTCAGCAGTCGGCTGCTGGAGAGCATTGTTGAGGGGGCGAAATCGGTCAACGGCATGACCTGCGCGGCCGCCGTAACCTTCATTTTGTTAATTGCAGCCCTGGGCGTCTGGGTCGCCACTCGCCCCATTGCTCGTCTCGAAATCAGCGAGATCCTCCGAACGGAATAGTCGCACTTACGGCAGCAACAACCCGTAAACCTGCCATCCGGTCTCCTCCCAGCAGCGCATAGCTGCGGCCCTTGTCAACGTATGCCGTTTTCGTACCCAATTTGATATGCGTTCGCACAGTATAGTATGATTGCCAGCGGGCAAAACCCAACAAAAAGGCGGAACGGTTACCCTCATCGTTTAGAGTGATTGCGGCCGACCCTGATTCCCGCGGGACCCCCTCACCTGGCTCGCTACGCTCGCCACCCTCTCCCCCAAAGGGGCGAGGGCGGGTCAGGGGGTCCAGTCGAAGTTATCATTGTAAAGAATTATGAGGGACACCACACTAGCGTGCATTCCGAGTAGCTCGTCATCCGTTCGACACCGCGACCGCAAGCTCCGCATCCACGGGTTGCCGACACGGCCAAGTGAACCGCCGGTGTGAGGAACCCCTGGCGGGCTCAATGGAAATTTTCGAAATTCGCTGGAACTTAGGCGCGGCTGATATCGTATTCCGAAACCTCTTGCGCAAGAACGCGGTCGAACAGGCATTGGATGAGGAACTCGAATCATCGGTCGAGACCCTGACGGAGGAAAAAATGAAAGAGGGGTATTCCCAATCGGCGGCGCGCTGGGCCAGCGCGTTGAGTGGGCGGAAAGCACTGCTCCTACCGCCCAGCTCGGAGGCAGCGGCATCTTGGGCATGAGCGACGGCTTCGCGAGGCGCCCCCAAGACCCTCCCTCGATCGAGATCGTCGGGATCGTGCCCGCCACCCGCTGGGAAATGTTCCAGTCGCAGGTGGGCGGCCAGATCTATGTACCCTACTGGCGTTGGTCCTCGCGGTCGTGGGCGTCTACGGGGTCATGGCCTACGCGGTGGTCCGGCGCACACTCGAGATCGGCATCCGCACGGCGCTCGGCCGGCCACCGTTCTGCGCATGATCCTCCGCGAAGGCCTGGTCATGACGCTCGGCGGAGCGGCGCCGGGCATGCTGCTCGCGGTCGGCATCGGCCGTCCGTTCCGTGGCGTGCTCTACCAGGTCAGTCCGATGGACCCCGTCGCCTTTGCCCTCGCACCCGCTGTGCTCGTTGCCACCGCGCTGCTCGCCTGCTGGCTCCCGGCCCGCCGGGCAGCCAGACTTGACCCCTTATGGCGAAAACATGTGTAGGAAACCCGGCCGTGGACTACTCCCTCGCGCGGGGAGTGTGGGCTTTACTCGGTCCGCAGCGCTTCAGAGGGCGAGGCTAAGCTTGCTCGAACGGCCGGAATTAACGATGCCACCAGCGCGGAGAGTCCAAGCGTCAGGACAGCCGCCACGATCACGGCAGGGTCATAGGGATTCAAGCCGTAAAGCTGGCTGCCCAGATAGCGTCCGGCTGCCAGGGCGAGCGGAAATCCCACCAGCAGACCAGCTGCAACCAGCGCGAAGGCGCCTCGCAGTACCAGCGCAGCCACTTGCGCTCGAGTTGCTCCCAACGCCATCCTGACCCCAATCTCACTGACGCGGCGTCCCGCGTTGTAGGCTGTAACTCCGTAGAGTCCGATCGAAGCCAGCACGAGCGACAGAATTCCAAAGAAAGATGTGAGCCGTGCAATCAGGCGCTGTTGCCGGAACTGGCCGTCAACTTGCTCGGCCAGAGTCTGTATCGAAATAATCGGGAGACTGGGATCCACGGAGGCCACGCCCTGTCGCACTTGAGCAGAGGTCAGGCGAACGCCTGGCCTCGTCACAATAACAATGTCATGCAGAAAGTGCGAACCCGGGTCAGTGTCTGTTCCTGTATTCGGCGCAACGTCGTGCTGCGGTTCGGGCAGAAAGAAGAACGGGCCAGCCGGCTTATCGAGAGAGGAGTCCAGATAGCGGGCATCCTCGGTAACTCCCACAATCTGGTAAACACGCGACGACTGCATCTCAGTACGCCCGAAGTATTTTCCGACTGGGTCTTGCTGCTTGAAATACTTCCGAGCAAACGCCTGGTTGATCACTGCCACGGGCTGCGAGGTCGCCGTATCTTGCTCGGTGATGCCGCGCCCTTCGATGATGCGGGTTCCGATGGCGTCAAAGTACCCTGCAGTCACTCGGTCCCAAAAAGCCAGGGTGTCATCATGCGGGCCAGGAAGGGGCTTTCCATCGACCCACACGCCGGCGCCCCAATTGTTGCCACTCAACGGAGAGTACATGGCGACCGCCACGTCCGACACGCCCGGAAGGCTCGATAGCGAATCGCGGATGCGCCGGTAGAGCGTGGTGAGCTGGTCGGCGTGATAACCAGCCAGCGTCGGATCAATCCTTGCGATGGTGCGCCGGTCCTGGGCGAATCCGAAGTGTTGGTTTTCGAGGTTGCGCAGAGCGGTCGTGAGCAGGCCTGAGGCAGCCAGCAATACGAGAGAGAGCCGCTTGGAACACGACCAGAGTCTTCCGTGGGAGCGAGTCCGTGCGGGCGGTGGAACGACTGGCGCCGCGCAGAGCTTCAATAGGATCCATCCGCGTTGCCGTCCAGGCGGGCGCGATGCCGAAAACAATGCCTGCGATCGTCGATACGCCGAACGCGAACAGCAGCACCGGCATTGAGGGTGACGCGCTAATGGGAACAGCCCCCATACCGGCAATATGTGGGAAAGCAAAACGTAGAATCAGGCGGGTGCAGGCATACGCGACCGCCAGTCCCGCCGCGCCGCCGGCAATCGACAGCAGAAGGCATTCGGTCAGCGCCTGCCTTACCAGCCGCCACGCTTGTGCGCCCAGCGCCATACTTAATGAAGTCTGCTGCCGGCGCTCCATACCGCGCACCAGCATCAGGTTGGCCACATTGGCGCAGACAATGAGGAGCACAAACGACGAAACCAGCATGAGGATCTCAAGCCAATGCTCGTATTCATCGCGCATGGCGGTGATGCCGGCGCCTCCGGGGGCCAGGAAGAGCGTCTGCTCGGGGAAGTTGGCGCGATCGTTGGCGCTCATATCAGCCCAGTGCGAGCGCAGCCACTGCTTGAGCTCCACCCGCATGTCCGCCTCGATGGCTTTGGGGTCCGCGCCGGGCCGAATCCGCCCTATCATATCCAGCCAGTGGGTGGCGACGTCGTTAGGATCAGCGGCGGCTCCCACAACCGGTTCGGTGTTGAGTGGCAGGAAGAAGTCGGGTGGAATGGAGCGCAGCTTGTCGCCAAAAAATCCCGGCGGAGTGATTCCCACGATCGTGAAGGGCTTGTTATCCAGGTTGAAGAGTGCTCCGACCACGGAAGGATCGGACCCGTAACGTTGCTGCCACAGGCGATAGCTCATGACGGCAGCGGGCGGAGCGCCGGGCTGATCGTCTGCGGGGACGAGCAAGCGACCGGCATACGCGCGCACGCCGAACATCGCGAAGTAGTTGCCGGAAACGAACTCACCGGGGTAGCCTTGGGCTGCCTCTGCAGCCCCCGCGCGCCGCACGCCGAACAAGGCCCCGCCTGCCTGGAAGGCCGCCAACTCCGCAAAGCCCGGAGTGTGGTCGCGGAAATGTTTGTACAAATCGTACGAGAAGATGGAAAACTCGTTTTCCTGACTGTACCCGCCCCAGTAACAGCAACGCGCCACCTTCCCCACACGGTATAGTTCAGCCGGATTCGCCACCGCCAGCGACTTGAATAGAACAGCGTGCACCAAGCTGAAAATGGATGTGGTGGCGCCAATACCCAACGCCAGCGCGAGAAGCACCGCGACGCTGAAGGCCGGGGAGTTCCGCAACCGGCGCGCGGCGTAGCGGGTGTCCTGAAACAGCGATTCTATGAACGGCAATCCCCGCTGTTCGCGGTAGTCTTCCTTGATCGCCTCAACCGACCCGAACTTCAGTACCGCGTTGCGTCGCGCCTCGGCGGGAGGCAAACCGGCGAGCAGGTTTCTGGCCGTTTCCAGAGCCAGATGCTCCTCAATCTCGGCGCTCAGGCGCTCTTCATCCTGCCGTCTGGTTACCCAGGAGCCTAATCGTTTGAGGAACCGCCTCAGAATTCTCAATTCAGATCCTCCGCTTTCACGGCGAAAAACCGCTCGATAATGGCGGTCGTTTGTTCCCAATCGCGCGCCTCGGCTCGAAGTTGCCTACGCCCGGCACGCGTCAGCCGGTAGAATCGCGCCTTGCGGTTGTGCTCTGAAGCGCCCCATTCCGACGCGATCGAGCCCTCCTGCTCCAATTTCAACAACACCGGATACAAAGTGCCCTGATTCACGGCGAGCAGGTCCCCGCTAATCTGTTCAATCCGACGGGCGATTCCATAGCCGTGCAGCGGCCCCAGAACATCCAGAGTCTTGAGGACCATCAGCGCCAAGGTGCCTTGTTGGACTTCCGTTTTGTTTTTTGCCTCGCCCATTGGGTTGCCAACAGGAAGAGTAGCACGTCTCCTTTGGGAAAGCAACAGGGCTTTTTAAACAGGAGACTGGCCTAGTCACCAGGATGGTACGTGCGCTCGGTGTGGCCTTGAAGCTGCGAGCGGTAGAAGTAGACGTCCCTCAGGTCGCCCGTGCTGTAGCGTAGGGCCTCATCATCGAAATGAGGTGACGACGGATTGCCGCTCTCTCCGCCGGCCGTCACCGCCCTGGCGCGCAGGGTCTTCCCGAATTCAACCACGGCGACGAAACTATTCCCGCTGCTGCCGTACCACCTCTTTGTCCCCGGGTAGGGGCGTGCCCCAAAGGACGCCAGCGATCCCCACATCGACGAAGTGAATTCGACGGGAATGCTCGGCTTGGTGTCGTCGAAGTGCGGAACGAAATCGTCGGCGAGACGCTGGAAGCGGTTAACCTCCCCCCAGGGTGTCTTCCACGTCCCGAAGTCTGCTGTGAGGCGATCGGACGCCGCCGCCAGCGATTGCAGCAGCTCGCCGGCAGGGACCTTGCTGCCGACATAGTCGTAAACGGGCATGCCCGCGCTTCGCGCATTGCCGCGCACGCGCCGCACGATATCTTCTCCCCAGAACACCGCGAGCGAAGTGGGAACCGAATTCACTCCCCAGCGGAAATCCCATGCGCGCAGAAGCTTGATCTGT
>Ga0187817_10001769_pt1 | contig 10812 bp, 10 predicted proteins | sample NC_wetland_sal_i_17_FD_132431 | JGI IMG/M metagenome (GOLD analysis project Ga0187817, IMG submission 132431) | Wetland sediment microbial communities from Neuse River Estuary, North Carolina, USA - SO4_2 | ecosystem: Environmental > Aquatic > Freshwater > Wetlands > Sediment | place: USA... | reverse complement strand
CGGGACCAGGTGGTGGCGGCGATTGAGCTGAACATCGATGTCGGACCAGGCCGATTCGGAGCGCACGCGCAACTGCACCAGGCTGTCGTACATCGCGATCAGGAAGATGCCCAACAGAGCTACAACTGCCAGGACCGCTAGAACCATTTGGACCCTCCTCGATGCGGATTCAAGGGGACGTTAGCACAGAAAGGCAAAGTTTCAAAGAAGCAAGGTTTCAAGGTTTCAGAGTTTCAAGGTTTCAATAACTCGGGGAAACTGGCCTTTGCTTATTGCCTGGGAGCGTAGTATCCGCGGCGGGCGCGGACTTGCAGGTCTTTCTTCAGAGCGGTGATCTCGATCGAGCGATAGCGCCCGTCGGCGTTGAAATCGGAGGGTTTGTAGGAGACATCGTACTGGCTGCGCAGTTCGTCTTCAATGGCGGCGAACGAGTGGGTGATGTCTTTCATCTTGTAGGGGAAGAAGGCGCGGCCGCCGGTGGCGGATGCCAAGTCTTCGAGAACCTTATCGCCCCGCAGAATCAGGCCGCTATCGTCGGTGGAGATGGCATAGATGAGAACTTCGGCGCGCTCTGCCATTTCAATCACCTGGCCGCGCGTGTGTTCGCTCTGATTGTCTTCGCCGTCGCTGAGGATGACGATGGCTTTGCGAATGGGATGGTCGGAATGTTCGCGCAGCAACTTATCCTGGCAGGCTTTGTAAATGGCGTCATAGAGCGCAGTCCCGCCACCATTCTTCAGACGCTGCACTCCGGCCGCCAGCAAGGGGACCTGGTCGGTGAAATCCTGGGTCAGGTGACTCTCCTTGTTGAAGCCCACGACGAAGGCGCGGTCATAGCCGGGACGAATGATGTGCTGCAGAAATCCGCTGGCGGCTTCTTTTTCAAATCCAAAGCGCCCCTGCACGGAGCCGCTTACGTCCATGAGCAGACCCAGTTCGATGGGCAGATCGGTCTCGCGGCGGAAATTGATGATGGATTGCACCGGCTTGTGGTCGTCGAGAATGGAGAAGTCGTTCTCGTTCAAATTTCGGACAAACTTGCCGTGGCGATCCGTCGCGATGAACAGCACGTTGACTTCGTCGACGCGCTTCTTGATAGTGAGGATGGGTTCGTCGGCATCGTTGCTGGTGTCCGTGGGAAGAGCGACGGAGCTATCAGAGTTCACCGCAACCGCGGAAGCGGCGATGACATAGGGACTGGTTTGGGCGCATCCGGCAACGGACAGACCAAGAACAACCGGGAACACAATCAGTGCAAATCCTCTCAGCGCCAACCCGAATTTGTTGCCCTTCGTCATTCTTTCGCCTTATCTGTGAATCGCAGTTCGGAAGCCCGTGAATCCCAGAACTATCCAATCTATTCGATGCACGCCGGGGGCCGAAAACCGAAAACCGGGTGCGACTACTGTAGGACGATATCGGGTGCAAGTCCAAGTTACAAAAGGAGTACGCACGGGTGTGTCCTTTAACCACAAGCGGGGCAACGCGTTGGGAGAAATGCCAGGATACTTTTTGCATGATCGAGCGAGTTCCGTGCAAAAATTTCTGAACTTCAGGCTCGCGTCCAGACCTATACTCTTGCAAGACTGAGAGGCATCTTATGTACTTCGAACAGTTTTATCTGACCTGTCTGGCACACGCTTCGTACCTGATCGGATCAGAGGGCGAGGCGGCAGTGGTGGATCCACAACGCGATGTGGATATCTATTTGAAAGCGGCCGACGAGCAGAATCTTAAGATCCGGCACATCTTCGAGACTCATCTGCACGCCGACTTTGTTTCCGGGCACAAAGAACTCGAGGCGCGCACGGGCGCGAAAATCTACATCGGAGCGCAGGCCCACGCCGAATTCCCGCACGTGCCGCTAACCGACGGTTTCGAAGTGAAGATGGGAGCGGTGCGACTTCGCGCGCTCGAGACGCCGGGCCATACCCCCGAGAGCGTCTGCCTGGTGATTACGGATGAAAAAGAATCAGCGCAGCCGTGCGCGGTTCTGACCGGCGACACCTTATTTATTGGCGATGTGGGTCGTCCCGATCTTTCGCGCACGCACACGCCGAAGGAACTTGCGGGCTTGCTTTACGACAGTTTGCATCAGAAGTTACTGGCTTTGCCGGATTCCGTGATGGTCTATCCCGCGCATGGCGCCGGTTCGCTGTGCGGACGCGCCATGCGGGCGGAGCGCTCGTCCACGATCGGGACCGAGCGGCTTACGAACTATGCGCTGCAGATCCCGAGCCGGGAAGACTTCGTCGCGCAATTGACCAGCAACCTTCCGGCTCGTCCCGACTATTTTCTCGAGGATGCCGAGATCAATCGCTCGGGTGCGGCAGCGTTGACGGAATTGCCGCCGCTTCCGGCCCTTTCTCCGGCCGACGTGCAGACGCTGTTGCAGCAGAATGCGAATGTGCTTGATGTTCGTCCGGGTGACGTGTTCGCGACGGGACACGTACCTGGGTCGATCAACATCGCGCTCGCAGGACAATTCGCCTCATGGGCAGGCGGCATTCTGGGGGTCCACTCCAAACCGGTTCTGGTCGGTGACAGCGACGCGCAGATTGAGGAGGCTCGATTGCGGCTGGCCAGGGTGGGCATCGAAGACTTGCGCGGCTACCTGGCGGGCGGGATGGCGGCGTGGCAGAAGGCCGCCCTGCCAGTGTTGAAGACACGGCAGATTTCCGTCCAGGAACTGAATCAGAAACTCAGCGAGGGAAGCTGGCGGGCGCGGGACGTCCTCGACGTGCGCCGCGAAGGCGAGTGGCAAGCCGGTCACATCGCCGAAGCGCAATGGCGGGCGCTCGATACATTCCCGCACGGATTACCTGCAGTGGATAAGGCGCGCCCGGTTGCGGTTCACTGCAAGAGCGGATATCGCAGTATGATTGCCTGCGGTTTGCTCGAGCGTGCCGGCCATCGCAATGTGTTCAACGTGGCGGGAGGTTTCGACGCGTGGCTTGCCGCCAAACTTCCAGAAGTTTCGGAGCAACTGGCTAGGGTGTGATGCATCCCATCCTCAGCATTAGCGGATTCGCAGTTTTCATGGCACTTCTCTCCTGGTCCAATGCCGCGCCTTGGCCGAAAGCGTGCCTGACTTGTATTTCCTGAAGCGCTAGCGCGAAACTTTCGACCAAGCGGACAATACCCTTCGGTTACCTGTCGTAACACTGTCCCTTCGTGCCATCCTCTTCTTGCCGTCAAAGGCCCATCGACCGCGACCTCAGGACCGACTCCTACTGTGGTTGCGGAACTCAAGTGAGGTTTATTCATGTTGCAGTCCCCGGAACCGAAGTACTCTCCAAACGCAGTCCCGCCACCCAACACTTACACTCCGGTTAAGCCGGCCACCTCACCCATGGATCAGGCCAACATCGGACGCACGCTCGTCATCAAGGGTGAAGTGACGGGTGCAGAATCGCTGTTCATTGACGGGCGCGTCGAAGGCAGCATCAGCTTTCCCGACAATCGCGTCACCGTCGGACGCAACGGAAACGTCGCCGCCAACATCACCGCCAAAGAAGTCGTGATCATGGGCAAGGTGCTGGGCAACGTCGAGTGCGCGGACCGGCTGGACATTCGCAGTGAAGGCGTGCTCTCGGGCGACGTGATCACGCATCGCATCAGCGTCGAAGAAGGCGCCATCCTCAAGGGCGGTGTGGAAGTGCGCAGCCCTGAGAAGAAAGATCAGAAAACACAGGTCCAGAACCACGCCCAGAACAAGCCGGAGCCTCCCAAGGCGATGGCTGCGGCCGCGGGCAACGCGTAAACCAACGAAGTCTGAATTCGAAGTCGGAATTCAAAGAATGACGATGGAGGGACGGGCGTCTTGCCCGTCCAGCCGGGAGAAGCTGCCCGGCGCTCCATCGGTTCTTTTTTGGTGATGATTACTTCTTCGACTTGAAGTCGAGAGATGCCGAATTCATACAGTAGCGTAACCCAGTAGGCCCAGGGCCATCCGGAAACACGTGGCCCAGATGCGCATCGCAACGGGCGCAGCGCACCTCCGTGCGGGTCATGCCATAACTGGTGTCGGTGTGTTCGATGATGTTCTTGCGGTCGGCGGCAGCATAGAAGCTTGGCCATCCGGTTCCTGAATCGAACTTCGTTTCCGAGCCAAAAAGCAGAGCGCCACAGCAGACGCAGTGGTACGTCCCGTCGTCATGCTTGTTCCAGTATTGCCCGGTGAAAGCGCGCTCGGTGCCGCAGGTACGGGTCACCTGATACTGCTCGGGAGTAAGCTGCTGACGCCACTCGGCATCGGTCCTCGAGATCTTGTCGCTGAGTTTTTCGGTCATGTCCTGTCTCCAGAAATTAAGATGTGAAATGGAGGCAAAAGTTGCATAGTGCAGCCCGAGGATCGTGTCCGGCCAAGTTATTAAATCAATCCACACGGTCATCCGCAGCAGAACGATTCGCGAAGCTGCCACTCCGCTCAGGATGACAGGATTGAAATCCCTGGAACTTGCGGGGCAGTAGGTTAGTGCGCCAGTGGCTGATTGGGGCCGAGCAGCAGCCCGATGCCGGCGCGTTTGCGCAACTCCGATAGCAGGGCCGTAGCGGCATTCAGGTAGGTGCGATTGGGATCGGAGGTGTCAGCCCAGACCGCGTCATAGACAATCTTGGCCGCTTCTTTTGCGTCCATGTGGAGTGCGGCTTCCATGCGGTCGGCCTGCTGGCGTGCCTCGCCGTAGCAAGTGTGGCAAACGGCAGCCGGTTCGGCGGCCCCGGTGTGCTGGTGTTGGAGAACGCAACGGAATGTGGCGGCGGCGTTGACCTGCGTGTGCAAGGCGAAGGCCTGGGACTTAAGCTCTTTGAGAAAGTGTTCGTGGTCGTCGTCGATAGGCGCACTGGCGGCAGGCGGAGGAACGGCGGGAGCCGCGGAATGCTGCACCGATGCCGTGGGTGAAACACGATCCGGAGACTTGCAGATCGGGCAGACGTGCATGTCGGCGGGATAGTAGGCATGGCAGCGCGAACAGGGCAGGCCGTAGCCGACGGATTTCTCCGCTGCCGAGGCGGCCTCAGGCGCGGACCCCCGCGGCATCCGCCGCTCGGAAGTCGACAATCCAGCAGGGTTCGCGGACTTCTCCTGCGCTTGCCTGGCCGCTGTGGTTTCCATAATTATCCCCCTCGACCGCCCCGGCGGCGCTCGCCAGCGCCCCGTTTTTCTCCTCACATTCTAAGTTTGTTGATTGCCGGATGCGATACACGTCAGTGCATAGAAAAAGTAACGTCCCCTGGTGGATCTCGTCTGGGCTTACTAAGGTTACTTCGGCCTGGTGATCAACCGCACGAGTTCCTGCATGCGGGCCCGGTAAAGATTCTGGCTGGGATCCATTCGGGAGGCAATCTCGAGTTCTCCCAGAGCCTCTTCGAATTGGTTAAGGGCCATCAGGCAGGCGGCGAGCGAATAGTGGTTCTGGGCGCTGGGCTCGAGGCGCAGGGCCTCGCGAAATTCCTTTTCAGCATCGGCCAGCTGTTGGGTATTCACCAAAGCGGTACCGAGATAGTGGTGGCCCAGGCTGGATGCGGGATTGAGCGTAACCGCCTCGCGCAGCACGTTTACGGCTTCCTGGTCTTTTCCCAAAAGAAGGAGGGCTTGCCCCAGGACGCGGTGTTCGGCCGCTCCCGCGGGATTGACGGCGATGGCGGCCTGTAACTCCCGAATGGCAGACGGGTAGTCACGCTTGGACATATAGGCGCGAGCCAGGCAGTTATGACCGCCTTCCCACTCCGGATTCTGCCGATAGAGCTCCGTGAATTCGGCGATGGCGCTATCGAAATCTTCCTTGTCGCAAAAGGTATTTCCGAGGTTGTTGCGGACGCTGGCTTCCTCCGGATTGAGGCGCTTGGCCAGGCGATATTCCGCGATCGACTCGTCCAGCTTGCCCTGATCGTGCAACACCACTCCGAGATTGCTGTGTGCCTCCCAGAAATCGGGGCGCAGGCTGATGGCGTGACGATAGGCGATGGCGGCCCGGCGGAGGTCGCCCTTATCGCGTTGCGTGATACCCATATCAAAGTAGACGTCCGCGTTAGCGAGGGAGCCGGCAGGTTCGCGCTCGATCGCTTCCTCGGAGGCATGCAGGGCGGCGTCGTAATGGCCATCGGCGTAGAGCGCGAGTCCAAGATAGCGGTAAGCCTCCGCGTTGGCGGGATCCATGCTGAGAGCGGTGCGCGCTTCGGCAAGGGCGGCCCCGGGGTCGTCCGTTCGGTAAAACAGGTAAGAGAGCTGGCTGTGGGTTTCGGGGAAACCGGGCATCAGGCGCGAAGATTCGGTAAATTCATCGAGCGCTTCGTCAAAACGGTCTTGCCCGCGCAGGATGGTTCCAAGAACGTAATGCAGCAGAGCATTGTTCGTGTCATCGCGAAGCAGCGCGTGAACCTTGTCTTCGGCGGCGTTGAAGTTCTTGTCGTGAACCAGGGCGGCCACTTGTGCGGCCGGACTGGAGCAGGCGGCGGAAGTGCTCGCGGCTGATTTTCGGTCTGGCCTCGTGCTCACGAGGCTCTGAATCAATCCCGAGTCAGCCCCGGCTTTTTGCAGGGCGCGGGCACACTGCTGATTGCACGGCGATGTGGCGACGCATGAGAGCGTCAGGGCTTGGCCCTGCGTTTGGGCCAGGCGCTCGATCCGAGCGCTGGAAATGCCCCCCGCCAGCCACAGGAAAATGGCGTCGGAAGTAGGCGTGGCAGGGACTGATTCAGCCTGCAACGAGGCTGCCGCCAACGGGAGCAAAAGCCATCTCAGGACACAGCGTTTCACGAAGCCCTCCGGAGTTCTTGGCGGTTTTGACGCGCGAAAACAGCCCTGCCGAAAAGATAGTCCGCTCGCAGTAACACCGATAGGTCACCGAAGTAATTCTTTCGGACATGAACTGCGGGGTGGGTCGGGTTTGGCGCGGGAATCCGCGAGACTGCCGGGGATCGGTTGCGGTACACTAAGAAGTGGCTGTGCTGTCCGGCGCTTCCGGTCGGCATGTCCGCTGCGGAGGCTTTATGTTTGAAGGTCTGTTTCAACCCATGCACCTGCTGGTGATTTTCTTCATCGCGCTGCTGGTGTTTGGTCCCAAGAAATTGCCGGAGTTGGGCAAGGGTCTAGGCGAGGGCATCCGCGCCCTGAAAGATGGCATGAAAGATCACGACGCCAAGGCTGAAGTCAAGCCTGAAAATAAGCCTGAAAACAAAGCCTGAGTCCGCGGGCAACATCCTGGTTGCCCCGACTCGTCGCGGGTTCGATATAATCCCAGCATTCAAGTAAATACACCATGGCAGTCGGGAGTTCCGTTTCTCTCGAACTGAGTATGGGCGCCGCTCCGTCTGCAAAATTGTAGTAAAAATCCATTCCATTCTCGAATCACCCCGGAGGTTCGTGTGCATAAGAACGTAGCTGTAGGTCTTCTTCTGTTATTGGCGATTCCGGCGCTGGCTGACCAGCTCGTCCTGAAGAACGGCGATCGTCTGACCGGCTCGATCACGAAGGCGGATGGCAAGCAACTGGTGATCAAGACGGATTATGCCGGCGATATCACGGTGAAGTTTGACGCCATCCAAGGCATGACTTCAACGGGCGATTTGCACGTCAGTCTCGCTGGCAAGACGGTGGTCGGTCCCGTGACCACCAAAGGCGACGACGTGATTGTCGCAACTAAGACAGCGGGACCGGTGGAGGCGCCGAAGGCATCCATCGCGATGCTGCGCAGCCCGGCCGAGGAAGCGGCTTATGAGAAGAGCCTGCGTCCGGGCCTCCTGGAAGGCTGGAACGGCGGTCTGAATCTAGGGTTTGCCCTGACCCGTGGCAACAGCGAAACCAAGAATCTGAACATCGCGTTCAACGCTGCGCGCAAGGGATTCCATGACAAGCTGACCCTGTACACTAATTCGATTTATGCTTCCAACGACCTGCCGACGGCGTCGCCGCACACGACCGCGAACACGATCGGCGGAGGGGCGCGCTACGACCACGATTTCGCGCCGCGTGTGTTCGGGTTTGTCAATGGCGATTTCTATCACGACGAACTGCAACACCTGGACTTGCGTTCGACGTTAGGTGGTGGTCTTGGCTGGCATACGATCAAGGGCGATTCGACCACTCTGGATCTGCTGGCCGGCGCGAACTACACGCACGAGGGCTACTCGGCTTTCGTTCTTCCACCGATCCCGCCCGGCACGCCGATCGCGGCTGTGACCCATAGCTTGGCTGGGGCCACGCTGGGCGACGCTTTCATGCACAAGATTGGGAAGGGCACGGTCATTACCCAAAGCTTCTTCTTTTATCCTGACCTGACTCAAACCGGACAGTACCGCGGCACCTTTAATTTCGGCACGGTGACCAAGCTCAGCAAGTGGCTAGGCTGGCAGAACTCGCTCGCGGACATTTATGTCAGCAACCCGCCGTCGGGAACAAAACAGAATGATCTGCAATTGGCGACGGGGCTGAATTTTTCTTTTACGCACTAGATAGGGAACACGCAGGACGGCCCTTGATTTGGCGAGTTTGCGCTGCTCGAATCGAAAGGTCTGATAATATGGGCCTCTTTCGGAGGTGCCTATGTCCCGGAATGTGCGCTGCGGTCTGATTCAGGCAAAGAACGCGCTCAATAGCCGCTCGCTGCCGCAAGTCAAGAAAGCGATGATCGACAAGCACCTGAAGCTGATCGAGCAGGCGTCGAAGAAGAGAGTCAAAATCCTCTGCCTCCAGGAACTTTTCTACGGTCCTTATTTCTGCGCCGAGCAGGACATTCGCTGGTACGACCTCACCGAGCGCGTTCCCGATGGACCAACCACCAAGTTGATGCAAAAGATCGCGGCCAAGTACGGCATGGCGATGGTGGTTCCGGTGTATGAGGAGCAGATGCCGGGCCTGTACTTCAATACCGCCGCAGTCATTGACGCCGACGGCAAGTATCTGGGCAAGTACCGCAAGCACCACATCCCCCACGTGCATCCCGGATTCTGGGAGAAGTTCTATTTCACCCCGGGAGACCTGGGCTATCCCGTCTTCGAGACCAAGTACGCCCGCGTCGGAGTCTACATCTGTTATGACCGCCATTTTCCCGAAGGCGCGCGCGTGCTCGGACTGAACGGCGCGGAAATCGTCTTTAATCCCTCAGCCACGGTCGCAGGACTCTCGGAATATTTGTGGGAGCTGGAGCAGCCCGCCCACGCCGCGGCCAACGGCTACTTCGTGGGTGCGATCAACCGCGTGGGCCGGGAGAAGCCGTGGAATATTGGAGAGTTCTACGGCAAGAGTTACTTCTGCAATCCACGCGGCAAGATCGTTGCCCAGGCCAGCCGCGATAAAGACGAGGTGCTGGTAGCCGATCTCGATCTCGACATGATCCAGGAAGTAAGAAGGGTCTGGCAGTTCTATCGCGACCGAAGACCGGAAACCTACGGCGCACTAACAACCCAAACAGGGCAAGCTGCGGTTGCAGATTGAAAGGGATAAATTAGGCGATGAAACGGTTGCTGCGCGTGTTGTTCGACCCTCATTGGGTTTACATTTTGCCTCTTCTACACCTCGCCGGATGCATTGTGACCCAGATAACTGACTTTGAATGGATGCCTGTGCTTGTCAGTGAATTCCCGGTAGGTGTCGTGCTCCTAGGGATCGCTTGGCGTTTCGGCCACCCGCTATTTTGGTGCGGCGTTTTCGGAACACTATGGTGGTGTTGGCTGAGCTGGATGTTTTTCAACTGGCTTTCGAAACCCGATAAATAGCGCGCACTCTGGATTTGTCTCGACTGCTTTCGTGCAGGATGACAACGGGTTAACTGATGACTGACAACTGACAACTGACAACTGAGAACCGCCCCGCACATGTCCCCATCCTCACTCATCGAATCCAGCCCGCTCTACAACCCAGACCTCGCCCCCGCGACCGCCGCCCGCCGCACCTGGGGCACCTACAGCTTCGCCGCGCTGTGGGTATCGATGTCGGTCAATATTCTGACCTACATGCTGGCCGCCAGCCTGATTCAGGGAGGAATGAACTGGAAGCAAGCTGTAGCCACGGTATTCCTAGGCAACACGATTGTGCTCGTCCCGATGCTGTTGAACTCGCATCCGGGAGCGCGCTACGGAATCCCGTTTCCCGTGCTGGTGCGCGCCTCCTTCGGAGTGCTGGGCGCAAATGTCGCCGCGGTCTTGCGCGCTCTCGTTGCCTGCGGATGGTTCGGCATCCAGACCTGGATTGGCGGCGAGGCCATCAATACGCTGATCGCGACGCTCGCACCCGCCTGGGGTCAGGTCCCACACGGCACTGCAATCTGCTTCTTGGCATTTTGGCTCATCAATCTGGCCGTGATTCTCAGAGGTATCGAGTACATCCGGCATCTGCAGGGAATCAGCGCGCCGATTCTCCTGGCCGTCGGCCTCCTGCTGCTGGCGTGGGCCTACAAGTCGGCGGGCGGATTCGGTCCCATGCTGTCGGCGAAGTCGCGCTTCGTGAGCTTCCCGGATTTTCTGAAATTCCTCATTCCCGCGCTCAATGGCACGGTAGGTTTCTGGGCCACCGTGTCGCTGAACATCCCGGACTTCACCCGTTTCGCAAAAAGCCAACGCCAACAGGCAATCGGCCAAGCGCTCGCCCTGCCCACCACCATGACGCTCTATTCGCTGATAGGAATCCTGGTGACGTCGGCGACGGTGGTGATTTACGGCACCGCCATCTGGGACCCTGTGCAGTTGCTGAGCCGCTTTCATTCGCCCGTAGCCGTAGTGATTTCGCTGCTCGCGATTCTGCTGGCGACCCTCAACGTAAATATCGGCGCCAACGTAGTTTCGCCGGCCAACGATTTTTCGAACCTCTGGCCG
>Ga0187817_10001768_pt1 | contig 10813 bp, 10 predicted proteins | sample NC_wetland_sal_i_17_FD_132431 | JGI IMG/M metagenome (GOLD analysis project Ga0187817, IMG submission 132431) | Wetland sediment microbial communities from Neuse River Estuary, North Carolina, USA - SO4_2 | ecosystem: Environmental > Aquatic > Freshwater > Wetlands > Sediment | place: USA... | reverse complement strand
CTTCGTCAGCCCCAACCAGAATTGTGTATCGTCCTCGCTCAAATTCCCTTCCGCCCTCCGTGCCAGCGCCCCTCTAAAATCGCAGAACATGAGATGCAGTGGCAAGAAGAAAGTTTTGCGGGGCCGGTATGTGCTAGATAGTGGGTCGTATATGGGGAATACTCCGTTGTCTGCTGCGCTGCCCTCTCGCGATCAGACAGACTGCAATCTCCCAAGGGGATAGGGTGGCGCGCAACGGCGTTTTCGCCAACCGGAGCGGGCCGGGTTGGGGAGTCTTGATGCTGAGCCGCGGGGTCGTATGTGGGACGGTGCTATTCCCCACCTACCACATTCCACCTACCAAATACGGCGTAGATTGGGATAGAATTCTGCTTACCTTTTGCTCGGAGCCGAAATGTCTACCCTCAGAATCTCCGTCGTCCAGTATCTGAATAGTGTTCCGCTGATCTGGGGCATGCTGCACGGGCCGCAGCGCAGCAAACACGAACTCCAGTTCGCGACCCCCGCCCATTGCGCCGACGCGGTGCGAGACGGGATGGCAGATATCGGCATCATCCCCGCCATCGAATACCACCGCATCGACGACCTTGAAATTATCTCCGGCATCTCCATCGCTTCCAAATCGCGCGTCCGAAGCGTGCTTCTTTTGAGCGGCGTCCCGATCGAGAAAATTCAAAGCGTTGCCGTGGATACTTCTTCGCGAACGTCTGCAGCGTTTCTTCGAATTCTGCTGGGCAAATTTTATTCCCTCAAGGTCAAATTCATTCCCTCTGCCCCGCGCCCGGAGGAGATGTTGAGGCTAGCAGATGCGGCGCTCGTGATCGGCGACCCGGCATTCACTTACCGCGGCTCGGCGGCGGTTTATGACCTCGCCGCGGAGTGGAAAAAGTTTACGGGGTTGCCGTTTGTTTTCGCTTTCTGGGCGGGCCATAAAAGCAAGAACCTCTCCTTGTGCCGGAAGGACTTCGTTGAATCGCGGGAGTTCGGCCTGGCCCACGTTGATGACATCGCGGCCGATTACGCGTTGAAGCTCCATACGGAAGCTGCCGATGTGAAGGTTTACTTGACCGAGAATATCGACTATTCTTTGGATGAGGAGAACTGCAGGGGGTTGCGTCTCTTCTTTAAGCTGGCGCGCGAGACGGGCATTATTCCGGTCGAAAGGGAGTTGCACTTCGTTTAGGATTGACGGCCCCACAACGCGGCGCGGCGGAAACCAAGGCGAGATTCTCCGTGCCCTCTGTGCTTCACAAGCCTTAGCACAAAGACCACGGAGCATCTCAGTGAACTCTGTGTTGAGCTTTTAGGGGCCACAGAGGGCACGGAGAAAACTTGTAGGGGGACGGCTTGCCGTCCCCTGATCAGGGTAGTGCAAGCCCTGCCCCGACAGCTTGTACGCCCGCGCAGGTCCGGGTACCAGAAACTAGAAAGGGTTGCGTCATGGCATTAACTCCCGTCCAAGCTCTCGACCTGCTGAAGTCCGACGATCTGCTCGGCCTCGGCCTTGAAGCGGACGCCGTGCGCAAGCGCCTCCATCCTGGAGGCGCGGTCACCTACATCGTTGACCGCAACATCAACTACACCAATATTTGCACGGAATACTGCTCGTTTTGCGCCTTTTATCGCCCCGTGGGTTCGCCCGAAGGATACATCCAACCGCTCGAGTCGATCTTCCAGAAGATCGACGAAACGCTGGCGTTGGGCGGCACGGGAATCCTGATGCAAGGTGGCCTTCATCCTGACCTCAAGATCGACTATTACAAGAACCTGCTCTCGAGTATCAAGCAGCGTTACCCTTCCCTCCACTTGCACTGCTTTTCGTCCCCGGAAATTCTGAACATCGCTGAAGTCTCGGGTCTGAATGTTCGGGACACAATTCGACGTCTCATGGATGCCGGGCTCGATTCCATCCCCGGCGGCGGAGCGGAAATCCTGGACGACGAGGTGCGCCGGCGCATCGCGCGCCTGAAGTGCACCACGGAGGAGTGGTTTCTGGTGCACCGCACTGCCCACCAACTCGGCTTGCGCACCACCGCCACCATGATGTTCGGATGCGGCGAGACGCTCGAGCATCGCCTCAAGCACCTCGAGCGCGTCCGCCAATTACAAGAGGAGACCGGAGGCTTCACCGCCTTCATCCCCTGGCTCTTCCAGCGCGAAAATACCTCGCTCGGCAACTTCGTGAAGGAAGAAGCCACTGCTGTCGATTACCTGAAGACGCTGGCCGTCTGCCGCATCTACCTGGACAACATCCTTAACGTCCAGGCTTCGTGGCTTACGCCGGGCCATAAAATCTGCCAGATCGCGCTGCGCTTTGGCGGCAACGACGTGGGCAGCATCCTCATCGAGGAAAACGTGGTTCGCGCCGCCGGGGTCACCCGCACTTCCAGCGAGGAGCAGCTCCGGCGCATGATTGAAGAGGCCGGTTTCCGTCCCGTCAAGCGCGACACGCTCTACCGCACCTATTTCCTGAATTGATTTTGGGACCCCCGGGGGGAACAGCCGGGAATTATCCCCCCCTTGGCGAACCTGTGCGAAACCTCAGCCCTCTCCCCCTTTGGGAGTCTTTGTGACAACCCCGATGGTAGTTCAGGTTGACCCCATCACTCAGGGGAGGCGCAGAGGTGCTGCCTTTTGGCATGTCTGCGCCTTCTATCGGGAAAAGCGGGCAAAAGGGCGCATACATCCCGACTAGAAGCGTCGGGACGTATGCGCCACCCGTGAGTTATCACACAGACTCTTTGGGGGAGAGGGCGACCCGCGCCCAGCGTTTTCACCAAGCGGTGCGGGATGGGTGAGGGGATCGAGCCCACCGCCCCTCTCGACAATTGTCGTGATAACGCCTAATATCAGCTTATGGCAAGAAAACAAGTGGCTACCAGGCCACCCCAGCCTTCGCGCAGTCTGGAGCAGGAAGCTTACGTCGGCCTCTTGCGCACGGCGGACGTCCTAGCACGCGGCGCGGTGGAGGCGATCAAGCCGTGCGGCCTTTCCGGCACCCAGTACAACATTCTGCGGATTCTCCGTGGCGCCGGAACCGATGGCCTATGTTGCCGGGAGACTGCGGAACGTATGCTCACTCACGACCCGGATGTCACCCGCCTGCTGGACCGGCTCGAGCGGCGCGGCCTGGTCGTTCGGGCGCGCGCGACCAGCGACCGGCGGGTCATCAGGGTGCGGATTACCCCGGAAGGCTTGCGAATCCTTGCCAAACTGGATGAACCCATCACGGCGTGCCACCGCCGGCAGTTGGGTCACCTCGGACCGCGTCGCCTCGCGCAACTGATTGACCTTCTCAATTCCGCCCGTACCCACCCGTAGCGCCGACCCTTAGTTGGCTGCGGAAAACCCTCTCCGTTGTCATTCCGAGTGGGCACAATAGACCGCAAGAAACTGCCGACCTGAAGGTCGGCGCTACGCTGGGCCCGCTTGTACGTAACCTCGTGTGTAGTTCCAGCATCAAATAGTCGTTGTAACGATTATCGTGATGCGCTTCAGTCCGGCCCATGTGCCCGCAGGAGGCCGAGGCAAAAGCTGCGGCAACGAACCGAGACAGGGAGGAGACCATGCCAGTAATGGAATTGGAACAATTGGCCCGCAATATCCCGCAGGGCGTGCAGGAACTCTTGCAGCGGCGCTTCAGCCCGTATGCTTTTTCATCGCGTCCTGTTGAACCGGAAAAGCTGCACAAGCTGTTTGAGGCTGCCCGCTCAGCGCCTTCCAGCTACAACGAGCAGCCCTGGCGCTTCGTGGTCGCCACGCGCCAAGATACGGAAGCCTTCGAGCGCCTGCTGGAGACGCTCGTGGAGCAGAACCGCCAGTGGTCTCGCCACGCGCCGGTGCTGGTGCTTTCTGTGGCCAAGGTCAATTTCAGTCACGACGGCCAGCTCAACCGTCACGCCTTATATGATGTTGGCCAAGCAGCAGCTTACCTCACGCTCCAAGCCACTGAGCTTGGTCTCTACGTTCACCAGATGGCCGGCTTTGATGCCGGCAAGGCGCGCCGCCTGCTCAACATCCCAGAAGGTTATGAGCCGGCGGCAATGATGGCCGTGGGATACCTGGAGGAGTCCGAGTTCCTGCCGGATGGGGCTCGGACGCTCGATCGGACTCGACGCCCACGTAAGCCACTTGATTCACTTTTCTTCCAAGGGACCTGGGGCGAGCCATGGCCTCTCACCGAGGGCGAAGAATCAACAAGAATCGTCCATTAATTATCTCGGGCCGAAGCGAATGGCGTTTGGTCACGCGCTGCGATTTTCGCTTCGTGCCCACTTAGCCGCAGAGCGCAAATACATCCTGTCCGTGTCCCCGCCGCAGCGGGACGGCCACTAGGGCCGCCCCTGCGAGGAGGGGAGAGGGGGCGGTTCAGACAGGACACTGCCGCCCTGCCCGAGAAGGGCTCCGACTTCCGCCAATCCAATCCCGTCAACCCAATCCCGCCAATCCAATCTTGTGTCCGCGCGGGCAATCTGCTATGGTTCGCGAGGTAGTGCGCATTTCCGCCAGACTCTACCTGAAGGAGTACAACCTCATGGCAGAAGAAGCAAAGCCTTCGACCAGCTTACCGCCACGAAGAACCCTGGACCGGCGAGAGTTCATTGCTGGCGCCGGCGCGGCGGCCCTATCCTTCTCAATAATGGGACCTGAGCTTGTGCGCGGGTCGCAAGCCAACTCGAAAATCGCCCTTGGCATGATCGGCTGCGGCAGCCGGGGAACTTGGATTGCCGAACTCTTCCTGCAGCACGGCGGATACGAAATCGTGGCTGCGATGGATTACTTTCCGGATAAAGTGAATGCCTTTGGCGAGAAGTATAACGTGCCGCCCGAACGGCGTTATTCCGGCCTCCTGGGATATCGAAGAATGTTGGAAGGGAAAATTGATGCCGTAGCCATCGAGAGCCCGCCCTATTTCCATCCCGAACAAGCCGCTGCCGCCGTGGACGCCGGCGCCCATGTATATCTCGCCAAGCCGGTGGCCGTGGACGTGCCCGGGTGTCGAAACATCGAGGAAAGCAGCGGCAAAGCTTCAGCCAAGAACCGATGCTTCCTGGTAGATTTTCAAACCCGCACCGACCCTTTTTATCAGGAGGCGATCCGGCGCGTGCACAACGGGGATATTGGCCCGATATTGTGCGGTGAAGCCGCTTACTGGGCGGGATCGCCATTCTTGCGCCAGGTGGAGCAATTGCAAGTGGACCCCGCGGACCCTGAACGGCGCCTGCGCGCCTGGGGAGTGGACCGCGCTCTCTCAGGAGATATTATTACTGAGCAGAACATACACTCGATTGACGTTGCCACATGGATAATGGACAATCATCCTCTTCGTGCCGTTGGTAAGGGCGGCCTGAAATCGCGCCAAGAAGGCAGCTGTTGGGACCATTTCTCCGTCATATTCACCTTCCCGGAAGAAGTGATCGTGACCTTCGCCTCCAAGCAATTTGGCGAGGGTTACGACGACATTATCTGCCGCATGTATGGCGCGACGGGCGTCATCGACACCCATTACGCAGGAGATGTGGCCATTTGGGGAAAAACCCCATACGCAGGTGGAAAGTCAGAGGGTTTGTACAAGGAGGGGGCGGTTCGCAATATTGCGGCTTTTTATGATGACATCACCGGGAGCCGATTCTCCAATCCCACCACCGCACCGAGCGTGAGGAGCAACCTGACTACGATCCTGGGTCGCACGGCTGCCTATGAACACTCCGAGGTTACCTGGGAGCAACTGATGAAATCCGAAGAGAAGCTGGACCCCAAGCTCCAGGGTCTAAAGGAATAGAGCTGCGGCCGTGAGCCGCCACGTCAGGGTGTCATTCCTCGCGCAGATTCCATGGACCTCCGGCTCACCACGTTCAGGATGACAGCGAGCGGGTTCGGAATGACACCGTTGTCTGAAGCTTGGCAGCGCGGACCTGCGCTTTTGCCCGCGGCTTTATCCTAGGCCAGTGGGCAAGCCGCGGGTCCAAAACCGGGGGTCCGCGCTACCCGGTTGGAGGAGTCAGGGAGATGATTTCCGAGAAGATAATGGTAGTCGAAGGCGACATTACAAAACAGCAGGTGGATGCGGTTGTGAATGCGGCGAATACGACCCTGTTGGGGGGCGGAGGAGTGGATGGGGCAATCCATCGGGCTGCTGGGCCTCGGCTGCTCGAGGAATGCAGGACGCTGGGAGGTTGCCCCACCGGCCAGGCCAAGATCACGAAAGGGTACAACCTGCCGGCGAAGTGGGTGATTCACACCGTAGGGCCGGTTTGGCGGGGTGGCAGCCGGGGTGAAGATGAGTTATTGGCTAGTTGTTACCGGACATCGTTAGAGTTGGCCGTTGAAAACAGTGTTCGAACCATTGCCTTTCCTGCGATCAGTACAGGCGTATACGGCTTCCCCCTGGAGCGCGCCACGGCGATCGCGATAAGCGAGGTGAGAAGCTTCCTGGAAAGGAACCCCTCCTTCGAGAAGGTGATTTTTGTGTGCTTCGGAAAGCATACCCATGAATGCTATTTGACTTTCCTTTACCCCTAAGGTAATTTCATGGACGGGGCTAGTAGCTCCACCCGCAGCTTATGACTTCTGAACCCAGCGTTGTGGAAGTGACACTTGAGAGTGATCTGAAGAACCTCGAGGTGGCGGAAGAAATCGTGCGAAGAGTTGCCGGAACAGCGGGCTTTGGCGAGGAGTCCGAGCACCAGATTGAAATGGCCGTGCACGAATCGATGATCAACGCCATCTGGCATGGTAACAAGAACGACGCGAGTAAACGCGTATGGCTGCGGTTTGAGATTTACAAAGACCGGCTCGAAATTCGTATTCGGGACCAGGGTATCGGGTTCAATATCAACGACGTGCCCAATCCTTGCTCGGGCGAAAACCTGCTGAAGGTTTCCGGCCGAGGGATATTCTTGATCCGTACTTTTATGGACGAATTCCACGTGAAGTACCTTCCGGGCTCAGGGACCGAAGTCACCCTGGTGAAGCGAATTGATCCGGCACACCAACCTAAACAAGGAGGAACCGACCGTGAGCATGAAAGCCACAATTCGACAAGTTGATTCGGTGGTGGTCGTTGACATTAGCGGCAGAATCACTCTGGGAGAAGGCTGCGCGCAATTGCGCGAGCTGATCCGCGACCAGTTAACAAAGGGAAACAAGCGCGTTTTGCTGAACCTTGCGGATGTCACCTACATCGATAGCTCCGGCATCGGTGAACTGGTTAGCGCCTACACGGCGGTTTCAAACCAAGGGGGACAGTTGAAGCTCCTGAATCTTACCAAGAAGGTTCACGACCTTTTGCAGATTACCAAGCTCTATACCGTTTTCGATATCCACGACGACGAGGCCAAGGCCATCAGCAGTTTCCAGAAACCCTGAGCATGTAGCGCGGAGCTCTGGTTTTGAGGTCCGCGGCTCTAGATCTTGGTCACGGCGTCCCAATCGTCGAAAAGAGCCGCGGACCTCAAAACCAGAGGTCCGCGCTACCCTGCCTGCCGCGGGTTACGCATGGGAGCGCTTGATAGCGAATTTTTCCAGCCGATATTGCAGCGTACGGAAGGTCATACCCAACATTTGTGCAGCGCGGGTGATGTTCCCATTCGAGCGCTGGAGGGCCTCCAGGATCTTGGCTTTCTCATGTTCCTCCCAGGAGCCCTCGGGGATGATGGGACGAAGTGCCTCGTCGAAAGGTGGGGCCGGAGCGGCAGCCACACCCGGGGCCTGTTGCAGAACTTCCGGCGGCAGGTCCCGAAGCTCCAGACAATCCGACTCACCCAGCACTACGGCGCGCTCCATGGCCCATTCGAGCTGTCGAATGTTCCCCGGCCAGGAGTAATTCCTTAGCGCCTGAAGGGCTTCCGCCGATATCTTCTCCACCTTGCGGCCGTCGACAAAAGCTGCTTTCCTCATAAAATGGTAAGCCAGCGTATCGATATCCTCCCCTCGTTCCCGCAGGGGCGGACAGAGGATGGGAATGACGTTCAATCGGTAGTAGAGGTCCTCGCGAAACTTGCCCTCTTTAACATATTGTTCGAGGTTCTTGTTGGTGGCGGCGATGATGCGCACGTCTGTTTTGAGGACATCGGTGCCGCCTACGCGCATGAATTCGCGTTCCTGAAGCACGCGAAGTATTTTGGCCTGCATGCCCAAGCTGGTGTCGCCGATTTCGTCCAGGAATAGGGTGGATTGATGTGCCCGCTCGAACAGGCCTTTCTTTTGCTGATGGGCGTCGGTGAAGGCGCCTTTCTCATGACCGAAGAGTTCGCTTTCCAATAGGGTTTCGGTGAGCGCCGCACAGTTGATGGCCAGGAAGGGGCGTTCGGCCCGCGGGCTATTGCGGTGAATCTCGCGCGCCACCAGTTCCTTGCCCGTGCCGCTCTCCCCCAGGATCAGGACCGTGTGGGCTGTGGGAGCGACCTTCAGAATCATGCGCATCATGGCCTTGGTGGCGGGAGAGTCACCCAAAATGGCGCGCTTGAGGGTCGCCAAGCGGCCGAAAACCTCCTCCACCACGCGCAGGAGGTCGGCTCGGTCGACGGGTTTTTCGAGATACTGGTAAACGCCCCGGCGGGTTGCTTCCACTGCCGATTGGATGGACGGATAACCGGTGATAATGATGACCGCGACGGTCGGGTCGTCGGCCACGATCTCACTGAGCAACTCAATGCCCGTCATGCCGACGAGGTTCAGATCGGTAACGACCAAATCGAAACGGCGATGCGCGAGCAAATGGAGAGCCGCCTCGCCACTGGGAACGGTGTCGGTGGCGTAGCCCTCACCCTGCAAGATGTCGTTATAGATTTCGCGTTGCCGTTGCTCATCGTCAACTACCAGAATACTTCCGGAGGGCATGGGGCACGATCCTCACGCGGCTGGGGAGGCAGCCAGGGCGGCGCGCTCAGGCCGCGAGGGCCGAGGAAATGGAAGTTCGACCACCAACTCGGTGCCAGGGTTATCTCCGTTGGCGACAAAGACACGTCCTTCGTGGTCTTCAATGACTTTCTTGGCGATGGCCAGCCCCAGGCCGAACCCCGTAGCCTTGGTCGAGTAAAAAGGCGCAAAGACCTTCTCTCGTTCAGCAGGCGGGATACCGGGACCAGTGTCGGCAAAATGCAACTGGAGGCACCCTGCGCCGTTGGACTCCCCGCTGGCAGCTGTAAAAATGCGGAGTTGGCCCCCGCCCGGCATGGCCTGGATGGCATTGGTAAGAATGTTCAAGAAACAGGTCTTCATCTGAGCCGGATCCAAGTGGAAAATCGGCAGGTCCAGCGCGAGGTCCATTTTAATCTGGATACCCTGGTTGTGCGCTTGCCGCCCAACCAACGCCAACGCTTCGGTCAGGGTGGCCTTCAGGTCACAAGGCACCAACGTTGGCGGAGCCTGGCGTCCGGCGGCCAGCACGTCATTCACGAGGTGATTCAGGCGGCTGATTTCATCCTTGATGTTTGCCAAGTTTCGCTGCAGGTCACGCGCCGGGCGCGCATCACCGTCCTGATGCTTGGCGCGGATCTGGTCGATGGTAAGGTTGATGAAGTTGAGCGAGTTGCGAACCTCGTGCGCCACCGTAGCGGCAAACCGGCCCAGCAAGGAAAGCTTTTCCGCCTCGTTCAACCGTTCTTGGAGCGCCCGATTTTCCCGCAACCTTTCCACCATCTGGTTGAACGTCTGCGCCAAGAGGCCGATTTCGTCCTCCCCGGTGGAGGGCAGCGAGACATACAGGTTGCCTGCGGCCACCTGCCGAGCGCCCTGCACTAATTGGTCCACCGGCTTAGTGAAGCGAAAAGCCAGGTAAAGCACCACGCATAAAGCCGCCAGCATCGTTCCTAGAATCCAGGCGAGCCGCTGCCTGTACCATATGCGGGAGAGGGTGGTGACCTGGTCGCTCTCGCCTTTGATCACCGCGTACCCGATCACCTTGTCCCCGACCACCAGAGGATACTGAATGGTAAAAGCGGTTTGCTCGTTCGAAGGGGACGCTTCGAGCTCCGGAAACTCTGCCGGAAGACGAACTGGGTCCTTCTTGGTTTCAAGACGTCTCTTCTTGATGGGGATCTTCTTCCCCACCTGCCCGGGATTCGTGCTTGCTACCACCTTGCCTTCTGTGGAGGTTGTGGAAACACTGGAGAGCCCCAGATCCTCGAGTTTCTTTTGGTAAATCTTCAGCGCGTCTTCAACGCTCGTTTTTGGGTTAATCTGAGTCTGAGCAAGCTGGCTGACGGTCAATAACCGTGACGTCTCTCCCGCCACATAATTCAGAATCTCATGACGATGCTTGACATAATTCCAGGTCAGAATAGCCCCACTGCAGGTCATAGTGACGAACATCACCAGGGCCAACCGAGTGCGGAAACGCAGATTTAGGTGTACGGACTTCAATCCCGGTCTCTCGAGACTTCCTTATTTCTGACAGCACATTTTATCGGAATGTTGGGGTAGCGTCAATTAAAGGGTAGTCAAAGGTGAGGGGGAAAGACTGAGGCGAAGAGCCAAACACTCAGCGTGCCTTCCCCCCTTTACAATTTGCCCTTTAACCTTTACCCTTCAATGGGGGACCAGTACCAAATCCGGATCTCGCAACCTCACGCCCCCCTGCCGCATCCTAATGGACGTCGGCAGGGTATCTAAAACTCCTAAAAGGGGGCAGTTGCCAAGGGTGGCCCACGGATGCGTGAAGCGCTTACCTTTCTCTGCGCTGTGCTTGCCCTACTCGCACCAGGGTCTCCCAGCCGGGCTGGGACCTTATCTCTCTCCTCGCCGCCGCTCGATTTGGGATTCCACCAGATGTATAATCTCCAGTTCGAGGAGGCGCACAGAACCTTCCGCG
>Ga0187817_10001767_pt1 | contig 10815 bp, 9 predicted proteins | sample NC_wetland_sal_i_17_FD_132431 | JGI IMG/M metagenome (GOLD analysis project Ga0187817, IMG submission 132431) | Wetland sediment microbial communities from Neuse River Estuary, North Carolina, USA - SO4_2 | ecosystem: Environmental > Aquatic > Freshwater > Wetlands > Sediment | place: USA: North... | reverse complement strand
TTTCTGCGGTATTATCGCGCGCTGTGGATCGAGTTGAACCGGGCGTGCGGGTGATCGGGCGATCGTCCTTTTTCCTGCAAAAAGCCGCAGGTCTCCGCAGAAAGCGCGTAGACCTGCGCTACCTATGGTTACTCGCAGTTTGCAGCCTGCAAGCTGCGATTCCTACTCCGCAGAGCCATTTCGGCCACGAGATCGGCGTTGACCGCGAACTGCTCGACTGGGACAAAGTCGTCTCCTATTTCCAGGCTCTCGAAAAATCGAGCGACAAGATTCGCGTGGATGAACTGGGCAAGACGTCCGAAGGCCGGCCGTTCATCGCAGCCACGATTAGCGAGCCCGAAACCTTGAGCCATCTGGAGCATTATCGTGACATCCAGCGGCGCCTGGCGGATCCGCGCATCACTTCCGAAGCAGAAGCGGAAGAACTGATCGCGGAGGGCAAGACGGTCGTGTTGATCACGTGCGCGATTCACTCCAACGAAGTCGCCTCCACTCACACCGCGGTCGAGTTCGCCTACCGGCTGCTTACCGAAGACAAACCGCGTTTTCGAACCATTCTGCACAACACAATTCTGCTGCTGGTGCCGTCGCTCAATCCCGACGGCGTGGATATCGTGACGCGCTGGTACCGTCGCACACTGGGCACGGCATATGAAGGCACTTCACCGCCGGAACTCTACAACCGCTACGTTGGACACGACAACAACCGGGACTGGTACATGTTTACACAGCCCGAGACGCGGCTGACGGTGGCCAAGCTGCACAACGCCTGGCATCCGCACATCGTTTACGACGTGCATCAGCAAAGTCAGTACGCATCGCGGATCTTCGTGCCGCCGTGGCTTGACCCCATCGAGCCGAATGTGGACGCGATTCTGGCGCAAGAAATGAACATGATTGGCACCGCCATGGCCAGCGACCTGACCGCGGCAGGGAAGAAGGGAGTTGCCATCCACGCCGCATACGACTTTTGGTCGCCGGCGCGGCATTATCAGGCGTATCACGGCGGGCTGCGGATTCTGACGGAATCGGCCAGCGCGCGGCTGGCCACCCCCGTAACGATTCACCACGACCAGCTCGACCGCAACGCGGTGGGCTACGATGCGCAACGGCGGAGCTGGAATCATCTGGAACCATGGGAAGGCGGCGAGTGGCATCTGCGCGACATCATCGATTACCAGTTGATCGCGTTTGAATCGTGCCTGTATCAGGCGGCAATTCACCGTGAGGACTTGCTGCGAAACTTTTACCGCGTGGGCCAACGGGCGTTGGCGCGCACCGAGCCCGCGGCATTTGTGGTGCCGGCGAAGCAGCGCGACCCCGGGGCCACGCGAAAATTGCTGGAGACCCTGGATTTCGGAATGGTGGAGATCGGCCGGACTGCCGACGGCAGCCACATCATTTCGATGGCGCAGCCATACAGCAGCTTCGCAAAGACGCTGCTGGAGCGGCAGAATTATCCTGATATGCGCCAGTATCCGGGCGGGCCAGTGGTGCGGCCTTACGACGTCACGGCGCACACACTGCCGCTGCTGATGGGCGTGACGGTCGAAACGCTCGACCACCCGTCGACGGAGCCCCTCGCGCGCGAGCAGTTTCCCGCCAGCGAGCCGCACGAGAGCTTCGCGGCATCGGACACGGACTCCTGGCTGACCATCAATCGCATCTGGAAATCCGGCGGCACCGTTTGGCGCGATCCGGTAACCGGCGATTTCGCGCGCACCGAGCATAGCCCGGCGTGGAAGCAACTGCGTCGTCCGCGCATCGGAGTGTACAAGAGCTTCATGCCCAATATTGACGAAGGCTGGACGCGCTGGCTCCTCGATCAGTTTGAATTCGCCTACTCGAGCATCGGCAACAAAGCGATACAGGCGGGTGATTTGCGGAGCCGTTACGACGTTCTCATTTTTCCCGATCAGGAATCCAAGGAACTCGTGAGCGGCTATGCCCAGGGAACCATGCCGGAGGAGTTCACCGGAGGGCTCGCAGATGCCGGCGCCGCGGCTTTGCGCGAGTTTGCATCGCGTGGCGGCACCCTGGTGTTCCTGAATCGTTCAACGGCGTACGCCACGCAAGCTCTCGGAGTGAAGGCCAAGAATATCTTGCAGGGGGTTTCGGATCGTGAGTTCTACGCACCGGGGTCGCTGCTGAATGTCGTGCTCGATACCAGACATCCGCTGGCGCTGGGCCTGCCACGGGACATCGCGGTCTGGTCCGAGCAAAGTCCGGCGTGGAGTACAGACGCAGGCGCTGTGGTGCGGTACCCGGAAGGTCAGATTCTAGCGTCGGGATGGCTGCTGGGCGAGCAGCGACTGGCGGGCCGCGCCGCGCTGGTGGAGGCCCGCCTCGGCCGGGGCCACGTCATTCTCTTCGGCATGCGGCCGCAGTATCGCGGCCAGAGTTACCAAACGTTCAAGCTGTTCTTCAATTCATTGCTGGAGTAGCTTCTGCTCCGGTTCCCCTGGCGCCGTGACCTGCTCGGCGGGATCACCGCCCACCATCTGCTGGGCGAGAATCAATTGGCGCGCTTCGGACCGCAGCGCCGGCAAACCAAGGCCGAACGCCACGGCGCCGGCGATGGCGATGACACCGCCTGCCGCAACCGTGAACGGCGCGCCGAAGCGTTGCGCCGTAACGCCGGCCAGCAATGCGCCCAGGGGCGCCATGCCCATGAACATCATCGAGTAGACGGACATCACACGGCCGCGCAGGTGGTCGGGCGTCATGCTCTGGATGAGCGTATTGGACGCACCCATCTGGGTCATCATGGCGAAGCCCACGGGAATCAGGGCGAACGCGGCGATCCAGAACGATCGCGAGAGCGAGAATAGAACCAGGCTCGCGCCGAACAAACCGCACGAAACCGCCACCCACCGGCCCAGGCCGTGCACGCCCTGCCGCGTCGCCAGCATCAGCGCGCCCAGCAGCGCGCCCACGCCCGAAAAACCCATCAGAATTCCAAGACCGCGCGCGCCCGAGTGGAAAATGTGGTCGGCGAACACCGGCATAAGGACGGCATACGGCATTCCGGTGGCGCTCACCAGACCGAGCAGGAGTAGTAAAGCGCGGATCGGACCGGTGTGTGTGGCGAACCGGAATCCATCAATGATATGGCGCACCGCAGAGCCTTTCTGGATCGCCCGCGCCGGCGGCGTCACGGTCATCAACAGCAAGCCGATGATCACGGCAATATAGCTCACGCCGTTTGCGAAAAAGCACCAGCCTTCGCCGATGGCTGCGACCAGGATACCAGCCACCGCCGGCCCGATTATGCGCGCGCCGTTGAACATGGAGGAATTGAGCGCGATGGCGTTGATGAGATCGTCGCGCCCCACCATTTCCACCAGAAAGGACTGCCGCGCCGGGATGTCGAACGCATTCACCACTCCGAGCAACGCGGCCAACACGAAAATGTGCCACACCTGCACGCGTCCGCTTAGAGTCAGCGCGGCGAGGATGAATGCCAACAGCAGGGCCGAGGTCTGTGTGGCGACGACGATGCGGTGGCGGCTGTGACGGTCGGCGATGAGGCCGCCAATGGGGGCAAACAGAAACACCGGAATCTGTCCGGCGAAACCGACCATGCCCAGCAGCGCCGAGGAACCCGTCAGACGGTACACCAGCCAGGACTGCGCCACGTTCTGCATCCAGGTCCCGATGAGCGAAATAAGCTGGCCCGCAAAGAATAACTGAAAGTTGCGGTGGCGAAGCGCACGCAGCGTGGTGCGGACTCGTGAAGAGGATCCGGCCATCGGATCAGACCCAGTGGATTTTGATTTCGGATTCCAGCGGGCGGAATTCCTGGTCGCCGGTGACCAGTTCCGCGTTGCGCTGTTTAGCCAGCGCTGCGGCGAACGCGTCCGCGTAAGAGATTTTGTGGCGGGATTTGTAGTCAGCGGCCTGGAGAACCATTGGCCAGTCGACATCGACGCGCTCAAGACCGATCTGGGACATCTCGTCGATTTGCCGGCTGGCGTAGTCGCGGGAATTCCTCCGCGCTAACGTATACCAAACCTCGCCCAGATTGATATTGCTGATCCAAAGAGGGCGTCGCACTTCAGTGGTTTCCAGAAGCAGTGATTTGACCCCGGCGCCGCCAGGTTCAGCCTGAACGTAGGCCAGAATAGCCCAGCTATCGAAGACCAGACCCTCTTTCAATTTTGCTTTCCTCTTTTTCTCTATCCCGTGCTCTCTCCGCTTCGAGTTCTTTTGTCAATGAAGGTCCTCCTCTTACGGAGCCATATAGTTTTTCGATTTTATGCCGGATGAGTTGTGGGCTGAGCGGATTGAGAATGATGTGATCGCCCTCCGCGTAAACCTGAATCCGCGTGCCCTTCTTGATGCCGAATTTTTTGCGTAGGGCAGCCGGGATGACAATCTGCCCTTTTTCGGTAGCACGAGTTTCAGTTGGTTCAACCATACGGAATAAGTATAACATTTCTGAAACGTAATACCTTTGACATGCGACGCTGATTTCTGCATAATTAGAGTACTGGCGAATAAAAAGCGAATATCATGGCCGCCGCTATCCTCCAAACCATTGATTTTAAGCTGCATGAGCGGCCTGCGCCGGAATTTTTGCCATCGGGAATCTCGAGCCTCGACTCCGCGCTTGGCGGCATTCCACGGGGATGTGTGACCGATATTTTCGGGCCGGCTTCTTCTGGCCGTACAACGATCTTGCACTCGTTGATGGCGCAGAATGAAGAGTTTTGCGCGCTGGTGGATGCAAGCGATGCATTCGACCCGGCATCGGCTGCGGCGGCGGGCGTGGCGCTCCACCGGCTGTTGTGGATTCGCTGCGGCGGAAACGCCGAACATGCGCTCCAGGCGACGGATCTATTGTTGCAAGCCGGCGGCTTCGGCCTGGTGGTGATGGACCTGGGCGATATTCGACCGGAAACCGCCCGGCGCATTTCGCTGGCTTCCTGGTGCCGCATGCGCCGCGCGGTGGAGAACACGCCCACGGCTCTTGTGGTGATCGAACGGGCGCCTAATGCGCGGGCCTGCGCCACGCTGGCGCTCGAGTGCGCGCGAACCAGCGTCCAGTGGTCGGGCGCGCCGGGCTGTTCCCAGCTTTTGCGCGGCGCTGCATTTTCGGCCGAGCGGCGGAAGCCCTTGCGTCCGGCCGGCGCCGCATTCGAAGCGAGCGCGTTGAGGTGACCCGCCGTGTTCGCGTGCCTGCATGCTCCAGGTGACGGCGCGCGGCTGCTCGCCTGCGCACAGGATTTTTCGCCGCAGGTGGAGCAGACCGATCCCCATACCGTGATCGTGGACATCGATGGCCTGGGCCACCTGTTCGGCACGGTTCACGAGATCGCGCGGGCCATGGCGCGGCGCGCTGGCCAGCCTGTAAATATCGCCGTGGCTTCCAACCCCGACGCTGCTTTTCACGCCGCGCGCGGATTCGCCGGTATCAGCATCGTGCCCGAAGGCGATGAAGCCAAATTTCTAGCGAGCTTGCCGGTCGCGCTGCTGTCGCCCACCGAAGAAATCGCAGAGACGCTGGCTCGCTGGGGCATTCGCACGTTCCGCGATCTGGCGGCGTTGCCCGATCTGGGCGTCGCGGCGCGGCTGGGCGAGGAAGGGGTTAAACTGCAACAACTCGCGCGCGGAGAGGGAGATCGCCCGCTCAAACCTGTGGAGGCGCCTGCACAGTTCGAGGAAGAACTGGAGCTGGAATATCCGCTGGAGTTACTCGATCCGCTGATGTTCGTGATGAACCGGTTGCTGGGAGATGTGTGCACTCGCCTGGAGCAGCGTGCGCTGGCTGCCATCGGGTTGCGCTTGCGATTGCGGCTGGAAAACGCGGGAGAGCACGAGTGTTCCATCCGTCTGCCGGTGCCTATGCGCAGCTCGCGCGTATTTTTGAAACTGATCGAGCTGGATCTGGAAAAACATCCGCCTGCAGCGCCGATCATCAAAGTGCATCTTGCCGCCGAGCCGGCGAAGCCGCGCACCACGCAGAACGGATTATTCATCCCGCTCGCGCCGGAGCCGGAAAAACTGGAGCTGACGCTGGCGCGCATTGCGGCGGTGGTAGGAAAAGAGAATGTCGGATCGCCGGAGTTGGTGGATACGCACCGGCCGGGCGCGTTCCGAATGCGTCAGTTCGGCACGCTCCAGAAATGGACAGGCAATAGTGCCTGCCCCACCTCGCTCGCGTTTCGCACATTTCGCCCGCCGCTGGCGGCCAAAGTGCAGGCGGACTTCCTCTCCGCGCCAGGAATCAGAGGCAGAATCGTGAGGCAGGCCGGGCCTTGGCGCACTTCGGGCGACTGGTGGACCAATTGCGCCTGGGTGCGCGATGAGTGGGATATCGAGTTGACGGACGGCGCGCTCTACCGCATCTATTGCGACGCGCAAACCGGCCGCTGGTTCATCGAGGGCAGCTATGACTGAAACTTACGTCGAGCTGCACGCTCGCTCGGCATTCAGTTTTTTGCAAGGTGCATCTCTGCCGGAAGAGCTCGTCGAGACCGCGGCCAATCTCGGCTATCCTGCGCTCGCGCTGCTCGATCGCGATGGTGTCTACGGCTCGCCGCGATTTCATCTGGCGGCGAAAAAGGCCGGCATCCGCGCGCACATCGGCGCGGAAATCACCTGCACCGACGGTTATCAATATCCGCTGCTGGTGGAGAATCGCACCGGGTATCAGAACCTGTGCCGCCTGGTAACCCGCATGAAGCTGCGAGCTAAAAAAGGCGAGGGCGCGGTGTCTCGGGAAGAGCTGGCTGAGTTTACGAAGGGGCTCGTTTGCCTGGCGCCCGCTAGTCCCGACACGGCGACACGGGGACACCCGGGTGAAGCACGGGCCTTCGGCGGCGACGCGGCGACAAGACACGACACGGCGACGCGGCGACGCGGGGACGCGGCGAAAGATACCGACGCGGCGACCAAATCCCAAATCCTAAATCCCAGATCCCAGCTTCAGCATCTCATCGACATCTTCGGGCGCCCGAACGTTTTCGCCGAAATCCAACGCCATCTCAGCCGCGAGGAAGAAGCTTGCAACCAGGTGCAGATTGCGGCGGCGCGGCGGCTGCAGGTTCCTCTGGTTGCGACCAATGGCGTTCGCCATGCCACGCCGGCCGAGCGTGAGGCGCTTGACGTGCTCACGTGTGTTCGCAATCATGTGCCGCTGGCGGCTGCCGGGCGGTTGCTCGCGCTGAACCATGAGCGGCATCTGAAATCCGCCGCGGAAATGGCGCGCCTGTTTGCCGATTTGCCTGAAGCCATCGCCAATACCCGAGAGATTTCCGCGCGGCTCGATTTCACCCTCGCTGATCTGGGCTACGAATTCCCGCGTTATCCCGTTCCCGAGGGCGAAACCATGATGTCGTTTCTGCGCCAGCGGACCGATGAAGGCGCGCGCCGTCGTTATGTCCCCTATTACGAAAAAGCGCAGCGGCAGATCGAGCGCGAGCTGGCGATGATCGAGAAGCTGAAGCTTCCCGGCTACTTTCTTATCGTCTGGGACATCGTCGAATTCTGCAGGAAAAACGGCATTCTCGCGCAAGGGCGCGGCTCTGCGGCCAATAGCGCGGTCTGCTACTCGCTCGGTATCACGGCCGTCGATCCGGTCGGCATGGAACTGCTGTTCGAGCGTTTTCTTTCCGAAGAGCGCGGCGAATGGCCGGATATCGATATCGACCTGCCCTCAGGCGACGAGCGCGAGCGCGTCATCCAGTACGTCTACGAGCGCTACGGAAAATTGGGCGCGGCCATGACCGCCAACGTCATCACGTACCGCGGCCGGTCGGCGGCGCGCGAAGTGGGCAAGGCGCTGGGATTTGAGGTTGAGACGCTCGACCGCCTTTCGAGCCTGGTCCGCACCTGGGAGTGGAAGGATCCAAAAGATACGCCCGACCGCCAGTTTCGCGATGCCGGCCTGGATCTTACGAATCCGCGCATCCGCAAATTTTTCGAGATGTATCTCGCTGTGCAGGATCTGCCGCGGCACCTGGGCCAGCACTCGGGCGGCATGGTGATCTGCCAGGGCCAGCTCGATTCGGTGGTGCCGCCCGAACCCGCCACCATGCCGGGCCGCGTGGTGGTGCAGTGGGACAAAGAAGACTGCGCCGACCTGGGCATCATCAAGGTGGATCTGCTGGGCCTGGGCATGATGGCAGTGATTAAGGATTCAATCAATCTGATCCGCGATCATTACGGCGAAGAAGTGGATCTCGCGCACCTGCCGCCCGACGATCCGGACGTGTACCGTGCACTGCAGCACGCCGACACCGTTGGCATGTTCCAGGTGGAAAGCCGCGCGCAGATGTCCTGCCTGCCGCGCCTCAGCCCCAAACATTTTTACGACATCGTGGTGGAAGTGGCCATCATCCGGCCCGGACCCATTGTGGGTGAGATGGTGAATCCGTATCTCGAGCGGCGTCTGGGCCGCCAGCCGGTGGATTACTTGCATACGTCGCTCGAGCCGGTGCTCAAGCGCACGCTCGGGATTCCTCTCTTTCAGGAGCAACTGCTGCGCATGGCCATGATCGTGGCCGGATTCACGGGCGGCGAGGCGGAGGAGTTGCGCCGCGCCATGGGCTTCAAGCGCTCGGAAAAACGCATGCAGGAAATCGAGGTGAAGCTGCGAGCAGGCATGGACCGCAACGGCATCGCGAAAGACGCGCAGGAGCGCATTATCCGCTCCATTACCTCATTCGCGCTCTACGGATTTCCGGAATCACACGCGGCGAGTTTCGCGCTGCTGGCCTACGCCAGCGCGTATCTGAAGTGCCATTACCTGGCGGCATTCATGGCAGCGATGCTGAACAACCAGCCCATGGGATTTTACGCGCCCGCGATCCTGCTGAATGATGCGCGGCGGCACGGGCTGCGGGTGCTGCCGATTGATGTGGCGGTCTCGCGGTGGGAGTGCACGGTGGAAGAAGGTGCCAGGTGTCAGGTGCCAGGTGTTAGGGAACAATCGCCGCGTCACCGCGTCGCCGCGTCGCCGCGTCTTCGTCTCGGTCTCATGTACGTAAAAGGCTTCCGCGCCGAAACCGGCCAAGCTATTGTGCGAGAGCGTGAACGCGGGCCGTTTCGGAGCATTGATGATCTGGCGCGGCGCGTTCCTGAACTGCGCAAGGACGAAATGAACAAGCTCGCCGAAGTCGGTGCGTTGAATTCGCTCGAAGCGGCGCATCGGCGGGATGCGTTGTGGCAGGCCGGGCGTGCGGTGCAGCCTGCCGGACCGTTGATCGACGCGCTACCGGAGCCGGAGCGCGCCTCGCCGCTCGCGCAAATGACCATCGAGGAGCGCCTGAATGCCGATTTCTCAGGCACCGGGTTCACTATCGGCCGTCATCCCATGGCGTACCGGCGGGAGGAATTGAACGCGCTGGGCGTCACCCCCGCCCGACAGCTCGCGCGCATGCGCCATGGCTCGAGGGTGCGCGTGGCCGGATGGGTCATCGTGCGCCAGCGGCCCGGCACGGCGAAAGGTTTTGTTTTTCTGAGCATGGAGGATGAGACCGGAGTCTCCAACGTGATTGTGACCCCGGACCTGTTCGAGCGCTACCGCTTCGAACTTCTTAGCGCGCACTTTCTATTGGTCGACGGCACGCTGCAAAACATGGATCATGCGGTTTCGGTGAAAGCGGCGCGGCTGGAAGCGCTATCGGCGCGGGTCGCGGTGGATGTGTCTCATGATTTTCATTAGGACCTGACGTATCTGCATAAACATATGTAAATAAGATACTTGATTTTATAATTATATAAATATAGAATTGTATCTAGAGAGGTAGAAATTGGCTCTCAGCATCAAACACCCCGATGCCGACCGGTTGGCTCGAGAACTATCCGCAAAGACCGGCGAGAGTCTCACCGAAGCGGTCGTCAACGCACTACGAGAACGGCTGGCACGGCAGTCCGGACGAAAAAGCGTATTACGCGTCCGGGACGAATTGCGAGCCATCCGCGAGCGTTGCAAGAAGTTGGCGGTACTGGATAACCGCACGCCTGACCAAATCCTTGGTTATGACGACCGTGGGCTGCCGCACTAATGGTCATCGATACATCCGCTGTGCTGGCGATATTTCTCGATGAACCGGACGCGCCACTGTTTGAGTCCACGATAGACTCTGATTCCACTCGGCTGATCTCCGCTGCCTCGGTCCTTGAAGCCGCAATCGTTTTGGGTACGCGCTTCGGCGACGCTGGAGAGCGAGAACTGGATTTGTTCCTGCACAAGGGCAAAGTGCAGATCATGGCAGTGACTGAGGAGCAGGCGGAGGTCGGACGCCTCGCGTTCCGAAACTACGGCAAGGGCCGTCACCCGGCCGGATTGAATTTCGGCGATTGTTTCTCCTACGCCTTATCCAAAACTTCCGGTGAACCGCTCCTATTCAAGGGCGGCGACTTTGCACAGACGGATGTTGAGCCCGTAGCGCTGTCGCCCACGTGAGGGCCGATTGCTGACGCCGCGCTCCGAATGGCGATTGGACCGTGAAGAAAGAGAGTGATGCCTATGCTATTCATGATCATCGAACGGTTTCGGGATAACGACATGTTACCCGCCTACAAACGCCTGCGAGACGAGGGCCGCTCGCTTCCCGAAGATCTGAAGTATGTAGACAGTTGGGTTGAGCCAAACTTCGCGCGCTGCTTTCAACTCATGGAATGCGACGATTTGCGGCTGATTCAGCGGTGGGCGCTAAGCTGGCGTGGATCGGGGGTCACATTCGAGATCGTTCCCGTCGTGAGCAGTGCGGCCACCCGAGAAGTTGTGGCGCCGTACCTCGACAAATTACCGTGATAGTCTGCAAAGTTACACGTGCCGCCGCCTAAAATCCGCTCCCGCTGGTT